>JACCDV011032421.1_pt1 | contig 17366 bp, 16 predicted proteins | sample 7446131 | NCBI WGS metagenome assembly JACCDV01 (sample SAMN15323448, study PRJNA562643) | freshwater metagenome | isolation source: river surface water | place: USA:Blue River Watershed | collected 2017-08-17 | reverse complement strand
GTGCTCATGAGCCCATCTCCTCGGCCTTGCGCCTGCGCGCCTGTTTCTCGCGCAGGCGGCGCACTTCGGCCTTGAATTGCGGCTGGGGCTGCGGCACGGCCGACCAGACACCCGCCTGATCGCCCCGCCCCGCCTCGCCAAAAAAGGCTTTCATCTCGTCGAATCGCGCCTGGTTTCCGATGGCCGCCTGCACCACCTGCACCAGCGAGCCGGCACCGGCCACGCCCATCAGGGGCCTTGCCGAAATCAGGTTGGTGAAGTACAGCGCCGGGATGCATTGTTCCTTGGCTTTTTGCACCACCGGCGTGGTGCCAATCGCCAGCTGCGGTCGGTATTCATGCACGGCGGCCAGGTCCTGTTCGAGCGTGGCGCGCATCTGCACCTGCACGCCATGGGCCTGCAGCCATTCGCGGTCGTGGGCGTTCCAGGGCGTGGCCGGACAGGCCGAGCCGACATAGCGCAGGTCGGCGCCGCACTCGACCAGCAGGCGACCAACCAGCAGCTCCGAACCTTCGTAGCCGCTGAGGGTGATGCGCCCTTTTACCGGCTTTTGCGTCAAGAGGCCTCGCATCGCGGCCAGGGCCGGGTTGCGGGCAGCGTCGATTTCCGACTGCGCCAGACCGGCGGCGAGACCCACCGACTGCAGCCAGTCCTGCGTGCCTTCGAGTCCGACCGGGGCCGAACCCACCACCGGGCGCCCGGCAGCCTGGAACTCACGCACGCTGGCGGTGTAGAACGGGTGAATGGCCGCGGCCACGCTGCAGTCGAGCGCCGCATACAGCTCGCGCCATTCGCGTGTGGGCACCACCGGCCCTGCGGCCAAGCCCATGGGTGCGAGCATCTGGCCGATGATGACCGGATCGGCCGGGAACATTTCGCCCAGCAGCGCCACGGTGGGCAGGGCCGAGCGACCGCCGCGCGGTGCAGCCACCGGGCCGCTCTGCACCTCTTCGCGGGCATAGCGCAGCATGGCGCCGGCCAGCACGTCCTTGGCCTCCGCATGGGTGGGCACGCCAAAACCGGGCACGTCGATACCGATGATGCGCACGCCGTTGATTTCCTTGGGCAGCAGCTGCAGCGGCACGCCGCTGGCGGTCGGCACGCAGAGGTTGATGATGACCACCGTGTCCACCCTCGACGGATCGGCCTGTTCGTAGACCGCATCGCGGATGTCTTCGAACAGCTTGCCCGTCACCAGGGTTTCGGAATTAAAGGGCACGTAGCCCACGCTGCGGCGTGCACCGTAGAAATGCGAGGTGAAGGTCAGGCCGTACACGCAGCAGGCCGAGCCCGAAAGGAGGGTGGCGGTGCGGCGCATGCGCAGGCCCACACGCAAGGAGCCAAACGCCGGGCACATGCTTTGCGGCTGGGCGTGCGGGCCTTCGGCCACCGGGTAGTCCTGCGCGTACTGTTCGAGCACCCCAGACTTGCCGGCGGTGCGGGCGGCAGCCTGCAGCGCGTCGGCGCCGGCGTGGCAACCCAGGCCCTCAGCCGACGCAGCGGCTTCAGTGACGGGTGTGATGGGCGTGATCGGGATAGTGCGCTGCATGGCCGGTGTCACTGCGGGTCGTAAACCACTTCGAGGCTGGGGCGCGCCACGTCATCGCGGCCCATCATGTCGCGTACGGTGGCGGGTTCGAGCACCACGTTGCGACCGACGGTGTCGGCGCTGAACAGGCCGAGCAATTCGTCCTGCGTCTGCGGCTTGGGGCGCACCGGCGGCGCATCAGCCACCTGCTGCGCCAGGCCTGCGAAAAGCGGGCCCCACTCGCCGTCGGGCCGGCCGATGATTTCGTAACTGGCGCTCTTGCGGCGGATGTCCTCATGGGCCGGGATGGCGGCCAGCACCGGGATGCCGGCATTCGCAGCAAAGGCCTGTGCCTCACCGGTGCCATCGTCCTTGTTGATGACCATGCCGGCCACGCCGACGTTGCCACCGAGCTTGCGGAAGTACTCCACCGCGCTGCAGACGTTGTTGGCCACGTACAGCGACTGCAGGTCGTTGCTGCCGACCACGATCACCTTCTGGCACATGTCGCGCGCAATCGGAAGACCAAAGCCGCCGCAAACCACATCGCCCAGGAAGTCGAGCAGCACGTAGTCAAAGCCCCAGTCGTGAAAGCCGAGTTTTTCAAGCGTCTCGAAGCCGTGGATGATGCCGCGCCCGCCACAGCCGCGACCGACTTCAGGACCGCCGCGCTCCATGGCAAACACGCCGTCGCGCTTGAAGCACACATCGCTGATGCTGACAGCCTGGCCCGCGAGCTTGAGGCGCGAGGACGTTTCGATGATGGTCGGGCAGGCCTTGCCTCCAAACAGCAGGCTGGTGGTGTCGCTCTTGGGGTCGCAACCGATCAGCAGCACCTTCTTGCCCTGCTGCGCCATCATGTAGGACAGGTTGGCCAGGGTGAAACTCTTTCCTATGCCGCCCTTGCCGTAGATCGCGATGATCTGGGTTTCCTTCTTGACCTCGCCGGTGTGGACCGGTGCGTCCGGGGTGCTGGCTTCTTCGCGCAGGCGCTGCACGAACTGGACGGGCTGGACAGACTGTGCTGTGGCCCCCGGGGTTTGGGTGGTGTTCATGCGCAGGCGCTCCAGTCGAGGATCATCTTGAGACAGCCCGCATCGCCAAAAGCCGTTTCATAGGCTTGGTTGGCACGGGCACAGGGTTCGGTATGGGTGATCAGGCCGTCCAGCGAGAGCTGGCCGCTGCGCACCAGGGCGTCGACCGCCAGCAGGTCGGGGCGTTTCCATTCGGCAGCCACGCGGATGCGGGCTTCGCGCATGAAAGCGGGGGCGTAGGCGAACTGCAGCGGCTGCTTGTAAAAACCGGCAAGCACCACTTCCCCACCGGGGCGCAGGCGCTTGATGAGGGTGTCGAGCAGCGTGGCGTCGCCGCTCACGTCGTAGATGGCGCGGTAGTCGTGCAGCGGGTCGTCGTCGGGATGCGTGACGCGGTAACCGGTGGCACCGGCCGCGCGTTCGGGGCAGGTTTCCCAGACCGTGGGCGGCGGCAAGCCGGCAGCCACGGTCAGACGGGCCAGGAGGCGCCCCATGACGCCATGACCGATGATCAGATCGGGCGGGGTGTGAGGGTCACCGACGCCACCACCGGCTACGGCGTGGTAAGCCGTGGCGGCCAGTGCCAGCAGGACCGCCTGCGGACCCAGGCTGTCGGTCACGGGCAGGACTTTCTGTTCTGTGACCACCAGGCGCGAAGCGGCACCGCCAAACAGGCTGCGGACACCACTGTCGCCAAAGCAGTTGGCCCCGGGCACGAAGACCGTCTGGCCCGCCTGCAAACTGGACTGAGGCCCGGTGCGCACCACGCGGCCGACCGTTTCGTAGCCCGGCACCAGCGGATAGCCCATGCCCGGAAAGGCGGGCATGCTGCCGTCCCAGAGCATGCGCTCGGTGCCGGTGCTGATCCCGCTGTAATCCACAGCCACCTCCAGCTGTCCATCCTGCAATTCCGGCAAAGCCAGGGACTGCATGGACAGTTCACGTGGGTGGTGGAAAACGACGGCCTGGGCTTTCATGATTGCATTTTTCTCCTTACAGACCGAAGTGTCAAACTTGATTTACACATACAGCTGTAATTTAGGGTAAACACTTACGGCCGACGACCAATTGGCCATGAATAGGCATGGCGTTGGGCACCTGTTCGATGGCACTGAAGCCCGCTTCGGTCAACAAAGAGGCAATTTCCTGCGGGCTGCGCAGTCGGCCTGCGCCCATCGCCATCAGGTAGAAGTGGTAATAGGCATCGGCCTGGTGGGCCGTGGGGGCATCCCTGGCCTGGGCCATCGGCTCGGCCACCAGCAAGGTGCCCCCTGGCGGCAAGGCAGCATGGGCCTTGTGCAGGATCAGACGCACCACCTCGTCAGGATGGTCGTGCAGGACGCGCACCAGCGTGATCAGGTCGGCGCCGGTGGGCAAGGGATCGTCCAGAAAGCTGCCCGGATACAACTGCACACGCTGTGCCAGTCCTGTCCGGGCCAGTCTTTCGCCAGCCTGCGCCAGCACTGGCGGCAAATCGAACATCTGCAGCTGCAGATGGGGCGCATGGGCAGCCAGTGCCGTCACGAAACGTCCCAGACCCGCGCCCACGTCGAGCACGCAGCGGTGCTCGTCAAAGAAATAATGGTTCAGGATCTCCTGCACCACAAAGCCTTGCGACTCGCGCATGAGGTCAGAGTAACGGCCAACTTGCTCTGTGGCCTCGGGCTTTTGCACCGCGGCCAAGCCGCCATGGGCGTAGGGCCAGTAACCGGCCATGTCGCCGCAGCGCCCCTGACGCAGGAAAGCCAGCGGGTCCAGCAGGTCCTGGTAGAGCAACTGGTTGTGCTCGACCATCTGTGCAATGCCCGGGTGGGTGCTCAGCGGCACGCCCAGCGGGCCCAGACCGAGGCGCTCGCTGCTGCGGTGCTCCAGCAGGCCCAGGCTCACGGCCGAGAGCAGCAGGCGCTGCAATTCGGCCTCCGGCACGCCAGTGCGTGCGGCCAAGGCGGCCACCGTCAATGGCTGATCGCGCAACAGGTTGAACAGGTCCATGCGGACGCAAGCCAGCAGCACCTGGCTGTGCACAAAGCCGGCCATGACATCGAAAAGCGCACGCGTGCGACGCCGTGTGATGCGACGTGTCAGCGGGTTGGAGAGTGACCAGCGGTACAGGCGCTCGCTGGCATAGAGCCGCTGCAACCAGTCACGCCAGCGGTCCTGCCAGTTCGTCTGCGCCACGGCACTGGCCGTCAAATCGAGAGGGGTGCTCATGGCAGCACCAGGCGCAGATGCGCAGGCTGGACGCGCCCGCCTCCAGATGCCTCACGTCGCACCTGATCGCACAGGGCCTGCGGCACCAGCCGCTCGGACTCGCGCTGCACCAGCTGACGCAGCATGTCGCGACAGGCGCAAGCCGGAATCGCGGTGCAGGCCTGCTCGATCAGCCGCTGGAAATAGGCGATGGCGCCCTGCAGCCCCAGCACATGGGCCGCGCTGGGACGGGCATGCAGGGCGTCCTGCCCGGCAGGTTTGCCCAGGCTCCGGGCATCGACCATCACATCGCGGATGTCATCGGCCACCTGATAAGCCTCGCCCAGATAGTCCCCCAGGGGCGCCCAGGGCGCCGGGTCACTGCCGCTGCTCAGGGCGCCTGCACAGGTGGCCGAGACAAACAGCGCGCCGGTCTTGGCCCTCTGGTACTGCGACAGATCCGCGGCGGTCTCGCATTCCCATGCCTGCCCTGCCACGATGCCGCCCGGCAGGCCGACACCCTGGGTGAGGTTCTCCATGAGCAAGGCAAGACGCTGGTGCTGGCCACCGGCCGCCTGGAGCATCACTCGGTAGGCCATGACGATCAGGGCATCACCTGCCAGCAAGGCCAGCGGTTCACTGAAGGCCTTGTGCACCGTGGGCTGCCCACGACGGGTGTCGGCGTCGTCAAAGGCCGGCATGTCGTCGTGCACCAGCGAGGCGCAATGCATGAGTTCGAGCGCCACTGCTGCTGCATCGGTGAGCCTCGGCTGGTCATCGCCACAGGCCACCGCCACCGCCATGCACAGTTGCGGACGGATGCGGGCACCGCCCGAAAAGACCGCATGCCGCATGGCGTCGACCAGGCGCGGCGGTGCGCCTGTTCCACATGCGGCGTCAAAATGGTGGTTCAACGCGTGTTCGGTGCGTTCCATCAGGCTCATCGGGTCCTCCGATCCTTGGGTGTGTCAGGACAATCTGACAAGCTCTGATGTCAATATAAACTTAATATTCGAAGTGTCAAGTTAAATTGACAACCTCTGAAAAAGGTGGTCCACCATGGGCATCTGGGTCGAATTGGGTATTTTTGTGCTGGCCCTGGCCTTTGGCCTGTGGCAGATCCACGACGTGAAAAAGGCACGCCTGAGGACACAGCAAATGCGTGCGCAGGAGCGTCAGAACGCCCGGGCAACAGAAGCTGCCGGTGCAGCGGTCGGGGCTGCGGAGGCGGCAAAGCCCGCCGCAGCGCTGTCGGCCAAGCTCCCTCAGGACAGCGCGTGAACGCTCAGTCAGCGGCGTTGAACTGCAGCGCGGCCAGACTGGCGTAGAGCCCGCCACGCGCAATCAGTTCGGCATGGGTGCCCTGCTCGACCAGACGCCCGTGGTCCAGCACCCAGATCACGTCGGCGCGCTGCACGGTGGCCAGACGGTGAGCAATCACCAGCGTGGTGCGACCGGTCATGGCCTGCTCCAGCGCAGCCTGCACCATCTGCTCGCTCTGTGCATCGAGCGCACTGGTGGCCTCATCAAGCAGCAGGAGCGGCGCATCCTTGAGCATGGCGCGTGCAATCGCGATCCGCTGACGCTGTCCGCCTGACAGTCGCACGCCGCGGTCGCCAAGTTCCGTGTCGTAGCCCTGGGGCAAGTCCTCGATGAAGTCGTGCGCATGCGCCGCCACCGCCGCCGCCCGGACCTCATTCAGGCTGGCCTCGGGGCGGCCATAACGGATGTTCTCGAGCACGGTGCCGGTAAACACAACCGGGGTTTGCGGCACCAGGGCAATGCGCCGACGCAGTGCATGCAACGACATGTGCGCGATCGGCACCCCGTCCATGGCGATGCTGCCCTGCTGCGGATCATGAAAACGCATCAGCAAATCAAACAGGGTGGTCTTGCCTGCCCCGCTGGGGCCCACGATGGCGACCGTCTGGCCTGCGACGATCTGACCGTTCAGACCATCCAGGGCCCAGGTGCCGGGCCGGGAAGCGTAGTGAAAGCGCAGCGCCTGCAGCTGAAGGCTGGCACCGCCCTGGGACCAGGCCGGCAGCACGGGCTTCGCGGCCTCGACCACATCGGAACGCGCATGGAGCAACTCCATCAGACGTTCGGTGGCCCCAGCAGCACGCAGCACATCACCATACATCTCGCCCAGCACCGCAAAGGCACTGGCGAGCAGGATGACGTAGAACACGGTCTGCCCCAGCTCGCCAGGCGTGGTGCTGCCCTCGCGCACGGCCAGAGTACCCATGTACAGGCCCCACAGCAGCACCGCGCTGGTGGCCATGATCACGAAGCCGACCAGTACGGCGCGTGCGCGGATGCGGCGCAGTGCGGTGCCCAGCGCGCGCAGGGTCGAATCGACAAAGCGGTCGGCCTCGCGCCGCTCGGCGGTGTAGCTCTGCACCACCGGAATCGCATTGAGCACCTCGCCAGCCAGGGCACTGGCATCGGCCACCCTGTCCTGGCTGGCGCGCGAGAGGCGACGAACCCGGCGACCCAGTGTGACCGTGGGCAGCACCACGATGACCAGCACCGCCAGCACCTGCAGCATCAACATCGGGTTGGTCCACACCAGCATGACCATGGCACCCGTGCCCATGACCAGATTGCGCAGGCCCATGGACAGGGAGGAGCCAACCACGGTCTGCACCAGCGTGGTGTCATTGGTCAGTCGCGAGAGCACCTCACCCGACTGCGTGGTCTCGAAAAACGCCGGGCTCTGCTGCAGCACATGGCTGTAGACCGCATTGCGCACATCGGTGGTGATGCGTTCACCGAGCCAGCTCACCGTGTAGTAGCGTGCGGCCGAGAACACCGCCAGCGCCACGGCCACGCCAAACAGGCGCAGGAAACCGGTCGCGATCTCCGCCTCGCTGGCACTGGTGGCCAGGCCATCGTCAATCAGCCGCTTGAGCGCCCAGGGAAAGGCCAGCGTGGCGCCGGCCGCCAGCACCAGAAAAATGCCCGCCAGCGTCAGTGGCAGGCGGTAAGGGTTCAGGAATGGGCGCAAGCCAGCGAGCGAAAGAGGTGAAGCCATGGGGTGAGCATAGCCCGAAAAGACCGTCGGTCATGAGGTGAATTAATATCAGGAACCACTTATTGAACACGCTGCGATGAAGACACTGTTCTGCGCCACATGGGCCGATTTGACAGCTGCCTCGCCCGGGCTGGCCGAGGACAAGACCCGGCGGGTCAGACATTGAGCAAGATGCCTTGCTGTTTGCCTTCTGATTGACCATGCGCGCACCCCAACGCCCGCGTGTTCTTGCGCTTGCTTTGACCCTGACACTGCATGCCCTATTCATTTGGCTGGCCAACGGTCAATGGACACAGGATCGGCATCTGATCCAGCAGCCTCCCAAAGAGCAGGTCGTTTTTCTGGACCTGACGCCCTTTCCACAAGAGGAGTTGCCCCGTGCAGAGGCTTTGCCGGAGTCAAGGGAATCGCCAGCTGACCAGGCCATTTCGCCAAGCACTGAACCGCTGAACATCACACCAGCACCCTCAAGACCACCGGCCCGCATGGCCGCGCCACCCCCGCCCACGGCGCAGGAGTGGGCGTTTGCTGCCAGGTACACCCTCAAGAACAGCAAGGCTTACCGATATCAATGGGGACAGCAAGTGCGCAGCATGATGGGCACCGCAGTGGAAGGCCCAGATCAGGGCGTGGTGCGCTTCAGAGTGGAAATCGCACCAGAAGGCACGCTCACGAAGCTCGAGACACTCTGGAGCACCTCAAGCACTGCGGAGCAGCTGGCCCGTCAGGCCATCATGGCCATGCCACCCCTGCCGCCCACACCGACGGGCAAGCCGCTGATTTTTGAAAAGACGATCGCGTTCACTCCCTTTGCCACGGACGGGCCGCCAAGTTATCGGGACGACTGTCTGCCAGACCCGCCTGCATTTCGCAATCCATTTGCCTGGGATGGTCAATCGCAGCCAGGACGGGCAGCGCCAACAAAAAAAGAAACGCTCGACCCTCAGGCAATGGAAGAATGCCTGCGGCAGCTTCCGCAAGACTCTGTCGAAGCCGAGATGGCCAGGGACCAGAGAGCCATGGAACGCTGGGGCTGGAGCAGGTGAGCCGGGTTCGATATTCAACCCATCCCACCCCGACCCCAGTGTGCCTGGCACAGCATGCACTGCATGACCCTTGGCAGGCACGTTCGGCGGCGCAGGCGGTCAATCAGCGTCGTTTTGGGCTGGGGTCGAGGATTCGAACTTGAGCGCCAGAAAACCATCCCATCGTTCAATTCGCCCAACCTCCACCAGCCGTGCGATCGCACGGTAAAGCGACTCATGGGTTACGGCCAGTTGCTTTGCCAGGTCTTTGACCGAGCAGCTCAATGCATATCGGCCATCCGTTCCCTCGGTCTCGATCAGGTGCAACAACCGGTCCTGCACCTTCGGCAGTGACAGGCGCTCGTTCTGAAGTCGCAGTTGCCGGACCTCCCGGCTGAGCATGGCGATCCATCGTTCGGCAAAGGCGGCGTCATTCCTTAGGGCCTGGCGCAGCGCCGGGATAGGGACCTTGGCGACCTGCGTGTCCACAGAGGTCCGGCCGTCGCAGTGGTATCGACTGGACGTCAAACTGGCCTCCCCCACAAAGCCGCCTTGACAACGTTGCAGACAGGCCTGTTGACCCTCCATGCCGTGGCGCTCCAGAACCACCTCGCCGGCCAACACAAAAAACATCCATCGAGGCGGCTCGCCCGTCAAAAACAAGGCTGTGCCTGCTGGATGTACTTCCAATTTGCATTGGCCATGAAGACTCGCTGGCAACAACTGCTTGAGAGCCTGCGGAAATGTTTTCATGACCAAACGATGATATGTGACATTGATCATATGCTTTGAGATATCAATTTGCGCATACTTCAGCCATGACTGATTCATTTTTGGGTTTTGGGCGACGAATGCCTGAATACGGGGTACCCGTTCTCAATGAGCGGGCTGTCCGTGCGGCAGCAGGCATCCTGTTCTTTTGTGCCATGGTCTCGTTCATGAACGCATGGCTGACGGGCAACTTCGCGCCGACCCGGGTGTTCGTGGTGGCCTTCCTGATCGATTTCACGATCAGGCTTTTCGTCAATCCTCACTATGCGCCGAGCATGGTGATCGGGCAGTGGTTGGTTCGCCGCCAGCAACCCGAGTGGACTGGCGCACCGCAAAAGCGCTTTGCCTGGTCCATTGGCTTTGTGCTGGCACTGACGATGCTTTACCTGGTGGTCATCCAAGGTGTGATCGGCCCCATCAATCTGCTGGTTTGTGGTCTGTGTCTACTGCTGCTTTTCTTCGAGAGCGCCTTTGGCATCTGCATCGGATGCTGGCTCTACAACCGCATGAGACCTGATCAAGCCCAGCTGTGTCCCGGTGGAGCGTGTGAATACAGGCCAGACTCAAAAGACCGGTTGAAGCTGGGTCAGATGCTCGTCGTCCTGGCGTTCGCCGGGGTGATGGTTGTTGTGGCCCCTGGCCTGGCGGGCAAGGGACACACGACGGCGTTGACAAAGGAGAGCACCTCTGCGCCACTCGATCCCAAGGAGACAGAGCGCTGCAAGGTGCCCGAATTTGCCAAAGCCATGGGCCACGAAGAAAAGTGGAAGCTTCACAACAACTGCCAGTAATTGGCCAGGTCGACAAGCATGAAAAGGCCAACTCATCCTCGCATCCATCGCACTGGCAGCCACCCTTTGGCTGCCCAAGAACTGAAAGCCGCGACATGCTCAATCCAACAGCCAGGCGTTTGGCTTTAAAAACCTTGCTGATTGCGCCGTGGCTGGCCTTGAGCTTGAGTCATGCCAGTGAGCAGAACTTTGTGCCCAAAGCGCAGTGGGTCGTGGATCAGGTTTACGCGATCGTGGGACCACTCGGCCAGCGCAGCGTGGCCAACGCAGGGCTCAATGCAAACTATGGCTTCGTGGTCACCGAGCAGGGTGTGATCCTGATGGACAGCGGTGCCAGTGCGCACAGCGCAGCACTGTTGGAGAAAGCCATTGCCCAAGTGACGCCGCAACCCGTGCGCTGGGTACTCAACACGGGCTCGCAAGACCACCGTTGGCTGGGCAACGACTACTTTGCCCGCAAGGGTGCACAAGTGCACGCCTTGGCTACCACCGTCAAAACCCAACAGGCTGTCGCTGAGCAGCAGGTAACGGGCATGGTCCGATTTGTGGGTGATCAGATGAAAGGGACATCGCCACGCCACGCCGATGTTGTTCACCCTGGCTCCGAGGTCTCACTGCAACTGGGTGGCATTCAAATTCAGTGGATGGACACCAGCGCCCACTACCCCGGTGACACCATGATCCATCTGCCCAAGGCGGCAGTGGCCTTCACTGGCGACTTGGTCTATGTCGATCGGCTACTCGGCGTACTGCCCCAATCCAATGTGCGCAAAGCACATCAAGCCTTTGAACGCTTGCGAACACTGTCACCTGCGCACATCGTTCCAGGGCATGGGCGCGTCACCAACATCGGCCAAGCCCAAAAAGAAACCGGCGACTACTATGAATTCCTGATGGCCAACATCGGCACGGCAGCCCGCAATCTGGATCCAATGTCTGAAACACTGGACAAGTTTGCATCTCCAAAACAGTTCATGCACCTTCAGAATTTTGAAGAGCTGCACCGCGCAAACATGAGCCGGGTGTTCGTGGACTTCGAGGCAAATCCCTGATGGATTGGAGACGACTGCTTTCGGCCGCTGACACCAGTCATTTGCATTTATGAGGGCTGTCCAAATCAGCAAAAGTTTGAATCCCCATCGCTGCCAACCCGCTTGAATACTGGGTTCCCGCAAAAGCTCCTGACTTTTTCGGAAAAGTACGGCAAAAAGGGAGTTTCGAAATCCGCGTTAGTCGTTGTTCCTGTTGAGTTTTTCCAACTCGCTCAGTCAGGTGGTGCTGAGCAGAACAGCGTCTCAATCTGCATCGTGACCCTGCGTGGGGCCACTTTCTTCAATCGCCGGTCAGGAGCTGATGGAGAAAAATCCAATCAGATCAACAGCTTGCCAATGGGGGTTGAAGAATTGAAACTTTGAAGAAAGTTTGCATGGCGGGGCAGTAGAGATTGTATAAATAACTTGCTCAGGTCAAGAAGCATCGTTTTTTGGTGGCGCTAGGGATTCGAACTGCCCCGCCCCGCAGCGGTCGGCTTTCGACCCATGGCTGTCTCCTGTATTGATGCCGTGGGTCAGCGGAGAGAACGAGTTCTAGATCCCACTTGTCCTGGTGCGGATGCCTAATTCCCGATTCGGCGAGAGACTCGGACTGACGCCCCTGTCACTTCAATTCCACAGCCGGTAAACCCAGAAGCTCTCCTCGGTTTGCATCAGCCGCACCACTTCCGTCGGGGTGAATCCGGTTGCTCGAACCGTTTCCCGGATCAGGTGTGACTGATCGGCGTATCCGGTTTCGGCAGCTACCTGCGCCCATCCAAACTGCCCCCCTAAATAAGCCTGACGGCTTTGGAAGTAGGCGCGCTCATCCCGTGCGTGTCTGCGCAGCTTGCGCAAGGAGTTACCAGTCGCCATCCGGAACCGGCGCTCCATCTGCCGCAAACTGCGACCGGTGCCGGAAAGGGCAAGACGCATGGCCAAACTTTGTAGCCAGTCTCCGATGGCCCCCCCAACAGAGACGCGGGGCGACAAGTCGCCCACCGCGGGTTCAAGAAGTTCTCGATGATCTCCAGTGCCTCAGTCTCACTAGGAGCGTTCAGCACCGCGTCAAGCCAACCCTGCCATTCCAGCGGCAGCACCTCACGAGCGTCTGCGCTACGCCCGATCCACTCGCGGCTATCCAGCCCGACGAGATGGTGCAGCGCGTCCGGCATGAACACCAGCATCAACGTGCGTACTGGCCCGGGGTTGTAGGTCACGAAGGGTTGTTCCGTAGGACCCATGAGCAGGATAGGGCCAGGCAACGCGCGCCTCGATGACTCTGCAGTGGCTTGCCTTACTTGGCCTTCGGACAGCAATTCGCCGCTCCCCTCGAGGAACCAGGTCAAGTTGAAGTACGGAGATACGGCGACGTGGTTTAGTCGCTGCTTCGGGCTCAACAACACTCCGCGTGTGTCGCGCAGCACGACGGCCCTCAGGCAAGCCGCAAGCGGCGTTTCCGGCAGCCAGAGAACGTTCAGGGTCGGAGGCAAGTTCAAATCGGGCGGCAGGGTTATCTCAGTGCAGCGAATCATGTCGAGTCCGTTCAAGACTTTGTGTTCTTGGCAAGGCAAATTATGGCCAACAGTAATACAGAGCAAGGTCCAGGAATGCAAGACCAGAACCCAGACGCAGCGAGTCTCCAGGGCGCGACGGCCGATCAACCGATCCGCTTTCGAGTCACTACAGTGACGCCATCCCGCTTCGGCTTACCCCTGGTGCGGGACTTCATCATCGACACCCTCGGCACCTTGGACCGGCTGTCCCGCGCGGGAGATGTCGTTCAGCTCAAGGTGGGCTGGCAGCGTATCCACTTCCTCTTCCATCCGGAACTGCTGCGCACGGCGCTGCTCGAGGACGAGGGGGACTTGGTCAAGGAGGATCGGCAGTTGCGCGTGTTCACGCTTGTGCATGGGCGCAGCGTGGTGACAACGGTGGGGGACGACTGGAAGCGCCAGCGAAAGCTGCTGGGTGCCGCCTTCGGCCCTAGACAGGTCAGCCGGTACCTCGACTTGATGCGCAGTGCGGCCATGGAAGCCAACAGGACCTATTTCTCCTCGAGCCCGCCGTCGGTCATACCCTTCGACCCGTCGGTCTACGCTTCGCAGATCACCATGGACGTGATGCTGAGAGTGTTGTTCAGCGAGACCGGAGATCGGCAAGCGTCCGCCGCCGTCACACGCTCGGTAAGCCATTTGGCATCTGCTGCACAGGAGATGTTTGGATGGCCATGGGTGCCCGCCGGCTGGATGCCCTTTCCGGGCCGCGGTGCGCTGATGCACCACCGCGCGCTATTGCGTGAGCGGATTCGAAGGCATATCGAACATCGACGTGCAGCCCCCCCGCCCGAAGGCGACGTTCCGGCCGACTTGATCGACGCCATGCTGCTGGCGGAAGACACGGAAGCCGTTGCAGGCCAGCCCACAGCAGACCGGCGCCTGAGCGCGGGTGAGGTCGAGGACAACTGCGTGACACTGTTCCTGGGCGGCATCGACACATCGGCCTCGGCCCTGACGTGGTGGATAGCCTACATGGCTGCGCATCCTGAGCTTGCGCAGCGCGCCCGCGAGGAAGTTGCACAGGTCATGGGGACGGATTGGGTGAGCGGTGAACTCGATCCCGGGCGCTTAGCGAGCCTGACATTCGTTGAGGCTACCCTGAAAGAGGCGATGCGACTGCGCCCCCCGATCGTCGGACCTTTCAATCGGCGCGCACAACGGGACATCTCACTTTACGGGCACCAAATTCGTCGCGGTGACCTAGTGTCCGGATCGATCTGGACGCTGCACCACGACGAGCGCTGGTTTCCTGAGCCGGAAACATTCAACCCCGACCGGTTCATGCCGGGTGCTCCCTCCATCCCACGCGGAGCCCTTATGCCATTCGGGTCCGGGCCGCACGTGTGCCTGGGCCAGCACTTCGCGATGCTGGAGATGAAACTAGTTACCGCGTTGCTCTTGTCTCAGGTGGCGTGGAGCTTTCCGCCCGGCGAGACGATGCCTGCACCTCGTGTGGATGTGACGATCAAGCCGTGTAAGCCGATGCAGCTGATCGCCACTCCCATCATGAACAGCAACTGAAAAACAAAGCAAAGCTGTATTCAAGGTTTAGCGCGACGCATGGCTCAGAAGTTCGAAGATTGGTCTGCGCTGCCACTCACCGCGTGCTTCCGTGATGCGTCAGAAGTACGTTTTCTACCCACCGGGTTGTCCGATGCGCGAGATCGAAGGTCTGTTCATGGCCGTCACATGTTGTTTGCATTTCTGATAGTCCAGCCCAGCAAAAGTTCGAATCCCCACCGCTGCCAACCCTTATGGATACTGGCTTCCCGCAAAAGCTCCTGACTTTTTCGGAAAAGTACGGCGATGAGAGAGTTTCGAAATCGGCGTAAGCTGTTGTTCTTGTTGAGTTTTTCGAACTCGCTCAGTCAGGAGGTGCTGAGCAGAACAGCGTCTCAATCTGCATCGTGACCCCGTGTGAGGCCACTTTCTTCAATCGCTGGTCAGGAGCTGATGGAGAAAAATCCAATCAGATCAACAGCTTGCCGATGGGGATTGAAGAATTGAAACTTTGAAGAAAGTTTGCATGGCGGAGCAGAACATGCTTCTTCACAAACCGCCTAAGTTTCCCAAGAACAAGCCGATTAAGCACTTGGGGTCTAAGTCAGCATTCTAAATGTTGAGACATCTTCAATTCGAGTAGCCGGTCTGGTTAAAACACACCTGACCTAACCGTCAGGTTCAGGCGCGGCGCTTGGTTTTCTCGGCGGACAAAGCGGTCATGAATTCAACGACGAAGTTGCAGTCATCGTCCTGCAACACGCTCATGTCACCCATGGCAACTGGGGCCATGTAGCCTCGAATAACTTGCAAACCGGCAATGCGGTCATCAATTTTCGACAACACTTCTCCCGCCACTAGCTGTAACGCTTGTTCATCCAGGACACCTTGATCGCGATCAGACAGCAGGAGTGCGATTTCGGCCAACGTGAGGCCGAGTTCCTTCAGATGCAATATGGCTCTGAGCCGGTCCAGCGTTTCGCTGCCATATTGGCGATAGCCAGCTTCCGTTCTGCTCTGGGGAGCAATTAGCCCTTCTTCTTCATACAAGCGCAATTGACCACGGGTCACGTTGGCAGCCTTGCACAAGGCGCTGGTCGTCTGCAAAGTCTTGAAAGCCCTTACGGTCATTACGCTTTTCATATTTTGTTTCCGGTGATTGAGAGCAAGGGCGTATTCCTGAAGCCTGCGTCACGACCGTTAAGTCAGATTAAGTTCGCGGCGGCCTTGACGACTACATAGCCGTCAACACATGTTAAACCTGGCGCCTGGGTGCCAGGTCAAGTGTTTGTGTGCGCCAAATCAAGGGAAAGAAATGTCTTGACCTGGCACCCTTCTACCGGGTTTTTAATCTCTGAATCGACAAAAAGACTATGGAAATTAATCTTGACCACATTATCAACAACCCAAAAAACCGCACTCATCACTGGTGCTTCATCAGGTATCGGCATGGCGCTAGCCCACCAATTTGCGCAAGATGGCTACCAGCTCGTTTTGGCAGCTCGGGGCGTGGCCAAAATGCAGGCCTTGGCCGATGAGCTGCAACGGAAGTTTACAGTTGCCGTCACTGTCATTGGCGCGGACTTGGAAACCCATGATGGTGCTACACGGCTGCACGCCGATATCAAAGAGCGGGGTATCGTGCTAAGCGCGCTGGCGAACAACGCTGGGTACGGGGCCTTTGGCGAGTTCAAAGACTCAGCACTGACGTCTGAGCTGGCCATGATGCAGCTCAACATGAACACAGTCGTTGTACTGACCAAACTGTTCCTGCCCGATCTCTTGGCGACGCGCGGCAAAATTCTCAACACGGCCTCCACAGCGGCCTTTCAGCCAGGCCCCTACATGGCGGTGTACTACGCCACCAAATCTTTCGTTCTTAGCTTTTCGGAAGCTATTGCATCCGAGTTGGAAGACACTGGCGTAACCGTCACTGCGCTGTGCCCCGGCCCGACAGCCTCGGGCTTTCAGGACAAGGCTGTCCTTGGAAACTCCGCCCTGATTAAAGGCAAGAAACTTCCCACTTCCGAGGAAGTTGCTGCATTGGGCTACCGCGCAATGCAGCGCGGACAGCGCGTCTACATCCCTGGCTTCGTCAATTGGGCGATGGCCCAAAGCATGCGCTTCACGCCGCGCAATCTAGCCACTAAAGTAGTGAAAATTTTGACCAGACCTATTCTTTAAAGTCAACACCATGATCAACAACTTGAACAGCTACTTCGTCGCAGAGAAGCAAGAGAGCGTCATTTTCATTACCGTTGGCCTTCTGGCCTTAGTTATCAGTGTCTGGCTCTGGGTGAATGGGCACCGCCTGAAGTCTATGGCCTATCCGTTGGTGGTCATTGGTTTAATGCAAATAGTGGTGGGTGGCACCGTATACCTCCGCACCGACTCGCAGGTGTTCACCTTGAGCGCACAGCTGCAGTTAAACCCTTCGCCACTAAAAGCCGAGGAAACCACCCGCATGCAGACCGTCATGAAAAACTTTTCGAACTACAAAGGAATCGAAATGCTGCTGCTGATCATCGGTGTCGGGATGATTGCCTTTTTGCAGCGCCACGACATGGCAGCGGGCATTGGCGTCGGGCTCGTATTGCAGGCTGCGATCACTCTAGCGTTGGACATTTTTGCTGAGGCCAGAGGTGCAGACTACTTGTCAGCGGTAAAAAATATTGCAATCTGAGAAAACGCGCACAAAAGCAGTTCAAGCAACTTGAAATCAGTTCGAAATAGTCTTGGCGGAGCAGCAATGATAGCCCCACCAACCTGCTCAGGTCCGGATGCATCGTTTTTTGGTGAGATTGGGGATTCGAACCAAAGTTCGAATCAGTCTTCCAAGAGACTGCGAAGCATCCATGCTGTCTTTTCGTGGACATCAATTCGCTGGGTCAGAACATCAG
>JACCDV010970263.1_pt1 | contig 17386 bp, 16 predicted proteins | sample 7446131 | NCBI WGS metagenome assembly JACCDV01 (sample SAMN15323448, study PRJNA562643) | freshwater metagenome | isolation source: river surface water | place: USA:Blue River Watershed | collected 2017-08-17 | reverse complement strand
ATTGGTAAAAAATAAAAAAAAGAAGCCTTTGTGAATATTTTTTTTTATTTTCGTGGTCACATTTAGTAACAAAAAGGTGGTTTTAAAATAAAGTTTTTTATTTTTGCCAACAAATTAAATTAAAAATTAAAGATTATGTCAGACATTGCATCAAGAGTAAAAGCGATTATCGTAGACAAATTAGGAGTTGACGAAAACGAAGTTGTAGCAGAAGCTAGCTTCACAAACGATTTAGGAGCTGATTCATTAGACACTGTTGAGCTAATTATGGAGTTCGAAAAAGAATTTGATATTCAAATTCCAGACGACCAAGCTGAAAACATTGCTACTGTAGGTCAAGCTATTTCTTACATCGAAGAAGCTAAAAAATAATAAATAAATTACCCGTGTGCTTTTTTTAGGCATACGGGTTTTTATTATTTTAAAAAAATTAGACTATTTTTGATTGAATTTCAATCACAATATATTGAAATACCCTTGTCTCTTTACTCATCATAATTAAAGAAAACACGGGTATTATTTGTTTAAACGATTTTTTAAAAATTAGAATATGCAATTAAAGCGTGTTGTTGTAACAGGTCTTGGAGCGTTAACTCCTATTGGAAATACTCTTCAAGAATATTGGGACGGTCTTGTGAACGGAAAAAGTGGCGCTGCCCCTATTACTTATTACGATACTGAAAAGCATAAAACCAAATTTGCTTGTGAGGTTAAGAACTTCAATGTTGAAGATTTTATCGACAAAAAAGAGGTTCGCAGAATGGATAAGTTTGCTCAATATGCTATTGTTGCGAGTGACGAAGCCATTAAAGATTCAGGAATTACATTAGAAAATGTAAACAAACATAGAGTTGGTGTTATTTGGGGAGCAGGTATTGGAGGTTTACAAACTTTCCAAGACGAAGTAATGAATTATGCCGCTGGTGATGGAACACCGCGTTTTAATCCATTCTTTATTCCTAAAATGATTGCAGATATTGCTCCTGGACACATTTCAATGCGAAATGGTTTCATGGGACCAAACTATACTACGGTTTCTGCATGTGCTTCTTCGGCAAATGCTTTAGTAGATGCATTCAACTACATTCGTTTAGGAATGTGTGATGTTGTGGTTTCAGGAGGTTCTGAAGCAGCGGTAACTATTGCAGGTATGGGCGGATTTAACTCAATGCAAGCTTTATCAACTCGAAACGATAGTCCAGAAACCGCTTCAAGACCCTTTGATGCTACTCGTGATGGATTTGTTTTAGGTGAAGGTGCTGGTGCTTTAGTATTAGAAGAGTACGAACATGCGATTGCGCGTGGTGCTAAAATCTACTGTGAAGTAGGTGGTGGTGGTTTATCTTCTGATGCGTATCACTTAACAGCTCCACACCCTGAAGGAATTGGAGTTATTGCTGTAATGGAAAATTGTTTACGTGATGCTGGAATGAAACCAGAAGATGTAGACCACATCAACACACACGGAACTTCAACACCTCTTGGAGATGTTGCTGAGTTAAAAGCAATCAAGGCTGTTTTTGGTGATCATGCTAAAAACATCAATATCAATTCAACTAAATCGATGACAGGTCACTTATTAGGTGCTGCTGGTGCTATTGAAGCAATTGCTTCTATCTTAGCGATGCAAAACGGAATTGTGCCGCCAACGATTAACCATACAACTGTAGACGAAAACATTGATCCATCGTTAAACTTAACTTTAAACAAAGCGCAAAAACGCGAAATTAAAGTAGCTATGAGTAATACTTTTGGCTTTGGTGGACACAATGCTTGTGTTTTATTCAAAAAATTTGAAAACTAAACATGCGTCGTTTATTTAATAAAATACGAAAAAATTCCCGTTCTCCAGAAGACGGGATTTTTTTTGAAAAAATTACGAAAATCCTTGGTTTTCAACCCAATGAGTTAAAATATTACAAAAAAGCATTTACCCATCGTTCAGCTAATAAATTAGACGAAAAAGGAAATCCGTTTAATTATGAACGTTTGGAATTTCTTGGCGATGCGATGTTGGGAAGCGTTATTGCTGCTCATTTATACAACCAAGTTCCTTCGGGAGATGAAGGATATTTGACTAAAATGCGTTCTAAAATTGTCAGCAGAGAACATTTGAACGAACTAGGTCGTGATTTTAATTTAGTGAGTTTTGTAGAAAGCAAAGTGAATTCGAGTCAGTTTGGAGATAATATTCATGGTAATTTGTTTGAAGCTTTTATTGGTGCTATTTACTTAGATAAAGGCTTTACTTATTGCGAAAAATTCATCCAAAACAAGATCATTAAACAATATGTTGATATTGCTAAATTAGAAGGTAAAGTCATCAGCTACAAAAGTTTAATCATCGAATGGTGTCAAAAAGAAAAAGTACCTTTCGCTTTTGATTTTATTGAAGATAACGGACAAGAAGGACAAAAATATTTTAGCGTAAAATTATCAATAAACAACAAAATTGTTGCAAAAGCTAGAGCTACTTCTAAGAAAAAAGCAGAAGAAAAAGCTGCCCAAAGAGCCTATTTTGTCTTTCAAGAAAAAATTTCAAAAAAATAATTCCACTACTCAAACGTTTGAGTTTATAAATTATCGTTAAGAACTACTAAACAGGTAGTTTTTAACGATTTTTAGCCTTATATTTACGACTTAATTTTGGAAAATGGCCATTCATAAAATTCAAATAAACGATTTTATTTCAGATGATTATGAGTTAATCGCCATTCATTCATCTTTGGAAGATTACAAATTAGCGTATTGCTTAAATAAGGAATTGGGATTACAGTTACAAAAAAATGATAACTACATAGAAATCGCAATATCTGAAGGAAAAAGTGCTTTTGAAAATTTCGCTTTTGATGATGAAAAAAACGATGTAATTTGGACCCTAATCGAAAATAAAACCACGATTATCAATTCGAACAAACAAACGAGTTCGCTTTTTGAAGAAGTCGACATCACCGTTTTTTTACTTCCAGAATATAAAAAAGCAGATTATTTGATTAAAATTGAAAATATCGATTACGGCTTTGATGCTGACGAGATTATCAATAAAATATTAAAAATCAAGAACGTAACTACTGCTTATACAGTTGATACAACAAACTTAAAATCAAAAAATAATTTAATTTTTTAATTAAAATGCCGACAAACAAAAAAACTAAAATTGTAGCTACACTAGGTCCTGCTTGTAGTACAAAAGAAGTGCTTAAAAATATGGTGGATGCTGGAGTTAATGTCTTCAGAATTAACTTTTCACATGCTGATTATACCGATGTTAGTGCTCGAATTGACATGATTAGAGAACTTAACGAAGAGTTTGGTTACACAACTTCTATCTTAGCCGATTTACAAGGTCCAAAATTACGTGTAGGTGTAATGAAAGAAGATGTAGTAGTAAGTAAGGGTGATAAAATTACGTTCACTACTGCTGAAGATATCTTAGGAACTGCGGAGCGTGTTTACATGAACTATAAAGAGTTTCCAAAAGATGTAAATCCTGGAGAACGAATCTTATTAGACGACGGAAAATTAATTTTCGAAGTAACTAAAACCGATAAAAAAACCGAAGTTGAAGCTGTAGTAGTTCAAGGTGGTCCTTTGAAATCAAAAAAAGGAGTAAATTTACCAAATACGAAAGTTTCACTTCCTGCTTTAACAGAAAAAGACATTCGCGATGCTAAATTCGCTATCGAAAACGATGTGGATTGGATTGCATTATCGTTTGTGAGAACTCCAAAAGATTTAGAAGATTTACAAGATTTAATTGCTGAACATTCGGATCATAAAATTCCGATTGTTGCCAAAATTGAAAAACCAGAAGCCGTTGAAAACATTGATAAAATCGTAGCGTTTTGTGATGGTTTGATGGTAGCTCGTGGTGATTTAGGAGTAGAAGTTCCAGCAGAAGAAGTGCCTTTGATTCAGAAAAAATTGATTCACAGAGCAAAAACAGCTCGTATTCCGGTAATTGTGGCAACACAAATGATGGAAACGATGATTACGTCATTAACACCAACACGTGCCGAAGTAAACGACGTAGCAAACTCGGTAATGGACGGAGCTGATGCAGTAATGTTATCTGGAGAAACTTCAGTAGGAAATTATCCTGTGGAAGTAATTCAAACCATGACACGAATTATTGAAAGTGTTGAAGATTCGCCATTAATTAAAGTGCCGTTATCACAACCACAAGTAAAAAATCAACGTTATATTACCAAATCGATTTGTTATCATGCTTCGCAAATGGCAGATACTATTAATGCCAAAGCGATTACCACGTTAACCAACTCAGGTTACACGGCGTTTCAAATTTCGGCATGGCGTCCAAAATCACATATTTTGGTATTTACTTCTAACAAGCGTATTTTAACACAATTGAACTTATTATGGGGTGTTAGAGCTTTCTTTTATGACAAATTGGTAAGTACAGACGACACTGTAGACGATATCAACGAAATTTGTAAAGAAAAGAAATACGTGAAAAAAGGCGACATGGTAGTAAACTTAGCCGCAATGCCAATCGTAGCAAAAGGAATGGTAAACACATTAAGAGTTTCTGAAATAGAATAATTGTATTTTCAAACATAAAAAAGGAGTGCTAAATCATTAGCACTCCTTTTTGTTTTTATTTCCTTTGTCATTCTGAGCTCGTCTCAGAATCTAATAGTAAAATTAATGAATTAGAAGCTGAAACGAGTTCAGCTTGACAGAAGTAGTAGTTTTACTATTTGGATAACTTTAAGCCGCTATTTTTTCAAACGCAATAAAATTTACAACTTCACCTTTATCGTTGAAGATAGGAAATCCCTTGATGTGACATTTGTATAACGAGCCATCTTTGCAATAATTAACAACATTTTTCTCAAATGGAACTTTGTTTAAAATCGCCTGTCTGATTTCAAAACTTATATTAGAATCTGTTTTTGGACCTTGAAACATTTTTGGTGAGTTTCCAATGACTTCTTGTGCCTCGTAACCGTTCATTTTTTTGATGTTTTTACTGGCGAAAACAATCTTTAATTGCGCATCGGTAACCACAATAACGGTTTCTTCTTGTAAACTTTCTTTGTAATCCCAAACCGATTTCCATTGGTTTTTATTGGCCATTTGATGCAACGAATTTACATCATGAAGCAACACATTAGTTTGCAACAAATACTGAGAATAAATATCCCAAGACACTAATGGCATTGCTTTTATATTGCCATTTTGATACTGTTTTGCAAACGCAGCATCATAAACTTTAAACTCCATACCCTTATAATTTGGGTTAAAACTATAAATAAAAATGAAGCAACAACTTAGAAAATAGAACTTTAACGCTTGTTTAAGTTACTAAAACTCAAACTTCAATTGTACCGAAACACTTTTTTGAGGCAACTCTGTTTTGGTTTTTTCTTCGTTGTTTAAGTTGTGGATGGAAATTCCCAATAATCGCACAGAGTTTCTTAGACGTTCTTGATAGAGTAAATCTTTGGCTACGTCTAGAATGATGTTTTTATCACTTACAAAATACGGCAAAGTTTTGCTTCGGGTTTGTAAAGTGAAATCGGAGTATTTTATTTTTAGTGTGATGGTTTTTCCTGAGATTTTGCTTTTTTGGAGGCGTTTTTCTAATTCTTTGGCAATGCTTTGCAAACGTTCTTCCATGAAGATTTCGGAAGATAAATTTTCTCCAAAAGTACGTTCTGCTCCTACTGATTTTATCTTACGATTTGGTTTTACTGCGCTGTTGTGGATGCCACGACAAATTTGGTAATAATGAAAACCGCTGTTGCCGAAATGTTTCTCTAAATACTCTAACGATTTTTGTTTTAAGTCGTAACCCGTAAAAATACCCAACTGATACATTTTTTCAGCTGTTACTTTTCCAACGCCATAGAACTTTTTAATATCTAATTTTTCTAAAAACGCTTCTACTTCATCTGGATTTACGGTTTTTTGTCCGTTAGGTTTGTTATAATCGGAAGCAATTTTGGCTACGAATTTATTTACGGAAATTCCTGCCGAAGCGGTTAATCCCACTTCCTCAAAAATGCGCTTTCGAATTTCTTGAGCAATTAATGTTGCGCTGGGATTGCCTTTTTTGTTTTCAGTAACGTCTAAATAAGCTTCATCGAGCGATAACGGTTCGACTAAATCGGTGTAATCATGAAATATCTTTCTGATTTTCTTCGAAATTTCTTTGTAACGATCAAATCGTGGTCGTACAAAAATTAAATCGGGACACAATTTCTTCGCTTGAATACCACTTATTGCACTTCGAACACCAAATTTTCTAGCTTCGTAACTTGCTGCTGAAACCACACCCCGAATTTCGCTTCCGCCAACGGCTAAAGGTTTTCCTTTCAACTCAGGATTATCCATTTGCTCTACCGATGCATAAAACGCATCCATGTCTACGTGAATTATTTTTCGGTAGTGTTCGCTCATAAATTATTCGGTAGGAAAAAATAAACTCATCGGTTTTCTATAGAAATGTTGTTTTATCGACGTAATAATCGGGCGTAACTCCGCCAACGGAATATTACGCGAACGAAACGCCAATCCAAGTGACAAACCAAAACTTACTAAAAAGTTTACAAAACCAATAATTCCGATACCTAAAATACCCCAGAACAACATTGCATTGTTCACCATATAATCGGCGCCGTAAATAGCTAAAGCTAAGTTTCCGCTGGCAAATGTAATGTGTCGGATGTCTAAATTCAACCCCAAAAACAATCCAACCGAAGCTGTACTTCCAAGGAAAACTCCAAACCAAAAGTTAGAAATAATTCCTGCCCAATAACGTTCGTACCATTTCGAGATTTTTTCAGCTTTCGCTTTTCCGAAATTCAATTTTAGTAATGGATGTTCTTTGATTCGGTAATAGACATCAAAATGCTTATCACGATTCGCAATACTTCCTGAGATAATTCCCGACAAAAACAAGAAGAAACCAGCTATTGCCGCATGAAATATAGCCAATGAATGCATTGGACTTAAATCAGTAACTAATTTTTCCCATTTGGTTTCGGCAATATTGTAATCAAATGCCAAATCGATTAACCAAATTCCTGAAAACGCCACGGGAAAAGCCATTACCACATTTCCAACAAAAGCAATAAACTGCGAACGAAACAATCGAGCGAATAAAATAGCGAAACTTTTGTGTTTTTCTACATCTCCGTTGCCTTGTTTTTTTAATCCATCTTCCAAAGCGCTAATAAGCGCAGCGGCTGTCATAGCGGGCTGTTTTGTTGCTAACGTAAACCCTAAAACATAAATTGTAATAAATCCAAAAGAATAATTCATGCTATAATAAAAAGCATGACCAAAATCGGAAGTTTCAATTTTAGATAGCATCAATTTAAAAATACACAAAAATCCCACAATCAATCCGCCACCAAGCGCTGCATACAACATTTTGAAGTACTCCGTTTTCGATTCGGTAATATAATGCTCACCTGTTTTTGCGGTGTGTTGCGTGATTTCGTACGATAACAATTGTGTGCTTTCGTTAAATAATTTTCTAACATTAGTTTTTAAACAATTGTATTTAATCAATTTTATAGCTAATTCAATTGATTTTGCTTTTTTATCTTCAGGCTTATCGATTACTAAAAGCGGTATCAAAACGCCAACACGATACAATTGTTGTTTGATGCGCAACAAGTTTTGGTTTACACGAAGCGAAATACCATATTTAGAAGAGTTTTGAAAGGCTTTCTCGACAAATTCATTACATTGCTTATATAATACCAACAATTGCTTGTAATTGATGTCAGATGAAGTCGTATAAAATTCCGATTCTTTATTGCGAATTGTATTTTCAATTGCGTACAATTCTTTTTCAAAAGCAGCAAACGGACTTTCCAAACCAGCATATTCAGGCACCATTTTCATTACATCAGATTCTAAAGCTTTTCCACTGGTTCTTTGTGAAAGTAAATTAATAGCTTGCATGACTTCATACAATGGGGAATGAATGGCAACAGTTTCATAAATCGTTTCAAATTGAAATAAGTCGAAAAGACTTTCTAACTCAGTAATAGGAATTTTATTTATCCAAATAGGATCAGAATCTACATAAAAAACTTGATTTAAAACATATTGTAAGGTGTCTTTTGCCGCTTGATAAGGTAAAATTTTAGCAAAAACACGCTTTTTAACTTCGTAAAAGAAATCGGTATCCTGAAGAATTCCGGCATCGGTTAAAATGGCATCGAAATTTTTACTTTGTAAAACTGTTTGCAGATACGCCACAAAGTTAATTCGTTCCTCATCGTTACTTGTAAAAAATTCGATAATAGGAAAAAGACTTATTTGCTCTACTTTTTTTGGATTTCTTGGCCGAATAGCATTAACCAATTGAACTAAAATATCAATTTCATTTTCTTCGTTGCGCCATAATTGTAATTCGTTAAAGTATTTTTTAAGAATTTCGTCGGGCGTATTGTAATTTTTAGTGATAAATAAATTCATAATTTTGGTCATAGAATCGTAAAGATACAAAGAGAAAGTATTTTTTAGTAATTTAGAAGCCTAAATAAATATTAATTTTGACAGAAATAGAACGCAAATTTTTAGTCACTGGAACCGATTTTATCTCGGAAAGTACAGCTAAGTTTAGAATTGTACAAGGCTATTTAAATTCGAATCCCGATCGAACTGTAAGGGTTAGAATTAAAGGTGACAAAGGTTTCTTAACCATAAAAGGCAAAGGAAACGAATCAGGTATGAGCCGATTTGAATGGGAAAAAGAAATCACCATTACGGAAGCTGAAGCGTTACTAGCACTATGCGAAAAAGGCGCTATTGATAAAATTCGTTACGAAGTTGCGATGGGAAAACACATCTATGAAATAGATATTTTTGCAGGTGAAAACGAAGGTTTAATAGTGGCAGAAATAGAATTACAATCGGAAAATGAATCTTTTGAAAAACCGAATTGGTTAGGCGAAGAAGTCACTTCAGACGAACGTTATTATAATGCTTATTTAAGTAACCATCCTTTTAAATCTTGGTAATATGAAAACATTTTTTGGAATATTTGCATTAGTTTTATTGTTTGCTTGCGGTTCAAATACCGTAATTTATCCTGACAAACCTAAAACCAATCACGAAACGTTTAGCTACAAGGAAGGCGATACGACTTATGTGATGCAGAAATATTTCTTAGTAATGCTAAAAAAAGGTCCCAATCGCGAGCATTCAAAAGAAGAGACGGCGGAAATCCAGAAAAAACATATGGAACATATCAATTGGTTAGCCAAAACAAATAAAATTAGTATTGCAGGTCCATCTGATAATCATGAAAGTATTGCTGGATTTTTACTTTTCAATACCGAAACTTTAAAAGAAGCAGATAGTTTGGCGAATCTTGATCCAGCGGTTAAAGCAGGAAGGTTGATAGTTGAAACTGTACCTTGGTGGGCTTCAAAGGGAAGTAAATTGAAATAAATTATTCTACAATTTCTAAACTAACGCGCAAAGGCGAACGTCCTTTGTTGTGAGAAATATCTAAAAATGGGCGCTTTGCCATATCAATTTCTCTTTTTCTGGTGTGTGGACCTCTGTCGTTAATGGTTACGATTACGCTTTTATTGTTGGCTAAATTTGTGACTTTAACTTTTGTTCCAAATTTTAGTTTTTTATGTGCTGCCGTATATTTTTTATTACTGAAAATTTGTCCACTTGCGGTTCTTCTTCCATTTAATTTGTCTGAATAATGCGAAGCTTCTACGTTTTTCTTGTATAATTTGGTTTTTAGATTGGCTAAAGAATCGACCACTTTAATGGAATCCGATTTTTTTATCGAATCTAAAACTTGAAGTGAATCTTTCTTCTTAACGGTATCATATAAAGAAGCCTTTCTAATGAAACCTGATTTAGTTCCATTAGAAAAGCCTACTAATGCGGCAATAAGTAATACAAAAGATAGTATTAGAATATTTTTCTTCATAATTTATTGATTTTGTCGACTTATTACCAAAGATTATACCAAAGACTAATTGAACCAATTAGCCCAAGGAAGTCTCGATAAGATTAATACTAAACCTAATGTATAGAAAACGGCAATCTTTTTGAATTTTCCGTTGTTACTTTCTTCTTTTTTATGTTTTGACCAACCAATTGTGATTAACACTAATGCGATAATGTTAATTAATGGATGTTCTAACGAAGTTAAACGCACAGCAGCGTCTTTCATATTACCCAATTGTTCTAACCCTAGTGGAGAAACAAAATACAAAATTAAACCAACTAACAATTGCATATGGCAAATGATCAACGTAAATAAAGACAAACGTAAATCTTTATTTTTAAATAATTTCTTAGACGTTAATCCAGAAATGGCATTAATAGAAGCCAATAACAATAAGCCTAAAGCGGCATACGCTAAAACAGAGTGAACAGATTGAATAGTTTCGTACATACCTAATTTTTTAAAGTGAACCACAAATATAAGAAATTAAAAAACCTCTTACCCAAAAAAATGAATAAGAGGTTTTCAGTAATTAACTTTAATTTATCTTAGAAGTTATAACGTAATGTAAAGTTCCATGTTCTACCTAAACCAAAGAATCCTTGGTTACCATCAGCTATACCTTTGTAAACTCTACCAGCAGATTGATATGTAGGTCCAGAGTTTCCACTAATAAATGCATCCGTTTTAATATTAGAAGTTAACTCAGAAATATAAACTTCATCAAATAAATTGTTTACATTAAATCTAAAGTTTACTGAGTTTTGTTTCTCTTTTCCTACTAACATTTTATAAGAAATACCCATGTCAACTAAATCATAAGAAGGTAACTGAAGATTATCTTTAGCAGCAACATTTGCGTACAAATTATCATAGTTTCTCCAATCTGCATCTACAGAAAAACGTTCAAAAACTTCATATTTAGCACCTAATCCCCATGTGGTTTGAGCAGCATCTCCTACTTTTCCTCCATCTAAATCAGTTAATGTAACATCTAACGGATTTAAATTTTCATCTCTTCTAGTACGGATTGCATCACCTTCATATTCCCAATTCCCAAAAGATGCAAATCCTTTGATGTCTAATTTTTCAATTGGTTTTAAAATAAAATCTAATTCAACACCAGAATGCACTTGTTTTACACCTTGATTTTCAGTAAATACAACATCCCCTGCAACTAAATTTGTAGAACCAATTGTAGTATTTGAAGATAAAACTGTAGAAGTTGTTACAACTCTATCTTCCCAAGTTGTTCTGTAAGCATTTACACTTGCAGTAAATATTTTTGATTTAAATGTATAACCTGCTTCTAAACCTAAAACTTTTTCGTTTTCAGTTAATGGGTTTACTTGGTTTGTAAAATTCAAATAAATGTTATCATGGTAAGGTTGACGAGAATAGTAACCTGCATTTGCATAAACAGCATGTTTTTCTGCAAAAATATAAGACCCACCTCCTTTAACATTATATCCTACATTAGAAACTTTTTCAGAATCTTGATATTGATCTTGATAATCATAGTAATCAAATCTTTGGTGTGTTTGATTTGAAATTGCTCCTTGGAAGAATGCTGAGAAATTATCTTTAGCATATTCTACTTGACCAAAAACTCCACCATAAGAAATGGTTTCACTATAATCATAATCAATTTTTTGAGCATCATCAGCCGCATTAAAGAATGCATACCAAGGATTAATATTGTATGATTGATTTACTGTATTTGTAGCACTTGGTAATGTATTTGGATTTGGAATAACATGATTATTATCTCTTAAAAATCTACTTTCTCTCCATGCATCTAATCCTAAGAAATTTGAAACTTGACGATAATGGTCTCCGTTATACGTTCTTAAATCTAAACCAAAATTTAAATTTAAATTTTCATTCAATTCTTTTTTAAAGTTTGATACTAAACCATACCAAGCATGATTGTTCATTGAAGCTCTGATAACATAATTAGAAGATGAACCTATACCATCAGCGTCTGCAGAGTTGTTTGCGAAAATTTGATCAAAATCGATATAAGTACTTTGATTTTGGCCTGTGTAAGGGTTAAATTGAGAAATACTTCTTTTACCACTACCATAGTTACCAGTTCCACCACCTCTACCCCAAGATGCATATAAAACTGTAGATAACTGTGTTGTTTCATTAATATTGAAATCCCAGTTTAAGTTAGCTACAGGCTTGTGATAAAAATTAGTTCTTTCAGAAATATATTGTCCGTTTAAATAACCAAAATTGTTATTGTATTTTCTACCAAAACCTAAATAATCAGAAATTCTTTTCGTAAAGTTTTGATCATGAGATTGAGGTGCTCCAGTAATTAAGAAGTTAAAGTTATGTTTGTCGTTTGGTTTATAACCAAAAGAAATGAAATAATTTTGTCCTTCACCTCTTGTTCCTTGATTATATCCATCACCTTGCCAATGAGAAAGCATAACACTAGCACCAAAACCATTTTTCATAATTCCAGTATTATAAGCTGCAGTTGATTTAAAATAATCGCTATTAGCAACTCCCATAGACACAAAACCACCTTGATTTTTTTCAGTTGCCTTTGTAACAAAGTTAACAGTACCACCCACAGAAGATATCGCTAATTTTGAAGATCCTAAACCTCTTTGAATTTGAATAAAGTTAGCAATATCAGACATACCAGACCAGTTAGACCAGTACATTTTACCGTCTTCCATACCATTAATTGGTTGTCCATTTAATAAAAATGCAGTGTTGTCTTGTTGAAATCCACGAACAGTAATTCTTGAATCTCCATAACCTCCAGATTGACCAGCAACATAAACTGAAGGAGTATTTACCATAGCTTGTGTTACGTCAGCAGTACCTACTTTTTCTTGAATTTCAACAGCTTTAATTGTTGAAACTGCAATAGGGGTTTTACGTTCTTTAGCAACGTCGATAATTCCTTTACCAATTACTACCACTTCTTCAAGTTGACTAGCATCTGGTGCCAACACAATACTTCCTAAGTTTACAGAATTACCTGTAACTGTAAAAGTAATCGTTTTAGTAACAAACCCTAAGTAAGAAATAATTACCTGTCCAGATTTTTCTGAAGTTTTAATTTCAAATTTTCCGTCAAAATCAGTGACAGTTCCACTTTTAGTTCCTTTAATAGTTACATTAGCTCCAACTAAAGGTTGGTTTAGCTCTCCATCAATAACAGTTCCTGAAACATTAGATTGAGAAAAAACTGTTAGGCTTGATAAAAACATAAACCCGATAAGCAATACATTTTTAAAAACTTTCATTTTGTTGATTTTTGTTAAAATTTTTGCAAATTTGACAATAGATTTTGTATTCTATGTTAAATTAATGTTAACAAAAGCGGCTTATTTAATTAAATATAAAGGGTGTAACTTTTGACGATTTTATTTACATTTTATCGGCAAAAACCCCGATATAAAAAAATTTCACAAAAAAATGTGAAATTTTTAAATAAAATTATGTTGTTATGATTATTTCAAATAATTCTTCAAAAGAAATGAAGTGGAACTATCATGCCCTTTTACTTCTTTTGACTCAATTTCATATAAGATAGAATTAGCCAATTGTTTTCCAAGTTCAACTCCCCATTGATCATAACTGAAAATATTCCAAATAATTCCTTGAACGAAAATTTTGTGTTCGTACATAGCTACTAAAGCACCTAATGCTTCTGGTGTAAGCTTATTGATTAGAATTGTATTTGTTGGTTTATTTCCTGAAAAGACTTTGAATGGTAATAAAAAATTAGCTTTTTCACCTGAAATTCCTTGCTTTTCGAATTCAGCTTTTACTTGTTCTTCGGTTTTACCCATTAATAAAGCTTCCGTTTGGGCAAAGAAGTTTGACATTAATTTATCGTGATGATCTTTGTTCCCGTATAGTGATTGCTTGAATCCGATGAAATCTGTTGGGATTAATTTAGTTCCTTGATGAATTAATTGAAAGAAAGCATGTTGAGAATTCGTACCTGGTTCACCCCAAATAATCGTTCCTGTTTGATAATTTACTGGTTTTCCATCTCTACCGATACTTTTCCCGTTACTTTCCATGATACCTTGCTGTAAATAGGGTGCTAACTTCTGTAAATATTGCGTGTACGGAATTAAAGCTTCACTTTCAGCTCCAAAAAAGTTATTGTACCAAACGCTCAATAAAGCTAAAACTACAGGAATATTTTTATCAAAAGATTCGTTTTTAAAATGTTCATCCATTTCATTGGCACCTTTCAATAATTTATCAAAATTATCAAATCCAACGGCTAAACTTATAGACAAACCTACTGCACTCCATAACGAAAAACGACCTCCAACCCAATCCCACATTGGAAAAACGTTATCAGGATTAATTCCGAATTCGGTTACTTTTTTGATATTGGTTGAAACTGCTACGAAATGTCTAGCTACATCATCTTGAGAAGCGGATTGTAAGAACCAACTTCTAATGGTTTCTGCATTTGATAAGGTTTCTTGTGTGGTAAACGTTTTAGAAACGACTACAAATAAAGTTGTTTCCGGATTTAATTTCTTGATTACTTCATTAACGTGATCACCATCTACATTAGAAACAAAATGGACGTTTAAATGATTTTTATAGAATTGCAAAGCTTCTACAATCATAGCTGGGCCTAAATCTGAACCACCAATTCCAATATTTACAATATCTGTAAATGGTTTGCCAGTAAATCCTTTTTTATTTCCTGAAATAACTTCGTTAGAGAAGTTTTTAATTTTATTTTTTACAGCATACACTTCTGGCATTACATTAACGCCATCAACCATAACATTTGCTGATTCTTTTGCACGTAAAGCGGTGTGTAAAACGGCTCTGTTTTCCGTTTGATTGATTAAATCGCCTTGAAAATAACTTGAAATGGCTTGTTTTAATTGAACTTCATTAGCTAAATTAAATAACAAATCTAGCGTTTCTTGATTGATAATATTTTTAGAATAATCAATTATAAAATCATTCCATTGCATGTGAAATTTTTCTGCTCTATCAGCATCAGAAGCAAACAAATCTTTCATTGAAATTGCTTGCATTTTCTCAAAATGTGATTGTATTTGCTGCCATGCAGCTGTTTGAGACGGGTTCATTTTAGGTAGTGCCATTATTCTTTAAATTTAACTGCAGTTATACTATCTAATTCTTTCTTTAAAGGTGTTATATATACCAAATATTTTTTCTTATTCGATTCATTCAAAGGTTCAGCATTTGGCAATTTTTGTCTTAATGGATCCACTTGAACGCCATTTTTCCAAAAACGATAACAAACATGAGGACCAGTAGCTAAACCGGTACTACCAACTTTTCCTATGACTTGTCCTTGAGAAACTCTTTGACCGTTTCGAACCAAAATTTTTGACATATGTAAATATTGAGTAGCATATGAAGAACTGTGTCGAACTTTTACAAAATTACCATTTCCAGCTGTATAACCTGTTCTTTCTACAACGCCTGAAGCTGTTGTTTTTATTGGAGTTCCGTGAGGTGCTGCGTAATCAGTACCATTGTGAGCTTTAAAACGCATTTGTACCGGATGAAAACGTCTACCTGAAAAACGAGATGAAATTCTGAAATAATCTAATGGTGCTTTCAAAAACATACTTTTTAATCCTTTTCCATTTTCATCATAGTAATCAGGATATTTTTGATCATCTTTAATTTTATAAGGAAACGCAAAAATTTTCTTGCCTTTGTGTTCAAAATAAGATGCCTCAATACTTTCTACACCTACATAAATAGAATCTTCTATATATCGCTCATTTATAATAACTGCAAACTTATCCCCTTTTTGAATTTTAAAGAAATCAACCGTATAGGCGTAAATATTAGCTAATTTATTTGCAAAACTTGGGCTAACTCCGGCATTACTTAAAGTTTCGGATAATGAACCTTCTATTTGCGCTGCCACTACTTTTCTTTTTAAAACCGTTGGCTTTTTTTTATTGAAAACTGCAATAGAATCTCTAAAATCAACAACTGTGTAACTAATTCTATCCTCAATATAAACTAAAGCTTTAAGTGTATTAGGCTTCTTTTTATCGAGAAACATAATATAAGGTTTTCCTGCCTTAATTCTTCTAACATTGAAGGAGTCCTTTACTTTTTCAGTAACATCATGAACTCGCAAACTATCTCTTAATGGAAATTTTTCTAATAATTTACCAAAAGTATCACCAGAACGAATGGTATCTCTAACCACTTTGAAGTCGTTAAAGGTAAATCCGTACTCTTTAATAATAGGTTCTTTTTTTACGGTTACTTTTTTTGCTTTATCAGCATCTTCTTTCGAATTACAAGCAGTAAAAAAAGTGACAAATAAAATGGCTAATACAAAATATCTCAATGTTTTTTGTTTTGTGCGTAATGCAGTTATTCTCCCCAGTTATCTAATTCTTCTTTCGTCCACAATTCGGGGAAGAATATTCTTTTTTGGTATTTAGGCAACATGTATTTTTTCCAATCACTTCCACCAGTTGCTTCGTGATTTCCTGGCACACTTTCTATATACTTTTTAGCTGCATTAAAATGCCCCATTACCCAAGTAATATTAACCGTTTTATCGTAGTGACGCATTGCAGCTACTAATTCTGGGTTCTGTTGATCTGCTTCTGGTAATTGTTTGAATTTTCTCCACAAGTTAATCGTGTTGTATTCCTCCATCCATCCTAAGAACATCTTTTTGTATTTTCTTTCGAATTCTAAAATTAAGTAGGACTTTTCACCTGTGTGATAATCTTTTCCTGCTGCTTGCCAATATAGATGCTCAAAAGCGTGTTCGTATGGTGTATTTCTATCGATAGTAGCTCTAAAACGGTTATCAATTAAGTTGATTAAATCCGTTGAACTGAATTCAATTAAACGGTATTGTGCCGACTGAAATCCGCTTGCTGGTGTAAGTGTATTTCGGAATTTAAGATATTGTTCAGGCTCCATTCCGTCTTTCATAATATCGAAAGAAGTGGTAAGCATATCGAAATAACGACTAATTCTTCCTAATTTTTCTGTAAAATAGGCTGTAGATGGTTTTTCATTATGACACAACTGATCCATTTCCCAAAGAATCATTTTAAACAACAATTCATTAACTTGATGGTACATAACAAATACCATTTCGTCAGGCAAAGTAGTTCTTTGTGTTTGAAGACTTAAAAGGGCATCGGTTTGAATATAATCCCAATACGTGATGGGTTTTGCCCAAAGTAATCCCTCTAAATGAGTAGAAGTGTTTTGGTTTATTGCTTCAAATTTATAATGAAGTTGATCGAGTTGTTCTTGAATTTTAGTAGTTATTTCCATTATTTTATTTTTCTACTTTTACTTTAAATGAATTTTTTAATCCTTTAAAACCATCTAACTCTGCTTTTAAAGAACCAACAAGTAAACTTGCTTTTAATTTTATAGGTATTTTATTGT
>JACCDV011271747.1_pt1 | contig 17392 bp, 11 predicted proteins | sample 7446131 | NCBI WGS metagenome assembly JACCDV01 (sample SAMN15323448, study PRJNA562643) | freshwater metagenome | isolation source: river surface water | place: USA:Blue River Watershed | collected 2017-08-17 | reverse complement strand
GGGTGATTTTCCAGACTCAAACTCCCTGCACAGACTGTGGAGAACGTACTTATCGTATGCCTCGAAGGTATCGGCATCGCCTAAATCGATCACTTGTTCGAGTGACGAGAGGCGTTCTGAGATGCCCATCTGATTTTCGAGATCATTCGCCCACCTGCGGAACGACACCCTGTGGAGCTGGCTATCCTTCCATCTCTGAAGAAAGACCCTCGAATGAGGATTCAACTTCACGGACCCATCAAGGACATCAGCACCCTTGAAAAGGGTTACCCCAAAGTCATGAATCGAAGGCTTGTCGGAGAGATAGCCGAAGATGCGCGAAATCTCCTTCCAGAAAGGTTCAACGAGTTTTGCTGAGCCCAATAATTCCTCCACAGGATCCAAGATCTCACCAATCGAGGACCTCTTCAGAAACTCCAAGAGGATTGCATCAATATCCGGCTCCGTCTTCGTGAGGATCGCCATCATTTTGAGGCGGATCTCCGGTTCATCATCCGATGCGTGGAGTGCCACTTTCATGGATTCGACGTGCTTAGCATTCTTGAAAAAGTCCACATGCTCTGCTGCCAGCGAACGGAACTCGTATGGTAGACCGACGGCCTGAACTGCCAGCGAAGCTCTGTCAGCTTTAAACTCATGACCTTGCAGAAGGAGATCGAGTAGCCAGTTCTCCGTATCCGCTGGACGCTCTGAGGGAAGATAAATCAAGAACTTTTCATTTGCCGCTTTCTCAGAGAGGAGTTGGACTTTGGTTCCAAACTCATTCCCCTTCACTTCCATGCGACTGATCTCCGCAGGATATGACTCATACTCCTTCCTCCACTCGGAGGCAGGATCAAACCAAAAGACCAACCGCTCCCGCTGGAAGATCTGATCGAGACTTTGATGGATGCGGCTCATGCAACAAGGATGGCGATATAGTGAAGCTTTTCTGCTAAAAACTCTACGTTAGGGAATGAATCCTCAAGGAATTCTTCGAGAGAGCTCTTGATTGAATCAACTTTGGGAAAAGAATATTCGCTACATTTGGAAAGACCACGCACGGAGTTGGATTCTTGTAAGGACCACTTTCCATCCGTGTCCTGACGGACATATAACAACTGTTGAATCGATGCGCCTGCATGATTGTCAGTCTGCAATAACGCAACTATAAGCTTAGAGAACTTCAGATCATCTTGAGGTGGTTTAACAGTAGCTACAAACCCCCCTGAATCTGGAGCCACTGCATTGCGGGAAATAAGATCGATCGCGGGATGACCAAATGCGAGTAGATCGACCGATTTATCCTTCATACTTCTTGAGCGGTCAAAACTCCCCTGCACAGATCGAGCCGATGAACCCCACTCCCTCATACACTTTTCAGGAATAAGGAATTCATATAAGTCCGTATCCCTACGGTGCATAAGTCTACGGCCGCATGACTTTAGACATCCATCTAACCACTGTTGAAGATCATTCAAAGTCAACGTCGCCCCATTGATCTTCTTAAATCGCTCCGGATTGAAAGGCTCCACTGCGTGTTTGAAAATCGTTTCGTAAGCGACTCTAAAAGCTTCTTCAGCTCGACTTATTCCTTTAGCAATCTCCTCTTCTGAAGAGCGGGTGCTATTCATGAGCACCGATTCTCCAAAAACCTTTTCATAATTAATAAAGTCCTGGGCAAAACCAAGTAGCTGATCGCGGATATCTGAGGGAACCAGTCCTGTGACTTCACTCAATCTTGAAACAGCCGACTCGACTCTCTGCTCGTGACATTCGCTCAATCTATCATCGAGCTCATTTCTCAGTCTGTAGTTAATTACTCGCATGTTGCGATGCTGACCGATACGATGTACACGGCCTATTCGTTGAACCACCCTGAAGGGATTCCACGGCTGATCATAGTTTACGACTATGTTACAGAACTGAAGATTGATGCCTTCTCCCCCTGCTTCAGTAGAGATCAGAAACTGGCAGGACGGGTCGGAACGAAATCTCGTCATAGCTTCGAGACGCGCATCAGCACCAATGCCTCCTTTGATGATCACGACACTCTTGGCTCCGTACTTGTTTCCTAATTCGTCTTCTAGAAACTTCAATGTCCCACGGTACTCGGTGAATATTAAAAACTTTTCCGCGTTAGATTGAGTAATTCCCGCCTGTATTAAGCGAAATAGTTCTATCAGTTTAGCTTCCTCTGGTACTGGCAGTGCTAAAAGCCCATCCAGCATAGCTACCTCCAGCTTAGTGAAGGCGTCACGCAGTTCCTTGGATTGAATTTCTTCTGCGCTCAATTCTTCCTCTTCACCACAAAAACGGCCATCTGATTCTACAATATCGTGATCTTTGAGAAGATCATTTTCTGTTTTGTGTTTTTTGAGTCTTTCCAATCTCTTACGTAAAGCCGAACGCACAGCTGCTGCACTGCTTGATGCCAGCTTCTGAAATGTTGTCATTACGAAGCCGAGTGCTCGATTCCGGGGATTATCGCGGTCTTGTTCTGCGACTCCATAGCCCTCTTCGAGATAAGCTCTCAATAGAGTGTGAAACTTTGCTTCACCGCTAGGGAGCGGATCTAACGACATCTTTTCTACCGTAACATTTTTAAAGAGCAGTTCTCCATTTGCGTCACGTGCTTCAGATTTTCTATTTTTAAGTATCAGGTCTCCAAAAAACACCCCCGCCTCCTCTCGTGAGAAGACAACATCTGGTTCAAGTGTCTTTAGCAGGTTTGTGAACTTACTATCATTCCCGTCATGTGGAGTCCCGGTGAGAAAGATGAAATCTCTTGTTCTTTTACTGAGTTGCTCAGCGAGCCTATAATTAAGCGTTTTTTCGGTTTGGGATCCATAGCTCCTAGCCGTTAGGCGATGGGCCTCGTCAAAAACCACCAAATCCCATGCTGGCGCATCCAGAAGAATTTCTTGATGACTTTTACCTCGCAAACGATTGTTTGGTGTATCGAGTTTGAGTGTATCTAGTGAAGCAATTACCATCGGAAATCCAAATGCTCGTTGCCCGTCAATATCTCGGCGATATACCTCAAAACGGACTAACAGCTTCTCTTCCAATTCCTCCTGCCATTGCCCAATTTGTCCGGCAGGACAGACGACTAGACACCGCTCAAGCTCCCTGCGCTGTTTAAGGGCATGAATGATCATACCCGTCTCGATGGTTTTACCCATTCCGACCTCCTCGGCGATGAGTAATCGGCGACGTTTTCTCTCTACCACTTCATGCACCAAACATACTTGGTGAGGTAGCAGATCGGTGCGGGCATTTCCAAGTTGCCCCTGACTATTTGCCAGCCACAGTTCAACACAGCGTATTCTTTGCAGCACTTGATCATAATCGGAGATTTGTCCATTTGCTAAATCGCTCCATGGATCACGACACAGCTCTAATAATTCTCGTGGAAACTCTCTTACTTCAGGCAGTTTAAGAGAGGTAGGCGTCCAGGGTAGCCTTCGGAATTTTACTTTAACCTGCTGCTTTCCGACCCTCTCTACCACTCCCAGGAGTTCCCCATTGGAATCGGCCTCAGTAAACCGGACAATGTCTCCCTCTGCGATGGTCATACAAATCCCCTCCTCAACCATTGTGAAACTTCAGCTTCTAGCTCACTGAGCTTTTCAATTAATTGCTCATCTCCTTCAGAGGGATTGTCAGCCAGTCTTTCTAGAGACTCCGCTTGATCCGTGATGCCGGATTTCGTTTCAGCAAAGAATTCCATAATATGCTTTTCCAAGGCGGCAGTAAGACCATCCCAGTTCTCGCTAACTCCATCTCGCACAAGCCGGCCGATATTAGGGATGTTCCCGACAATCCCCTCATTGAGTTGATTTCGCATTCTTCCCGCGGAGCCCCTGCCAGTTTCAGCAGCTATCCCCTCATATGTTGATTTCAATGCATTTTTGATCTTCTGTGCGAGTTTAGGACGAAGGGAATCAAATGCCTCTGCATTGGCATCATACTCTTCGCTTTTTAAATCAAGACACTGTTTGGAACTCTCTACAGTTTCTTCATAAGTCGACTCGATGAGATTTATCCTGAGTGGATCATGACCCTTTGCCTGAGCAACATGGCCTTGCATTTCTGGAATGAACTCTTCTCGTAAATTACCAAAGAATTTTTTCCGTAGGTTATTTCGTTGTCTGATCCAAGCTGAGTTCAAGGATTTCACACAAAAGTCGGCAAGCTCTCCGTTAAAATCGATTTCATATCCTCGAGCGGTTACATGCTGCCCATTCTTTCTTCCTGCGCAGCGCAGCGTAGCCCAGTGGAGCATTAACCAGTCTTCCAGCCTTTTTTGAGCCTTTGATGCAAAGGAGTCGGAGACTTGATCAACGAGCTTACCGACATCTTCTTTAAAGCTACGTTTTAGCTCTATAATTTTCGCTTCGGCTTCTTGGTGATAAGATCCAATACACCGTATGAGTTCTGTTCGAAGACCTTGGTTAACTTCAGTGATAAATGCGCCTTGATTGGCCAATCGCTGTTCAACTCCCACCCTCTGATTGCGAAAAAAGCGGGCCACTTGGCCCACCTCCTTCTCGAAATCCAGCCGCACCTTGGTACGGAAATGGGACTCGATATAATTTTCGGTTTGCTGCTTCAGATTACTCTTCAGTCCGGGAATACCCGTGTTTTCAGGGTTGCTATCAAAGCGCTGAAATCCTTCTGCTAGTTGTAAATGCTTTAATGGATCTTGTTCTACCCGCTTTCTCAATCCCTCATCTGATAAGGCTCTGTAAACCTTAGGGCTGACGAAGTGGAGTGGCAATTTTTCTACGAATGATTTCAGAACATCGATCTCATTTTCTTCCGTGAATCGCTGCTTCACCAAGTCCATGACCTGTCCTCGCAGATGTTTATCGATCTCGTCGCAGTAACTTCTCGTCTGCTCCCATTTAGATCGTTCGTCCTCTTCGTTAAGATTCAATTGATCGACAAAAGACTTAAGAATAAAGACCCTTACCTGGTTCCGTTCAGATGCACCCGCTATGTCTTGAAGAATGCTGGTTTCTTTAAACCACTCCATGACCGTGCTGTTGAGCTGAGTTTCTTTGGTCACCATGGCTAGCCCACAGACCTTATTCTTGAGTCTGGAATTCACCTGATCGTCGTAGGGGTTGAAAGCGTTGGTCCCCGGCATATCGACTAACTCCATTGAAGGATGCCATTCAGGAAAAGCTCCCTCAATGAGACATTCATCAACGATAAAAGCCCGCCTCCCTCTTGCGGAGAGATTCTGCTTTATCGCCTCCTCTGTATCGGCACTGACTACTAACTTTTCCTTTGTACCTAGAAGATTCCTCTCGCTGAAAGTAGTGGCCAGCTCCCTACATCGAGTAATGAGTTCACCAGTAGGAACATCCTCAATATTGATGTCAAAGAGACGAACAAATCGCCCCAATAGGCCAGATATGATTTCTCGACGCTTTGCTTCTGATTCCTCCTCGACGAGGACCTGCTCTGCATCCTGACATTTTTCCTCCAGTTCAGCCTGAAAGTCATCCGCCGACGAGTATCTGAACTCAATAGTGATCTCTTTTTGATCACAGTATCGGCATCGGACAATCGTAGCCGAGCAGGCACCAACATGCCCTTCCGGAAGCACTTTTCGCCCTAGGAGAGAGTTAATCAGGGTGCTCTTTCCGTTTTGGGTGTCTCCTAAGAATCGGATTGAAAAGACGGGATCCCTGCTAGCTTCCTCCTTGATCCTTCGTAGCTCGCTGAGTCTTTTTTGAAGTTCAGTGTCATCTTGAGGATCCGACGACACCATCGGTAATTTGGGGAGCAGGACCGTCTCGAACTGATGAATGGCACTGTGAATCTGTGAAACAAGTTCTTTCATAGTTTAGGGGGTATTGATGGAGGGACGTTTACTCTTCGTCCTTGGATGCGAGGCCGGGGATGGTGGCGAGGGCATTGCCGAATTTGAGATAATTCACCTTCACCCCGTCATCGAGGTCGATTTCCAGACGGCGCTGGGCCAGTGGGAGCAGGACATCACGTTCCCAGTCCTGACACTCCTTAAGGACTTTGCGGAGCTTCTCCATCTCTTTCGCGGCGGCTGTCTTCTCGCGAGATGATTCAGCCGTTGCACTGACATGCTCCAGATGCGCGATCTTAGCGTCGATCTTCTTGATGTATTCCCGGAGATACCCGTTAAGCAAGGTATTACAGGTATCCTTGGTGTATCGATGGAGATAGACCAGAGCGCTGAACCCTTTCTTGGGACTCTGGAAGAGCCAGTAGATCGGACGCTTCTTGTAGCCGTAGGCCCGCTCATTGCTGATGTGATCCTTGTAGAAGTCATTGAGGAAGTACTTCTCAAGGGACTTCCCTAGGGACTCCTCGATGAAGCGTAGATTCTCATTCAGGGTGGCCTCACCGTAAGTCACCCGAAGGAACTCACGAGTCCGGGCAACGATATCATCAGGAAACCACTCACCCTCGACGACCGGGATGATGCCATCCTCATCTGGAGGGAAGGCGATCTGATCGAGCGGCTTTCCGATCTTGTGCAGATACTCCTGCACGGAATCACCTGCATCGGCGAGGATGAGTCCAGGTTTCTCCAGGGAGTAGCGTCCCATCATGCATCCGATGGCATAGGAGAGATAAGCCACGACATCCTTGCGTCGTTCTGGACGAGCCAGGGTGATCTGATCCTCAGGAACCTCGGGAGTGAGTTCCTCCTGAAGGCCATAGGCCTCGATGAAGAGTCGGTTATTCTCTGTTTCCAGCTTTTGCATCTTGGCAATGGACTCAGCGCAGTGTTTTGCCCAGATTTCCCAACTATCAGAAATCGATAATTGTTTGTTTTGAGAATGTAATAATGGAGCTATCTCAAAATCCCATGACGTTTCAAAAGAATTCCAATCAGATTTAGCTATCATAATAGCTTTACTAATTACGTCATCTACAGATTTTGATATAATATCGATTTCCTTATCTAGAAAAGGAATTCTAATTATGTCTCCAACTTGAAATGCTAAAGTTGGATTCAGCACAGAAAGCATCTTATTACCAACAGAGGATAATATGAGTCCTAGGAAAATATTGTTTCCATATTTGGATTCAGAAAACAACATTTTCCCGTTAGTATCGAAGACATATCCTGGATCAACAAGTCTACTCCCAAAATATGATGAACTAAGAAGCGTCCATGTTACACCTGATCTTAAATAAAATTGCGAGTTTCTAACAACAGACTTTTCATACCCTCGAATTTCTTTCCCGTTATTTTCCCAGTTTAATACATATTCATTATTGCCAAAAAACTTTCTAAACTCGCCCCCCTTACTGTAAGGATACCACTTTGCGCCAACACCATTTATTGTTTTTTTTGACTCAAAGTGAATCGCATAAATCGATATTTCCGTCCATCTTCTAACAAACAAATCATTATTTCCAGAAGTTAACCCATCTTTACAAGATACATAATCTCCTATGCATTTCGATTGTTCGAATATATCAAATACCTTTTTCGCTAACCAATATGCAATTGGCTTTCCGGGTATTTTAGAAAACTCGCTAGATTTTACTATAAAACGCCATTTGCACTTTTCATTCTTTATAGCTTCAATAGCTCTAGGCGACATTTCTTCAACACTTTTAAAGTCACATAATCTAATGTATGTCGCCTCTCTGCTTGAATTTGGAATTGAGTTTTTTATAATATAGCTGCAAAGTTGCACTGTTGCTCCTGTAAAACCAGTTAAAGGCAACTCGACTAATGAGATCAGTGTTTTTGATAATATTACATGGTTTCTTAATTCATTATGAGTTGTAATGTATAGCCAAACATTTGGAGAGACTAATGATGCATACCCATTTTTTATATTGAGGTTTGAACATTGAACAATAAAAGAAGCAAATAAGTCAGATTTATAGTCAATGTAGTATTTATTCAGAAACTCTTTTACAGAAGAGTTTTGTGCCCTAACACCAAGATATGGAGGGTTTGCTAACACTACATGATACCTTCTATTTAGAGCTTCCGCTTGCTTCACTACCTTCATTACCTTCCGATGAGTCTCTCGCAGGAAGAGTTGGCTCCCGAGTTCTTTACCTTCAATTTGCCCTCGTAGTTCTGTAATAGCTTTCTCATCTACACATGGCTGGATTAGCGATCCAAAGGTTGTTGCCTGCTCGAACTGATGCATCAGCTTCAGCACCGGCTGGCTAAAGAGGGATCCCAGCTTCAGTGCGTCGATGTACTCCTTCAGCTCATTCTCCTCGAAGGTGATATCCTGGAGGCAAATCACCTGCGGCTGGATGGGGGAGCGGAAAGCCGTCCGAGAAATCTCTCGGGCCTTGCAGACCAATGCGAACTGGGCGAGTTGCGCCGCTCGAGGGCAGATCTCCAGACCGTAGAGATTATGAGTCAGGATCTTCTCAGGGATCTCACTCGGAGCATATCCCTCCTCCTCGTAGATCTTCACTAAAAGGTCAAATGCATAGGTTAGCATGTGGCCGCTACCGACGGCAGGATCCACAAGCTTGATCTCCTCCGGCTTTCCGATCTTGAGGAAATCAGTCTCAGCCTCACCTTCAATGTAGTAGGGCATCTGCTCCCGGAGCTTCGAAGTGGGATGATTCAGCATCCAGAGCCGACCAAGAGAGTTCTCCACGAGGTAACGGACAATCCAGTGTGGGGTGAAGAGCTGGGTAACCGCAGGGATATCCTCCGTAGGCACTGCGCTCTTACGAGCCATCACGGTGTCCTTCTTCTCTGAGATGTAGAACTGGTAGAGCCAGCCAACGATCTCCACCTCCGAGCAGTCCTCATCGGAAATCTCGGTTCTGAATCCCTCAATAACGGAATTCGCGGTCAGAAGATCATCAGGCAGGAGGAGCTCACTCTCGTCATCAATCCTCTCGAAGAGGAAGGGCATCGTGGCGTGGTAGAAACGGCAGGCGGTCAGAACAAGCTCTCGATAGGCCTCTCCCTGGGGATCGGCACCGGCGATGGCCGTGGGGAGGCGTCCATCCAGCAAATCGTTCAGCCTCTTGAGATCAGTGTGGGATTGCAGCTCCTCGGGGAGAGAGCCAGTACGCAGGAGCTTCAGGATCTCCGGCTGCAGTTCCTCTGGGGTTGCGGCCGTGATGACACGGGCACGGAATGGGTGCCAGTCCCGAGCATCAAGGAAGCGGAGGGCGGCGAGGCGGTTGAACCATGTGTAGGCCACCCGATCGATGAGCCCCTTCCTGTCACGGGCGGCTTCCTTGCGAAGATGCTCCACCTGATTGGCCGCCTGACGCAGGTCAGGCGTGTCGGCGGTCAGGACGTAGTCGAGCTTTCTCTCGACCGCATCCATGAGCTGACGCCGGACGGCAGGCGCAAAAGATTTCAGAGCGGAGGTATTCATGCGGGGAGTTGGAAGTAGGACTGGATGGCGCTAATAAGATCCGAGGGAGTGATCCCACTACCGAGGGTAGGTCTGATCGCCGCAAGGATCCCCGGCCACTCTGGTGAATCCTCGGGGAAGGTTCGCAGAAAGCGACTCAGGTCGGAGGCAACCGACAGTGGTAACTCGACGGATGCTCCGGTCAGGATGCCGGCGAGACGAAAGATGTCGTTACGGTGCTTTGTGATGTCTCTGGAATCGACCTGCTCACCCGAGGCGACGCTGGCGGTTAGGTTGCTCCATGCGGAGGCTTTCAACGGAATGAGGGCTGTCACCGAGGCGACGGGGATGCCCTCGCGGATCTCCCGATACCGCCGCACGAGGGCGTAATAATCCTCCTCCAACAGGATGGCTGAGAGGCTGCGGTAGTCGGTATCGCTGGGAAAGGGGATGATGCGCTGGCCTTCTGCCAACGCGAGTCCCTCGGGCTGACGACAGAAAAACTCAAGGACTTCCGGGAAGTCGCTCCGTGCAGGTCTGGCAAATCGGTGAAGTGCCGGAATCCCCTCGGTACGCTCCCTGATGATATATCCCCCGTCGGCAATGAAGGATCCCAGCTCAGCCAAAAAGGTGGGATCCATCGTCTCGATGATGAGGACGATGTCGAGGTCCTTGGTCGCGCGGAAGCGCTGTCCAAAGGATGCGAACCACTCGTCGCAAGCCGATCCTCCAATCAGGATAAAGGATTCCTCAAATCCCCGGAACCGCTCACGAAAGAGATCCATTCCCTTTACCATGGGAACTCCTGGATGAGGGTTTCGAGCTGTTGCCTGACTCTTTCATCAGGAGAATCCCTTAGGCTGAGGTAGAGGGAGAGGATGTCCACAGTCTCCCCCGATGCAAGAGTCCGGGGATCGTAACTCCAAGACTCGACGCAGGCATTGGCCTCGTCGCTGCCTCTACATCCGTGAAATTCCCCCTTCTCCATGGAGGCGCGGAATGTTCTCCCCCAGAGTGCATAGGTCGGCAGAGGGTCGTCTCCAATCATTGTCAGGCGGCTCAGGGCAGTCATCCCGGAAAGAAGAGCAGTAGGGCCGGGATGGGGCCATGTCACCCAGTGGCGGATCCGGTCTGGAGCGGAAAGGAGGGGCGCCACTTGCTCCCAGAGCTCTTTCCGGTCATGGACAAAGCGCAGGGTAATGGTCCGCCCCTCTTTCACGGAGGTGCAGATGCCCGCGGCTTCCAACTGCCCTTTCACCATGGTCACCATGATGGGGGAGTATCCAATGAGATGGGCTATTTCCTGGAGGGGTTTGCCGGTAAGGGGCTCCCGTTGCAGGTGATACAGTACGAGGCATTGGGCGGCGGGTGTGAGTTTCTTGGTACGCGTACGTCGGAGCAGGACGGGCTGACGTTCCCTAAGATCTACTATCTGCGGTGGAAGGAACACCTGACTACCGGGTACGATGAAAGGAATGCCCATCCGGAGCATCCTGCCCCGAGCGTAGGATGGAATCGAGGGGAGCACCAAGGCTACTGGTCCACCGACTGCTTCTTGAAGGACTCTCAGGTGGTCGGCATATTCCGCTGGGGAACATGGATCCTGGGGGGCGTTCTCAATGGCGAGGTGATAATTTGTCCCAAAGAGCTTGCTAGCGCGAAAGAGGTATCTCCGCCTCAAGAATAAGGGCAGACGCTCCGTCCGGGCTTCCTGAAGGATCAAGTCGCTCTCAATCAATGCTCTCCAGTAGGAGATCAGCTCTTTTTCGATTGGGACCATTTCAGTACACTTATCACGCACTCTACACTCGTCAAGTGTATCATGCGTTTTATGTGTAGTATCCAAGGCCATGGCTCAGAGGCTGATGCGGATCCCCTTCTCGAGCTCCTTGGTGGCTGCTGATTTGACAGCATCGAGCCATTGATCGAGATCAGCTTGGCTCCCAATGAAAGGCAGGGAGCACTGAACCGGAAGCGAACTCAGTGGGATATAGACGGCGGCGGGTGCTGCACCCTTTTTTCCACCCTCGGCAGCCTTAGGCTCGGCAAGCTCAGCAATCAGTGAAAGCTGAGCGGGGTAATCGCTGCCACGGTAACGGCTAATCCGGTCGCGAATCCCAGTGATGAACTTTTCAGAGGCAATTGCCGCCCTGGCATCTGAAGATTTGGCAAAGACACGCTCTGCATCTTCTTTTGCCACCTTCACAAACTCGGGTGTCTCTCGAAGCTTCCGCTCATGTTCATCGAGGATAGCGAGTGCTGTTTCTCTCTCGGCCTGTAGCTTCGTCTCAATGAGGCCAGCAACACGGATCGTGGCCTCCTTAGCTTTAGGGATGACTTTGCCACGGAAGGGGCTCGCCGAAGTCATCAAGGCCCTGATGGGGAGGATCTCTTCCTGCGGGAGTTCACCGAAATTCGCCTCCTGAACACGCAGGAAAGAAATGACCTCGTCATAGACACCTCGCTGCGGGCCGTTCATGAACGACTTGATGGGATCCAAGACATTCTCCTTTGCCTCCAGGAGGGTGTCATCAAATTCGCGGAGCTGGTTGATGAGGTAGGTGAAGTCTTTTCCTGCAACTTTACGAAGCGTCTCTTCGACAGGACGGACGCTCTCCAAAAACGTGTACCTGTCCCCTTGGGCAAGATAGGAGCTGAGGATTTCAAGCTCCCTTTGCATGGCATCAGATGTGGCCCGAGCCACACTCTGAGCATCAGTGCCATCATTGGCTCGATCAAAGAACTCCTGATGGAATCGTTTCAGTGCAGACGTCTTGGCGGGATCAAACTGCTCCTGAATCCTGACTCGGATCATTCCGTGCTGACGAGGAGTCTTGAGCAGTTCCAAAGCAGCTCTGGAATCAAGGGGTTCCGGTGCCCTGAGCTCGATCTTCCCCATGCGCTGCAAGCGGCCAACCAGCGTAGTGACGGCAAGGGAATACCACCCGTAAGGACGGCGTCCAAAGAGACGCACCATCTCCTCGACAGTGGAGCGCTCGCCCTGATGCTGATTCCTCTGAACATAGGTGAGAATCTCCTGTTCGGCCTCGGAGAGAGGGTGCTTACCACCGGTCAGGAGATCATCCTGATCGAGCATGGTCTTGGTCAGGAGAGCCTCGTCGTAGCTCCCCTTTAACATGCGGAGGCTGGGGAAGGAAAAGGAGATGAGCTCCTGGGCCGCCTTATGAAACCGGGTTTTTGGATCAGCTGAGGTAATCCCCTCAAGTTTAGAACCATTCAGGTAAATCGGAGCCTGAACGACAAGATCGGCACAGTGCCGTTGGAGTGCAGAGCGACGGCTTCCGTTCTGCTTCAGACGCTCATCGAGGATGATTTTGCGGCTAGGGTCAATATTCGCACCCATGCTTTGCTGGACGTATTTCTGCGTCTTGAGAAAAAGGCGTGCCTCGCTGAGCAATCGGTGGTCCTGAGGAAGAATCAGGGTGAGTTCTGCCTTGCCTGTCCCCTGTGCCGCAAGGGTCCTCTCGTCACCGTGATTGGGATGGTCTGGAGTGATGACATTGAGCGCCAGCTCGGCATCTCGACCGATGAGGTTGTCATCGAGTTTGTTCGCGAAGGGATAGTCCTGCGAGTTTGCCTCGAAACGGATTTTCGGAGATTTCACCACATCGTCAAAGACGACCTCCGAGAGAAGTTTTGTAACTTGGGACTCGTCGATATCAGTGCTTTTGATCTCCTGCTCAATGTCTTTCTCAGTATCGGTCAGGAACTCGTACACCTCACCGTTCTGCTGGAGGTAAGACTGTGAGGTGAGAAGGCCTAGGGCCTCAAGGACGGCCTTCTCGTGCGCAGCAATATCAACATCCCCTCGCTCGATCAGCAGAATGGAGATATTCCGAACAGTGGCCTTAAACTCTCTGACCCACTTGAGCAGGAAAAGTGCCTTGAGAATCCGAATCGCAAGGGGATTCTCCAGATGGCCTTCGGCCTGGAGGATTGAGGTCTGAAGGTCTCCACGAATGGTGCTGGATATCCCGTCGAACATTCTATCGAAAACAGCCAGCAGGCCGACCTTATCGCCCTGAAGACTCTTGGCCACGCTCTGGAAGACTTCCAACATGGAGCGCTCTCCCACGGCAGTATGACGGCCTGTGAAGGCATCATGCTTGGAGAGCTGCTCGATGGCTCGCTGGAAAAGGTTGAACTGGTACGGATGGAATGGATAGAGGGCACAAAACTCGTCACTACCACGCCAGCCCTTGTACTGAACGGAGTCATCCGAGAATCGGAAGAGAGTTTCGAGGTTCTCTTTTTCCTTATCGTAAATCTCAGTGAGTACCTCTGGCTCCTCCTCGACCTTGGCAAGAAGCCGTCGCTGAATGACTTCCTGCACGTCGGAGCTGGTGAGATTCAAGCGCGTCTTAAACCGTCCTTGGATTTTGCTGAAATCAGACCCCGTACTTCCCTCCAGATCTCCCAGGATACTTTTGATGTCCGCCTGCGAGGTTACAAAAATCCAGGCCTTCCCACTACAAGTGGTGCTCAGAGTCTCAGCGAGTGTCTGCAGGTTCAGCATCAGCTTGGAGCTGTTGCCAATAAACTGGCCTACCTCATCCACGAAGAAGTTCAGCCTGAAGTCCTTCCCCTGTGACTGAATGAATGATTTTACATCGCTCGCGAAAGACTCGATCGAGACTTTGTAATCCTCACGCATCTGACCAATCGCTCGAAAAGCTTCCTCCTCGGAGATGCCCATGTGAGCGGCATAGGCTGCGCCGAACGCTTTTCTGCGAACGGTACTAATGGCATCACGGTCTTTTTCCCATTCTCTTCCGTTCAGGCGGAGGTAGGTTTCTTTGAATGGAGCGAACTGACCCTCGCGATCCAAATCTGCCTCTAGCTTCGCCACATAGCCCTGCTTGCTGTCGTAGCCACGAAGTTCATTGAAGACCTTCACAAAGACCTCAAGGATCGGTGAGTTGGCATCTCCCCCGATGTGGTCGGCTTTCTGATCGATGTTGAAGAGAATGCTCCGTGAGGTGATTTGAGTCGCCTTAAGAAGGCTTCCTCGAAGGATCTCATTCTCGACATTGGGAAGCAGTATCTCTGCCGGTCGTTTTCCACTAGGAGTAGGACGCTCATCCAGCAGAAGAGACAGAATCTTCAGGAGGTGGGACTTTCCGGATCCGAAGAATCCAGAAATCCAAACTCCATTAGATGACTGATCCTCAAGATATCGCTCGATGAAACTATCCAGTCCCCGCTCGATCTCGCGTGTAATGACAAACTCCTCGAGCTCGGTATCGATGTGCCGCTGATCATCAGCTTTAATCACTCCATCGATCGGGCGATCAATTGGCTTAACGAAGAGGTCTTTGATTTTCATGAGGTGGGGAGTTGGTAATGATCAAGATTGAAAGCCCTGTAATATCCTTTCGCAGGAAGTGAGCCAAAAAGTCGAAGCTGTGAGCCAACTCCGGGCATCTGCTGATATTCGCCAGGGAAAAACATGACCAGCGGATGGCGCATCATGGCTGGCTGAATCGAATCGAGCAGCGTATGAGCTCGTAAAAATGGGAACACATGTCCAACACCTGTGATGAACGTCATCTGATTGCCGCTCTGTTGCATGATATCGACCAGGCGTGGAACCACTCTGGTTCTGCTATCGGCGTAGTTTTTCAGCGTCTCCAACAATTCCTCTTTTCCAAAAGTTTGCTCATCCCGGATAAGGTCATCCAGAAGGCCGTCACCCTTCAGCTCTTCGAGCAGAAGAGCAAATAGATCGATCTCAGCAACCTTGATACCAGCGGCATTTAGTCGCTGCCCCAAGGAACGAATCATGGGTGCTACCACCTCCTCATCAGAGACTTTGTAGGGCTTGATAAAGATGGGGACCTCGTTCGCAAGTCCCTCCATGCGCAAAAAGCGTGAGCTTGAGAAAATCTCAAAAAGACGATCAAAGGTCTGGTTCATGGCATCACTTGCGGATTTCGCTATCTGGCACGAGGAATGCCGCAAGGAGGTCAGGATCCTCGTGCCGAATCAGTGTCTCAACCTGATAAGGGATGAGTGGTCGCTCAATTCTGCCGATTCCATCATCGCAGTCGTGCAGGATCCCCATTTCCCGGAGCATTGCAAAAAGGACTCTCCTCACTTTTCCTTCGGTTACAGCACTCAAACGAGTGATCTCTGGGTGCACTATTCTCTTTTCCTCTAGGAACCGCCTGTAGTCAGACTCCCTTAGGATGAGATCATGAAGTTCCAACTTGCTCCTGAGTAGATCGGCGGCGAATTCGTACAGAAATGCCGAGTGCTTCACGGCAGCAAGCCAAGAGAGGCATATCCTGGACCGAGAATCAGAATGGGCGATCTCCTGGAGCTGCTCATGAGTCATCCGCTGTAGTCGGGGCCGTATTTCACGCTCGAGACGCTGGGAACTGACGGCCGAGCGGCATTGAAGAGCGTTTGTCTTGAGAACGATTCCCTTTGTCTCCTCCCAAGAGCCCCTCTTAAGGAAGATTTCCGCAACTGCACTCATCAATTCCGGCCTCAAAGATGCGGAGGTAAAGGAAAAGGAATATGAGCCATTTCCCAATTTGGAAGCAGGCTGAGATGGGGTACTTGATCTGGGGAGTTGCTTTGGCAAAAGAATCGTCCCTATTTATCGGAATGCACTACAAGTGGCGAGGAGGGATTCCGATCGTTTTGATCCATTTGAGAGACTCCTTTAGCACCCTCCTCGCATCAGACTGATCCAGAGTGCAGGCCGGCCTAGTCGTTGTGCGAGTTCCTGGGAAAGCATGAGTATTTTACGGACATCGCTTCCTTCAACATGGCCACGATGTCGAGTCGAACAAGTTGGTCGTGCCTCTCCTCAGCCATTGCCCGGAGATCCCGCGGAAGCGAATTCAAGATCCATCCATTAACAATTCCTTCATCAAGATTGTCTAGTTGGGATAAGTCTCCTTTCCACTGATGCTGCATCAACTCAAGAAGGTGGACCATGGGGCTGATGATGATCTGGCGTTCGGTATTCATGGGGCGTGGGGGGTTATCGGGTTTTCTCGGGGATTTTTCCCCTGATCCATCTTGATAGAGCAAAGCAGGTCTCGATGATGCGATCCCGAACCATGGATTCCTCCTGCTCGTCCGGCATTTCGAGGCTCTCACGGTCGCGGAGAAAGATTTCCTCGTACAGATCCCAATCGCTCAAGGAAGGCAGCCGGTCATAGAACTCAAATATCTGCGCCGCTGCATTCCAGTAGTAGGTCCAGTGATCAGAAAGATTTTCTGATACCTTGAAGTCACGTGACCAGTCACAGAAATCCGCATAGCTGGGAAACTGGTCACAGATCGCACCCGGGGGCCCGAACACCTGATCACAGAGCTCGCCCATGATACTGGCAGCAATCGTGAGCAGTTCGCGCATGCTCCCCGCCCCGGCGAGCATCCGGTACTCATCGGAGTCCAGCTCTGTCTGGGTGTAGAAGGATGTCATGGGGAGAGGTAGGACCTAGTAGATAGGAGTTGGGGCAGCAGTGGAAGCGCTGAGAGCACTAAGGAAAAGCTGAAGGCGAAAAGCTAAAAGCTAAAACGGGAGAGTTGGGATGACGCTGCGTCGAACGTCGAGCGTCGAAGGTCGAGGGCTGGTGGGGAAAAGCTGAAGGAGGAAACGCGGATTTGGCGGCGATGGAGATTGGGCGCGGGTTTTCCTGAATCACGCCGAGCTTGATTAGGATGGCGATCAGGATGACTAGCCCCACGAGCAACAGCACCAGCCGTGTGATGGTCTGAGCCAGGGTCCGGGGCTTCGGACGGCGGCGGTTTACCCGCGGGATCGCAGGGTAGTGGAGTTGGAGGGTTTCGGAGGGCATGGGTGGAGGCGGAGGAGGCTTTTAGACTGAAGACTGTTAGACTGTTAGGGGGGACCAAGGAGTTGGGAGGGATAGAAGGTTAAAAGGGGCTTTTTGATCGGGGTCGCTATTGACTGGCCCCGAGCAGAGGAGTAGTGGTGATGTATGCCTGCGACGATGACAATGGAGCTGCCAGCCCATGTGCTGGAGTCGGCACGGATGTCGCTTCCAGACCTG
>JACCDV011285588.1_pt1 | contig 17393 bp, 20 predicted proteins | sample 7446131 | NCBI WGS metagenome assembly JACCDV01 (sample SAMN15323448, study PRJNA562643) | freshwater metagenome | isolation source: river surface water | place: USA:Blue River Watershed | collected 2017-08-17 | reverse complement strand
TTTATTCGATTCAAGTCGCTAGGTCATTCTCAATTTACTCGAAAAATCTTACTCTCTCTTATTTTCAAAATTACATCACTGTAATTTTGTGCTGTCAATTCAATATATCTATGAACGTGTCATTCTTTTTTTAACCTCGCCTCTCATTCGATTAGCGGGTGCAAAAGTACAACTCTTTTTTAATCTGGCAAGCTTTTTTGAAAAAATTTTTTGATTATTTTTTCCTGACCACTTACCCAATATTTTTAAGAACTTATACTTCCCAATTCTTTCGTTTCGGGTCGGCAAAGATACTACCTTTACTTTTTATTATCCAAATCTTTTTTTAACTTTTTTTAAAGTTTTTTTCGACTTGTTTAATACTCCAGTTTGTGTGTGAACTTCTGCTCTAATGCGGGTGCAAAAGTAGAAATCTTTTTTGTTCCCACAAGGCTTTTTACTTCTTTTTTTTCTCTTTTTTTTATTGTTTTTCTTAACACACTGATAACAAGGATTTAATATAAAAAAGTTTTTTTGAGATTTAACCACTAGGAGCACAAAGGCGCGAAGTTTTGTTTGAAACATATAAGTCAGATAAGTTTTTCTTTACTTAATATATAGTATAGGAAAAGTTCATAAAAGAGATTGCGGGTTTCGGGTTGCGGGGCGTGAAAAGGTTTACACAGAGATGCACCGAGTCTTTTTTGATATGGATTGTGTTGAGTGAGTTACACAGAGGCATTACATTTGTTGGAGTTGCAGGTTGTGGCTTAACTGCGTTAAGCCATAGCCTGCTGCGCAGGAGATTCCTACTTCGGCGGAATGACAAGTTCAAGGACAAATTCAAATTCAAAGGCAAGTTCAAGGGCAAAGTGTTGCTCGTACTGCGAGCCAGTGGAATAGTTATCTGGAATAGCAAACGTCTTATCTAGCCCCGATGGGAGTGGAAATCTTTTTTTAAAGTTTTACTTCGACAAGCTCAGTATGACAAAACTTTAAAAAAAATTGTAGCGCACAGCGGGACTGAAAGTCTTTATGGAATGTAGAATGTGTGCTTCTAAAAAAACTATTCTTTTGGCTCCGTTTTTGGCTGGAGTTTGATTTTATTAATCCAGTGTTCGTTGAGTTTGTCGAAGTCGATGGCTTTCTTGGCATCTTGTTTGGTGAGTTGGTTTTGGTTGAAAGCCGCGTTTAAGATACCTTCTATATGGTAATCTTCTTTAACTTCGAATGGCTTGTACTCGGTTTTGAGGTTGATGTCAAATAAATAGGCAGTGGAATTAGCCCAAAAGGCTTTCCATCCGCTTTTGTATTCTTTAATTAAATCGTAAGTCGTGCTTCCGGTTTGGCGGTAGATGAGTTTTACTAAAATTTGACCATCTTTACGCGATAACTTTTTTAAACGCGGTTCAAATTCTTCCTCTAAATACTGCTCAACGATTTTAAAGTATTTCTTTTTTTCGCGACTGGTTTTTAATTTAGACATCGTAGCGTTTAACTGCGTAAGCTTATCCGCCGTTAATTTGGCATACGGATAGACTTTAAAGATACGTCTCTTTAATATTAATTTAGCTTTTCTGTCTTCGTCTGTTGTATAAACGTTAGTGGGCGTAAAAATAATTTCCTTTAATTCGATGGAATATATAATAGAGGAATCCTGTGGCGTCATTTGCAACGTATCGGTTTCGGTTTGAGCAAAAGAACAAGTAGTGATGAATAGTACTAAACTACTTAATAATAACTTATACATGGTGTTTGGTTTTAACTTTTTAACTCACTGCAAAAAGTAAACCAAAATTATTGAAATTATGCGAAACTCTAATATCTTATTTTTAAATTAGCAAAAAATTATATTTTAAGATGAGTACAAAATCGATATTAAAGAAGTCGTCGATGACTTTTTTGGAAAATTATTTGAATAATGCCTCTCCAACTGGACATGAAGCGGAAGGACAAAAAATTTGGATGGACTATTTAAAACCCTACGTTGATACCTTTATTACCGATACGTATGGAAGTGCGGTTGGTGTTATCAATCCAGACGCTCCTTATAAAGTAGTGATTGAAGGACATGCCGATGAAATTTCGTGGTATGTGAATTACATTACCGATGACGGATTAATCTACGTGATTAGAAATGGAGGTTCGGATCATCAGATTGCGCCATCGAAGCGTGTGAACATTCATACGAAGAAAGGTATTGTGCGTGGCGTTTTTGGTTGGCCAGCGATTCATACTAGAGGAAGAAGCGGAAAAGAAGAATCGGCTAAAATTGAAAACATATTTATCGATTGTGGTTGCTCAACGAAAGCCGAAGTTGAAGCTTTAGGCGTTCATGTAGGTTGTGTGATTACGTATCCGGATACTTTTGAGATTTTAAACCACGATAAATTTGTATGTAGAGCCATTGATAACCGCATGGGTGGTTTTATGATTGCCGAAGTAGCGCGTTTATTAAAGGAGAACAAAAAGAAATTGCCTTTTGGATTGTACATCGTAAACTCGGTGCAGGAGGAAATTGGTTTGCGTGGTGCCGAAATGATTACCCAACGCATTAAACCCAACGTTGCCATAGTAACCGATGTTTGCCACGATACCACCACTCCAATGATTGATAAAAAAATTGAAGGGGATTTAAAAATGGGACGCGGACCCGTTATTGCTTATGCTCCAGCGACACAAAACATTTTACGTGAAATGATTGTAGACACCGCAGTAGAAAACAAAATACCTTTCCAACGCCATGCGACTTCTCGCGTTACCGGAACCGATACCGATGCTTTTGCGTATAGCAATGGCGGCGTTGCCTCGGCTTTGATTTCGTTGCCATTGCGTTATATGCACACGACCGTAGAAATGGTGCACAAAGAAGACGTAGAAAATGTAATTAAGTTGATTTACGAAACGTTATTGAAAATTGAAAATAACGAAACGTTTAGTTATTTTAAATAATGAAAAAAAACGTCAATTCGGGTGTTTTTTGTGAAGTGAAGCGGAACAAAAAATGTATCGAGAATAGTTTTTTAATAAAGCAAAAGTCCTCATTTTTTTGAGGACTTTTTTTTTTGCTGTGTCTTGTCCTGAAAAAAGTTGACTAAATATTAGATATCATGTCAACAAAAAAGAAAATTTCAAAAATTCCGATTCCCCACAAATTTATAGTGAAGCATTTAAGCGGCAAGTTGTAAGTGAATTTGAGAGGGGTTTATTTACAAAAGCAGAGCTTCGAAGACGCTACAACAATAGTTTTTGTAGTCTTAGTATCGTCTTTGTGCTGATTATGGTTAAGTTTTTAAACAGAGTTTATTTTTAAGTGGATTGTGTTGAGAGAGCTACACCGAGCGTTGCACTTATTATAGTATAAATAAGATTAACCGTCAAGTTTGTTCTACTGATAAGCATCTCTGGTATGATAGATATTTTATTGAAACACATTTTTGTGTTCTTAGTGCTTTCTTAGTGTGCCTTATGGTTATGTTTTACACAGACCGTTCCCTTTTGAATTTCAATTTTGAAATTGCCTTGATTTAGAACGCGGATGACAGGGTTTTAACTGATTTACACGGATTGCTCTTTATTGGTAAGCTAAAGCGAAAACGGATGACACGGATTTATTTGAATTATGTATTAAGGGATTTATACTTTTTTACTTTTTACTTTCCAACCCCCATCACTACTCAAAAATATTCATTTCCTCATTGTAAATAGGGCTATCAATATGTAAAAAATTCAAGACACTATGAAACACATGATATTGAGAAAGCATTTCAACCTTCTTAATCTTTTTAGAACTATCCTCTGGAAGCCAAACGATAAACGGAATTTCATACTGTTCCTTTGGAGCAATACTCATAGGAATACCATGCATGTATAAGTTTTTCTCACCTAAAGATTCCCCATGATCCGAAACAAAAAGCATAGTACTTTTGTAAGACTTCAATTGTTTCAATTCTTCAATAGTTCTGTGCAACAGGTAATCGGTGTAAACTATAGTATTATCATAAGCGTTTATCAATTCATTTTGAGAACAATTAGACAATTCTACACTTTTACAAACCGGTTTAAAATGCTCAAATTGAGAAGGATATTTCGTATTATAACTCGGACCATGACTCGTACTCGTATGCAATACCACTAATATTTTATTTTTTTTACTTGCCAATATCTGCTCTTTCAAGCCCGATAATAAAACCGCATCATAATTTTTATCTTCCTCGTTAGCAATAGATTGTAAATATGCCCTATCCTGATAATTTTTAATATGAACAGGAGGTTCGCCCCAATTAGTAGTACGCCAAAAAACTTCCACATCATTTCGGTACAAATAATTAGGTAAAATCTCATACAAATCACTTGTCTCTTTATGGTCTAGAATACTTTTTACTCCGGCAGTGGTATAAGTAGCACTAGAATTCGCATCAAAATGAAATACATCAGGCGTTAAAGACAACAATGGATTCGTATTCTTATCATAATTATACAAAGAAAAATTTTGTCTTCGAGCAGACTCTCCAATGACTAAAACCACAATTGCTTTTTCAGTATCCTTAATTTTAGCATCGGGAAGTAAAATTTCTTTTTCATTTTTCTTATACTCATGAATATAGAAAAGAGAGGTATTTACAACATATGACCAAGGCATAGCCAAACCTCCTAATTTTTTAGAGTTTTTATCAATCCACAACCAGTTAGTAGCATTCACAAAAACTAATACTAAGGCAAACAACAAAGTGAACCCAGAAAGTATAGAAAACTTCTTAAAAGCTATTTTTTCAATTTTACTCTTAACAATAATATACGAAGGCAAAATACCCAATAATACTAAATAAATAATTAGCTTAAACGAAAAATAACTACTCGATTCATCATAATTGGTGTTAAAAATATTTCCTATCATACTTTCGTCTATAATTACACCATAAGTAGCCACAAAATACACTGCAACAGCATTGATTAAAAAGAATAGGATCAATAAAAATTTACCTATTTTTTGCGAAAGGGTAAGCAATAAAGAGAAAACAAAGGCATTAAGAACAAGCATTAAAACCATTAAACTTGCAATAACAAAAATCCCATTAAGACTTTTATAATCAATGGTTTCAAAAACAAACTGAAAAAAAGGAATATGAAAGAATAAAAAATTAAAAGTACTTATTAATAATACAAATGGAATTAGCTTGAAATTATTTTTTAATGTAAACATAAACAAATTTATAAAGTGCCACAAATAAACTAATTAATGCCAAATAAAACACTATTATTTTATCATTATATATTTTTATCGACAACGAAATACAGCAAGCAAGAATAGCAATAATAAAAATTGGAGTAAACTTTTTAATACAAATCCAATTCCATATTGTATATTTTCTACTAATAAAAATACCTGATAAACCAGAAATATAACCTACTATACTCCCCACCAGAACATCAAAAGGAAAATGAGCACCTACTGCTACTCGTGAAAATGCAATGGCATATCCAAATGCTAAAAACAAGAATACCCATCCCAACTTCTTAATGCTATTTTGAGGCAAAAAGGCAAACATAACTACGGTTAATATCGTAAAAACAGTAATAGAATGTCCTGAAGGCAAACTACTAAAACCATGTAATGTTCTACCAACAATAATAAAACTATCTTGATTTAAAATTTCTGCAGGTCTTGGAATTAAAAATAAATCCTTTAGCGTTTTACATAAGAGCGCCGATACTACTAACCCAGAAAGTAAGGATTCCCATACTTTAGGAGCATAAATAACGAATAAAATCAGGAAAGAAAGAATAATAGAAGCATCACCAAACTGCGTCAAATTATAAGCAAAAACCGGATATTGCCCTAAATAGTGATTAATAGCATAAAACCAATCTTTTTGAATGGCTACATAACCTGAAACACTAAACGAATTAGTCGCTAATAAAAACACAACAAGAGTTGCAAGTAAAAATAGGGGTAATAAAAATAATTGGGACCTAATTTTATTAAAATTAGCAATAACAATTTCGTTCATTTTAAGAGAATATTAACAAATATAATAAACATCTTAAAAAAACAAATTTAAAAAATATCAAATTAAGGATAAATTAAGTTTGAACTTAATATGTTTAATTTTCGTAAGAAAAGCCTAAACTGAATGTGTACTTTTATAAAAATCCTCTAAAAATTACGAATATAAAAAAAGGGGCATTTAGCCCCATTTGATATTTTTACAACTTTTAAATCCAAATTAAAGTTATTCAACTGAAGGATTATTCGCTTCAATTTTTACCAATTTAGCCTCTTTATCAGCATAATTCTTTATTACAAAATAAGCCAAGATTGCTAAAGGAACTCCCAAAAGTGAATTTATCATTTCGGCAGTAGTAGCAGAAATATAATTTTCAATCGTTTCTTCCTTAAATGCCATTTTAAATATATAATTTCCAATGTAATTGGTTATGATCCATAACGCCCACCAAAATCCCATTACCAAACCATTGGTCGGAACTTCATTACCTGTAACCTTTACTATCAACTTACTAGTTTTAGTGTCCAACTCTTTCATGATTTGGAAAGGTCTAAATAATGATATAATTGGTGCAAACCAACACCCCGCTGCCCAGCCATCGCTATGTTCACAAGTACCTGTACGCACCTGTAAATTATAATAAGCTCTTCTAAACCATTGAATAAAAAACACCGCACTAATAATCATAGCAATAAGATATAGTATTGCAATTATTTGCTCACGTAAATCGTTGGCAGTTAAAACATCTTCAGGCACATAAAATCCCTCATTCAAATCATTCAACAAGCCCAACTGCAAATAAGAAGAAAATGCAGAAAGCAAATCCAAAAACAACACTATCAAAATCATTATCATAGCGTACTTAGCACGATCTGCATTCGGACGTATTAATAACTTTTTTTGCTGTTCACCTGTTACCACAGAAGCATCTTTTGTATAATAATTACAAGTAGCATTAGCTTCCAATTGATGCCCTCTAATATTACAAACAGCATCCGGAGTCACCTCCCCTTTTTTACGATTCAAACAAGTTTTACAAACTTTAAACTGTTCTTCTGTCATACGATTTAAGATAAAATTTTAACAATTATATATTTTCCAAACATAAGAAAAATAAAACAAATAAGGAAAGGAATGTGTGAAGGCAAAAGTAAAAGGAAAAAGTAAAAAGAGAAAAGGGAAAAGTATATTTCTAACCAGTACCCTACTTCGTAATCCAAATAAATCCGTTATATCCGTTTCAGCTTTAGCTGACCAATAAAGAATAATCCGTGTAAATCAGTTGAATCCGTGTCATCCGCGTTCTAAGTCAAGGGCAATGGCAAGAACAAGTTCAAAAGTGCAACGCTCGGTGAGGCTCTCAACGCAATCCACTTCCCAAAAACTCGGTGTAGCTCGGTGTAAATCATAACCACAAAGCACACCAAGAAAGCACAACGAACACAAATACTACTGTGACTAAGTGTTTCAATAAAATATCACTCATACCAGAGATGCTTAACAGCATGAACTATGTTTATTTCCAAATTTATTTTAATTAATTTTTACTGAATAATATTCTTTTTTTGTTGCAATCGCAAAAGCTTGTTTTAATAATTTGTTTACAACTGCAATTAGGGCAAGCTTTTTCGATTTTCCTTTTTCTACTAATCTATCATATAATTCTTTACAACTTTTATTATATCTTTTTGCTGACCAAGCGCACATATAGAGTAAAGCTCTAATCTTACTCATACCCATTTTACAAATTTTAGATTTACCTTTAACACTTGTTCCTTACTCAAATATTCTGGGCGATATCCCAACATAAGATGCAAGTTGTTTATGATTATTAAACTTACTAAAACCTCCAGATATTAAAATTAAAAGTAAAGATGTTTTACTTCCCATTCCTGGTATACTTTTTAGCTGATTAAACATTTCTTGATGATGAGTTTTTATTATTAACTCCATATATTTCTCGATTTGCTTTATTTCTTGATCTATCGTTTCTATGACAGAATTAATACTTTTATCAAGTGTTTCACTTTTAATAGGGTTTTGATTAAAAGCTTCTTTTTGAACTGTAAATGCTGTTTTGTTTTTATTTAATTGCTTTAAATAGGCTTGCATCTGTTTAAGCTCTAAAACATAGGCTGCTTCTGGTTGCCATAAATCAGGTTTTTCTTTTTTTCCATATTCTGCAATAAGCATAGCGTCTTTTTTATCTGTCTTTGCTCTACTCATTCGCATTTGAGAAAACCTCCTAATTAACAATGGATTTATCACACAAACATCTATTACTTGCTCTGACAAAAAAGTGGCTAATTTTAAATAATATGGACCACTAGCTTCCATCACACAAATACATTCTAAAGGATCTAAAAATTCTAAAAATGAATTAAAACCCTCATCGTTATTAGCAAATTTAAAATACTTATACTTGCTTTCAGAATTACAAATAGCAACATCAAAAGTTAATTTTGAGATGTCAATTCCAACGTAATTGTTACTTTTTTCATACATTTGTTTTTAAGGAAATTAAAGTAAACGGAAGAAATCTGCTTGAGACTTATCAATCCTAAATACGGTCTTTATGACCAACGAACTGTCCAAGTTCAAAAGCAGAGAGAGAAAGGAACTAGCATGCTGTAGAGTCTTAATTGACCAATGACAAAATTTAGCTTTTATCTTTCTCTTTCTTCTGTTGAAATAAATTTATAAAATTCCCAAAAGAACTTCCTCTTGCAAACATAGGATGAAAAACTAAGAGGTTAGTATTATGTGAACTATACCCAGTGCAACGCCTCTATGCAGAATCCACTTAAAAAAACTATGTGCTTATGTGTTTAAACCAAAATCCTCCAACATTAGCGCTCCACCTTGGCGGACCCGTTTCATCCGCGTGCTAAAAAATCAATATCTTTACAAAAAAAATGCAATCCAAACTCTACTGCCTAGAAAGCGTTCAAAACATAGAAGACGAAAACCGAAGCATCATCCTACCCTCACTAGAAAAACTGGCACTACAATACAACATCACCAATGTATACCAAACCTGCGACAGCATAGAAGGATTAGAAGAAAGTCTATCCACCCTACTTTACGAAGACCGAAACTTCCATGATTACGAAATCATTTATCTCGTATTCCAAGGAAGAGACAACAACATAATCATCGACAATTATTTATACAGCTTAGAAGAAATAGCCGAGTTCTTTGAAGGCAAACTCACAAACAAACGAATCCATTTTGCCAATACCTTACAATTGGACTTAGATTCCGAAACTGCTCAATATTTCTTAGACGTCACAGGAGCTATCTCTATTTCAGGCTATCGCAACCCTGCTCCTATCCTGAGCACCATTATTGACAATCCGTTCTTAGCTTTGTGTCAAGAATATGATGACGTTTCCTATATTGTAGAAGAACTATTTGAAAAACACTATAACTTAGCCAAAGCCATAGGATTTACTTTGTATTATTAAAACTACAAATACTTCGCAATTTCTTCCGACTGGATACTATGATGTGAAACGCGATACACCACTTCCCCATCTTTCAATACAATTATCTGTGGCGATTGGTGAATCACATTCAACTCTTCTGCAATAAAGTTAGAAACACTTCGATAGGATAGCAAATCCAAATAATTAAAATCGGCCTTAGCGATTAATAAATCATTTCCATTTACCAAGCGTTCTTTCGCATAAGCACTAATACCACAAGTTACACTATCTTTAAAGATAATCTGCGGTTTTTCATTTGATAGGGCAACAATGTCTTTTACTTGTTGTTCTGTTGTAATGGGTTTCCAGTTTTTCATAGTTAATTTTATGTTTCTAGTTTCTAGTTTTTGGAACACAGATTGTAAAAATTAGAGTAATCTTTAAAATCTTTTATGAACTTTTCAAAGTAACGATTCACTTATTCTTTTCCTATATAACTTATATGTTTAAATTTTTATTTAAATATAAGTTTTTACACAGAGCTTCACAGAGCTTATTTTATAAAGAATTGCGTTGATAGAGCTACACAGAGTCGTATGTTTCGGACGTTTCACTTTAATTGGTTATCTGTCAGCCAGTTTATCATTCAGTCAAGTATTTCTTTAATATTGAATTTTTATTAACGAATGTTGAATTTTGAACTATTTACCTACGAACTACACGACAACATCGAACACCCTACTTTATTTCGCGCCCAGTCTGGTCGTTTAGCAAACCACTTTTCGTTTTGAGGTTGTTCATCGTATGGGTTTTTAAGCAATGTATGTAATTCATCAATAAGCGAATCATCTCCTTTCTCAGCGGCTTCAATGGCTAATTGTGCCATGTAATTTCGCAATACATATTTCGGATTTACCTTATTCATTTTTACTTTTCTATCATCACCTGAAATAGGTTCTTCGTTTAATTTCTGTAAATAACGCTCCATCCAATTTACCCAACTCGTTTTTATTGTTGTCACCAAAGCATCGGGTTGGTAAAACGCATAGGCTATTTTTGATACCGCCATTTCAGGTGTATCCGATTGTAATACATTGGCCAAATTGCGATAGAAAATCGTCATATCGGTTTCTGAAGCCGTTAATAACGTTGTCAATTCATCTTGAAAATCAGCATCATATTCTGATGTTAAACCTAATTTCTCTTGCATGATTTCAGGAAACTTAGCATCAAAACGATGGCTGTAACTATTTAAAATAGCCTCCATTGCTGGAATATCCTCAATCAAAGGAAACAAGGCATTTCCCAACTGAATCAAATTCCAAAGCGCAATATCGGGTTGGTTTCTAAATCGGTAACGTCTTCCTTCTGCATCGGTAGTATTCGGAGTCCAATCCGGATTATAATCTTCTAACCAACCATACGGACCATAATCAATCGTAAGTCCTAAAATCGACATATTGTCGGTATTCATTACCCCGTGAACAAAGCCTACTCGTTGCCATTCTACTATCATATCCACCGTTCGATTCACCACGGCTTGATAAAATGCCAAATACTTTTCTTTTCCAGATTGCTGTATTTCAGGATAAAAATAGTGTATCGTATAATCTGCTAAAGCTTGTAAATTAGTATTGTCTTTTCGTGCCGCTAACAATTCGAAATTTCCAAAACGAATAAACGAAGGTGCTACTCTACACACCACTGCCCCATCTTCATAAGCTGGATTTCCATTGTATAAAATATCGCGCAATACTTGATCACCTGTAGTTACTAAAGAAAGTGAACGAGTCGTAGGAACACCCAAATGAAACATCGCTTCACTACACAAATGCTCCCGAATTGACGAGCGCAAAACTGCCAAACCATCGGCATTACGAGAATAAGGAGTTTCACCTGCTCCTTTTAATTGCAATGCCCAACGTTGCTTGTTATGCACTACTTCAAACAGATTAATCGCTCTGCCATCACCAAGTTGTCCTGCCCAATTCCCAAATTGGTGTCCGGCATACGCCATTGAATAAGGTTGGGTTTCAGGATACACTTTGCTCCCTGAAACTACTTCTAAAAATTCGGTTGACGCACCATCAGCCTTTGATACTCCTATCAAATCAGCAACCTCTACCGAAACATGAAGTAATTTAGGGTTACTTGGAACTCGTGGCGTAACATAAGAAAAACAAGCACCAAAAACTTGTCTTCTGGTATTAGAAGTATCGCTATCCGCTGGAAGTTCTTTGTTAAACGTATCGTTTAAGTGTAATTTCATATTATCGAGTAAAAACTAAGGTGTTTCCTTTTGATAAATTAGCATCAAAAGCATAGCCTTCGTAATGGAATTGTTTCAAATCGTCAATCGTTTCAGCATTCGTATCAATAATATAGCGTACCATCAAACCTCTTGCTTTTTTGGCAAAGAAACTGATCATCTTAAATTTTCCGTCTTTGTAATCTTTAAATTCTGGAGTAATCACGGGTACTTTTAAAGCTTTTGCATCAACCGCAGAAAAATATTCATTACTCGCTAAATTTAAAAATAACTCATCAGATTCTAATTCGTCGTTTAGAGCTTTAGTTAGTTTCTTTTTCCAAAACTCATACAAATTCTTTTTCGTACCAATCGGCAATGAAGTTCCCATTTCTAGGCGATACGGTTGCATTAAATCGAGTGGTTTTAGTATCCCATACAAACCCGATAGAATGCGTAATTTATCTTGTAAAACCGCCATTTTATCTTCAGAAATGGTATAGGCATCTAAGCCCGTGTACACATCACCATCAAAAGCATAAACAGCAGGACGCGCATTTTCAGGAGTAAAAGGTAACGACCAATTTTGATTGCGTTCCCAATTCAAATCGGCCAACTTTTCCGAAATGTCCATTAACTCCATTAATTGTTTTGGCTTTTTCTTTTTTAGAGTCTTTTGAATGGATTCCGCTTCTTTCAAAAATAAACTTTCTGTAAAAGCTTGTGTAGGAAGAGGTGCTTCAAAATTTAAAGATTTTGCTGGTGATATAACAATTTTCATAACGATTTTAATAATAAACTTATACTTTCAAAAGTACGAAAATTAGAGTATATGAGATTTAGGAAATGATAAATAATACTTATGATACGATTGATAATAAAAAAATCCCGATAAAATCGGGATTCTAATTAACTCATTTTTCCAATAGCGCAACTAACATACGATTTGGCTTTAGCGCCAAGAGTATTCGCTTCACCATCTTCAGGATAACCCATTGATTTTAATTTATTCTTAACTTCTTCCAATTGCACTTCTGTGCTATAAGAAAAAGTTACGGTGCTTTCTTCAACATTTACCAAAACATTATCAATAGATTCCATAGATGAAATTCCTTTTGTAATGGTATTGGCACAACCGCCACATTTTAAATTTTGTATATGAATTGTTGTTTCCATTTTAATTGCTTTAGAATAATAAATTTACAAAATTCAATTCGTAAAGCTAAGTAACACTTGTTACTTTAACTTAATTTTAATGAGGCAATTTATCTTTCACTAATCCGTAAATGTAGGTTCCTAACAATGCTCCTATTAATACTACTGCAATGGCATAAGTTCCGGTACCTAAAAGAATGAATATAGGACCCGGACAACTTCCTACAAGCGCCCAACCTAATCCAAAAACACTTCCTCCAATAATATAACGCCAAAAGCCACGCTCCTTTTCAATAATATTTATAGGAAGTCCGTTATAATCTTTCATTTTATATTTTTTGATCAATTGAAGTCCAACAACTCCCGTAAATAATGCCATCCCAATAATTCCAAACATGTGAAACGATTGAAAATGAAACATTTCGTAGATACGATACCAAGAAACCGCTTCTGCTTTTGTTAAAACAATTCCGAAAAATATTCCAGTCAGAAAAAAACGTGCTAATTTCATACGTTATGCGGTTTTAAAAATTAAAGGTAAAATAAAATGAGCCATGGCCAATCCGCCAATAAAAAAACCAATTACCGCAACTAAAGAAGGCAATTGAAAATTGCTCAAACCCGAAATAGCATGACCAGAAGTACATCCGCCAGCGTAACGCGTTCCAAAACCAATTAATAATCCGCCTATCAGTAAAATAGCGAATCCTTTAGGAGATTGTAACGTTTCTACACTAAAAATGGCATCTGGCATAAGTTTTCCATTTGGAGCATCAATTCCTAAAGTTTGTAATTGTGAAACCGTATCGGGATTAATATTAACGCCACTTCCATTAGAAAGAAAATAAAAAGCAATAAAACCGCCTACAAAAGCTCCTAATACAACGGCTAAACTCCATTTTTGTTCGCGCCAATCAAACTTAAAGAAATCGCTAAACTTACCCGCTCCCGCCATCGTACACATGGTACGGAGATTAGAAGACATTCCAAACGATTTACCAAAATAGGTCAAAATAAGCATGGTTAACCCAATTAAAAAACCAGATACCGCCCAATGCCAGGTTCCATAAATATATTCCATTTTACTTGCAATTTTGTGCAAAAATAGAAATAATAGATGGCTTTTTGATAACTACTATTACTATTTTAATTAATTTTGAAACACTAAATTCAAATTACAATGAAAAAGTTTAAAATAGAATTCAAATGGGCGATAATTATGTCAATACTATTTTTGGCATGGATGACATTGGAAAAACAATTGGGTTTTCATGATACAAAATTAAAATGGCAAATGTTTTTTACGATACTAATCATTTTTCCTAACTTTTTAATGTATTATTTGGCTTTACGCGATAAAAAGAAAAATTATTACAATGGTGCTATGAATTGGAAACAAGGATTTATCTCAGGAGTGGTAATTTCATTTATTATTGTCTTATTTTCGCCAATAACACAATTCATTACTCATGAATTTATAACGCCTCTTTATTTTGAAAATATGATTTCGTTGTCAGTGGAAAGTAAACGAATGACACCTGAGCAAGCCAAAAATTATTTTAACCTTACGGCTTACATTTGGCAAAATATTTCAGGAGGTCTTTCTTTTGGAGTGGTAATTGGCGCGATTGTTGCTTATATGTTACAACCAAAAGAACCAAAAAAATCTTAAAAACAAAAGAACATGAAATACTTATTTTCAATACTTACAGCGCTATTATTAACGAGTTGTGTAAGCACAAAATCTACATTAAAAAATGTGGATCCCACTGCCCTTAGACCTTTAGTAAAAGATAAAGCCTATGTAATAACCGAATATGCTTCAGATGGAAAATACGGCTATGATCAGGATTATCCAATTAACATTGGAAATATTCGTGAAAATCAAGAAGATATTAATATTGCCTACTATTTTAATGGTTTAGAAGGTCCTAAAGGAGAGAAAATTACTTATAAAAAAGTAGATACTTGTTGCCCATTTCCTTCAAAAAACACAACCATGGGAGCAGGTACTTTAGGCATATATGAAGTAACTTTTGAAGGAAGTAATAAAAAAGTAACCCTTTATTTCAACATTTACGAAAAAGGTAAAATTTTATGTCCAAAAGGATTTACCATTAAAAAAACAATCTCAACTACTAATTAAAACTTTTTTTATTATTAGTAACATTTGTAACCTTTTGAACCGCTGTTTGAAAGGTTTTTCTTTTTATCTTTGCAACTTCAAAATCAACACAAATGAATTTACAAAACATTCCACAAATAAAACATACTAATAGTGGTAACTTTTTCTTGTTAGCTGGCCCTTGTGCAATTGAAGGTGAAGAAATGGCTATGCGAATTGCAGAAAAAATTGTTACGGTAACCGATAAATTAGAAATTCCATACGTTTTTAAAGGATCATTTAAAAAAGCCAATCGTTCTAGAGTAGATAGTTTTACGGGTATAGGAGATGAAAAAGCTTTAAAAATTTTACAAAAAGTATCAAAAGAATTTGGGGTGCCAACTGTTACTGATATTCATACCAATGAAGATGCAACAATGGCGGCTGAATATGTAGATATTTTGCAAATTCCTGCTTTCTTAGTACGCCAAACCGATTTAGTTGTAGCTGCAGCTAATACAGGAAAAACGGTAAACTTGAAAAAAGGACAATTTATGAGTCCAGAAAGCATGAAACATGCGGTACAAAAAGTTTTAGATAGTAATAACCAAAATGTTATGGTTACCGATAGAGGGACCATGTTTGGTTACCAAGATATGATAGTAGATTTCAGAGGGATTCCAACCATGCAACAATATGCGTCTACCGTTTTAGACGTTACACATTCGTTACAACAACCCAATCAAATGACAGGAGTAACAGGTGGTCGTCCTGATATGATTGAAACGATTGCTAAAGCTGGAATTGCTGTTGGGGTTGATGGTATTTTTATTGAAACTCATTTTGACCCTGCAAATGCCAAAAGTGATGGTGCTAACATGCTACATTTAGACTATTTTGAGGGTTTAATGACAAAGCTTGTTGCTATCCGAAAAACGATTAATCAATTTTAATTCTTATTTTTTACTTCAAAATGAAACATCCATTTTTAATGGCTGTACTAACTTTTTGTGTTTTTTCACAGTACACCTTTTCGCAAGAAACAGTCGAAGATCCTGAAAAATACACAGCTCACAACAAAGGAAAATTCTATATTTTTTGGGGTGGTAATCGCGAATCGTACTCTAAATCAGATGTTCACTTTAAAGGTGCCGATTACGACTTTACGCTGTATGACATACAAGCGCATGACAAACCAAAAGGTTTTCATTTGGATTACTTTAATCCGTTACGAATGACTATTCCTCAGACCAATATTAGAATTGGGTATTTTATTTCAGACCATTACAATATTTCTATTGGATTAGATCATATGAAGTATGTGATGTATAATGACAAAAGATTAAGTTATTCTGGTTATTATCCGAACCCCGGAACTTATGGCGAAAATCCGGTAGGAAACGAATTAACGCTAACTGAAGATTTTTTACTATTTGAACATACGGATGGTTTGAATTACATCAATACTGAAATTGCCAGAGTGGATGATATTTCAAAACTATTTGGAATTCGCAATACCGATAAATTTCAAATTAACCTTACTGAAGGTTTTGGAGGAGGATTTTTATACCCAAAAACCAATACAACACTATTAGGTAAAGCGAGACACGATGATTTTAATGTAGCAGGATTTGGTTTAGGAGCAAAAGTGGGGTTAAACTTTACTTTTTTCAAATACTTTTTCATTCAAACCGAATTAAAAGGAGGTTACATTGAAATGAACAATATTAGAACTACTCAAGACAGCGCCGATTCAGCAGAACAAAATTTTTGGTTTCTACAAAGAATCCTAACAATTGGAGGGATTTTTAGAATCTAAATCAAAAAAAAGCTCGAAGTAAATACTTCGAGCTTTTTTTATTTTAAAATTTGAGCAGCGTGCGCTTTGGTTTTTACATCCGAAATTACTTCTTCTATAATTCCGTTTTCATCAATTACAAAGGTGGTTCTGTGAATGCCATCGTATTCTTTTCCCATAAATTTCTTTGGTCCCCAAACACCAAAAGCTTTAATAACTGATTTATCTTCGTCAGCTAATAACGGAAAAGGTAATTCATATTTTTCAATGAATTTCGCTTGTGCTTTGGCACTATCGGCACTAACTCCTAGTAAAGCGAAATTGTTTGCTTTGAATCTTTCAAAATTATCTCTCAAGTCGCAAGCTTCTGCTGTACAACCTGGCGTACTTGCCTTTGGATAAAAGAAAACTACTAATTTCTTTCCCTGATAATCCGCTAATTTATGTGAAGTACCATTTTGGTCTAAACCAGAAAAGTTTGGTGCTTTATCTCCTGCTTTTAATGTTGTCATTTTATTTTTAGTTTAAAAGTTTAAAGTTTAAATTTGTTTAAAGTTAAGCATAAAAATATAAAAATGACAAAGAGTGAAAAAGTAACATTTGTTATAAATACGTTAAATGACTTATATCCAGAAATTCCTATTCCGTTAGACCATAAAGATCCTTATACTTT
>JACCDV011084340.1_pt1 | contig 17402 bp, 14 predicted proteins | sample 7446131 | NCBI WGS metagenome assembly JACCDV01 (sample SAMN15323448, study PRJNA562643) | freshwater metagenome | isolation source: river surface water | place: USA:Blue River Watershed | collected 2017-08-17 | reverse complement strand
TGTAAGATAATTTTATTATTTTAATTTATAAACCCTCTCTGTCGCTATCAGCATTTTTTCTAAAGAAAATTCTTTTTCTGCTCTTTTTTTTGCGTTTTTGCCCATGTCTTTTGTTAATAGTGGATTTTCTAATAATTGCTTTAGGGCGTTTTTTAATCCTTGCACGTCTCCCCTCTTTATTAAAAATCCACAATGCTCATCTAAGGCCTCTTTTACTCCTCCAACATCTGAAGCAATGATAGCCAAACCACAGCTCATTGCTTCAATAATTGTATAAGGAAACCCTTCCCAATTAGAAGTTAAAACAAAAATATCAGATTTGCCCAAAATCTCAAAAACTTTTTCTCTCGAAACGTCGCCCAATAAACTAACCCTTTCTGCGAGCTTATAGCCGTGGATAAACCCCTCTAGCTCTTGTCTCTTGGGGCCTTCCCCAACAATAGAAATTTGACACTTATTTTGTAATTCACTAGATAAACTATTAAATGCTTGAAGTAATAATAAAGGATCTTTAGGCTTGGCTAATCTGCCGACAAAAACAATTTTCATATTAAAGCGTCCGCAAGGTTGAAGTTGCTGTATTTCAGCTCCATTGTGAATAACCGTAATTTTATTAGAATGAGCAATTTTATATTTTAGAGCTAAACTTTTATCAAATTCTGAAACACAAATAATTTTTGAACAAAAATTAGCAACAATCTTTTCTGCTAAAATCGCCAAATGCTTTCGCCAAAAAGAAACCCCTTCTGAAAAGGCCCAGCCGTGCGCGGTAAAAATTGTAAATATTTTATTTCTAATGGCTATCCGTCCTAAAATTCCGGCCATGGTGCTGTGGCAACCAACTAAATCCGGCTTAAAATCATCTATTGCTCCCCTAATATCCTTCATTGCTTTTAGCGCCATAATCGGATTTAGGCTGTTTGATAAATATTTATTCGGATAAAATTTGCCTCCTAATTTTTTTATTTCAAGCTCTAACCAACCATGAGGATAAGCCATAACCGCTATCTCTTCTCCTTTTTCAATAAAATACTTGCTTAGCTGATAAACATGCGTCTGCGCTCCACCAATTTCTGATTTAGTGATGATATAAAAAATTTTCATTTTGTTTTGGTAAATAACCCCTTAATCATTCCAGTTCCTTTTGAAAAATGTCCTGCTAAAAACTGCCTTAATGTCCAACCAATATTCGCCCAATAAAAGCAAAGAAGATTTTTGATATTTTTTTTACAGATGTTTTTAAAAATGATTTTTCTATTGTAACCTTCCTTAAATCCAATTAAAAAATTCTTTTCTTTACTTACTAAGCTCTGCTTATGAAAAACCCTTGCCTTTGGCTCAATAATAAAATAATAACTTCTGTTCTTTGCTCTCAAACAAAAGTCAACATCTTCTAATGCTGTTCTCCCTCCGCTAAAAGTGGTAAAAACCACTTTTTGAGCAAGGTTTTTATTATAGGAACAGACTCCGCCATGCGCGTAATAACCCTTTTCTTTTTTTTGAATCCAATTATCCCAAATCTGAAATCCAACCGCGTTCACATCCCAGCTGTATTTTGAAGTCAAGCCGAAAATCTTATTATATATTTTTTCCAGCCCGCCCTTTTTTCTGTTATTTATAATAATTCCACCAACGCCAATCAAATTTTCATCTTTATTTTTCTGCCAAACTCTCATTATTCCATCAAAAAATTCTTGATCCAAAATCAGATCATCATCTAAAATAAACAAAATTTCATTACTTGCGATTTTCAAGCCGATATTTCTTGAAGCAGACGATCCCCGTGGCTCTTGAGAATGATTTTTTTTATAGTATCTCAGATTTACTTTGCAATTTTGCAAAATTGTCCCTATTTTCTCAATAGATTCTTTTGGCAGAGCGCCATCATCAATCACAATCACCTCACTCGGCAACACCATCTGCCCAACAATTGACTCCACGCACCCTAAAAGGTCTTTTTCCCTATTATAAGTTGGAATAACTACACTAAAATTCATAGATTAAGATATTTTTTAAAAAAACTTTGAAAAAACTCTGAATTTTTTTTAGCATCATGATTTAAGAGAGCGGTTTTAAATGCATTCGTTGTCAGCTCTTGGACTAATTTGTCGCTGATAATTAATTCTCTCACTGCCTCTTCTAATTTCTCAATATTCTCTTCATCCATTACCGCGGCAAAGTTATGTTCTTTAGCATATCTCACAATATAAGATTCTCGCGGAGCGTGAATTAAAATTGGTCTTCCGGAAATAAAATATTCAGACATTTTACCCGGACTGGACGTATTAATTAAAAGCGAATATTGGCTATAAAAAGAAAGGGGCACAAATAAAATATCTGCTGATTTTTGAATCTCCTGCATTGCAGTTGGTTTGCCTTCGGCCAAAACAATCTTTTTGCTCTTTAAAATACCCTGCCTCTTTAAATACTTTTCATCGTGAAGAGTATAAAGGTAAAATTTAATATCTATATCTTTAATTCCTTCTACTGCTTTAATTAAATTTTTAATCGCATCTGCCTGCGCCCAATAAACACTACCTGTGTAAACTATTTTATATATCTTTGTTGGTTCTGACAAAAAAATCTCTTGTGTTTTTTTAACCAAAATAGAATTATGAATTATAAAGATATCTCTTTTATATTTTTTTTGATAATAATCCCTTAGGGCCTCTGACATTACAAAAACTTGTTCCGCCTCTCTAAAAAGTTTGGGTTCTAAAAATTTAGCTAAAACTCTATAAATAAAAGGAAATTTATTGCCATAATAAAGGTCATAAAAATATAAAAAAAACGGCTTCTTAGTAATTTTATGCAAAAGGTAGGTAGAAAATAGAGCTGGACCATAATCAGAATATCCCAAAAAAAGCTCAATTTTTTCTTGTTTGATGATTTTCTTACCTAAACGAACACTATTGAAAGATAAATAAAAAACAAAAAATATTTGAGCCAAAAATTTGGTTATAAAAAAGTTTTTTAAAAAAACCTTTAGTTTTTGAGAAAAGGTCTTTTCTTTTTGTAAAAACGGAGTTAATAAAGGGGTGTCAAAAAAGAAATATTTTACTTTTAGCCAGCGATTTTTATCTGCCTGCTTATCAATGCCAAAGTGGCTGGTTAGAATAATAAAAGCATCCTCTGGAAAATATCGCAAAAGGTTATACATCATCACAGGTGCCCCACCAATCGCTGGTGGCGCATAAGTAGAAATAATTAAAAATTTTCTAAGTTTATTAAATGCTGTATTCATCATATTTTATCTTAAAAGAGCGGCAATTTTTGCACCATAGGACTGCTGAATAAATTGTTCGCTAGCCCACTTTTTTGCCCTTACTCCAATCTGATGGGTCAAAGAAAAATTCTCATAACAAAATTGTATTTTTTTTGCAAGATCTTCAAAATCTCCAAATTGATAAAGAAAACCATTAAAGCCATCTTTAATTAATTCTGTAGTTGCCCCACTCCTCGCGCCAATAACTAGTTTTCCCAAGAGCATTGCCTCAATAGTCACCCTTCCAAAGCCCTCTGACTTTGAACACATAAAAGCAATATCTGATTTTTTAACTAATGGAAAAGGATTATCACGCCACCCAAGAAAAACAATGAACTTTCCAAGATTATTTTCTTCTACAATCTTTTTTAAGTATTCCTCATATTCTTGATGGCCGTCTCCTACTATCCACAATCCAATATCCAAATGTTCTTGACTTATCAGATGGCTTACTGCTTTTATCGCATCCATCTGCCCTTTATTCTCAAATAATCTCCCAACAATTATGCATTGAAATTTATGCTTTTTGATCGCTGGGGGCTCTGCATTCAGCATCTTACTTGGAATTGTCACAGATTGATAAATAACCTTTATCTTATTTTTTCCTATAATATGAGCATATTTTTCTGCTACAGCATGTGAAACGCAAACAAAATATTTTGTATATCTATTAGCCAGCCATAGTGAGGCAGTGGTCCCAAAATCAAAAATTAATTTATGATGATCGTATCCAAATTCGTGAATATGAAAAATATGGGCCTTTCTTAAGATAATTGCACTAAAAAGTCCTACACTTATTACAATCGTGTTAGTATAAATAATATCGCAGTGCCATTTTCTTATTTGATTAAAAATAACTGGGAAAATAATAAAATTAATCATTATTCTGGCTAATTTTTTCCATTTTGCAGAATCTTGTTCGCGCATCCACCATTTATAATAAAAAACCCTAAATGAAATGCCCCTTATTTTTAACTCATTAACCATCGGCCCAGTTGACGGCAAGATAACATAAAAATTAAACTCATCGCTATCCAATGAATCAATCAATTCTATAAATGAGCCGTTAGGCCCTTTTGTATTTGAATCACTTAATACAAAACAAATTCTTTTCATTTTAAATAAACCCCCCCTCTTTTAATCTCTCTCTAATTTCTTCTTTATTCATCAGCTTATCGTTTGAGCAATACTTTTCACCTTCAAATTTTTTGAAATTCTTATATGTTTCTTTTAAATTATTTACTTCTTGTTGAGGTAATATTACATAATAAGCGTCATCAAATATGATTGAATTTTTCGCTTCATGTTCAGAAATTAAACACTCATGTAATTTTTCGCCAGAGCGGATACCGATTTCTTTTATCTTGCTTTTACTGCCCAATTCTTGAATTAAAACTTCTGCTAAGTCAGCAATTTTACAAGCAGGCATTTTTGTAACAAAAATCTCTCCCCCAAAACAATGCTCTGCCGCTCTAAGTAATAAGCTAATGGCTTCACTTATGGTCATAAAATAGCGAGTCATCCTAAGATCAGTTATCGGCACGTCTTGCCCTTGCTTAATTAAATCTATAAAAAACGGTATTACGCTTCCACTGGTTCCCATAACATTGCCGGCCCTGATACACGCGAATTTAGTTTCACTTATTGCCTGATTGGCATGAATAGTTAATTTTTCTCCAACCGCCTTGCAGAGCCCATAAGTATTTATCGGCGCGCAAGCCTTATCGCTTGAACAGTCAACAACTAGTTTAATTTTGTTATTTATCGCCGCATTTATGACATTCTGTGTGCCAATTATATTTGTCTTAATTGATTGCCAAGGATTATTCTCACAAACAGGAACATGTTTAAGTGCTGCTAAATGAAAAACAATGTCAACGCCTCTTATTGATGTATTTAATGTGTTTATATCTGCTACGTCTCCTATAACAAACTTCAACTTAGAATTATTGAAGCGCCTTTCCATTTCCACCTGTTTTAGCTCACCACGCGAATAAATTATAATCTCCTGTGGATTATATTTTTCCAATAACTGACTCGTAATCTCGTTGCCCCACGAGCCGGTTCCCCCAGTAATTAATATTTTTTTATTCTTAAACATTTTTGTGTCCCATTATTATTTTCAAAATTTTACTTGAAACATCATCCCTATAATCATTTGGTAAAGTTATATTATCTGGCAAATTTATCGCCACATTAAAACTATCTAAAATCTCTTCTTTTTGGACGCCTGGCATAAAGACCCCTCCGCATTCTATTAATTCCGGCCTTTCTGTTGATGTTCTTGTTAAGATGCAGGGCTTGGAAAGAATAGTCGCTTCTTCCTGAACAGTTCCTGAATCTGTAATAATACAAGCTGAATTCATTTCTAGTTTCAAAAAATCTATAAATCCAAAGGGTTTCATAAATTTGAAATTATTATTTTCGCTGATTTTTTGATTCTTAAGCCGATCCCTGGTGCGCGGATGAGTGCTTACAATAACTTTATATTTCTTGGATATCTCAAGTAGCGCATCATATAAATCAAATAAAATTGCTGGGGCATCAACGTTTTCTGCTCTATGTATGGTCGCTAAAACATATTTTTCATTATTCTTAATGCCTAATTGCTTAAGAATTTTACTTTTTGTTGCTCGAGCTTTGTGTTTTCTGATTATCTCAACAATGGGATTCCCAACAACAAAAATTTGATTCGGGCGGTATCCCTCGACTAACAGTTGTTCCCTACTTCTTTGGGTGTATGGCAGTAAAATATCTGAACAAGAATCTATAATGCTCCTGTTAATTTCCTCCGGCGTTTTGTCAGAATAACATCTGTTCCCCGCTTCCATATGAAATACAGGGATGCCTAATCGCTTAGCAACTATCGCGCTTAGGCCAGAATTGGTATCGCCTAATATTAATACTGCGTCCGGTTTTTCTTTTAACAAAATCTCTTCCGTCTTTGTTAAAATTATACTAATTTGTCCGAAAACACTATCTGCCTTGGCTTTTAAATGATAGTCCGGCTCCCTAATAGATAATTCTTTAAAAAAAATTCCATCTAACTCATATTCAAAATTTTGTCCAGTATGAATTAAAATATGATTCGTATACTTATCAAGTTTTTTAATGATTTCTGAAAGCCGAATTAATTCTGGTCTGGTTCCTAATATGGTTGCTATTTTCATAGTGTTATTTTTTAATTTCTTATACCTCTTTTAACATTTCGTCAAAAGATGGTATATGAAGCTGTGAGCAAAGTGGATAAATTGTGCTTAAAGTACGGTTAAGCTTGGTTGAATCGTCTTTTATAATTTCACAATCAATATTATATTTTTCTTGAAATTTTAAAAGCATTTCATATTTTGAGAGAGTGGTAGAAAAAAGATGGAAAATCCCTGATTCTGGATATTTTTCACGATGTTGTATAATTTTATCACAAATTTTACCAAACTCTCTTGTAGTAACCCCGTTCCAAAAATGTTGAGTAAATCCCTTAATGGTTTTATCTCTTTGCTGTAGAAACCACTCTAAAAGCCCAGTAAAGCCCTGCAATTCCCTACCAACAATTGAAGTTCGCAAGGTTAAACAATCAGTTGGTTCTCCCAGTGCTTTAGAAATTCCATAAATATCAACAGGGGTTTTAACGGAATTCTCATCATAAGGGTAATCTTCTTTGCCATTATGCGCGCAATCAGTTGTGATGTGAATTAATCTATCTTTAAAAATTCCGGATAAAATATGGGGAAAGGCACTATTAATAAAAAAAGTGATTGCCGGGTCTTTCAGTGCAAAAGGGATCGTTACGCCAATGGCATTAATCACATAGTCGACCTCGCCGACTCTTTCTAAAAAGGAATTAAAATAGGGGCCATAAGGGCCTTTTTTATCAAGATAATCCTGATAAACAAATTTTAAATCCAATTCTTCTTTCCTATGCTCATCAACCCCGCTATATTTTTCGTTCAAAAGAACCCAATCTCCTAAGTTTCTAAAACTCAAAACCAGATTGTATTTATCCTTCAAGATATCATAAGCGGCACTGCCCAGCATTCCGCCAGCTCCCAATATTAAAACTTTTTTCTTTTTATTTTTCATTATGTTTTACTTTTTTATTTTTTATTTAATTTCTGAAAAGCGCTTCCTTTTTCCTTTAAATAACGCGTTAATATATTCGTAGCCTCAACTATATCTTTTACATCGCCCACCTTGATAGTGGCAGTGCGTCGTAATAAAGATTTTAAAATGCATTTCATCTTTTCTGGCATGAGCATAATCAACCACTCTTTCCATTTCTGAAGACCAACAGCTGATAATAAATAACAAAACTGGAAGGTCCCAACCAATTGATTTCTGTTCATTATTTTAAAAGCTTTATACATATCATGTAAAATAATGCGCCAGTATTTTGGATAAGCAATAATACATTGAGCAGCAAGAAAAGGTATATTAAAATCACGCAACAGATCATCTCGTTCTAATGCTTTAAGCGCTGCTACTGTGGAATCTGCCCAGATGGTCTCTACACTATAAAAACGAGGAATAATATCTGCCCATTTATAAGGTCCCCTATTTTGAAAATGAGGTGCATCTTTAAGATTTCCAACATGTTCTCCTTTAACGCTTTTGGCAGAACCACTTGATTTACAAACACCAGCTATGGTTAATGGATAATCAATAGAAACTACATTCTTTGCAAAATTAGCGATAGTCATAGCAGCGTAAATATCTGGGCTTAATCCTCCAAAAAAAGCACCTGTTTTCTCGCGGACTTTATTCAAACACTCACGCCTTACAATACCATGATAAAGTCTAGGGATTTCAGTTTCTAAATATTTTAATCCTCCATTTTGAACAACTTTTCTCATTTCTATTTCAGGATCATGTTTAGTGGACCTTCCAGAAAACTGATTAATCATAAGAACGCCATTTGAGGACACCTTTGTAAAGAAAGTGGAAGGCACTCCTGATTCTGGCCATAAGTAAATCACACTAACAGTTGGTTTTAATGCATCTATATTATTTATATCTGCCCAACGAGTTGCTTCAATAATCTCTGGATTAACCCCATCATCATCTCCGATAATACAGAGATACTTGCCCGAAGCCAGCCTAGCAGCAGCATCAAAATTATCAACAAACGATAAGGGAGTTGGTGTGTAATTGTATCGCAAGCGGGTATCGTTAATATTATTGCGAATATACTCTTCCAACTCCCTTGAGCCACTATTATCCTGCACAACCAATTCAAAATCGGTGGCAGAAATGCTCAAGATGCTGATTATGGCCGAAATCGCATATTTTTGTCTATTGCGAGTCGGAATAATGATAGATAATAATGGTGAATTATTTGATTTTACTGCTTTCTGTATTATCATCGTAATAAGTGTTACGCTTTATTTAACTCTTTATTTAAGTCTTTTATACAAAGAATTGCAAAAGCTAAATTGGGACGATTAGTAACAATTATTTGAGACAGCAAACTAATCCGTCTCCAAAAAAACTCTGGACGCCATTTTATCCTTGCAACTTCTCCTTTTAGTAATTTAAGCCCACCAATGCCAATAACGCGGTATCCCTTATCTTTCATCTCATCCACTTCCCAGCCAGAAAGATGTGGTTGAAGTGGATTATTATCGTGAATACCTTGAAATAAAAATCCATTGGGAGTAAAAATAATCACTTTTTTTCTGGCAATTCTTTCCATAGAATCTATCAGTTTTAGACCATCTTTTTTTGAAAGATGTTCAATTAAATCAAGAGCACATACACAGTCAAAAGAATTTTCCTGAAATGCATTATCTGTATCTTTACACTCCATTACTTTATACTCGTTATGGATCTTAAGTTTTCTTGATTCTTCTATCGCAGGTTCAAAAGCATCAACACCTATTGTATAATCCATTTTTTTTGAAAATTTATGAATCGGCGAATTTTTTCCACAACCAATATCTAATAATGTTTTACAATTGCCTCCTTCTATACACTCTGTCTCTAATACTTGTATAAAATAGTCGGAAATCGAAGAAAAAATCGCTTTATCAATTTTTTTTAAAAATCTCTTTAATAAAAACCACATAGAATATTATTTGATCTTTTTTTCTAATAATTTACGTAAATTAATTCTCGTTTCCATAATTTGATCTTTTGCTTATTATCCACACTTTAACACTTTTATTGTTTTTTGGCGAATAATCTATAGAGGACGAATCCCTGTAATCTCTATCAAATATCAGTTAATCAAATAAATGTCGTATAATTAAAAAATATGGAGCTACAACAAAAATTTATACAATTTTTGCGATGGTCTGAAAAATATACCAAGACCGATATGGTTTATTTAATTAAAGGAAGTTTTTGGTGGATTTTAGGCAGGATTATTCTTTTACTACTTGGATTAGCTGTAATGATGGCTTTTGCTCGCTGGTTACCAAAAGAAATTTTCGGCGCTTATCAATATATTCTTGCGATAGCGGGGGTGTTATCTATTTTTAGCTTACCCGGCATAGATACTGCTTTGGTGAGAGCAGTAGCTAAGGGCTATGATAAAATTTTTTGGTTTTGCGCTAAGACAAAATTTAGCTGGGCTTTAATTGCCACTGTTGGATCCCTTACTATTTCTGGCTGGTATCTTTTTCATCAAAATTTTGCTCTAGGCATTTCTTTTTTCATTACTGGCATTTGCTTGCCTTTTGCTAATACTTTTAACCTCTTTATCCCTTTTTGGCACGGGAAAAAGAATTTTGCTATGCAAGCAAAATATCAAGTGCTGTTGAAAATATTATCCGCCTTAGTGTTGCTCCCCATAATTTTCTTTTTTGATAATTTAATTTTTATTATTCTTGCTTTTTATGCTTCTGCAGTTATTTTTGGAGGCGCATTTTTCAAGCTTACCCTAAGACAGATAAGCGAACAAAAAAATAATGAAACAGAGGTCAATGAGAATCAAGTAGGCGAAACTATTTCTTACGGCAAGCACTTAACATTAATGTCACCTATTGCCTATTTAGCCGCCCATCTTGACAAAGTAATTATTTGGCAATTATTGGGGCCGATCCCGGTGGCAATTTATTCCTTTGCCCAACTGCCCCTTCAGAGAATTCAGGAGATTATTCCAATTGCACCTTTGGCTTTTCCAAAACTAAGCGAAAAAAATGTAAAAGAAATAAAAAAAGAGGTTTTCGGAAAATTCTTAAAACTCTTTTTATTTTCTATCCCGCTTACAGTTTTGGTTATTCTCTTAGCGCCCTATTTTTACAAAATCCTCTTCCCCGCTTATTTAGAATCCATACCCTATTTTCAGGTCTTGGCCCTTTCTTTAATTTTAATCCCCTTTTCACTTTTGGGGATTGCTTTGCTTACTGAAATGCAAAAAAAAGCTCTTTATATAATTTCATTTGCCGCACCTTTATTGCAGATAATTTTATTTTTAGCTTTAATCCCCTTTTACGGAATCTTGGGAATAATTTTCGCTATTTTAATTACCCAAACATTTAGCAGTATTTTAATTCTTTATTTTTTCAAAAAAATTTAAATTAAGATTAACATGCAAAATGCGAAACACGAAATGCGGGCCTGGGCCCCTGCCTACGCAGGGGCGTCGCTCCGCCCTTGTCATTCCGCCGAAGGACGCAATCCACGCCTCCCCTTCCCTCTCCGCCATCCCATCGGAAGTTGGGACCCAGACCCTATCCCCCAAAGCATTAGAATATAGACCTGGGGGCCCCGGCTCACGCAGAGACAAAGAAACAGAGACAACCACAAAGAGCAAGGGGGGCTATGCCACGCCAATAAATATTTGGGCCTCAATGATCTGTGGATAGCTTAGTGCTTGCTACTGTATAGTTATCTATGAGATAATGATTAAAATAATTAAAAAGGTCACAAAAAAAAAAGAATGTTTTCACGAAATAATTTAAGTAATATTAAAGTTATGAAAGGATTCACCCTTGTTGAACTTTTAATAGTTATTGCTATTCTCGCTGTCCTTGCGGCAGCGGTAGTGATAGTTATAAATCCGGGTCAAATGCTCGCCCAAGCAAGAGATGCGCAGAGAATGAGCGACCTAACTAGCGTCAGGGACGCTTTAGTATTATTTGTCACCCACAACGCTTTATCTGCGTCTCCTATAGCTGCCCCGCTAACAGCATGTGCTGCGCCAGGGCGCGTGACAGCTACAGGCGCGACACCTACTCCGTTTGGGGCTGGCCCCGCTATTAGCACCTCGACTGTTGTGACAGGTGGTGGATGGGTGAATGTTAACTTCGCTACAGGGCTAGCTGGTTTCACGTCGCCAATCTCAACATTACCGATTGACCCAATAAATAATGCCACCCACTTTTATGCTTACGCCTGTGACGCTACCGGTACTATGTTCGAATTAAATACGCGGCTAGAATCTACGAGACACTCACCTCTTAACGCAGCCGACGGCGGCAATCAACTTCTGCTTTGGGAAATCGGTACTGTGCCAGGACTCACTCTATAGTGTTATAGAGCAATATATGCGATTTATCCGCAATACAACAACCTCCCGAATGGGAGGTTGTTGTATTGCTGGCGGATGGAAGAAATATCTAGGTTCTGTTTTCCAACGAAATAACAGCAGGGAACGAACCTGGATCCCTGCTTTCGCAGGGATGACGGAGGGAGCCAGTCCTGGATTCCGTATTTCGACGTAATGACGGGGAAGGAAGATTCGCCCACCCCCCCTCTCTGTTGCCCTTCTTTTTTATCACCCTGTATCAGGCAGGGGTCCAGGTCTGTATTCTACAGCCCAAGAATCTAGAATCTTGAATAAAAGCATTCTAGATTCTTAATTCTATATTCCCATTCTAAATTCAAGATTCTGTATTCTGTATTCTAATGCTTGGGGGGAGGTTTGGATCCTAGGCGCTCGCTAGGGCGACAACCCTTTTTTATCTCTCCTTCGAAGGCAAGGCTCCTTTATTTGTATTCTGTGTTTTGTGTTCTACACTCTAGCCCTGGATTCCGTCCTCCGACGGAATGACAGAGAAGAATCAGTAGAATTTGTAAAAAACAAACTAAAACCCCCTCTAAATAGGGGGTTTTAGTTTGCGGCCGGGTAAGCCGGATTCTGTAATCCGCCATAAGCGGACGACGGCAATTTATCTAGGCCCTTAATTACTCTCGGGCTCAAGCGACTCTTTCTTTTATTTTTATATCACTAAAAAGCAATATAAGCATAAAAGAACGCGGTCTTGCATTCCACAAGGATTTAGCCGTTTCACTTCCGTTTTTTTATCCCTATAACGGAATTGAGCCATATTTGCGCTGGGATTTGGCTCTCTAATAGATTTCTCTATTAGACGTCACTGCTCGCACCTCTACTCATCTTAAATTCAAGATGGGCGGCGGCTTTTAACCGCTGTGTTTTGTTCTATAAAGCACCTATGTGGAGCATTATAGAAAAAAGTCCAGACTTTCCTCATCTATTTTCTTTATTAAAAAGAAAATAAACGCTGCCATCCGGGCCGCAAAATATATATAACATAAATCTATTGTTTCGTCAAAATGATTGGGCCACGCTACATATTATTTATGCATATATGATTGGTGTTAGTGCAACTTATGTTATAATTTATCTATGAAGAATAAAAAAATAATTATTAGCCTAGTCGCACTAGCTATAGTAGCAACAGCAACATTTTTTGTAGTATCATATATCAACCAAATGAATAATTTCCAGCACATCATCACATTAGAAACGAGCGTCGGGAATATTAAAATAGAAACATACGATAAAGATGCGCCACTTGCAGTATCTAATTTTATAGAGTTAGCAAATAAAGGATTTTATAACGGGACGATATTCCATCGTGTTATAGCCGGTTTTATGATACAAGGAGGAGATCCCACTGGGACTGGCATGGGTGGTCCTGGCTATACTTTCAAAGACGAATTAAATCCTAATACAGAATCAGCAAGAAGAGGATATATCACTGGGACAGTCGCTATGGCAAACGCCGGCCCAAATACTAATGGGAGCCAATTTTTTATAATGGTGGCTGATGTCCCCTTGCCTCATCAATACACAATATTTGGCAGAGTCATTAAAGGACAAGAAGTCGCTAATCTAATATCAGTGGCCGAGACAGGTGCAAGTGACAGGCCCGCTCAAGATATAACTATAAACAGAGTTATTGTGGAGCAAAGATAATTCTATCTGTGAGCCAGCTTATCGTGCCTTTTTCCAGGGAAGCTTAATAGCGCTTGTTTTAGTATCTAAAGAAAAACTGGCCGCCTTTTGATGTCCTCCTCCGCCTTTTTGTTCGGCAATTTTAGCAACATCGACTTTGCCGTTAGAGCGCAAAGAGATCTTAATTTTATTGCCCTTTATACACCAAACAATGCCTACCCCATTTGCTTCGCGTGCAAGAATATGCCCGATTTCCGAGACAAACATCGGAGAGTTAGCTGCCAAACATTTTTTATTATTAAAAATTACCCATTCAGCAGAGGATGCAAGAGTTTTTATATTTTGATTGCTAAAATTAACAATGGATGATCCTTTTTCAAAAAAAGATTTTCGTTTTGCGGAGTTTTCAAAATTTTTAAGCAACTTATCCCAAATCTTAAAATCAAAATGGTGGGTCTCCAAAAAAGCCATATATTCTTGCGTGCCCTTAAGAGCAAACTTCCAAATATCTTTATCTTCAATATGTAGGAGTAATTTAGGTATTTTTTTGTTTGGAAAAAAATATTTCCATGCAAGAACAGCGCCAGAATGATTATATTTTAAGATATGCTTGGTAGAAAACTTTATCGCATCTTTAGCGCTTATGTGATGGTCAATAACCGTCACAGAGGCAGCGCTTTTTAAAATTGATTTCATTTCTTTTTCTCTATAACAAAAATCCAGCATATAAATTGTTTTATTAGCCAGATTTTTAGGAGGAGATGATGGATGAGAGGCGGCAAAATAATCAGCTGTGTCCCCGAGCTTTTTCCACGCAACTAAAGCGGCGCCAAAACCATCGGGGCAATTTTTATGATAAATTACAATATTTTTTTTCATCGGTATTTTATGCGAAGGGCCTCAAGGGCAGGCAACTTTTCTCCAGCAAGATATTCTAACATAGCGCCGCCGCCAGTTGAAAGAAAAGAAAATTGCTTCTCAAGTCCTAGCTTAATGATGGCCGACGTTGTTTCCCCTCCTCCGGCGACAGAGAGGCAATTCGCATTAGCTATCGCTCGGGCCACAAATTCGGTTCCTCGGGAAAAAGATTTCCGTTCAAACATCCCCATCGGACCAGCCCAAAGAACTGTTTTAGAAGCGGAAATAATCTCTGCAAATGCGGCTGCAGTATTCGGCCCAATATCTAAAATCATATTTTTAGACACACGAGCATCTGCAGGATAAAAGATATTTTTATTTAAAATTAATTTTTTGGCCTCTGATATAAGAGGGGCCTCGCAAATAGAGTCCATTATGTCATATCCGGCGGCTTTCATCGCGGTATTCCCCGCTCCTCCGCCTAACAGAATATAGTCTGCTGTAGAAATAAAATTTTTTATAACCGGTAATTTGCTTGATATTTTACTTCCGCCAATAACCAAAGTAAGCGGACGAGCTGGCTCGCGCATAATTTTCTGGAGAACACTAATCTCCGTTTTTATCATTGGACCATCAACAGCTGTCAGAAACTCGGTTATGCCTACATTAGATGCTTGTATTCTATGTGCGGTTGCAAAATCATCATTGATAAAAATATCGCCAAATGAAGCATAAACTTTAGCAAGCGATATATTATTCTGATTTTCTTCGGGCAAAAACCTGGTGTTTTCAAGCGCAAAAATACCTTTTTTATCAATTATCTTATTGCAATGCTCTTCGGGGCGACCCCCCAAAAAAGTAATTTTGTGATTGGATTTAAGAGACAGATCTTTAATAATCGGCTCAATGCTTAATTTTTTATCTGCCCTCTCTGGTCGTCCTTTGTGGCTTAGTATGACAATACGATTAAATCTTTTAGACAGAATTTTGATAGAGGTCGCCGCCCTGATTAGTCGGAGAGAAGATGCTGCATCTTTGGTCTCAATATCAAGGTTTAATCGCAATACTGCGTTCATATTCGATAACTATAATGTATTCTTATTTCGCCTTCAAGGTATATATTTAAACAAAATCCGCCCCTTCTTACGAAGGGGCGGATAAAGGTCTGTGGGGCAAAATAATCCTCGATTTAACATTTTCACGCTGACCGGAGATTATTTCACTCGCAAGTACAGTATAGCAGATATTACATATAAAGTCAAGAGTTTTGTACTAGTCACGCCTGCTATTTTGAAGTCGATCCGTATCATTTAACTTTGCGCCGCGACTACATACTCTCTTCTCCTAGTAACTAGGAGATAAACTATCGTGATGAACATAATCAAGAGCAAAATGAGGGAAAGCCAGCCGGAGAAAATAGATTGCGCGATAGCGTTAAGTGAGGCAAGAAATGCTATGTTTCGCGCGCCCTGAACAGTAACGGATAGAGAAGAGTGAATCGTCTGGATATCTCTCTTATCATCAGTATATTCCAGAAAAGCATTAAACATTAAGGCAGATTCATCGGCAACATCTTCTTCTATTTGCACTTGTATCGTGACTGCCCCTTCTGCTCCTCGCCCAATATTGCCGATAGGGAAAATAAGATTATTGCCTGTTCGCGAAGATGGTCTTGCGGTTGAATCCAGAAACTTGGCTTCAAAGGGCAAAGACACATTAAGAGAGGCATTAGTAATGTTTTGGCCTGAAGCATTACGATAGGTCAAAACATAGTTGATTGTGTCGCCCACTCTTGGTGTTAAATTGCTAACTGAAGGGTCAAGAAAAACCTGAGTCATTCCATCTGTAATAACTTCTTGTGTTATTTCGCTAACAGGAGGTCTGACGGGTGGTCTAACAATAGGAGTTCCAGGAATTTCGCCCTCCACCCCTCCGGCAGTTCTAAAGAATTGCACGTCTCCGCGAGTTACGCCTTGCGCATTAATTGCAATGGCACGATAGAAATATATCGTATTTGGAGATAAGCCAGTAATAGGAGCAAAATAATTCCTTGGCGCCGTACGATGAGGTATCGCAATATTTGCAGACCTCCACCTAAGATCAAAAGCAGAGGTGCCATATTCAAACCATAGAGTAGCGGCTGAATCCCCTGGCTCTACATTGCTTCTAAGCGTGGCAGCGTTTTGCGTAATGTTAATCGCTTGTGTGCTTATAATTTGCGGGGCGCCTGGCTGTGCTCCTCCAATATGAGTAGAGATAAAAGCGATAATTGTGCCGTGAGTAATGCCGCTCGCATTTCTCGCAACGACGCGAAATTCATAACGAGTATTAGGAGTCAAATTTCTTACGGTGATAGCAACGTTTCTGGACCTGCCAGATGCCTCAATAGTGGATCGCGTAGAAGAGCGATGAAGTCCTTGTCCCGCAAGCCCATATTCAAACCATACTTCCGTTTGCGATCCATGTGCAGTTATCTCTGCATTTAAAGTAGCCGCATTAGCGCCGATATGTGTCGCGTTCATTGTGCGAGCCGTCGGACGAATACGATCGTTTCTCCCTCCATCCGTTGTAAAGGTTCTTGTCATGCTACGAGTAAACCCATTAGAGTTTTGAGCGACTAATCTATAATAATAAGTTACGCCTGGAGATAAATTATGAGCAGAAGCAGTTACAGGAGTATTCCCAAGCCTATCACTGATTGACAGCATATCAGTTCGTTGATGCATATCGCCACCCTCCACTCCGTATTCAAACCAGTATTCCGTCCATACGCCGTTTGGATGTATAGAGCCGCTGAATAAAACTGATGTATCAGTAATGCCATGAGCAGGGAAAATAGTCACGCGAGGGGCGCCAACTCCTGATATTGCAGGATGAATTACGCCAGTGTCTAAGGTAGTAAAACTATGAGTGCTGCCGTGCCTTGTCCCCATACTATTTCTCGCAACAAGACGATAAATATATGTAGTGTTAGCTGAAAGACCCGCAACAGACTGGGAAGCGCTAATTAGATTATGACCAGAGCCAGCAGTTCTGAATATGGTTTGATGAGTAAAGCTAGTGGCGCCATATTCAAACCAAAACTCTGTAGCGGCTCCATTGGGATTAACTTGGCCGTTTAGAGTAGCTGATGTTTGT
>JACCDV010740363.1_pt1 | contig 17402 bp, 13 predicted proteins | sample 7446131 | NCBI WGS metagenome assembly JACCDV01 (sample SAMN15323448, study PRJNA562643) | freshwater metagenome | isolation source: river surface water | place: USA:Blue River Watershed | collected 2017-08-17 | reverse complement strand
ATACTGATTTTATTCCAGCAATGGTTGTTTGTCCTGTTCCTCCTTGACTAAGCGCAACAGTCCCTGAAATTGAACTTGCATTAATATTTAAAGTTGCATTATTTACAAATGCAGTGGTAGCTAATTGTGTTGTATTTATTCCTGCTGCAGCTGTAGGTGCAGTTGGTGTACCAGTAAATGTTGGTGATACAAGTGTTGCTCTTAATGCAATGTCAGAAGTATTAGTTAGAATACTAGCAGTGTTATCAGCGATTGCGCTCGTATTACTTGTAATACTAGCTGTGTTTGAACTAACGCTATTTGTAAGTACTAATTCAGCTGCCCTTGCAGTAGTAGCTTCTGCAGCTATTGCTGTTGTATTTGTATTAATATCCGCTGCATTTGCAGTGATACTTATAGTGTTTGAAGCAATATTAGAATTCAAATTATCAATGGATGTAATATTGGTATTAATGCTTGCCGTATTTGAACTAACGCTATTTGTTAGCGCTAATTCAGCTGCCCTTGCTGTAGTAGCTTCAGCACTAATAGCAGAAACATTTGTAGCTATATTGGTTGTATTATTTGATGTATTTGTATTCAAGTTAATTATTGCGCTTGTGTTTGCAGTAATACTTACAGTGTTTGAACTAACGCTATTTGTTAGCGCTAATTCAGCTGCCCTTGCTGTAGTAGCTTCAGCAGCTATTGCTGCAGTGTTTGCTGTAATTGCATTTGTGTTAGTTGTAATACTAGATGTGTTTAAAGCGATCGCATTTGTTACATCACTTGTGCTTGCTTTTAAATTAATTCTGTTGGATAAACTTGAAGTATCTACAGTTATTCCACTACCCGCACTTGATGTATAATAACTAGCTAATTTTGTTGGTGTGACGTATTTTGAACTATCAGCAATATTCAACTTTGTATCTATTTCATTTTTGAGAGGTGTTTGGTCAAATAAATTTGTAGCTAATTTTGAAGGCGTTACATAACTATTACTATCTGCGATGTTTAGCTTTTTTGAAAAAGCAGAATCGGTATACTTTTGTTTGGTATAATTAATAGTATCTGCAATATTTAATTTGGTAGCTAACTGGGATCTAAAAAAGTTAGAATCTATTGTATAGGCAGCCTTCGCATAAGGTGCTAACATAGTTAGCGTATCAGCAGCCGTTAATTTAGTAGACACATCTGTTGCCAATGACTGAACTGCCATTGCTTTTGCATACACTGCTAACATTTTTGTGGTATCTGTAGCATCTAGTTTATCACTCACTTTAGCAGAACTTGCAGAATAAAATGCAAAGGGAACAGCACCAAAACTAGTCGTTCCTATGTCTACTAATTCTTTAGAATAGTCCCAACTATCACTAGCACTAAATGGCGTGATAGCAATTTTTAAGTTTAAATAAAAAGGCCCTTTTGACCAGTCAATGGTTGCTAAACTTGTAGAATTACCTCCTGTTCTTTGTCCATTTCCAATTGTTATATTAAAAACACCCATTGCATCTGTTCTAGTTTTGTATAGTTCAATTAAAACTTTAGTTCCATTCACTGTTGTTTGGAGGATACTTGACTCTACATAAATATTTCTATCCTTAGCCGGATTAGAAAAATTATCTCTAGCTACTGCTTGGAAAAATATACCATTACTATTTTGAGCAATGGACTGAATAGCACTAATACAAAGTAAAAGTGCGATAAGGATAATATTTTTGGAAAAAAATTTTTGGATTTTCATATTATAATGGATGTGTATATAATTTTTTTGTTTACTTAATCAGCTTTAATAAACTTAAAAGCGTCTCTGTATTTGCCTGATTCTATTTGTATGATATAAGTGCCGGCATGTAGCATACTAAAATCTAAAGGCACACCTTGGAATAGTTCAATGCCTGTCGCTTTTCCGCTTGTTATCTTAAAACCATCTGACCCCCAGATACTAATACTAAATTGGTCATTTAAAGGCGGGGCATTGATGAACTTTATTTTGGTAGTAGTAATCACCGGATTAGGGTATAGCTTAATACCTAAACTGTTAAAAATAGTTTTGACTTCGCAGTTAATTACAAAATTGCCTGTACCTCTATCACCTGTTAATACAGCAGACCCATTTTGTACATTTAAACAAGTGGCACTACTGATAAAAGTAATAGCCATGCTATTATTAGAGATGTTTTCTTTACCGCCTACACTACTCATTATGAATGTCCCAGTTAATTGTTGGGCTGTTAAGCTTTGGGTGAAGGCTAATGCAAAAAATAAAAATTTCGCTGGTAGTATATAATATTTAATTAATCGATTCATTTTTCTATTTTTTACTTGGTAGTAAAGTATAATCTTGTAGCTGGTCCAGATATAACTTTAGATAAGACCATATTAGACTCGCCCACTGAAATAATATTATAAATAACTTCAAAGGGATTACCATTACTAGTTTTTAGTAGCATATGTATTTGAGACTGGCCATTAATAAGTTCAACTGTGTAAGTACCAGTGATGCCATCGGAGTCTTGAGTAACTCCAGTTTTTAAGTAGGTTATGAAGTAAGTAGATTGTCCTACATATGATTTCAATACCGCTGGAGTAGTTGAAGTCAAGCCATCAGTAATGCTATAATCTAGGTACCAATTTTTATTGGTCAGTAGATTATTCATTACACTCGTTTGAGTAGTAGCTGTTTCTTTGTTACATGATAATAATGTTAAACAAATAGCGGCGAGTAATACTGTAAATAGAGTTTTCATAATTAATTTTTAGTTTTTGGATATAACTATGTATAGGTTTAGAATAAATCTTTAGTCTTAATACTCATTCCAATTTCAAAACGGTTCAATTGAACTGGTACTGATGAACTAGATATATAATTGCCTAATTTATAATGGCCATATAAAATATAATAGCCCTTGTTATCAAATTCGGCACCAAGGTCTAAGTTGATGTATGCTCTATTGCCTGCACCATTAATTAGATTCGCATCACTAATTTTTGAAATTTTATAATCGAAGCTGGGGCCAACGACTGCATAAAACTTGTATTTATTCATGTCATTCATTGGCAATAGCTTTTTGTAATGTGCCGCTATACTAATTGTAGTGAATGTATTATCAGCCTTGAAATGGGTAAAATCTTCGATAAAAGGAGAAAGCGTATGAATATTCTTGTAATTAGATCCTGCCGAAATTCTATTTAAACCAAGCATTAAAGTATAACGGTGTTTTTCCTTATAGATGCCATCAACTCTAAAGCCTCCACTAAAGCCAGAATTATAGGTATTACTATTCACAGTATTATATAAGTAATTAATAGGTGCTGTTATGGCATTATCATTAATGTTTTGTTTAGAAAAATCTAATGCGCCATATAATGAAACATCATTTCCCACAAAATCAACAAAGGTCTTTGCAATAGATTTTTTTATTTTTAGAAGTCGTTCCTGACCCGGATGTAATAAGAAAGCACTATCCTGTTGCTTCTTAGTTAAAGTTTGCGCATTCACTTCTTGAGCGAATAATAAAAGGAAAGAAAAACATATTAAGATTTTCTCAAATAAAGGAGGTCGTTTGTTCATGCGTACATATTTAAACGAATAAAATATTTAGATTTTATTCTATTCGGTGCAATATGAGACTAGAATGAAGAAGCCCCAAATTGGGGCTGTAGAAAACACTCAACACATTGTGTAACTTCAATTACACAACTGTAAATCAAGTAGTTAAAGCTTATTGATGAACTCAGATGGAGTCATATTATGATACTTATTGAAAGTATTGTACATAGTTTTACGACTTTTAAAGCCAGACATTTCAGATAATGCTTCAAATAAGCCTTAAAAAAAATTACTTTAATCTTCTTTCAGACTTAGTCCACTGAATTGGAGGAAATTGGTTGGTGATTTGCGCATTAGATGGATTTCTAACCTTACTCAATTTCCCTTCAGAATATAACTTATCTGATATAGTAGTCCAGTTTGGACATTCATTCTCTTCTTGAAACCAATGGTGATAGGATGCTTCATTACACCATTTAGGAAGATGTTGCATTGCTTTTCTATGCGACAAAGATCCTCTAAATTTTTTCATTGAGTCCTCATCCTCCCACAATGTAATAGTCCAAAAAGTTAATTTTTTATCAATTAGCTCTTTTCCCATTAATAATCCACTTGAGGATTTTAATTCTTTCACTGAGGCTTCATTTGCTCTTATAAAAGAAAATAAAAAAAAATAGGGACTTTACACGAAGTCTGGTTACAGAGATGAAAGGCATTAGTATAAATTAACTCACAATTTTAGGGGCTTTGGCTTCTTTGATACCTGCTTCAAACTGCACATCTAAACCATGTGATACAACTTTGGTATTTTCGTATACATCAAACTTAACTGCTTTTCCCCATTTAATAGTTATTAAGTGGACACCTTTGTTCTCATAAGGTTCTCCATTTAATAAGCGGCAAGTAGCTGTCCATCTAGCAATTACGAGTGTATTGGCTAAACCTCCTTTTACCTGAATGTCTGTGATTTCAAATTTAAGCTCGGGAAGTACAGTATTTACTCTTTTAAACCATCTTAACATAGATTCCTTATCACGACGAGTTCCACTTAAGCTGTTATCTCCTGCAAAAGTATGTTCAAAATTTATACCTGAAATGCCTGACATAATTTCTTCTGGACGGTGTTCTTCAATAGATTTGAAGTTACTTCTTACTAGTTTTTTTACATAATTGTGGTAGATATTTATGCCCTGTGCATTTCCAACTAATACAAACGCAATTAGTACAATTGATAAAAATAATGATTTCATATTTGATTGATTAAAAAATTTGAAGATGTCTATCTATTCAATTGTAATATGAGACTAAAATGAAAAAGCCCCAAAATGGAGCTGTAGAAAACACTCAACACATTGTGTAACTTCAATTACACAACTATAAATCAAGTAGTTAAAGCTTATTGATGAACTCAGATGGAGTCATATTATGATACTTATTGAAAGTATTGTACATAGTTTTACGACTTTTAAAGCCAGACATTTCAGATAATGCTTCGATTGTGAACGAATCTTGTTTTTTTGACTTAAGAAGATCCGTGAAATATTTGATCCTATTCCTGTTTATCAAATCTGTGAAATTATCGGTAGTCTTTATTTTCAAAAATTCCAAAACCTCAACTTTGGAATGGTTTAGCTTTAAAGCAAAATCGTCGATATTCGCATCTAGTTTTAAATAGTAGTGGTTGAAATAAAACAGAAAATCAAAATCCTGGGCATTAATTACACTTTGTTGAGGTGAAAACTTGCTAATAGTATATGAGAAATCGGCTTCGTCTATGAATCTAGGCCTAAATAATACAAATACAAGTAGTAGCGAATAAATCATACTATTTAACACGCGTGTATCAGATTTTAAATTAGCAATATGATACCTATCCAATATAAATGCTGTTATCACCCATAATACCATTGATATAACTATGATTAATAAAAAGAATGTCCAATTTCTAATTTTTAAGTGATATAAGTTTTTTCTGTCAACTTGTTTATGAATCTTGAAAATATTATAAAACATAGAGGCAATCAAAGAACCATTAATGATAAATATATTAAACAGTTGTATAAAATTTAGCTGAACATTGATTACTCCATTCTTAATTGCAATATATTTAAAACCATTATAGACCATAATTAGTAAGACGACAGCAAAAAGTATTTCAAAATAAATTACCAGCCTTGGAATTTTATTATTTGCTAAAATAAAGAAGATGTTCACCAATGAAATAAGTCCGAAAACTCGAGCAATGTCTACATATATTAATACATTAATGCCAATTTCATCTAAAAAAAACAAAAAAGATCCAAGAGCAATAAAAAAAAGAAGGATTTGTAAATTGACTTTAAAAAATGACAATTTTTGATACCCTTTTATATTCTCAAATATTGAAAATATAGCCACTATAAATATTGCGAAAAAAATATATGAATACATAAGCCGAAAGGTATAGTATTATTTCTTAGAATATACCATAAACGACTTGAAAACAGGTTTTCCTCTTAAAATCTCAAGTAAAAACAAAACATGACCTAAAATTTAACCAGAAAACAACCGCTCTGAGTCGAATTCATTAGATGTATTCAGCACGCAGTGGTATGGTTAAATTATCCTTAGTTTTGTTTATTTAACATCTCTTTCAGATTTTTACTTTTAATTTTTTTGATAGCAGACTCAATAGATTTTTCTGGTTCTATGATGTTATATTCACCCCAAAAATTAATATCTGTAGAGTTAGGAATTCTATCAGACATAATTACGTTGGGGCTCAATTTTTGAGTGTTTATTTGTGATTGACTGTCTAGATTTTCCCAATTAGTATTAACCAATTCAAAAGTAGTATTGTAACTAGTATTAAATATCCATTTATCCCAATTTAATTTAAATGTAATATCTCCACGAGAATAAGAAAATATCCATTTATTATTTTGTTGTCGATAATCAACCTGATAGTTGACTTCTGTTGGGTATATATCAAGTCCTTTTGGTTTTTTTCGTGTAAAAATTAGTCCTGCTTTGACTCTATTTTCAACATTAAGTTTAAAGGTTGCACTTATGATAGCAAGACTTTTTGAATCGATAAATAATTTTCCGCTATATAATGGATCAGGGTCTTCAAGGGTTGATTTCTGTTTAAATGAAATAATCAAGACCTCTTTATCATTAATTTGGGTAATATCCTCAAAGCGAAAATTATAGAAGTCAAATGCATTTTCTGAGAATATATTACTTGGCTCTTTTATTAAATCAATAAATAAGGATGTAAAAAGACCTCCTTCTAATTTAAAGTTTATAGTATCTAATTTAGTATAATCAGCATTTTTCCTGCCCTTTAAAATATTGACTTGATCATCTACACCTGAAGAAAATGACATTTTTTCAATATTGACAATAGATTCTAAAACAGAGACATAAGTACGTCTTTTTTTTATTGATTCTCTGTAAAAACCAATCATTTGAATAGCGCTATCCCCATAATTTTTTGAACGATTATTGAGTACATTAGAAAATAATTTATTAGCATCTATCCCATTAACAACTACATCTTTGAGTTGAACATTGATAGGTTCTAAATACAATAGATTTTTTTCTTGCTTCAAGTTTTTGATTAAAATCACTTTGTCTTTATAACCTAAAAAAGAAATAATGAGGCTTGCATCTTGTCTATCTTTTGGAATTTTGATTAAAAAATCTCCTTCACTATTACTGATCGTAGATATATTTGATCCTGAAATTGTAATGCTTGCAAAGGTTAATTCATTCTTTGTTTTGCTATCCAAAATAGTTCCTTTAAAATAGTTAAATGAACTAGAATCATTATTATTAACAGAATTAATTTGTGCTTCTGATTGTATTATAACAAGAAAAAAGAAAAAAAATAGAAAAGATTTTATTTTGTTCATACTTGTAAAGATTTAATCAAATAAAATTAATCCTTAAAATTAATCAATTTATAAGAATATAAAAAGGAACGCCGATTTAATGTAAGTTCTTGATTTTTTATAGCAAGAAGGAAATTTGAACTCATTACTGAAGGGTTATGAAGATTTTTTGAAAAATTGAAGGCGTTGATTTGTAGTTAGTTATCTTTTGATAAAACAGAAATCAACTGATTTGGACCAAATTCAGGGGATTTTTTCCTCAAGGCAGTGGAAATAGGTTAAAATAGACTAATTAACAATAGGCATTACAAGCCTTAAACCCTGGTTGGACATACCTCCATTTTCATTTGAACGTATATAATCTACTCTTATCACCTTAAAAATATTCTCTAAGCCTAAAAAGTATTCATAATAAAACCTATTTGATTCCATTAGCAAACTATTTGTACCAGTTACTATAAACCAATTAAGTTTTTTAAAACCTGGTATTTTGTTTGTAATAAGACCATTCAAATGATACTCAATATGCGCTGTACCATATAAGGATGCTGTATTACTGAATTTATAATAAGGGGCTAGTTGAAAAGTTTCATTAAATGGGCCTGCTAGTAAAACTTGATTCCCTGTAAAGTGTATTTGATCAGGCTCAAAAACTTTGTCTTTTTGTAAAAAGCCGCCTACTGCAAAAGCATAATTAAACGCCCCTGTTAATTTTAAATCAACCTCATCTGATAAACCAAAACGCCATTTAGTATAATTGGCATCTGAACCAAAAAGACCCTTTATTGCTTTAGTTATCAATATATCAAAGGTTGGAAAATCAGAACCTATATTCACCTTACGGTCAGGGTATTCAATATATTTTGCACCAGGTAACCAAGATAAGCCAGCACTAATTATAAATGCCTGGTGACCTAACATTGGACCTGAACCAAATTCAACTGGATGATTTGGGGTCAACGCTTGCTTAGGAAGTTTATTCCAAGAAGCTATATCTGACAAATTTGACAATGCTTGCCTATTTTGGTATTCTATAGTCCCAGAAAAATCTAACCCATTTCCTATACCAGTATTATAATTCAATTTAAAAAAATCAGCTTCATAAATTTTCATAAAATTTTGTGCACGCGTGAGTGTATAATAAGTATTGATTACTTCACTGATTGGTGCTTCATTATTAAATTGAAATACTTTTTTTCCGCCTGCAATATTAATTGATTGTAAATACTTTTTACCAAATGTATAGTTTGTACTTATAGAAGGATTGAATCGGTTATTTGCAAATCCATAACGCAATGCTGGTCTAATGCTAATTGATTTTCTGCCCTCCATTTCCTTAACCCATAATGGTGCTAAATTAATCACCGCACCTTCCACTGAATTATAATTGATTGTTCTAATGAGTGGTTCAATATTTAGACTCGTCTTTGTTTTTCTTTGACTAAAATTTTTTCCAGTTAGTAATAAATTACTTATTGTAAATTTATTACGAATTTTGTCTAAAGAATCCAAGTACGCAGGAGAAGATTTTATCCTTGATAAACTATCTTTCTTTTGATAATCTTTAACTTCTTCGAGTAATAATGGCAATGGTCTTATACTATCCCAGTAGGCTGTTGGTTTCTTATTAGAACTATCATAAAATTTTAATATAGTGTTGTTAAAAAATTTAGGTTTAAACTCTGGTGCGATATTAAACTTGCTATATACTTGTAAAAAACTGCCAAAAAAATCAAAACCTAGTATTTTACCATAAGGATAAATTACTTGCTGTTTTATTACCCAATAGGAATCTGAAGGTATGTATTGTTGTTGCAGCACTAAAGAATCAAGTAATTGCATTTGTTGTTTACGTAATAATTTAAGGTCAACGCTTTGGATATGCCAATCATTTTCAGTGATATGAATATAACCAGTAAATAAAGGCTCATAAGCTCGCTTTGGTATTACCTTAATTCGGCTTATTTCTTTACCAAATTCATAAAACGTACCCTCAAATTTATATTTATAAAAATTCAACGCATTATCAGCAATTGGTGAGATAAATCCTCTAGGATTTAGACCGTTTCCAAAAGATATAAAATTATCATAGAAAGAAATAATTTGGGGACTACTAAAGCCAAAACCATCACTTTGGCCACTTAGCTTAGTCGAAATCACTTCTATTTTACGCTGATTTGGTTCTTTTACTGAATAATTAGCAATCGTCTCAGACAAGAGTAACATTTTTTGTTTACTAGTGTCCCCGTCTTCAAAATCAATTTTTTGACCAAGGAATTTCTTTGGGTAATCTCGAAGTTGTAATTGTCCTTTAATATATACTTGTGCGTTGTATTGTTTTATCTCCTTCAAGTGAAATGCACGCGAAGCAATTGCTTTTCGAATAATACCATAAGCAGGGTCTTCGCCACCAGATTTTACAATCACTTCGTTTAAATTATAGTCTTGTTGCGTCAGTTGAATATGAATGGTTTGATCAGCATTGGTAACAGATACAGTTTGTTCGTAAGATTGATATCCTATATACTGATATACTAAAGTGTAATTACCAGGTTCTAAAGAAATGGTATAAAAACCTTTATTATTTGCAGTTACCCCCTTAGTAGTTCCTTTTATAAGTACAGATGAGAATGATAAAGGAGATCCATTCTGTTTAGATTTAATTGATCCGGAAATAACTCCTCCATATAATGTTGAATTTATAGAAAGCAACAAAATGAATATCAAGCCATTTTTAATAATATTAGAGGATTTAAATTCTTGCATGCTTGAATATAGTTATTTAACTGAATGAATCTTGTTTGAGGTTAGTATATACAAACAATATTCAAAATTAAACATAAATATGGATTTGGAAAAAGATACATATGAGATACATATAAGATTCATATAATGATAATAAATTTTATAAATATTTCCTATTCTACATAAAAAGAGAAATGAAAAACGAGTATGAATTCAATTAAAAATGACACACACAATAAACTTTTGAAATAAGGAAATTTTAAATAATATACTTTAAAACATTGTAATTTTGTGCCGAAAATGAGAAGTATAAAAACCATAAAATGGAAAAGTATCCTACTATTTATTTTGAGCATACAAATGCTCAACTATAGTTTTGTACTTCCATATATGGTCGCTCATACTTCAAATACAAAAGTTCATACAGCATCCAAAGATGCAATTTTAGCCCATGCTCTTGACGATTTATTTCATTTAGGCAATCTTGATAACACAGGACAAGATGAAATTCCATTAGACACAGAAGATTTAGGGGTAGAAAAAAATGCAGAAACTTTTGTAATACATAATTTTAAAAAAGAATACTTACTTTTTGGTATATTGAATTTAGAATTTATACTTTATAATAATAAGGCTGCTTCTATCTATCAGCCAGAATTGATTACGCCACCTCCCAAATTGGCGTAATCCCATTTGTTCATTTTTGAACAAATTTTTTTAGCATATTTATTTTTAATTTAAAATTTTTATCAATGACTAAAATTTCATTGTACATTGTTGTATTTGTATCATTAATATCGTGTTCTGAAACCATAAAAACGGAAAAAATTGAAACTTTTCAAGTAGTTAATCCACTAATCATAGATACCACTTACGAAAGAGCATATGCAACAAAAATTAGTTCTTTACAAAATGTAGAAATTAGAAATAAAGTAAGAGGGTTCATAGAGGAAATTAAGGTAGATGAGGGTCAAAAAGTAAATAAAGGTCAAGTTTTGTTTACTTTAAATAGTAAAGAACTTGAGCAAGTAGTAAAAAAAGCTGCTGCAGCTGTAGAAAGTGCAAAAGCAGAATTAAAAGGCACTCAAATTGAATATGAAAATACAAAGGTCTTATTTGAAAAAAATATAGTGTCTAAATCTGAACTTGATTTATATGGCACTAAAGTGGCACTAAACACAGCAAAATTAAATTCAGCAATTGCTGAAAAAGAACAAGCTGAACTACATTATGAATTTACAAAAATAAGAGCACCATTTAATGGCGTTATAAATAGAATACCCTACAAAAAAGGAAGTTTAGTAGATGAAGGAGCCTTGTTAACATCAATTTCAGATAATGAATCTGTATTTGCTTATTATAATGTTTCGGAACTAGATTACCTTGAATATATACAGTCTAAAAACAGATTACAAAAAGTAAAACTAGTATTAGCAGATAATTCGGTGTATTCAAAACTTGGAATTATTGAAACAACAGAATCCGAATTTGATCCATCAACAGGAAATATTGCATTTAGAGCAAGATTCGCAAATGAGAATAGAATACTAAAACAAGGCTCTAGTGGTAAAATACTTGCGCAATCACATTTCAAAAATGCGATTTTAGTTCCGCAAAAGTCCACTTTTGAAGTTCAGGGTAATATATATATCTATACAGTAGATGCTCAAAATAAAGTCAATATAAAAAAAATTGATCCGGTAGTTCGTTTATCGAATTTTTATATCCTCGAGAATGGATTAAGTAAAAATGATAAAATCATATTTGAAGGTATTCAATCTGCAAAAATTGGAGAACAAGTAAATCCTCAGTTAATTCCGACTCCAAAATTTTAATTCCTAATTAACTCAATAAAATGTCTTTAAAATTTACAAATAGGCCTGTTTTGTCAATAGTAATATCAATATTCATATTGCTATTAGGTTTTATTGCAATGACTCAACTTCCAATCACTCAATTTCCAAATATTGCGCCACCCGAAGTTACAGTGACAACTAAGTATACAGGCGCCAATGCAGAAACCTGTGTTAAAGCTGTAGTAACTCCTTTAGAAAGAGCAATTAATGGAGTGCCTGGTATGTCTTATATGTCCTCCGTGTCAGGCAATGATGGTACGAGCGTAATTACCATTGTTTTCAAAGCTGGTACAGACCCAGAACTAGCCGCTGTAAATGTTCAAAATAGAGTTTCATCTGCACTGGATGAGCTTCCTCAAGAAGCTGTAAAAGCTGGGGTAATTGTAGAAAAGGTGCAAAATAGTATGTTACTGTATATTAATTTATTAAGTAACGACACAAGCATAGATGAAAAATTCTTATACAATTTTGCCGATATAAATATTTTGCCTGAATTAAAGAGAATCGAAGGGGTTGGCTTTGCTGATATTATGGGTATGCGTGAGTATTCAATGCGTATTTGGTTAAACCCAATTAAAATGACCGCGTACAATATTTCCAGTGATGATGTAATTAAAAGTTTACAACAACAAAATATTGAGGCTGCACCAGGAAAAGTTGGAGAAAGTTCTGGCAAAAGTGCTCAATCACTTCAGTATGTTTTAAAATATATAGGAAAGTTCAATACGGAAGAGCAATATAAAAATATCGTAGTAAAAAATAGTACTAACGGAGAAGTATTAAAATTAAAAGACATAGCAGAGATTGAATTAGGATCGCAAGAATATGATGTTATTTCTAAGGAAAATGGCAAACCATCTGCTGCCATATTATTAAAACAAAGACCAGGAACAAACGCCAATGAAGTAATTAAAAATATCAAATCAAGAATGGACCAATTAAAGCAAGACTTTACTGCAGATATTGACTATACCGTAAGTTATGATATTTCTAATTTCTTAAATGCTTCCATGAAAGTGGTGTTCAAAACATTACTCGAAGCCTTTATATTAGTTTCTTTAGTTGTATTTATCTTTCTTCAAGACTGGAGATCTACATTGATTCCAGCTTTAACTGTTCCAGTTTCATTAATTGGTACGTTTTTGTTTATGCAATTATTTGGATTTTCTATAAACTTGATTACACTTTTTGCATTAGTATTAGCTATTGGGATCGTAGTAGATAATGCTATTGTAGTAGTAGAGGCTGTTCACTATAAAATGGAAACACTGAATTTGAGTCCAAAAATGGCAACAGATGAAGCTATGAAGGAAATAACTGGAGCTATTATTGCAATTACACTTGTAATGTCAGCAGTATTTATTCCTGTTTCATTTATTTCTGGGCCAACAGGTATTTTTTATAGAGAATTTTCTGTTACTATGGCCGTGTCTATTGTACTTTCAGGTATTGTTGCCTTGACTTTAACACCAGCATTATGTGTGCTACTTCTAAAGCCAAATCATCATGCTCCTATATCAAAAAATTGGCTCTATAAGTTCCTAGGTGGATTCAATAAGCGCTATCAAGGCGTAGAAAATAAATTCCAAGTTATTATTGAAAAAATATCGCCTAAGAGATTTTTTATTTTTGGTATTCTATTATTATTTACTTTTTTAACCGGATTATTTGGAAAAATATTACCTGGTGGATTTATTCCAAATGAGGATCAAGGAACTATATACGTAAATGTGACTACACCATCTGGAGCAACATTAGAAAGAACTGAAAAAGTAGTAGATGAAATTCAGAAAGTAGCAAACAATATGAATATGGTAGCATCCGTATCTTCATTAGCAGGGTTTAATGTATTAACAGATGGAACTGGTGCAAACTTTGGAATGAGTTTAATTAGTTTGAAAAACTGGGATGAAAGAACATTATCAGATCAGGAAATTATTAATTTATTAAGAGAAAAAACAAATTATATAAAAGATGCAAAAATTGAGTTTTTTACTCCGCCTCCAGTTCCAGGGTATGGAAATGCCAGTGGTTTTGAATTAAGATTACTAGATAAAACTGGAAAAGGAGACTTGAAAGCATTTGAAAAAGTTACAAATGACTTTGTATCTATGTTGAATAAGGAAGAAGCAATTACAAATACATTTACCTCATTTGATGCTTCTTTTCCACAATATATGGTGAATATTGACTATTTAAAAGCAGCACAAAAAAATGTAATAGTTGAAGATATACTCAATACTTTACAAACCTATTTAGGTAGTGAATATGCAACTAATTTTATCAAATTTGGACAGTTGTACAGGGTAATGGTTCAGGCTGCTCCTGAATTTAGAGCACGCCCTGAAGATGTTTTAACCTTGACAGTTAAAAATAAAAATGGCGAAATGGTTCCTGTGTCTACTTTTTTAACAATTGAGAAAATATATGGGCCTGAGCAAGTAACTAGATACAATATGTATCCCTCAGCAATTATAAATGGTGAACCAGCGAAAAATTTCAGTAGTGGACAAGCTATTGAAACCATTAAAAATGCTGCAAAAGAAAAATTACCAAAAGGATATGATTTTGACTGGGCAGGCTCATCAAAAGATCAAGCAAATCAAGGAAGTGAATCAATTGTCATTTTTATGATCAGCTTATTATTTATTTATTTATTGTTATCTGCGCAATATGAAAGCTTTTTGTTGCCAATGCCCGTTATTCTATCGTTGCCAACTGGTGCTGCAGGTGCCTTTTTCTTTTTATTCCTAATGGGTTTAGAAAATAATATATATGCTCAAATTGCAATAGTTATGCTGATTGGATTATTAGGTAAAAATGCAATTTTAATTGTTGAGTTTGCAGCATTACAAGAAAGAGAAGGTAAAACACCATTAGCAGCAGCAATTGAAGCAGCTAAATTGAGGCTAAGACCAATATTAATGACATCCTTTGCATTTGTAGCAGGATTAATCCCATTATTATTAGCAAGTGGTGCTGGTGCAATTGGAAATAAAACAATTGGCGCAACAGCAACAGGTGGTATGCTATTTGGAACTGTCTTTGGAGTGATTATCATACCAGGATTATATGTTGTTTTTGCCACTATTGAAGCAAAAAGAAAAAGTAAAAAACAGAATTTATCAAAATCTTTAAAAAATTAAGCATGTCATTATATAAAATACTTTTTTTAGTTGGACTAGTCACTTGGTTAGGGTGTACAACGCCATCAATGCTGGTACAAATAAATAAACAACCTATTTTACCAACTAATTTTACAAATACAGATACAAGCTTTTCTAGAGACTCGATAAATTGGAATCAAATTAGTGATGATACTGTATTAAGAGGATTGATTGATACTGCTATTAAAAATAATAATGAAATACAAATTGCGTTTCAGAAAATTGAACTTGCAAGAAGTCAACGTCAATTAACAAAAGGTAGTCTATTGCCTCAAATGGGATTAGCAACAAGCGGATCAGTTAGGAAATTTGGACTTTATACAATGGATGGAGCTGGAAATATAGTAACAGAAATAACACCTGGGAAATTTATTCCCATTGATTTACCAGATATGTATCTAGGTGTTCAGAGTAGCTGGGAAGTTGACTTAAGAGGAAGACTTAAAAATTTAGATAAAGCTGCTCTTGCTAGATTTTTTGCCAGTCAAGAAGGATTTAAATTTGTAATTAATAGTTTGGCAACTGACGTTGCTTTATCTTATTATGAATTATTGGCACTTGACAATGAATTAATAGTGATAAGAGAAAACGCTAAGAAAGAAAAAGAGGCTTTAGAATTCATAAAAGCTCAAAAAGAATCAGGCAAAATAAATGAGCTTGCAGTTCAGCAATTCACTGCTCAATATTATAATTTAATTGTAATTGAAAAAGAAGTATTACAAAACATTAGAAAAGAAGAAAATAAACTTAATTTTTTATTAGGAAGGTATCCTCAAAATATCAATAGGAAGCGGGAAAACCTGTATAGTGATCAAAATTTAATTGACAAATCTATCTCTTCTTCCATTTTACAAAATAGGGCCGATATTAGGGAAGCTGAATGGAAATTGAAAGCAGCAAAATTTGATCTTAATGCTGCAAAAGCTGCATTCTATCCCACATTCAATATAAATATTGGATATGGATTTCAGGCTTTTAATTCAAATTATTGGTTAAGATCCCCGGAATCTATAGCATATAATGTTGCAGGTAATTTAATTGCCCCATTGGTGAACCGATCTGCAATTAAATCTCAATTTAATGCCGCAAAATCAAATCAAATTGAGTCTATGCTACAATATCAGCAATCAATTTTAAATGCGTATGTAGATGTTGTAAATGACCTTACAGAAATAACGCACCTAGAAGAAATAAAAAAATTCACTGAAAGTAAAGCTTCTTCATATAGACAAGCTGTAGAGAGTTCATTTGATTTGTATAAAGCTGCAAGAGTTCCCTATATAGATGTTCTGCTTAGTCAACAAAATGCATTACAAACTAATATAGAATTAATACTTATTCATAAAAGAAGTAAAGTTGCAACAGTTAAATTATATAAGAATCTTGGTGGAGCATGGTAAAAATAGCCTTTTAAAATCTACTATATTAAATTTTATCAGCAATCAATAATCCACCGAAAGTTGCAATTAAACAAACTACAACACTTAATAAAACATATAAAAGCATAGTAGTATTTTGACCTTGTTGAATGAGCGTAAGCGTTTCGCTACTAAAGGCTGAAAATGTACTGAAACCACCACAGAAGCCTACTACCAAGAATAAACGTATAGCTGGTGAAAGAATTTGCTTTTGGTCTGCCAAACCAATGATAAAACCCAAAACAAAACAAGCTACAATATTGATGATAAATGTACCAAAAGGAAAATTAGAATTATGAAAAGAGTTAACCCATTTGCCAAGCAAAAACCTAACTAAGCTACCTAAACCACCCCCAATAAAAACATACAAAAGCTCCTTCATAGTATAAAGTTAAACATTTTTTGGCAACACGATGCTAGCCAACATAGATGTAAATGAATAAATCTATTCTAAAATAGGGCGTGTTATCATGACATAGAGTAGGAAATAATATCTTTTGATCTGTATTTTTTACATCAATTGATATTTAATTACAGATCTCTATATATATCATTTTATTTGGAGTTGGACTATAAGCCATACATTGACCGCAATTTTTAACTTTTGGGTTCTTAGGAATGGAAAAATAAAACTCATCCCCTTCTTTTATAGTTGATGGAAAAGTACATATACTTTCTAAACGAAAAACATTTTGATAGGTTATTTTACTTTCTGGGTTTTGCCAACTACTTTCATACAATGACTTATCTATATTACCCTCAGTTATTTGAATTACATAATTCATACAAATGCCTTTCAATACTAACTT
>JACCDV010069987.1_pt1 | contig 17416 bp, 19 predicted proteins | sample 7446131 | NCBI WGS metagenome assembly JACCDV01 (sample SAMN15323448, study PRJNA562643) | freshwater metagenome | isolation source: river surface water | place: USA:Blue River Watershed | collected 2017-08-17 | reverse complement strand
GTTTCTGACCCCAACATTCTGCGGAAAGCAGCAACAAACAGATCAAATAAAGTCTGGGCATATGCGGTATTGCAGTTGTGGAGGATGGAATTTGGTAAAAACGTAACGAAGGCTCAACTCAAATGCGCCGCGGCCGCGGCTGGCGGGCACGAGTGATGAATAATTGAAATCATAAGAAATACCGGTAGAGAGCGGCCCTCTTGCCATGCCAAATTGCAAGCAAAAAGCATCTTTAGTGCGCCACCACAAGCCTGCATTGATAGAGATTTGGTCTTTGCTAGACAGTAGATATTCTCCGATTCCGCCTAAAGTAAGTGCGCGATAAGGGCCTTGAAAATTGAACTGAAAGCTAGGTTCAAAAAACAATTGTGTTGTATATTGATAGCGCAATTGCGCAAAGATATTTAGGCGAAGGTCACGCTGGGTGTTTTCAAGAAAAAAACTTTGGTTGGGGCGTGTGAGGTTAAAGAGCCCAACTCCGCTTTGAAAAAAGTATTGTTTGTTGATGTTGTATTGATGGATGATGCCCAGGCCTATCATGGGTTTGGTCATGGATGCGGTCTGAAAAAATTCGTTGGTAGGCGCGTTAGGGTCAAAAATATAGCCGTTATATTGGCTATCAAAGTAGAAAGCATTGCTATTGAGTTGACGTTGGTTGAAACCCACTTGAAGTGCGGGTCTCAGCACATGCTTTTGATTCAAGGAAATAGGATAGCAGGCACTCAACTGGACCTCATTGGTCTGAAACTTACCATCGCCAACTTGGTCGTGAAAATAATTGAGTCCAAAACCCCATTGTTTCCATTTTGTATCAGCGGCAAGTGCGGTGGTTTGAAATGGGATCGTGACACTGCGCCACTGCGTGCGGTAATTGGCTGTTAGGCGGAGGTCCTCTTTGAAATTACCGGCCCCTGCAGGGTTTTGAAAGATAGGGTTATTGTTGAATTGTGTCCAATGGATGTCTTGGGCGAGCACGGGTGCTGCCATAAGCAATAATAGAATCCTCCAAAGGTGCTTCACGTAACGAAGTTACAAAAAAGCGCGCGGATTAAAAGTACAGAATAAAGAGTATTGATTTTTAAGGATTGGTACTAGAAACAGGAAGGATTTTGCCATTGAAATATGCACCGGATTGCAAAGCAAAATTGGCAATGAAAGCTGCCATTTCGGTGGGAGTTGTTGGTGCTGTATAGCCAGGGAAGGCCGCCGCTAGCATTTCGGTTTGAACAGCTCCTAAACAGAGGCAGTTCATATGAATGCCGGTATGTTTGTATTCTTCGGCAAATAGTTCGGTAAATGCGCAAAGTGCTGCTTTGGAAGTAGAGTAGGCAGCAAGCCCTGCAAATTTGAGACTCCCTTGAAAACCACCCATTGAGCTAATGTTAACGATATGGGCTTGAGGAGCCAGCAAAGGCAATAGCGCTTGCGTTGCTTCCATGATGCCAATGACATTAACTTGATAGCTCTCGCTGAAATCTTGATGCGTGAGCGTTTCAAAAGGTTTATTGATGAGTAGTCCGGCGTTGTTAATGAGGATGTCAATTGGTCCGTGAAGAAGAAGCGCATTGATTTGTGCTTGCACATTTTGTGCGATATCAAGCGCACAACAACGGACGTTGCTTTGCTGAAAACCAGCTTGCATTTTTGCAAGATTGCGCGAAAGCGCAATTACTTCGGTATGGGGTAGGGCTGCAAAATGGTGTACAAGTGCAGCGCCAATGCCTTGGCTGGCGCCTAGAACAACGATTCTTTTATTCATCGAAACTCACAATTAATTCGGCACTTGTGGCATGCGCCTGACAAGTGAGGATATAACCTTCGGCAACTTCGGCTTCTGTGAGCGAGTGGTTCATGCGCATGGTTGCGCTTCCTTTGAGTACTTTGGCCCGACAAGACGAACAAACACCACCTCGGCAGGAGAATGGCGCATCTAAGCCCGCTTTTTCAGAGAGCTCGAGAATGCTTTTGTCTTGACCTTGCATGTCGAATTCGGCAATTTCGCCATCGATCATGACTTTTACCTTACTCTTACCTGAAAAAGCAGCTTCGGTACTTGCCGGAGTGCTTGCTTCACTTACAAAGAAGAGTTCTTTGTGGATTTTTTGCGCGTTTACACCAAAAAAAGCAAGTGTTTTTTCGGCGGTTTCTACTAATTGTTGTGGCCCGCACAGGAAAAATGCATCGGCTTGCAATAGGCTCAGGTTGTGTTTGATTTTTTCTTTGAGTGCTGCTTCGCCAATTCTACCGTATTGAGCTCCGTCTACTTCTTTTTGAGAATAATAAAGGTGTGTCTGGGTATTGCTTTGCGCTAGAATATCAGAAAGAAAAAGCGCTTCTTCAGGGCTTTTATTCCCATAGAGCAGTTCGAATGAAGATTGCGCACCAGCTGTTTTGAGCATGCTCATGATAGGCGTAATGCCTGATCCGGCTGCAATGGCCACCACACTTTTGTTGATCGGTTTCCAAAGGAAATTTCCTTCAGGTTCAAATACAATAAGTTCTGCTCCGGCACTAATGTTGTTCAGATAATTTGAAACCTTTCCGTTTTCGATGGCTTTGACGCCAATGCTCAAGGCCTCTTCAGTGCCGCTACAAATAGAGTAGGACCTTCTGAGTTGTTCGCCGTTCACCTCCACTGCTAAAGTGAGGTACTGACCAGGTATAAATTTGAATTTGTCCGAAAGCTCGGCCGGAACTTCAAAAGTGAGTTGAACAGCTTGCGGCGTGAGTCTTTGAACATTTTGAATGGTCAAGAGGTGTGCGCCTTTTGGCAAGGCAGCAATTTTATTGGATTTAAAGCGGTCAAAAAAGCCCATAATTAGTCGTCAAATGAAATGAGTATGTCGTTACTTTTTGGATGTGCCTGGCAGGTGAGTACGTAGCCTTGTTCTACTTCTTCTGGTGTCAGGGCGTAATTGACATCCATGCTGACTTCCCCGCGTAAAACTTTCGCCTTACATGTGCAGCAAACACCACCTTTACAAGCAAAGGGCGCATCGGCACCAGCTTTGTAGGCTGCATCGAGAATGGTTGGCCCGTCGGAGGACAGAAAGAAGTTCGTGACCTCGCCATCCATGATGAGCTCAATTTTGGATTCAAAAGCGGCCTGAACTGGCTGAGAAGGATCTGCTTTCTTTTCAATTGGGGAGGCATGAAACAATTCAAAGTGAATTTGTTGCGCGCTGAGCCCAAAAGCACTGAGTTCATCTTTCACCGCTAAAATCATGTCTTGGGGTCCGCAGATATAGGCGGCATCAATGGTTTGATTTTTCAAGAAAGCAGCGAGAAGGTCTTTGGTGCGTTGGGCGTCTATTCGGCCTTTCAAAAGCGGAACGCCTATGTTTTCTCTTGAAAAAACATGAACTAAATTCAAACGCTCAAGAAAACGATTTTTGATGGCCTCGAGTTCTTCTCTAAAAATGACCTCTGCCAAGCCTTTGTTGCCGTAGAATAGGGTAACGGTGCTGAGCGGTTCTTCTAAAAGTATGGTTTTGAGGATCGAAAAAACGGGTGTGACACCACTGCCGGCAGCGAATAATACATAATGGTGTTGGCTACTTGCATTGGGTTCAAACTTAAAATTACCCATTGGGGCCATTACTTCTAGCTTATCGCCAATTTGAAGTTGCTGATTGGCAAAGGACGAGAATTTACCGTTTGGAATTTCTTTGATGGCAACGCGCCATTCGTTTTCATGTGGCGCACTGCACAAAGAATAGGATCTTCTGAGCTCTTCGCCGTCAATGACTGTTTTGAGTGTAAGGTATTGTCCGGAAGCGAAAGAAAAGGCAGCTTGAAGCGCTGTAGGAACTTCAAAAGCTACTGAAACACAACCTTCTGTTTCTCTTTTAAGGTTGCTGACTTTTAAGGAATGAAACTGAGTAGACATAGTCAAATTTAATCAGGGTCAAAAGTAAGCAATATTGCGCAAGCCTCAACTAACCATAATCAATGAACAAACTGACCTCAATCATGTTTTGAAGGCGTAGTAATTTTCTATATTTGTTTCATCGTAACAAAGACATTATGACCCAAGCTGAACAAGAACGCCGTTTTCTAGAGAAAATTGAGAAAGAAATCAAGATTGAGCCCAATGACTGGATGCCAGATGAATACCGTCAAACACTCATCCGACAGATTTCGCAACACGCACATTCAGAGATAGTTGGAATGCTTCCTGAAGGAAACTGGATTACACGCGCCCCCAATTTGCGCCGCAAAGCTGTGCTACTAGCGAAGGTTCAAGATGAGGCTGGCCATGGGCTTTATTTGTATTCTGCTGCTGAAACACTGGGAGCAGATCGCGAGCAATTGATAGACGACATGCACACAGGTAAGGCGAAGTATTCATCTATTTTTAATTATCCTGCAGTCACTTGGGCCGATATCGGTACAATAGGTTGGTTGGTTGACGGCGCTGCAATCATGAATCAGGTTGCGCTTTGTCGTACCTCTTATGGCCCGTATGCGCGCGCCATGGTCAAGATTTGTAAAGAAGAATCTTTTCACCAACGCCAGGGTTATGAGTCACTCATAAAGCTTTGTAATGGAACTCCTCAACAAAAAGCAATGGCGCAAGATGCCATGAACCGTTTTTGGTGGCCTGCGCTCATGATGTTTGGTCCGAGCGACGCTGAGTCTACGCATTCAGATCAATCCATCAAATGGAAAATCAAGCGCTTTACCAATGACGAACTCCGTCAAAGCTTTGTCGATGCTACGGTTTCACAAGCAGAAATCCTTGGCTTAACCATTCCTGATCCTAACTTGAAATGGAACGAAGCACGTGGGCATTATGATTTCTCAGAAATCAACTGGGACGAATTCTGGCAAGTAGTCAAAGGAAATGGCCCATGTAATAAAGAAAGAATTGCAGCACGTCTCAAAGCCAAAGAAAACGGACTTTGGGTACGCGAAGCCGCCAATGCTTTCGCCAAGAAACGTGCCATGAAAAAATCTGCCTAATTTAATTTTTAAAGACTATGTCAACTTCAGAATGGCCTCTTTGGGAGGTTTTTATCCGCAGCAAACAAGGTTTGAACCACAAACACGTCGGAAGTCTGCGTGCTCCAGATGCCACATTGGCCTTAGAAAACGCCCGCGATGTCTATACGCGCCGCTCTGAGGGCATCAGTATTTGGGTGGTAGAATCTGCACATATTCACGCTACCGATATCGACGAAGCAGCGTCTTTCTTTGAACCATCAGATACCAAAATTTACCGTCACCCAACTTTTTACGAAGTGCCAGATGGCGTCAAACACATGTAAACATGCAAGATCCAGCACTTTTTGAATACGTTTTACGCTTATCTGACGACAGCCTTATTTTGGGCCAACGCCTCGGCGAATGGTGTGGCCATGGCCCCATATTAGAAGAAGACATTGCTTTAACCAACATCTCGTTAGATTTAATTGGGCAAGCCATCAGCCTTTATGATTTTGCCGCTGAGTTAGAAGGCGCGGGCAGAAACCACGATCAACTTGCTTATCTGCGTTTTGAGAACGAATATAAAAATGTATTATTGGTAGAGCAGCCCAATGGCGATTTTGCCATGACTATTCTTCGCCAATTCTTCTTTGACGCATTTCGTTTGCCGCTTTACGAAGCACTCATGCAAAGCCCAGTGGAACAATTAGCAGCAATTGCAGCAAAGTCTGTCAAAGAAACGCGCTATCATCTCAAGCATACTTCTGAATGGGTTATCCGTATGGGCGACGGCACCGACGAATCTCATCAACGTGCACAAGCTGCAATAGACCATCTTTGGCGTTATACCAACGAACTTTTCTATGAAGACGCCCATGACCGAACGTTGCAAGCATCAGGTTTGGTTCCAAAGATGGCAGCAATTCAGACCAAATGGACAGACACCGTAACAGCCGTCCTGAACGAAGCTACGCTTGCCATTCCAACAAACAACTGGAAGTTTGAAGGTGGCCGAGAAGGTCGTCATTCAGAACACATGGGTTATATCCTCTCAGATCTGCAGTACATGCAAAGAGCCTATCCAAATATGGAATGGTAACTGCAGTCGAAATTCGCCAGTATTTACAAGAGGTGAGCGACCCTGAAATACCGGTCCTGACCATCATCGACCTTGGTGTTGTTCAAGAAATTTACCTCCAAGATGAAACCTGGACAGTTGAACTCACACCAACTTATAGCGGCTGTCCGGCCATGCAGCAAATCGAGGCTGATATTCTCGTTAAACTGCAAGAAAAAGGCATTTCCAATGCCAAAGTAAAACACATCCTAAGCCCAGCCTGGACCACCGACTGGATTTCAGAGGAGGGCCGTCAAAAACTGCGCCTTTACGGTATTGCACCCCCCGTAAACGAACCAGACAAAAGTGCACTTTTTTCTGAGCCACCGCGCGTTGCTTGTCCGAAATGCAATAGTAAAGATACCCGAATGGTGAGTTTATTTGGGAGTACGGCATGTAAAGCGCAGTATCAATGCAACCAATGTTTGGAGCCTTTTGACTACTTTAAGTGCTTGAAATAGAATGATATAAATATTATCTAAAAGGCAGCTCAAAGATGCCTTTTTTATTTTTATAGTACTATGTATTGCATAATACAGAATAAAACCTATAACTTTGTATAAAATTAGAAAGATGAATGTAGAAAATACACAATCTCAAATGCGCAAAGGCATCTTGGAATATTGCATTCTCGGCATCCTCAACAAAGGGGAGGCGTATCCCTCCGAAATATTAGAGAAGCTAAGAGGTGCCCAAATGCTTGTGGTGGAAGGCACGGTTTACCCTTTATTAACACGACTCAAAAATTTGGAACTGTTGTCTTACCGCTGGGAAGAATCAACCTCGGGGCCGCCGCGTAAATATTATTGCATCACCCCTAAAGGCATTCAATTTTATACTGACCTCTCGCATACTTGGCAAGAATTACAGCAAGCGGTCTCTTTACTTACTCAAACTACCCAATCATGAATAAAACAGTTTCCATTCATATCCAAGGTTTTGCTTTTATCTTAGAAGAACAAGCTTATGACCAGCTCCGTACTTACCTCAATGATTTAGCGCGTGTCCTACAAAATGAAGAGGGCAAAGAAGAAATTCTACAAGACATTGAATTGCGTATTGTCGAATTGCTCCAAGAAAAAGTTACCAATCAACAAGTTGTGCAGTTGGAACAAATTCAGCAAATCATCCAATTGCTAGGGAGCCCAGAGGCTTTTGGTGAAGAAGAACCGACAACAACAGGTCAAACTTCTAATGAAAGTACCGAGCCAATGGCTGCAAACAAACGCTTTTTTAGAGATCCAGAGAATCCTATTTTGGGCGGTGTAGCGGGCGGCGTGGCAGCGTATTTTAATATAGATGTCGTATTTGTCCGCATTTTCTTTGTGCTGTTTACGATGGTCTTTGGTTCGGGCATCCCAATCTATATTTTGTTATGGATCATTACTCCAATAGCCAAAACAGCTAGTGAAAAATTACAAATGAAAGGCAGGCCTGTTAATGTAGAGAGCATTAAAACGGAGTTTAAAGAAGCCACTGAACGCGTTGAAAAAAATACGAAGAAATGGACACAACAATTTAGAACGGGTTCAGGAATGAGCGAGCGCACAAACAGATTTGTGAATTTCATCAAGAAGGTGTTGGGTTCATTGATGGTATTGTGGGGGCTTGCCGTCTTGATTACACTTTCTGTATTTATTTTGATTGATCCGAAGCTTATTCCTGCCCAAATCAATGGTGAATTCACGTCTTTAGGTGAGTTGAGTGCATTGTTTTTTGAAACAAGTCAGTTGAATCAATTTATTTATTTGGGCGTTGCGCTCATTGGATATGCTGTCGGTCTATCAAGTATGCTAACCGGAATTCGTTTGTTATTTACATTTGAGGCCAAATGGTTGCGTGGCGGTTACTTGGCATTTAGTATTGCGGCGGTTTGTGGTATTATTTTACTCATTTTTGTTGGGGTCTCCACAGGCAAATCTTTTGCGATAGAAGGGGAGCTCAGTAAGGAAATTGGCACTTACTCTGGCGATTCTTTGCGTCTTGACATCTCCACTGATTTACATCTGAATGGCGCAGCAAATTTGAATGAAAACACGTATCATCAGGGATACAGACCTAGTAAAAACCCGGATCAAGGCATCATACTAGCACATAATGGCCGCATTTTCATTAGCGGAATTGCAGTTAATTACATCGCCTCTACAGACACCCTTTTTCATGTGAAAATTTTGAAAAAGGCCAATGGAGGCTCTTATTACAAGGCAAATTTAAGGGCGGCCCACATCGATTTTCCGTGTGAATTGTCAATGAACCAACTTACATTTGCAAGTGGATTTTCTTATCCAGCCAAAGACCGCATGCGCGACCAAGAGGTAGAACTTCAAATTGCGGTTCCTGCCGGAAAGTGTGTCATCTGGAACGGCCAGGTGGTTTTCCCATATACTTCCATTGAGGAGCCAAAAAGCGTCAGTGACCGCGCGTATGTCTACGGCGACGGCGAATACTCAGCGTGGTAAGATACTGCGGTCTTTGCGCAGTTGCTGCGAGTCGAGCCAGTAAATGAGCTTAAACGAGAAGCTATTGAGTGCATTGGTTTGGAGGGTGCTCGAGAGGTCTTGCCAATAAGCAACATTGACCGCGTCGTTGCTCGCAAAGACGGAGTTTTTCCAGACAATATTGATCTCGCTACCCGGCATAAACACCCAGCGGTATACGAGATCGATTGTGAAAGCATTGTAATTGATGTCGTAGGCAGACTTTCCTTCTGATGTAAGCCCATTGAAATCTGGTAATAAGCTCAGGCTACCATCTTCTTGAAGTAAGGAAAAGCTTTCATATTGTAGAGTGGAGCGGTAGTGTCGAAGGCGCAAGCTCAAGGACATGCGGTTGGTCATGATGTAATCGAGCGCAATTGCTTGAACGGTGGTGTTGCGGTTGCGCTGGCCAAATAAGATGCCTTGATAACTCATGGCAGGTGTTGCAAATGGAATGGCGTAACCAAGGTTGTTGTATTGCAATTCTTTTTCAAAGGAGTAAATCAAAAATATAGCGTCGGAAAGGCGTAGTCTGGGGCTAAAATTATAGGCGTATTGTTTCCAAGGATTGCCGATATACTGATTCATACTCCCGCCAGCGTCTATAGCTACTTTTCTTTGGTAGTTGGTAGAGAACCAAGTATTGAAAAAGTAAAACTGAGGAATGGTAAAAACCGCTCCGTCGGTCCGAGGTTCAAAATAATCCTGAGTTGGTTTAAGCGTTGCGCCGCCATTACCACCAAAAGCATTGAATTTCTTGGTCACTGTAAAGAAATTCAGCGTCGCCATATTACTTGTAAACACGCTTGGGTCATACAAGTAAGTCTGAGAAAAGGAGCTATTCACACTCCATTTCATGAGTTTTTCCCATTTGGGCTGAAACTCTCGGTAAGCTATACTTGCTTCAAAAATTCTTCGGTTGTTGTTGTAATTGAAGCCGAGGTCGTTGGGGTCGTAAGTATCGGATTCTTCTAAGTAGCCTAAACCGCCAATAAGTGCGCCGCGTTGCTTTTGGATGTTGAAATTTAAATTGTGTCCGAGCGTGTTTGAGGCATCTAGCTGCGCCGATAGAATTCCTTTACCGTTGATATTGTAATTGTTGTCTTTGGAATTGAGGCTAAAATTAACAGCAGATACATTGGCATCGTAAAAAGACCCCGAGCGCCACACATTCGTATTGGTAAAGGTCACCGAAGAGTTGTTTTTTAAATTTTGATCAAAGACAACAACATTATAATTGGTAAGTGGCGAGATGAGTACGTCGCGACGGCTTTCATCGATCGTAGAAACAGCTGTGCCAATTTGCTCGGCGTTAACAGCATTGAAAACACCAATTCCTAGGCCTTTGCTGTTGCGGCCAGATATTTTGGAGGCATTGTAGAGTTGCGATGAACCGGGAACATTTTCGAGGTATTCATCGGGCTTGAGCATGGTTTGGGTAACTTTATTTGGTGCTTGAATGCCGATGCGTCGGCTGTAGAAAATGCCTGCTTTGTTAAAGAGCTCCATGCCTTCGGTAAAGAACTGTCGGTTTTCGTTGAATTGAACTTCAAAAGGAGTTAGGTTGAGCACCTGCTGATCAAAAACCACCTGACCAAAATCCGGAACCAACGTAAGGTCTAAAGTAAAAGCTTCATTGATGCCGTATTTGATGTCCATGCCGCCGTTAAAAGAGCGCAGCAAGCTCTTTGAGCCGTCCTCTTTGCGGACTTCATCTGCATAAGCGGAGACGTAAGGAATGAGCGCCAAGCGCAAAGGAGGACTGATATTTTTGATGTTGGTGATATCGCCACTCTCAAGCAACATATTTTCGAGGTCGGGGTTGACTTTTACCCATGAAGATTCTTCGCGGTTTCGGGCAATTTGACGTCCAAAATTAACGCCCCAATCTTGTACGTCTTTTTGTGGAAAGCGCAGGGCAGAGTAGGGGATTCGGATTTCTGCAATCCAGCCATTTTCTACAATTTGAACCGAACTGTGCCAAACTAAATTGAGCCTATCATTGTAGTCATTGGCTGCAATTTTGGCGTCGAGTTGGACCCCACGGCTGGTGAGACCAAAATAAAAACCATTTTGGTTGTCGTTGTAGGTGTCGAGAAAAATGCCGATGATATCGCAATTGGGGTTGTAGTCGTCTCGTAGTGAGAGTACTTTGGAAATGGAGTCTTGGGGGTCTTGACAGAAAAATCCGAAGTAAATAGCGTCTTGGTCATAAAGCAATTGGACACTAGTAAGGCTTTTCGATGGCTTGCCTGGTTCGGGTTTAATTTGGATAAAAGGAGTAGGTTCTATTTGAGCAGACCACGCTGCTTCGTTGAAAATACCATCAATAGTGATTTTTTCTTGAACGTATTTAGCCTCGAGTTGTTGTTGCCCAAAGGTATAAAAGGAGACTAAAAAAAAGAGGTATTCCCAACGCATGGGCAAATTTACAATTTAAACTCCTTTTCTTGCAACAACATGTAAGCATTCTTCTCTGGGTTCGAAGGTTACCCAAATTTTGATTTCTTTTTTGAAGTGCACTAGTATTTGGGATATTTTGGTTCGTAGGTAGTTTTTCTCTCGCTCGTTAAGTGCTTGGTTTGTTTTGAAGCGAGAAAAAGAAAAATCGAAGGCATTTCCATTTAGATGCGGGCTGCGACGCACCGCTGTTCGGTTGTTTGGCATGAGTTGCGCTACGGTATATTTTGTGCGTGTCATGGAGGTTACAATCAGCTGGCAATCTTTGAGTGGGCTTTGGGCAATTGAATCGTGAAATGCGCGGCCAATTTCTGTTAATATTTGCGCTGCATATGGGGTGAGCATGGCGTAAGAATATTGAAAGGTGTCTAGAATGAAACCTGTTTTGGGACTCACAAGTACAAGTTTGTTGGCACGATAGGCTTTGCGCAGTCCGTCTGTATTGGCAACAGCTGGTATACCTTGATGAACAGAGCGGTCCATGTAGTCCGACAAATAGTTGTTGAGTTGTACTGTATAAATGCTCGGGTCTGTTTCTGGAATGGAGTCGGTAGGCAGGGTTTGATCCTGTGCTTTGTGATGTGTTACAGGAACGTTGGAAGGCCAATACACAAAGGCGAGTAGCACAAAACCGATACCAAGAATGAGGAGGTTATTGAAACGCATGTAAACAAATATAAAAATTGATTGCTTTGGTCTAACGCAAGTTCGTAATTTTGTATCATGGGAACATTTGACGCGCTCAAAGCACAACTCGAATTGCAAGAATGGCCAAATATCTATTTGTTCAAATTTATTGTCCCGAACGACAACCATCATTTAGCGCAAGTAACAGCACTTTTTGATATCAATAGTGAAATCAGTTACCATCATTCCGGAAGCGGTAAATACGTAAGCCTAAGCGCCAAAGAAGTCATGCTCTCCCCCGATGACATCATTGCCGTTTACGAACGCGCTGCACTCATTCCGGGCATAATCTCTCTTTAATGGAAGCAATTATTAAATTTTTATTCGTCTCTTTTCTCATTCTTTTAGCAGTTATCGGCTATAGGGCATTGCTCAGACGCTTTCAACGCGGTCACATGAAGCACAAAGATTATTGCGAACTCTATACTCTTGATCAAGAACCGGCCATGGGTGAACTCGCCTTTTACTTTGTTTGTCCAGAACAAACTAATGTGCAATTCGCTATTTGGCAAAATAATTTAATCATTCATGAGCTTGCCAATACTTTATATGAAAAAGGAGGGCATATTTTGCGCTTTGACAGCACTAAACTTTCTAATGGTGTCTATTATTACGGCATCATTACCGCTGATCAAGAGACCAAAAAGCGCATGACCATCGCTAACTAAGATTCATCTGTAGACTTCTCAATTTTGATGCGAGAAGGTTTGCGCGGCAATTTATACTTCGGTTTGTGAAATTCACTTTTATATCCATCAGTTTTTTCGATGCGATACACCAATCCTAGGCTGTATTGTGCATAAGAAGCACTTCCGAGTATATCGACAAGTCCAAATTTATAGACACCTTGTGCTTGTAATCCTATTTGTTTGCTCATCCAAAAAGTACAGCCTGCCGATAAATTGACAGTTGGGCTTAGCATTGGCGCACTTTGCTTAGGGTCTGAAGAGCGCAAGCTAAATCCTACTCCAGCGCCTAAATACGGGTCAATTGCACCGCGTCCTAGTTGTTTATAAAAAGAATATTTGAGTGCTGCATCGAAGTAGCCAATAAACCCATTTACGCCCATTGAGTCATTGACCATGCGATCTGACTTATAGGTTTGTGCCCCAAGTACAGCCTCGGCACTCCACCCGTTGTAAATGTAACGGTCTACGTAAAGTCGCGATGGAAAAGGCAGGCCATGTAATTGGTCGAACGGCGCCGGATTGAGTTCTTTGCCGTCGTCATCGGTGGTGGTCCAGGCAACGCCAAATTGCCAGAAATAGTTATCGCGGTTGGTGATCATTTTGTCTGGTTGTGCCAATACATTCGATAGCATCAAAACACAAAACAGACTTGTCAATAAGAGGAGAATAGAGCGCATACTAATGTTTGTATAGACAAATGTAAACATTAAACACTATGCGTATCTTCATTGCTTATAAATCAATTGACAATGAATTGTTGATGTTGCATTTGCCATTAAATGAGTAAATTTGAGCGCAATGGGAAAAGTCAAAAAATACGAACTCACCCTCGACGACGAACAACCCTTCGAAGTTTATGGAATTTCTACCGCATTTGCCGATTACCGACTCACATGGGAACTCAACCAAATGCTCGGAATTCATTTAGAAAAAGAACAACAACGCTTTGAGCTGTACCTTCCCAAACTAAAGGCGCAGCAAGCGTTTAGTTTTTTTTCGTACGAAGATCAAGAGCTCTTAACGCGTTTTTTTTTAGTGAAAAACAAACAAGAGCAACAATTGCTGCAAGCCGATCGCCCCATGATCGATTACTTTTTGGTACTGAAAGAAAATTTTTCTCATCAGCCAGAAACACTCATCGAAAAGCTCAGGGCCATTAATGGTATTGTTGCTGTTTTTAGCTTTAACAGCGACGAATTTGACATTTTAGATTACCTTACAAGTTGACATGAAAAAAACCAAAATAGTGGCCACTATGGGCCCCGCCTCGCTTAAAAAAGACATCCTTGCCGACATGATGCGTGCTGGTCTGAACGTTTGTCGTTTGAATTTTTCTCACGGTAGTCACCAAGACCACGCCGGGGCCGTTGCTCTTATCCGCGAGCTCAACGACGAGTTGGGCTTGAATGTCGCCATCTTAGCCGATCTTCAGGGTCCAAAAATCCGTACCCACGAAATGGAAAACAACGGTGTGCTCATTGAAGTAGGACAGCAAATAGATATCGTTGTCGATAAAGTACTTGGCAACAACCAGCGCTTTTCTATCAACTATAATTTATTGCCACGAGATGTCAACCCTGGAGAGCGTATTCTTCTAGACGACGGCAAACTCGTATTACTTGTTTTAGAGACCGACAAAAAAGAAAAAATCCGTTGCGAGGTCGTTCAAGGTGGTTTGCTATGCTCTAAGAAGGGTGTCAATTTTCCGAATACCAAAATCTCTATGCCATCGCTTACCGAGAAAGACCTCGAAGACCTCAATTACGCACTCAAATTAGGCGTAGATTGGATCGGACTTTCTTTTGTGCGCACCGCCAAATGCATCACCGACCTCAAAGCTATTATTGCCAAAAAACGCAGTATTGCCAAAGTGGTCGCAAAAATTGAAAAACCTGAAGCATTAGAAAATATCGACGAAATCATTGAAGAGAGTGATGCTTTAATGGTAGCACGAGGAGACTTAGGTGTCGAAATTCCTTATCAAAATGTTCCCTTGATGCAAAAAATGATCATCAGTAAGTCCATTTCAAAAGCGAAGCCCGTCATTGTGGCCACTCAAATGATGGAATCTATGCTGAACAGCCTTACACCGAGCCGCGCTGAGGTCAACGACGTTGCCAATGCGGTGCTGGATGGCGCCGATGCCGTTATGTTGTCCGGTGAAACATCAGTAGGGCAATATCCTGTTCAGGTGGTTCAAACTATGGCCAACATTATTAAAGAAATGGAGCAGCATCCGAGCATGTACCACAAAGAAGAACTTCCTCCAAAAGGCAATCCGCGTTTCATCTCAGATTCCATTTGTTTCAATGCTTGTCGTTTGGCACAGCGTGTCGAAGCAAATGCCATTATCACCATGACTTTTTCAGGCTATACCGCCTATAAAATTGCCTCACAGCGCCCGGCTTCACAAATTTTTGTGTTTACTCATAACCGCAAAATACTGACACAACTCAATTTAGTATGGGGCGTCCAAGCATTTTACTATAACAAACGCATTTCCACCGACCACACTATTGCTGACATCAAACACATGATGAAAGAAGAGGGCTACCTTCATATCGGTGATGTCGTTATCAACGTAGCGTCTATTCCACTTGAAGACCTCGGTGGATCAAATATGTTGAAGCTCTCTTACGTAGATTAACGGAAGGCGGCAGCTTTTTATTCGCTTACCTTTACTACATGAATCAAACTTGGAAACTCCGGGTTCAAGAACCTGTATCTGCTGTTTTGGCACTCGCCGAAGAACTCAAAATTCCACATTTTGCGGCACAACTACTTTTGCAAAAAGGCATCAGTACTCGTGCCGAGGCGGTGCAGTTTTTTAAGCCACAACACCACGCATTACACGATCCATTTTTAATGCGCAACATGAGTTCGGCGGTGCTTCGCCTTACCCAAGCCATCACCAAGCAAGAGAAGGTACTCTTGTACGGCGATTACGACGTCGATGGCACAACTGCCGTGGCACTTATGGCTGAACAGTTACAGCTGTTTGGCTTGTCTTGTACGTATTACATCCCGGATCGCTATAAAGAAGGTTATGGCGTTAGCGAGTCAGGCATCGATTTTGCCATTCAAGAGGGTTTTCAGTTGCTCATTACACTCGATTGCGGCATCAAGGCACATACAACCCTTGCGCGCGCTAAAGCAGCAGGTATGGATATCATTGTTTGCGACCACCACCAACCCGACACTACTTTACCTCCAGCAATTGTCCTGAATCCAAAACAACCCGAGTGCGCCTATCCCTACAAAGAATTGTCTGGTTGCGGCGTCGCTTTTAAGCTTTTGCAGGGGCTTTATATCCACCACCAAATCGAATTAGAACCGCTCTATAGAAGTCTTGATCTAGTTGCCCTCTCCATCGGGGCCGATATCGTAGAACTGCTCGACGAAAACCGAACGCTGTGCGCCAAAGGACTATTGCAACTTAATGCAGCGCCTAGGCCAGCGTTTTTGGCTATTTTAAACCTTGCTGCCAAAGCGCTGCCGCTTTCACTCAGAGACCTCGTCTTTATTTTGGCACCGCGCATCAATGCCGCTGGCCGAATTGCATCTGGAAAGCGGGCCGTAGACTGGATGCTCAGTAATGATCAACATGAAATCGACGACCTGGCTACCGCCATCAACAACGACAACACCACTCGACGTTCCCTCGACCAAGAAATAACCGCGCAAGCCCTTGATCAAATTGCAGCAGACCATTCCTTTGCTTCTAAGCTATCTACAATCGTATTTCAGCATGACTGGCACAAAGGTGTTGTCGGAATTGTTGCCTCAAGGCTCATAGAAACGCATTTTAGGCCTACAATCGTGCTCACGGAGTCCAACGGAGTCTTGACGGGTTCAGCGCGCTGTATGGCGCCCTTACACCTATACGAACTCCTTGAAGCGTGTCAAGCACACCTCATTCAATTTGGCGGCCACCAATTTGCAGCTGGCCTCACATTATTACCTGATCAATTGCCAGCTTTTACTGCTGCTTTCGAAACTGCAGTTGCTGCAGCCTTGGGCACGCAGCAACTGCAGCGTGAGATAGACATCGATACGCCACTTCAATTCAAAGAACTTGGCTCCAACCCACATGTTCACTTTCCTCGCATCCTTCAAATTCTCAATGCCTTTGAACCATGCGGGCCGGGCAATATGCCCCCTGTTTTTATAGCGACCAATTGTATGGTAGTTGAATACAAAGTGCTAAAGGGCACCCATCTCAAACTTAAACTTATGCAAGAAGACTCCAAAGTGGTTATAGACGCTATTGGCTTTAAGCTCGCCGCATTTGAAAAAGAATTAGCGGTAGGTGTTTTTGTGGATATTGTTTTTCAGATAACTTCAAATACCTACATGAACCGAACAGCGCTGCAACTCAACATCCAAGATTTGTGCATGAGCGCCTAAGTTTGTGTAAGTTTGTATTATGTTTACAGGAATAATTGAAGAAGTTGGGGAAGTAAGCTCCATACAAAAAGAGGCTGGAAATATCCATTTTACCATTGCCTCTGCCTTATCAGCAGGTTTTAAAATTGACCAAAGTGTGGCACACAATGGTTGTTGCTTAACAGTTGTTGCTCAAAACGAAAAAGAACATGTCGTTACCGCTATACAAGAGACACTCCTCAAAACGAATTTAGGCTCTTGGCAGGTAGGTAGCAAAATCAATATAGAGCGCTGTATGCAGCTTGGCGGCCGACTAGACGGCCACATGGTTCAGGGCCACGTCGATTGCATCGGTACTTGCACCGAAGTAATTGATGAAAACGGCTCTTGGCGCTTTACTTTTGAGCATCCCAATTCGTATGTTACCGTAGAAAAGGGCTCCATTACCGTTAACGGCACGAGTTTAACCGTGGTGGATTCGCAAAAAGGCCGCTTCTCGGTGTGTATCATACCTTTCACTTATGAACACACCAATTTCAAGCAAATTGAAGTAGGTATGCAGGTGAATCTTGAATTTGATATCATCGGCAAATATGTGGCGCGCTACCTAGGCTTGCAGCAAGTTTAAAAATGAACATAAAAAAAGGGCGGCCCGCAGGGCCGCCCTTTTT
>JACCDV010519760.1_pt1 | contig 17421 bp, 12 predicted proteins | sample 7446131 | NCBI WGS metagenome assembly JACCDV01 (sample SAMN15323448, study PRJNA562643) | freshwater metagenome | isolation source: river surface water | place: USA:Blue River Watershed | collected 2017-08-17 | reverse complement strand
GGGAGGAAATTGAAATTCAAGGAATTGTTTACATGAAGTACCTCATCCCCTGCAGTATTCATTCTGTTCTCATTCCACTTGCTTGACCTCTTTAGGTACTTTGGCTTCTCTGTGGTCATCTTCACCGGTGATAGAAGGCTTTTATTTCCATTCATAATATTGGATGGCCCTAAAGAAACCTAAAGCTTGCCTTGGCCCAGTTACAACGTGATAAATTTGCTCTTTTGAAAGGATTTCCTTGGATCACTCATTGTTTATCGAAGAAGATTTGAAGTTTGGCTTGAGCGAAGCTTTTCCTTGTTTGGTTATGGAGATTGTTTTTCCTTTGATGTACGTTTTTCCCGAGAGTTAAGCTTGATCCTTTCAACCTTAGATCGTTAAATATACTTGTTTTACTGAATATAATCCTTTTCAGGCTATCTCAGTACATCAGTCTGCACTCCAAATTATTTCTTAAAGTGACTATTGCCCAGCTTTAAAATTGATCGAAGTGACACTTTTTGTAGCTAAACTTAACTCTTTGGAACTTAGGCTTACTATTTTTCTTAGACTTTTTCATTCAAGGCAAAGTAGGGTTTATTCTTTATTATTTCTGTCTTCTTCTTCTCCTTCCTTATCCGACTCATTGAGGTCTTTAAATGCTGTGATTCCGGTTGGTCCAAGTCCTTTAAAGTCACTTTTTTCTTTGTATTGTTTTATATTGAAGATTGCCCGTATTTTTCCTAACTTTTAATATCAAAGATTTAATCGTCTTAATTGAGATAATGCAGAGATTTGGCCTTTTCAAACTTACGAGCACTTTTGATGGCAGTGGAGTACAGTTCCTTTTTAGATTTGAAATGATCCCTAAATGTTCTGATTGCTTCCATTTCCTGAATGAGGTAGTCTTTGTGTTTTAGTATTTCTTAAAGTTCAATTATTTTGACCTTGTAGTCAAATATTTTCTTGGATTAGAAATAGTAGTAAAAGTCAACGTCGGTTTGGGTCATACAGGCAGAATTACCTTTGAAAGTACTCTAGGTTTGAATTGAAGTACTGTTCTTCGTGTGAATTTAAGTAGAGTTGCGAAACTACTTGAGGGGGATAATCATAGGTTGAGACATCTTTTGCATTTATTCACATTTTTTGTTGTACATTGCCTACAATATCTTGTATTTGTTCTATATTTCTTTAGCTTTTGAGTCTTATTGCTAGATCAGCTTTTGAAGCTAGAAGGGCTCAGAAATGATGGATTTATTCTTTTTGAGCCAACGCAGCTCGCTAGCCAACTTTTCATTATTCTTTCTTTCCAAGGCCAGCAAATTTTGAAGCTTCTATTGTACTTTTGCAGCCTTGGTCTACTATGTTTGGGTTTAGCTGTTTACAAGATGCCTCCTCTTGTGCTACTTGTTCAGCAGCTAAAACTGCTTCAGAGTACGATTCATGCCGTCCTTGAACTTTTGTTTGGTCTACACCTCCATCTGTTCCTTGAATAGAGTAGGCACTTCCTTGGGGTTGTGGAGAGTATTCAAAAATGATTTAAACTCCATATATTTGAGCATATAGGAGTCTTGGAAAACTTTGTCTGAACTTTCTAGCAAATTTTCGATCATATTGGTTGCTTCCAGTATTTATTTGCTGGCCTGGGAAGGTTTAATATTTTATAAAAGTTGTCTCTGGAGCAAGATCTTATCACATTGCGACTTATACTCTTCATAGGTCTTGTTGTCGTCGTAGGTTAGTAAATTAAGGAAGTAGTCTAGGCTTTACAAGTCTCGATTAATCTACTTGCTGCACCTTTTTAGCTCCTCATTAGCCACAGGACTAGCCTCGCTCGTCCCCCCTACCACTTGAGGTATAATGCAAGTCGGCATAATCGGCTGCCGCTCTATATTCAATTGCTTATTGATTCTTTAGGAAAGGGCTTGGCTCAAATATCTGCTGCTTTGCTACATCGTATCCCTGCACTTTTCAAAAAATTAATAAACAAAGCTGAACTAAATCTATCGAAAGTAGTCCTTGGTTTCGTAGAGTACCATTTCGACTGACTGATTAATACTTTTGGTTTATTGGATGAGCCACTAATGAAGGTCAGATTAGTGCTTACTTTGAAACTGCCTTGCAAATTGTTAATGGATATGGAGCAGTTGAGTGGTCTTTTAGCGTATGTGGTCGTGTAGGAGGTTGTAGGCTATTTTTAGACTTATCTAATTGATCTATTTTTACATTATTACTATGAATAGGAAAAGAAGAATTAAGGCAACATTCCATCAATAATAATATATACAACCAACATTAATCACCAGCCAGTAATAGTTTGCCATCTATGAGATAATCAATGCCCTTGCTTATGGTACAAATACTCTTTGTTCACCCTGCGTTTCGGTCTTCTTACAGACGGCTAAATCTTAAGAGCGGTACCCTTTATTAATAGTATTATTACTTCTATGTTCCGCCAAAGGTACCCTGTATAAATCGATAGCTACAACTATGGTGAAAAATATCTTACGCTTAATTTGGCGATAATATACAACTGCAATATTTCGCTTTTAATACCCTCCATTATTGATATTTCTACCACTAAGTATAATGTTAGTTACCCTTCATGTCAACAGTCCTACTTCCTTCCTTATTAACATCGTACAGCTTGATAAGACTGTCGCTTACCCTGCGATTTTTGTATGGCTTACGACTTACTTAAAGCGAATTTACTCTACATACATGATCGATTACTGCTAAATAAATGGAGCATAGTACACTAGGTCAGTTATTTGATACTTCCTTATTGCCTTATTCATTTACGAAGACTACATTAACTACTGATTACCCTTTGTGTTTGGATTCTTACTGATTCTAAATAAGCAAATATCGACTCTGCATAAGGCAATGTAGACTACTAATTTATTAAAGTGCTTACGCTTGAGTAACAACTATTTTACAACTTAATATATGGCTTTTGTACTCTTGTTGGGATGATGAATACGGCTGAATGTGGTAAGAGATACGCTCCTTACTACAACAAATACTTCTTAATAAGGAAATTAATTACTCTACTTGAGTTGTAAATTACCACTCGTTTAAGGTTAACGTACGCTTAGTATTTTTAGTCGTACCACTGCTTCTAAGCATCAATCATCTTTTACTCTTGCTTAGACCTGATGTACAACTATACTATTATCCCTTGTACTCTAGCTATGATGGTGAGTATTACCACTGCATTTTTTGAGTTTTACCCTTTCTAGAATAAAAGATACAGCCTAATTTGCAAAATGGCATACTTCTTCATCAATACAGCATTACTCTTTATGGTCAATCAGATACAGCTTCATCTTTGCAATTATACTCTGGGTTATAATAATCGGACGGCTGCTTTATTCTTTTATTACTCTATATAATGTAATATCTACAGCTAAGAGGTATTGAATTGAATACCCTAAGGATCCTATGCTTTTTACTTCTGACATATTTGATAATGTACTCTTGGTTAGGTAGAAAGTACGACTGAGTATTAGCTGCTTTACCCTTTATCTATTGCGATTTACGACTGCTTAATCCTAGATGTTACTCTTTATTAGTATCTTTATACGACTATTGTGAGATAGAAAATACCCTGAATCTATTCAAATAAACTTCTATGGTATTTGCTCACTTTACTCTGTATTAATTGGCAAAAAAACTTCTAAGTTGCCTGGAGGGTACTCTGCCTCGATTGTAAAGTACCACTTGATTATATCTTTATTACTCTTTATATAATTCGGTTTTACAGCTATATTAGGAATTTGAAACACTGAGTTAGCTAATTGGAACTTCTTTGTCCTACTTTTTGAAAAAAATTAATACTTTAGGTTTATCGGTTTTTTCTGATTTATCGCCCTTCTCGCTCTTTTCTATTTTTTCAGCCTTCTCGCTAGGCACATTATTATTTTCTGATAGGGCCATTTACTCCTTCTTTAATTATTTTTTCTCGCTGCTGCTTTACTACAATTACTCATTTCTTTACCCTTTCTAAATAAACTCTCACATACTTTGTAAGGCCTATTAATCGTCTTCATCAAGTAAGATAGAACCCTTGATGAACATCTAAATACTTCGCTATCAATGCTCACTGCGAATATTGGCTCATTTTATTCTCCACTTTTCTATTTTTCTCTATTCTTACTTTGCCTCAATAAGCTAAGGAATACTCTTCATGAGGATTCGATTACTTCTTAAGTTCCTAATTGATTACGAAATAAATCCTTTTTGCTCGAATCAACCTCCAGTTCGATTTCTTTGGAAACTGCCTATCCAGTAGATTACGCTCGATGATTATTATCATACCACTAAAATGTTTTTTGAGTTGTACTTGCCTATATAAGGAGCTTGGAACATCTTGATCCTTAGTGAGTTACCCTAAACTAAGAGCATTTTTACTGATAGAGATGAAGAATACTCTTGATGAGAAAGTCTACATAGGGTGATAAAATACCATCTGGGTTAGTTTCTTGTTACAATACAAGGAAATATCCAAAGGCCATGGAGAGAAGGCACAAGCCAACGACTAGTAATTGAAACATTGATTTTACAACAATAAGAATTATAATTCGCATCTATCTTATAATTCATTTACATTTTATCCTCATAATACACAACAACAGTACCCAATTGTCTCGACATTAATTATTTATATTTGGCAAATGCACAAGGGAACACAATCAAAAGAAATAACTGCTTATAATTTATTTTAATTTGAAGGAATAGTTCCAAGGATATGATAAGATTAATCCATTAGTTTGGATTTATTTTCAATGAATAGGCTTATAGAGTCATTTGTAGGCTTACTTGAAATCTAAGGGTGGATGCTTGAGCTTAGTCGAGGAAGTATTTGAACTGTGGCAGTGGATGCGCATGGCTCTATAATTTTTGGGGAGAATGGGGATTAAATGGTTTTAATTTTTATTTAGATTAAATTAGATATTTTAAATCAATGAGCAAGCAGCCAGCCAAAGGAGCCCCAGCTAAAACCCCAGCCAGCCAGCCCAAGGTCCCTGAGAAAAAGGCCTGGAAAGCCGAGGACTACGCCACTTTAACCATCCCAGTGGAAGAAGTCAAGGACATCAAGACTGCCTTCGATATTTTCGACGGCGACGGCAGCGGCATCGTTGACCCCCAGGAGTTGAAGAGAGCCTTCGAGCAACTCGGATTCAGTGGACAGAACAAGTTCGTCTATCAGATTTTGGCTGAACTGGACGACGATCAGTCTGGAGGAATCGACTTTGCTGAATTCTTGAGACTCGCCACTGCCAAGCTCAGCGACAAGGACAGCAGAGCTGAGGTCGAAAAGGTCTGGGGATCATTCGACATCAACAAAGCTGTAACTCTTTGCTTATTTAGGGAAAAATCACCACTTTGGAGCTCAAGAAGGTCGCCAAGGACTTGGGAGAGGATTTGAACGACTAAGAAATCGAGAAGATCTTCGTGAAGGCCGACCTTGACGACGATGGTTTCGTGACATCCGATGACTTCTACAACATCTTGACCCACAAAGTTTACTGGGAACAATGATCCAATCCCCTTATCGCAATCATTAATCATATTTATCATCAATTAATGTATACTAATGAAAATCAGCTGATCAAAGAAGCATTCTAACTATGGCTCCCCAAGAACGGGTGGTTTATCAGCTAGTAAATTGTTTTACGCTTGCTTGAATCTTTTTACAGGGCTCTTTTGATGAAGTCAACCGCCAACTTATTTCTGAAGCCTTAGAATCGCACTTCATCGTACAACTATATTATCTAAAGGGATACCACTTTGCATAGGTCGTTGAATTACACAATCTTAAAGGGGTTCTCCTTTGTTAGCATCTCATAGGTTAAGACCCCTATCGCCCAAATATCAACACTTTAGTCGTACTATGTCTGTCTAATGAGTTCAGGAGCGAGGTATAAGGGGGTCCCACAGAGGGTTGACCTCATTTCTTTGGATGGATTATAAACTGACCAGCCAAAATCGCATAATTTGACTGTATCGAACTAAATAATCCATTGAATACCATGGTGAGCAGAATATTTTAAGGTTTGATATCTCGGTGAAGAACTGAATGATTGTGGATAAATTTAACTGCATCACATAGCTGATAAAGCAGTTTGGAAACATTCTAGCTAAAGAGTCCCTTCGTAAGTTTGAACTTAGGTTAGTTGATTAGGGCATGGATATTTTTATCTGTGGCATACTCGCACACCAAATAAATGTAGTTCCTGTCGTCAAAGAAGCTGTAGATCTTGGCGATGTTAGGATGATCTAAGAAGTAGTTGATTTTTATTTCCCTGAGGATGTTTTCCACCACATTCAGTTCAATCATCTTGAATTTCTACAATACCTTTAAGGCACACAAAAAACCAGTAGGCTTATGGACTGCCCTAAATACATTACTGTAAGTGCCTTCTCCCAGCTTGCAGATTACCTAGAATTAGCTGATGTGAGGCTGTGGGTTGAGGGAGGGGAGAGGGGGATCTTAGTTATTGGGGTTGGGTGAGGCGTTTTTGATTTTGGGGTTGTTTGATCGGAGCGTGGAAGCGAGCGAAACTTAATTATCTGACTAAGATTCGCACTAATTGCGAGACGCAGTTATCGAATGTAATTTTATATTTTTTTTACGTTTCAAGGGTTTTATTTTGAAGGCTAGCACACTCTCAGATCCGAAAGTTGACTGCAGCTCATTTTTGGCCAAATCGTCAGTGTGGAAAACTTTATAAATATCCTAAATGGTGTCCTCTGCATTTTTCTTTTAGATCGGCTCAGAAAAGCACTGTGATATTTTGAGTCTTTTTTGATTTTTTTTAACAGCGAAGAAGTCCTCCTTGTTTTAGACTTTGATGGAGAGAGGGCGAGGGGAGCATTTAGAAAAGAGCTCACTTGTCTGCATTTGGCTGGAGATATCACTATTGATATAAAGTTATAAAAGTAAATAAATTATCTGCAATGCTATTTATTGTGCGTCTTCAACTTACACAAATTATTGTCCAACACCCACAACCTCACCCAAGCACCCCCAGCCTTCCATATGGACTCTTATTGTTATTACTGGAGATTTCAATCTGATTTTTAAATAAATAACAGATCCTATCATTTCTTAATCTTCGTCTTAGAAAATTGGGTTGAGTGCATCAAAGGATTTTTATAGCTGAATGTCACCTTTGGTGATGTAATCGACTGAGGGCTCTTTGATCGTTCATTATTGCTTATTGGGCTGTACTATCTTTTAGACTGTGTCTAGCTATCTTTGAATATTTTTGGGAGGACATAGCACGAGTTTATGCTTGTATCTAAGTTGTTGCCTCTTTATCTCCCCTCAGTTGATTTCAGGTATTGCAGGCTTGAGTTATGTCGGTTGGGAACCACTTATGTTTCCCAGTTCAAACCCTTAGAACTTATGTAGATCTATCCTTGCGAAAAATCAAGATTAGGATTGTAGCCTCTCATCTGTGGACGTTGAGCAACTACGTATTTCATGTTGATCTAGTATAAATTGGAACAAAGCTTTATTTATTTCCTTTTGTTTTTGACGCAGTCACAAATGTTCTTCTTTGATTTCCCATAAAACACTCTTTCTTTCTTTTTCATGTCCTTTTAAGGCACCTATTTTTATTAGTGATTTAACTATAAGTCTTGACTCATTCGACCTGCATTTTAGGATTTACTTTTTTTCATGATTTTGATAGATTATTGCTGCATTTGATCTCCAATGCTACCAAAATTTCCATCTGAGAAGAGAGTATGAGGACTATCCAAGGTGATGGGGCTCTCCATCACAGCTCCTAGATTATTTTCCTTATACTCTAGGCTTTCCTTGAGTTGGTTTTAAATCATCTTGCTTCGGACCATATTTCCAAGGCCTCCAGGGTTTTGATAGGAATGCATAGAGCGATCCATCATTTTAAGGAGGCTCATCTCTTTTGAAACCTTCAAGCTCTTACGCCTTCTCTCAAGGTCTTCCTCATTCATTTATGGATCCTGGCTACTTTGAAAGGAGGAATTGTTGTCTGCATCTAGATTGAAAAAGGGTGTTGGTGCCTCAGGCTCAAAAACAATACTTTAGCTCACAACTCCTCTCAGCTCAAGGCTTCTATTATGGTGAGATTGGCTTTGCTTTTAGCTCCGATCGTTTTCAGTATCATATTATATTTCCTCTTAAAGCTAGGATAGTTTCAATGTTTTTTTCAATTGATTAATATTGTTTTTGGGCAGATCATTTTCCACGTAGCTCCCGATCAGAATTTAATTGTTTTGGTTTTAATAGAGGAAAATGTGGTCGTCATAGAATAGGTATATGGAGTTGATAAATTTGCAATTGAGGTCGAACAGATTGATCAATAGTTCGTAGATTTGATTGGTGGGAAGTTTGAAGAGGCAGTCCTTGGCATGGTTGATATTGTACTTGAAGAGGAGGCACCTCAGAAAGATAACGAATATTTCCATTATGACTGAGTATTTACGAAGCTTATCTTAAATTTTATCGTCGTAGTCAGAGTAGGTCAGAGTGAAGAAAAACTAAACCATGAGCTTTTTCATCTGCAGGCTGGAGAGGGAGGCCAGTTGGGTGTGCTTGATGAGGTTGAGGTCCATCTCAGGGTGGTACAGGCATGACTTCACGATACTCAGCAAGTCCTATTTAACTGGACTCGAGTATATGCTGATTAGTAGGGCTAGGGCGAAGCCTTTGAGGTTAGCGTTGGAGGATAATCCTAAGCTCTTTACTCTGCTTGTTTTAAGCCTTTCCAAATCTGGAATTTTAGTGAAATTGGGGAGGTCTTTGTAGAAGTGCGAACTGCTGCCTTTGGCATATTCTGCGAGAGAAAATCCACTGGTTTAGAGGAGAATTAGTTCCTCCTGCTTGATTTATTGCTGGTTTAGGGCCTTCATTCAAAAATAATTATAATAAAGTTGATTTGACTACTTACGCCAACAGATCACAATGCAAAACTTAACACTCCCTCAACGGCATAACCACTTCTTAAGTGTCACAAAACTCAAACAGATTCTCGAAATTCAGGCTAAAATATGATCACATCACTTTTAAATAAAAAGGGTGTAATTACAAAAAGGCATATTTTAGGACCAAAATATTTGTTCTTTAATAGTTGTGAGCTTTTTACTAGTCAATCAGATATCTACAATCCCCATAAGGCTATCTCATGATGCTATTAGTAACCTTGTAGTCTTATTGATAAGCTTATAGAAGTCCACGAGAAGTGCAAATAAATAAATGATTAATTATATTGTATATATTGATTAATCGCATAATTATTAGATAAATTGAGCATCGATTTTATTTGTGCTGGGGCGGACATATATTTTTTTGATCTTAAGTATGGGCAAAGTGAAGTATTCAGGCAACAGTTTAATGATTCTTCGGACGCTTTAAGGAAAGTAATTAATTTTGTTTATTAGTAAATATTATCGAATGCCAAGATATCAAAGGTAAGAAAAAGGCACAGCTAAAAACGTGCAAGGCCAGTAGCAGGACCCGAATGCATCGAGCAAAATTACAATCCACTTCCCCTCACAGGTGCAGCATTACGACGAGGATGATAATACTAATCCTGTGACTATTTACCTACGATCAGCTTCCAAAAAATCATTTAAAGTAGAGATTCCCTCCACCATTTCCATTCCCTAGGTCAAGGAGCTAGTCCTATCCAAAATGTCAATCAAAAAGGATAAGCAAATTCTTCATCTGAATGGTAAAAATGTGACAGAATACGGTTGCATTCGCCTGCAGGCAAACAATATTATTCATGTCACCAACAGCGACGATCTATTTAGCAATTCAGAAGAAATAGAGATAAGGGTTAAAATTATTGATTCTTTTCTTTAGAATAAAGTTCAGAATAAAATTTATAAAATAAAAGCTTCCTAAAATGCAGGCACAATCGTCAAGGAGGTCGAAAGCAGCAAGCAAAAATAATCACAGGAAGTATCTTAGGTCCCCTTTTATTTTCTACTGGAGTCAAGCAGAATTCTTTAAAAAGACAAATCTTTTTCTTAGCAGGATATTGCTAAGAATGCTTAGATCATCTGCTTGATTACTAAGCATTAGCTAAAGACTAGGTTTTCCAACGATACAAAGGAGGAAATATTGCACGATATATCATAGCTTTTAGGATTCGAAGAGGAAATGCAACCTTCGGCTAAGAAGGAAGAAGGTTCGACTAGGCCTCGCTATCGATAGGACCGAAAAAATTCCAATAATCAAGATGACCAGCCTTATATTGTGAGAGTAAAAGAAATCCCAGAACCCACTGAAGAATAACTGAGCCTTTATAAGACTGAGTCCACTCCCAATTTCAAAAAGAAAAAATAATCAATGTCGAAAACTTACTCGTGCGAAACACCAGAAAGACCCCTTGCCACTAAAATAAAGGCCTCCAAGTCAAAGAGGGAAATGGAATCCTTGCTCAAGTCCAAGTCAGGCATCTTCGAAACTCCTGAGAGCACCAAAAACTAATTTTCTCCAACTAAATAGGGAAAGCAGCCTTCTGAGATGTAGATTCATAAGCCTGCCCCATCGATTCCCAAAGTAATGCCTGCGCAATAGAGAAAGAAGATTCGGCAATAAATATAAAAATTGTTTGACTTTGGATCAAGTGATAATGAGATTGAGCCAATTCCCGAAGAGAAGTAATAGTAGAAGCCTAAATCTCCACCAACAGAGCAGTCCTATCGCCCACCTGAAAAATAGCGAGAAAAGCTTCGATTCTCAATGGGATCAAGGCCTGCCTTCCTTGACCAACTTAAATTTTCCCAAAAATGAAAGTGATAAGATTTTCGATTGAATAATATAATTTAAAAATGAATACTTAAACGATTCCCCTCTAGAGATTCGAAACAATATTTTAGCACTGCAGATAAATGTATGTTCCTCCATATAAAGCAAATCTTAGATAAGACAGCTTTAGACCTTGGGAAGGACAAGATAGAAAAAATTTACTCAGGCTATGAAGCAGTATGAGACCTATATTCGCAAGTAAAACTAGCTACTTGATAAAAACTTTAGGCACTGCGAGCAAAGGAATAAGTGGTACAGATAATAAATCAGTAATTCTTGGAAAAACGGGATAGCTAATAGGCATTTAGTCCTACGGTCAGTGGCCAGGACCAATGTATTGAAAAAAGATCTCGATGAATGGTTAGGAAGAATAGATTAGAATACTTTGAAGGGAGGAATGCCCAATTCTTCCTACTTGGAGCAGTCCAATTTGCAAGCTGATTATATGGAAGGCAGTCAACTGATAGACAAATACAATTAAATTTTACTAGAATACGGCCATAAAATTTGATCTGTATACTGTATAAGGATAGGTCGATCAGAGTTTGGGGATGATGGGGGAGTTGATCTATAGCTATGGCTGATGAATTTCACGAATTTCTCGAAACACACTTTGTGGAATCGACTCATTTTGCTTCATCTGCATAGAACAACATGAACAAATTAGTTGATGGTATAAAATTTTAAGTTTTATGAGCACGAATACTCTTTGGCCCTTACCAAAAGTTGATCAATTGCGTTAATATTTTCCCTGTAAGGATGGTCTGTGTAGACAAAGTATTGATTGGGAGACTTAATGACGGACAATTTCAAGCCGTCATTACATGCCTTTTTAAAATTCTTAATGTCCTTCATCTCCTGAAGATTACCTGCATTTCTTGGTAATTGCTGTAAAACATGTAGGGATGGGGGAGTGGAGGATTGGCAGGTGATTGTACGTCGTATTAGCACTACTTCTACATATTTTTACCCATCTCGGCTGAGTATTTATTCTTCGCCATTTGGTTAGATATTCAGAGTAATCCCAGCCAATTTTAATTCCTGCGAAACATATGACAAACTTGACTGGTAGTCTTATCCAGGTGATGAAATAAAGCTTCCTTAATATTTATCCAACTGCGCTCATAAGCTAATGATTATATAAATCATTCCTGCCTTTTATATTACTCCAAGGGCACGTAGTCGTTGATGTCTTTTGAATCATGGAGTCCAGCCTTATTAAGGTCAATTATCTAGCAATACTACCCTAGCAAAGATATCAAAAAGAGTTTGTAGTTCACCATAAAGTGCTATGGGTTTATGAAAGTACCCTCATTTTCAAAAACTCCGTAGTCTCTCATTGTCTGCCTATATAATCGAAATTTTCTCTTGTAGCGACTAGGAACTAATTCTGTTGGGGAAGTCTTTGTAAGTTTGAATAGATGCATGGTGGCCCAAGTGCCTTCCTTTTCTCTTGAAGCAATGGCCCACTCTGTCTTATCTGGAAGAGTAATCACATTAAGGTTCACAATACTTTTAGGCTCCCTTCCAAGATGTAAGACGGAATATAAGCAATTTTCGACCAAGTTATAAATATTTATTTTTCTACCGTAATCTTCGCATATGGCCAAATATTTGCCCTCCTCATTGATATCAAAATAAAAGTTTTAACTGTAGGGTTTTTGCTAATAGAAGAATTTGCATTTGTCTAGCTTTTAGTCGTAGATATACAGTATTCTTGACTTTACATTTTGGGAGTATCCTATTCTCATGTAAACAAGCTTCATATACTTTTCCTTCTTTGAGTAACGATATTTGCCGCATTCGCAGACATTGTATTTGTTGTCGTCGCAGAGATGGCAGAATAAGTCAAAGAATTTGATGAAATCGACTGATTAGTTGGATTTATATGTTTCCAGATAATATTTCTAGTCTTAAGAGGGCCTGCTCTTGCGGTAGTTATACATAACTATCCTTTTATTATTGCTCACTATTATGTGATTATTGGTCAGCGAGAACATATTGATGGGTAGGTTGAAATTAAAGCGACTCAATATGATCTTCGTATTGTAATCTTTATAACACAATCCTTACCATAAATGTAAACGTAGGTTTTCTTGAATCTATCTGAGCTGAAGTTAGGTACTAATGCGACCTAAGGACGAGCTTATAAGATTGAGCCAAGCTCAGCTCCGTGTGGTTGCGCTATCTGATTTTTTTAAGGTTTAATATAGAAAGGAGATTGCTCGTTTTCATATCTATTTAAGAGGGCTTATACCTCGTATAGTGTAGTTTAGTTAGGTCACAAAGTACAAAGCCTTTGCCTGTGGTAATTAATAGCAATTTTCTTGACTATGAAATGGTGGAGCTTGTTATATGCTTTATGATATCCTTGACAATAACTGCGAAGTCATCCAAGACAACTTCAGTTGACTAACTCTATCCTTACATTATTATTATATTTACTTGCTTAATCTCGATTATATCATTCGATGGAATGTCCCTAAGCTTTTGTCTATGAAAACTGGTGTTTGCTCTGAATTTCTTTTTGATCTTGCAAATTACTTATTGAGACAGTTTATAATATTTGAGTATGGATGAATTGAGTTCTTGTGAATCACCCCAGTATCTAAGTGAGGATTCGACTCATACTTTCATACTCCGCAATATAGAAGGATCCCAACGAGTCATTTAGGATATCGAATACGATCTATCTCTTAATTACTCCGGGTGAATCTATATTCATCTAGATAGAAATTGTAGAAGTCTAATATCGCTGTCTTCAATCATGATCAAAAGTACTTCACCCCTACTTTTATCCCCAATCACTCCCATGTACCTCCCCGCCATACCAAAGCCTGATCTTGTTCAACTTGATAACGACTACAAAACACAATTTTAGTAGAAAATCAAAAGAAGCCAAGGATTTTAAAGCTAAAATATGCGCAAGCCGAAAAGCTAGTCCAATCGTTATCGGCAAAACCCCAATTCTAACTTTTGCCTCATCTGCCAATAAAACTTTGATAACTACTTTCAAGTACAATTCTATTTCATAAAGCATATTGATCACCCTATCCACAACAAAAAAATGAATTCTTCATTGGGCAATCGCTTTATTGACGAAATAGTTCACTTTGTTAGAGAGGACGTTGAGAAGAGGAGAAAGGAGCAAAGGCGGACAGAAGAGAAATCGAAGCACAGAAGGTAGTGATGGTAATAATATAGATTTGAAAGTGAGATGCATTTGAAGAGTGAGAGGGGTCAGTAGAACAGGAGTGAGCCTTTAAATTTTCAATAAAAATCATTGACGATCAAATATAAAAAGATTTGATCATTAAGCTGTTTTTAAACACAATACTAATCTAATTAGTGAATGAACATAAGCAAACAAATAAAATCAATCTATAGATATACTCTTATCCTTGCTTTTGCCCTGCCTCTATTACAACTCAAAATTTTATAAGGCCTACTTTAACATCTATATTTCGTGCTTAAGAGGCATCTTTTGCTTTATGAAATTTCCCATCTGGCTTTGCATGTAGCACTCATAGTCAAGTCTATTCTTTTCTGCTAGTTTGACTTTTTCCCTTTATAGGTTTATGCCTCCGTCTTCTTATGCTTTCATCTTCCTAGTTTGCTCGTTTAGCCTTTCGATTTATTGGTATGTGATGTTTTTTTGAAGATCGCATTAATGAGTGATGGAGGCAAGATCATTTTCTATATTGTTTTTCGATTTCTTTTTAATCTAAATGTTTTTGGCAATGAGATCCAAGGCTTGATTTTGACGAAGGATGCTAACACTCATTTTTTCCTGGTAAGCCTTTTCGACATGATGAGGATTCTATGTCTAGGCTTCTATAAACTCACATATTTCTATCTTCTTCTCGACAATCTCATGGTTGAATATACTGCTGATCTTCAAAGAATCCTTATTACGCTAGACAAGAGAGTCATACTCGTTATTGCGGTCCTCTAGTATTTTTTATAATTAGAAAATTTGCATTTTGAGACTTACGATATTGTAGTCTTGATCGCATACTACTTTTTAGACAGTAGCCATATCGATATAGGGCTTTTTGGTTAGATTGCTGCCCAAATAATCATTGAGGCTCCATGATTATATTTGCCTTTCCATCTTTCTATTCTATTTTTAGACATTCCATATTCTTGCTTTGAGGGAACTGTTTTCCTCCTTGACCTGATTGATGATGCATTTGAAGTTATAATTTTTGTCCCAGATGAGGTTCTGGGCAGTCATGTTGCGGTAGAGGTTGATGCTGGATTGAAAAATATTATGGTTGGAGTATATTTCTTCACGCAGCTGCGTTTTATTTTTAACTCGCTTGTTTAGCAATCTTTGCTTGGTTTTGAACTATTTGTTATTTTGGCGGAGGATGAGTAAGGGAGTATTATTGAGAGTTTCCATTATATATTTGGAACTTATATTAATTAATATTATTATCCCTGCGTTCAAGAACCCCAATCGCCAACCTCAAACTGTTTTTTCGCTCTTAGCTTAAAAACTGTATGTCTCCAAAATGAAACCATCAATTCATTAAGCATATTATAGGTATATGAGCATAGGAATGTTTGGGGTAGCTCAAGTCCTGATGGTGATCGGGATGCTATTGATCCGAAAGCAGGTGGAATGCCATAAGTATTGATCATATATTATTGCTTTAAATATATTATTAAAGTTAGCAGGATGAAAGATAGACTCACTTATTCCCCTACTCACCATCACTACACCCACTAATCAGACATCACTTTCAAAAAAAGTCCACTCAAATATGTCCAGTATGACTCTCCCCTCCACCCTCAGGATTTTTCTTCAAGAGATAACCTTCCCTCCATATCGAATTTCAAAGAATTTGACAATCTAAAAAAACTTGCAGAGGAAACATCTGCCCTTCGCCAAACCATGAACATCAAATACTTGAATAAATTACAAAAAAACCATGTTCTTTAATTCTAAGAGGAAAAAGCCAACAAATTCAATGACTACTTAAGACAGACTACAAAGTTCAAGCCAGCCAAAACTTACAGTGAGACACACATTCCTGGTGAGAACGTTTGGGCGGTTTCGTTGAAGGAAGTACAATTGAGCAATTAGAAGAATATGTATAATATATTTAATTAAGATATCAAAGTCACCCTGCACGGAAAGGTTTGGAGCTCATAAATGATAAAAAAAGTCTGCAGGAGTACTAAAGGCTAAGTGAGAAAATTAATAGGAATAAACAACTTATTGATTAGCTTAGAAGGACAAACAAGCATCATCCTAGAGAGACTATAGAACCTCAAAGAGATTTTCAAAGTCATGAAACAATAGCTTTATAAAGCAATAGGCTGAGATAAGATTAAGAGTTTAAGTATACTTTGAAGGAATCAAATTATTTAACGCCGAAGGTCGATAAGCCAACTCGTTTTAATTCACCTTCACTCATCTAGCATGCCAAATCAATATAAAAAAGTTATGAATAGCCCACTGTTAGTAGCTTAACATCGGTTTCAAGCATCAAGCGAAAATATTCTGCGACCATCAATGATAGAATTTTTGGGATTGACTAGTTCACAGTATACAAAAAATTAGGGTAAGGAAAGTTCGGAGTAGTGAATTTAGTCAAGCATAAAAAGACTAACAGTATCTTTGCTTTAAAGAAAATTTCAAAGACGGTTATTAAAACCAATATGATGATTGACCAGCTCGCTAAGGAAATCAGAATACAGAGTTGCCTGAGAAATACAAACGTCTTGTAGATGTACGGATTCTTTGACGATTCTACTAACCTATACGTTGTTCTGTAGTACATGGACGGAGGAACTCTTTATTAGAAATTAAAAAGAGAAAGGCTCAACTAAAGGGAGGCCTCAATGATAGTCAAACAAGTTACTAAGGCTATCTAGTATCTACATGATTTAGGGATTGCTCACCGGGATCTAAAGCCTGAAAATATAGTTATCTGCAATGTACACTTTAACCTACTTAGAATGTTTACAAACTGTGTGATTTTGGATGGGCTGCAATCTGCAATTAGCGAAGGAAGACTTATTGTGGAACCTTTGATTATGTTGCACCATAAATTATTGAGGGAGCGGAATATGACATGACAGTTGATCTTTGGTGCTTGGGTGTGCTTACATTTTAAATACTGACAGGCAAAGCTCCCTTCTATCACATAAGCAGGAAAGAAACGATGAAGAAAATATTGAATGTGGAGCACGAGGAATTGACTTATCCCTAGGGAGTGTCAGATGTAGCGAGAGATTTTATCGACCGGCTCATAAGAAAGAATCCAGAGGAGAGAATAACAGCAAGCCAGGCACTAAAGCACCCATTCCTTAAACTAGGCGAGCACTTCAACTGATGTTTCAACTTATGTACTTATGAGCATTCGATATTTAGAAAAAATTATTAATAAATATCAGTAACTTTGATTCATTACTTCAGGAAGCTCCTCAAGTAGTTACAAGAAATTTTGTTGATTTTTGCTCTTTATCAACTGCCTTGTTGTAAGTATTTATTTTGCTTATTGGCTAGAGCCCAAAAGTCTAAAGTATTAATTTAATATGTATTCGGTTACCTGCTTTAATAATTGAAAGTGAATAAATTCTATGTGCTTTCGGGGTTGGGGTTGGGGTGGGGTTGGGGT
>JACCDV010203465.1_pt1 | contig 17423 bp, 14 predicted proteins | sample 7446131 | NCBI WGS metagenome assembly JACCDV01 (sample SAMN15323448, study PRJNA562643) | freshwater metagenome | isolation source: river surface water | place: USA:Blue River Watershed | collected 2017-08-17 | reverse complement strand
CCCCCCATGTGCCTGCCAGCTGGATCCTATCGTCCAGGCGCGCCTGGGGCCAGCCTTTCACCATACGGGCCGCGCGGCGCAAAAGGCAGCGGCAAGAGAAGGCGCCGCAGCCGGGTCGGCACAACAATTTGCCAGCGTGCTTCGCTGCCCGGCATCGAACCGGCAAGAAATTTGAACGGCAAACTCTTGTCAGACCAGCGCAGGAATGCAATTCGCACTGCAAGAACATAGTAATGGGCTGCGCCGAGGCGCGGAAAATAGGGGTTTTTTCATGGCTGGCTTTTCATTTCGTACCGGGCTGCTGATTGGCTGCTCGCTCGCCGCTGCGGCACTGCCAACCGCGGCGCTGGCGCAAGCCGAGCAGGCGAGCGGCGAGCAGGATGATGCCAACGCCATTGTCGTGGTCGGCAGCCGGATCGAAGGCAGCAAGGTGGCTGAAACGCTGCCGGTATCGGTGCTTAACGAAGAACGGATCGCAGCCACCGGCAGCGTCTCGGGCGATGATCTGTTCCGTTCGATCCCGCAGGCGGGTGACGTGCAGTTCCAGGAAGCCCGGACCACCGGCAACCTCAACGATGCGCGCGGTGACAACGCCTCGATCAACCTGCGCAGCGTGGGCACGGGCAACACCCTGGTGCTGGTCAACGGCCGCCGCATGATCCTCTCGCCCGGCACGCAGACCGAAAACTTCGTGCCGGTCCAGACCGCCAACACCAACTCGCTGCCGGTCGGCGCGACCCGCCGGGTCGAAGTGCTGCGCGATGGCGCCGCCGCCATCTATGGCGCGGATGCGGTTGCCGGCGTGATCAACGTGGTCACTGACGACCGCTATCAGGGCCTGCGCCTTGACGCGCGCCACGGCTTTGCCGACGGCACCAGCGAAACCACCGGCGCGATCAAGGCCGGGATCAAGACCAAGTCAGGCGGCCGCTTCACCCTGTTCGGCAGCTATACCACCCGCACCCCGCTGTTCGCCAGCGAACGGCTTTTCGCGGCCAGCGAGAATCACATGCCGGCCCTGGCCGGTACGCCGTGGGAAACCGACACCGGGTTTGACAACCGCTCCACCTCATCGCCGTGGGGCAGCTTCACCACTGTGCCGGTGACTACCGTGCGCCAGGGCACTTCGACCCTGACCTCTTCGGGCGTGTTCAACATCCAGCCGACCGCCAACACGGCAGCCGGCTGCTCAAGCACAGTGATCAACGGCAACCTGTGCCTGCGCAGCGGTACGATCACCGGCGCCACCAGCCGCGCGCTGCGCTATGATGAAAATCCGGATCGCACGATCCGCGGCGGTCTGGACCGCATCAACGTGTTCAGCACGATGCGTCAGGAAATCGGCGACGTCGAACTGTTCGGCGAGCTTGGCTATTACCACGCCGAACTGGTTGGCCAGCGCGAACAGTCTGCGCCGATCTCCAGCTCGGTCATCACCGTGCCCGCCAGCAACTATTACAACCCGTTTGGCGCGACCACGATCAACGGCGTTGCCAACCCCAACCGCCTGCCCAACCTGACCGGCGTTCCCACCACCGGCCTGCCGCTGCGCATTACCAGCTATCGCCCGGTCGATACCGGTCCGCGCACTTTCAAGGTAACCGATGACAGCTACCGCACCCTGCTGGGCCTGCGCGGGGCCTGGGGCAACTTCAAGTGGGATGCCGCCGCGTCCTATTCCTGGGCACGGACCGACGATGAAACCCGCAACGCGATCAGCAACACGCTGTTCCAGGCGGCGCTGGGTCTGGCCACGCCCGATGCCTACAACCCGTTCAACGGCGGCAGCCAGCCAGACTATTCGCTGGGCGATGGCACGCCAAGCAGCGCGGCCACGATCAAGTCGTTCCTGGTCAATGCCAATCGCATCAGCAAGACCTCGCTCGGCACGGTGGACTTCCGGATCTCGAACCCGGTCCTGCTGACCCTGCCGGCCGGCAACCTCGGGTTTGCGGGCGGCGTCGAAGTGCGCCGCGAAACCTATGACGACAACCGCGATGCGCGGCTTGATGGCACGATCACGTACACGGACAGTGTCACCGGCATCCGTTATGGCACGGACATCATGGGCGCGAGCCCGGCACCCGACGTCAACGGCAAGCGCACCGTCGCCTCGGCCTATCTGGAACTCGCCGTTCCGGTGATCTCGCCGGAAATGGACGTGCCGCTGGTCCGCAGCCTCGATCTGCAGCTGGCCGCGCGTGACGAACACTATTCGGACTTCGGCAATGTGCTGAAGTCGAAAGTGGCCGGGGCCTGGGAACTGCTAGACGGCGTGAAGCTGCGCGGCGCCTGGTCGCAAAGCTTCCGCGCGCCGAACCTGGCGCAGTTCTACAGCGCCGGCACCCAGGTTTCGAACACCCGGACCGACTTTGCCGCCTGCCGCCTCAACCCCGGCACGACCTGCTCGGGCGTTGGCACGCTGGAAGTGCGCGCCGGCAACCAGAACCTGAAGCCGGAAAACGGTGAGACGCTTTCCGCCGGCGCGATCTTCCAGCCCAGCCGCAACCTCAGCTTCACGATCGACTACTGGTCGCTGCGGACCGAGGGCGTGATCGGGATCCAGGGCGCGCAGAACCAGATCCTGTTCGATCTGCTTGAGCGTCAGGCTGGCCGCAGCAATCCCAATGTCGTTCGCCTGGCCCCGGTCGGAACGCAGGTAGTCGGCACGATCGACTATGTGCAGGACAACTACTTCAACCTCGGGCCGCGCAAGCTGCGCGGGATCGACTTTGCCGCCAGCCTTGACCTGCGCGAGACGCCGGTTGGCTCGTTCAACCTCGATGTTTCGGCATCGAAGCTGCTTGAATACCAGCAGACCCCGTCGGCTCTGCAAGATCAGCTGATCGCCGCAAATGCTGCAGGCCAGCTGGGTACGGGCGTGACGATCACCCAGGCTGGCAGCCAGATCCAGGTTAACGGCAACCCCGAATGGCGGCTGAGCGGCAACCTGACCTGGCGGTCGGGCCCGGTCAGCGCCGGGGTACTGGTCAACTATGTCGGTTCGGTCTTCGATACGGGCACGCTGCAGGTTGATGGCAAGTTCTATGAACTGCCCAGCGTGACGACGGTGAATGCCTATGTGCAGTACCGGGTTGGCAAGGACGAGGGCCTGCTTTCGGGCACGCGCTTCCGCGTTGGCGCCCGCAACCTGTTCGATCGTCAACCGCCGCTCGCCTCGACCAACTATGGCTTCCTCGGTTCGCTGCACGATGCCGTGGGCCGCTTCGTGTACTTCGAACTGTCGAGAGAATTCTGATCGACGCCAGTTCGGCTAAGAAAATGCCACGCGGGCGCTTCCGGATAGCCGGAGCGCCCGCGTGAAACTTCGCCAGGTCGACGCCTTTCGCACTGTTCATTCCAATGCGAGATACCGAAGACTTGCCTGCCGGGTTTTTGGAGAATGCTGAGTGATTAACAGGCTGGCCCGCTGGGCACGACAATCGGCGCTGCTGCTCTCGGCTCTGGCGCTCGCCGCCTCGCCGGTAGCCGCGCAGAAGAAGCAGCTGCTGGAATATCCCAGCATCCATTCGCCGGTTGTGGGCGAAAAGGGCATGGTCGTTTCGCAGAACGCCATCGCCTCGTCAGTCGGCGCTGCGATCCTGCGCGATGGCGGCAATGCCATTGACGCTGCTGTCGCGGTTGGCTTCGCTCTGGCGGTCACCCTGCCGCGCGCCGGCAATATCGGCGGCGACGGCTTCATGCTGGTGCACGATGCCAAAACGAACCAGCAGGTCTTCTTCGATTTCCGCTCGGTCGCGCCCAAGGCGGCGACACTGGCCATGTATCTCGACAACCAGGGCCGCGAGTCGGCCATCGCCAGCCAGGGCTATCTCGCCCCCTCGGTGCCGGGCACCGTGGCCGGCCTCGCCATGGCGCACAAACGCTTCGGGCGGCTGTCCTGGGCCAAAGTCGTTGCCCCGGCCATTGCCCTTGCCCGCGATGGCGTGAACCTGACTCCGGACGAGGCCTTTGTCTTCACCTGGGGCAAGGAGCGTCTCTCCACCAGCGCTGCGGCCCGGGCCGCCTATTACCGCCCCGATGGCTCGCCTTACAAAGCCGGCGAAACCCTGCGTCAGCCGGACCTGGCCTGGACCCTGACCCAGATCGCCAAGCGCGGCGCGGACGGCTTTTACAAGGGACCAGTGGCAGAGCGGTTCGCGGCTGACATGAAGGCCCATGGCGGCCTGATCACGCTGGAAGATCTGGCTGCCTATCGCGCGGTTGAACGCACCCCGCTGCGCGGCACCTATCGCGGGCTGGAGGTAGTAACCGCCCCGCCCGCCAGCGCCGGCGGCGCGACGCTGCTCAACATGCTCAACATGCTGGAGGGCTTCGATCTCAAGCCGCTCGGCCCCGGTTCGGCCCAATCTCTGCACCTGATGGCCGAGACGATGAAGCTGGCCTATGCCGATCGCTATCGGGTTCTGGGTGATACCGACTTCGTGACTGTGCCGGTCCGTGGGTTCATTTCGAAGGACTATGCCAAGCTCCGCGCGCAGCTGATCAATCCGGATCGCGCCCGCCCTGCCAGCGAAATGGGGCCCGGCGATCCCCTGAAATTCGAAAGCCCGTCCACCACCCATTTCTCTGTGGCGGATGCAGAAGGTAATGTGGTGTCCACCGCCTATACCCTGGGTGCCGATTTCGGTTCGGGGGTGATGATCGCGGGCACCGGGGTGCTGCTCAACAACCAGATGAACAACTTCGATCACGTCAATGCCGCCAAGGCGCTGCGTGATGGCACGCCGATGCCGCTCAACGCGATGGCGCCGGGCAAGCGGATGCTTTCGACCATGATGCCCACGATGGTGTTCAAGGACGGCAAGCCGTGGCTGATCACCGGCACGCCCGGCGGCAGCACGATCATCAACACGGTGTTGCAGGTCATCGTCAACGTGGTCGATTTCAACCTCAACGTCGAGGAAGCGACTCACCAGCCGCGGATCTTCCAGGATGCCGGCAATACTCTGCGGGTCGAGCCGAACTTCAATCCGGACACCACGCGCCTGCTGCGCGAAAAGGGCCACCGGATCACTTCGGACGAGACGATGGGCAGCGCCCAGTCGATTTTGATCGAGAACGGCCTTTACCTGGGGGCAGCCGATCCCCGCCGACCGGGGGCCCTGGCCCTTCCGCCAGAGCGCAGCCAGCCGCGGTAAGCAGCAATCATGATGCGCGTCCTCAAGCGTTGAGGGCGCGCATCATCGGCTTCAGGGCTTGAGTTCGATCTTCAGCACCTTGCCCGAAGCGTTACGGGGCAGATCATCGACCACCATCACCCGGCGCGGCACCTTGTAGTTGGCCATGTTGTCGCGCGACCAGGCAATCACGTCATCCGGGCTGACGCTTGCGCCGGGGCGGGGCACGACGAAGGCCACGCCGATTTCGCCCATCCGGTCATCCGCTGCACCTACCACGGCAACCATCCCGATAGCCGGGTGCGCCGCGAGGATTTTTTCAACCTCGGCCGGATAGACGTTGAACCCGCCCGAGATGAACATGTCCTTCTTGCGATCGGTAATCCGGACATAGCCGTTGGCGTCCATCGTTCCGACATCGCCCGTGTGCAGCCAGCCTTCGCCGTCGATCGCTTCGGCCGTGGCGGCGGGATCGTCGAGGTAGCCCAGCATCACCCCGGTGCCGCGCACCAGGATTTCCCCTGTTTCGCCGCGCGGCAACTCGCGCCCGGCTTCGTCGGCGATGATTACTGCGTTGCCGGGTATTGCCGCGCCGCAGGTCTGCGCGATCAGGTCGACCGGGTCGCCCGGGCGGCACGAGGTGATGTTGACGCACTCGGTCATGCCATAGGCGGTAATGATGTCGCGCATGCCCAGTTCGCTGCGGATACGCTCGATCAGCACCGGCGGCACGGTCGCCGCGCCAGTCGTGCCGCCCCGCAGCGATGAGCAATCGAACGGATGCTTGTCGCGCTCGGCCAGCAGCATCTGGAAAATCGTCGGCGGGCCAGGCAGGAAGGCAATGCGTTCCTGTTCGATCAGGCGGATCGCCTCGGCCACGTCGAACTGCGGCATCGGCACCATGACCGCGCCGGCCAGCAGGCAGGCGACCCAGCCCACCTTCATCCCGAAGGAATGGAAGAACGGGTTGGCGATCAGATAGCGTTCGCCCTGCGCCAGCCCGGTATTGCCGATCCAGACGCCGACCTGCGGCAGGATGCGGCCATGCGTCATCAGCACGCCCTTGGGCTGGCCGGTGGTGCCGCTGGTGAACATGATATCCGAAACATGGTCCGGCGTCAGGCTGGCAAGCGCCGCATCGACGCAGGGATCGTCCGCCCCGCGGCCACTGGCGATGAAGCCTTCAAATCCGCTGTCAAGCATGACGGTTTCGGCAAGGGCGGGCAGCTGCTCTGCGGCCAGCAGAGCCGGATAGTCGATCCCCAGGAATCCGCGCACGGTGAACAGCAGCCGCGCGCCGGTGCGGCGCAGGATGTCGCCCGCCTCGCGCCCCTTGAGCCGGGTGTTGAGCGGGACGATCGCTGCGCCGCAAGCCTGTGCGGCAATCGCGGCAATCACCCATTCGCGGCTGTTCGGCGCCCAGATCGCGATCCGGTCCCCGGTCGTGACGCCGCGCTCTTGCAGGGCCGAGGCGGCGGCGCGGCATTCAGCCCAGAGCTGCGCGAAAGTATGCTTCTGGCCCGCTTCGATCAGCGCGACCGCATCGGGCCAGCGCTCTGCGGCGGCGGCGGCGACATGCGGGATGGTCAGCGGCAGCAGTTCAGCCATGCATGTTGCCCGGCCCGAAATAGGCCTTCATCTCGGTCACCTGACCCGCTTCGTTGAAGGCAAAGGTATCGATCACGTCGATCGCCATGTCCTTGCCATCCCAATGCAGGCGGACCTGCATGGCAAAGGCGGCATGAGCGGCGGCAACCCGCACCGGTCCGGCAAGATGCAGCCTGGCACCGGTTGCCATCGACTGGACATAAAACTCCCGGATTGCCTGCTTGCCCACTTTCGGTTCGGTGCCGATTGGATCCTCGATCACCGCATCGTCGGCGAAGATCGCGGCGGCCATGTCCGGATCGCCCGCTGCAAACGCAGCGACATAGGCGTGAACGGCGGCTTCCATCTGCGCGGGGCTGGGCATGGTTCAGTTCTCCGGGAAATAGCGACTGATTGTGTCGACCACGCAGGCCGGCTTATCGCCGCCCTCGATTTCCACCGTCACGCGCACGACCGACTGGATCGCGCCCTTGATCTCCTCGGCCGAGACGATTTCCCCAACGCCGCGGATCCGGCTGCCGACCTTGACCGGGGCCAGGAACCGCAGTCGGTCCGCGCCAACGTTGACCGCGTGACTGAACCCGCGCACCTCGATCAGGTCGGGCAGGAAGAAGTTGACCAGGCTCATCGTCAGATAGCCGTGCGCGATAGTTCCGCCGAACGGCCCTTCCTTGGCGCGTTCGACATCGACATGGATCCACTGGTGATCGCCAGTCACTTCGGCAAAGCCGTTCACGCGGTCCTGGTCGATTGTCAGCCACTCGGTCGGACCAAGCCCGGTTCCCTCCTGGCCGATCAGATCGCGGGGGTTGGCATAGATTTTCGTCATGGTCAGGCCCGCTGGCTGGAGACCGAGACGACTTCGCCGGTCATGTAGGAGGACAGATCGGAGGCCAGGAAGATCATCACGTTGGCAACCTCCCAGACCTCGGCCGGGCGGCCAAAGGCTTCGCGGCTGGACAATTCGGCCAGCAGGTCGTCGGTCGTCACCTTGGCCAGGAAGGCGTGCATGGCGATCGACGGGGCCACCGCATTAATCCGCACATTGTGCTCGGCCGCCTCAACCGCGGCGCAGCGGGTGAAAGCCATGACCCCGGCCTTGGCCGCGGCATAGTGCGCCTGTCCCTTTTGCGCCCGCCAGCCCAGCACCGAGGCGTTGTTGACGATCACGCCGGACTGGCGCGCGTACATCGCCGGCAGGAAAGCCCGGCTCATCCGGAAGACGGAATTGAGCGTGACGTCGAGCACGCGGAACCATTGCTCGTCGGTCATGTCGACCACGTCGACCTCGCCGCCCAGCCCGGCATTGTTGATCAGCACGTCAACCTGGCCGAGCTCACGAATGGCCGCGGCGTGGAGCGCATCAACCTGATCCTGGCTGGTAACGTCGCAGACCACCGTGGCGGGGCGGGCGCAGCCAACCTCCGCGGCGATCCGATCCGCCGCTTCGCCCAGGCGGCGTTCGTGAAAGTCGCTGATCAGCACGGTTGCGCCTTCTTCAGCCGCGCGCCGGGCAGCGGAATAGCCGATCCCGGTGCCGGCCGCGGCGGTTACCACTACCGTCTTGCCCTTCAGCAGGCCGCGCGGTTCCGGATAGGCCGGCACGGGCGCCGCCATCAGGCGTCGCCCCGCGGTTCGCGCGGCAGGCCAAGGCCCCGCTCGGCAATCAGGTTGCGCTGGATCTGGTTGGTGCCGCCATAGATCGTGTCGGCGCGGCTATAGAGGAACAGGTTGGGCAGGACCGACCATTCATAATCCGTCCCTTCCGCCAGTTCGCCAGCCTGGCCGAGCACGTCCATCGCCAGTTCGCCCAGCGAACGCCGCCAGCTGGCCCACTGGATCTTGTAAGTCAGCGCCGCGCCGTCGATCTGCGAATGATCGGTGTTAGACAGCATCCGCAGCGCGCCATAACGCATCAGCCGCAGGCCGATTTCGGCCTTGGCAATGCGCTGGCGGATCAGCGGGTTGTTCGCCGCCCCGGTTTCCTTGGCCGCCGCAATGATCTCGTCCAGCTCGTTACGGAACGCCATTTGCTGGCCAAGGGTGGAAACGCCGCGTTCGAAGGCCAGCAGGCCCATCGCGATCTTCCAGCCATCGCCCACCGCGCCGATCATCGAGTTTTCCGCGCACCGGGCATCGGTGAAGAAAGTCTCGTTGAATTCGGCATCGCCGTTGATCTGCTTGATCCCGCGGACCTCGATCCCGGGCTGGTCCAGCTCCATCATCAGGAACGACAGGCCCTTGGGGCCCTTCGATCCTTCTTCGGTACGGGTGACGACGAAAATCCAGTCGGAAATGTGGGCAAGGCTGGTCCAGATCTTCTGGCCGTTGACCACCCATTCCCCATTTTCGAGCCGCCCCTTGGTGCGCACCGAAGCCAGGTCCGATCCGGCGCCTGGTTCGGAAAAGCCCTGGCAGAAGATCGTTTCACCGGCGGCGATGCCGGGCAGGAAGCGATGCTTCTGCTCCTCGGTGCCGAGAGCCAGGATCGTCGGCCCGGCCAGTTCGATACCGATGTGATTGACGCGGCCGGGCACTCCGGCGCGGGCATATTCCTCGGCAAAGATCACCTGCTGGGCCAAGGTCGCATCGCGCCCGCCCCAGGCGCTGGGCCAGCCGATGCACGACCATTTGTGCGCGGCCAGCTGCTGTTCCCACTCCTTGCGGCGCTCAGCCTTGGCGGTCAGCGTGCTGATGCCCTTGATGTCGCTGAATTCGCCGGCCATCTGGCCCTGCAGCCAGTCGGCACATTCCTGGCGGAACAGTTCTTCCTCGGCGGAAAAACCCAGTTTCATGCCGCTTCTCCCAAAATCATCGTGGCGACTTGTTCGCGGTGCCATTCCCCGCTGCCCAGTATCGATTGCAGCGCCCGGGCCCGCTTGAAGAACAGGTGCGCATCGTGTTCCCAGGTAAAGCCGATCCCGCCATGCAGCTGGATCATGTTGCCGGCGCACATGAAAGCGGTGTCAGCGGCAAAGCTCTTGGCGGAGTGCAGCGCAACGGCCGCTTCATCCGCCCCTTCGTCAACCGCGCAGGCTGCCCAGTAGACAGCCGAACGGGCCTGCTCGACCTCTACCACCATGTCGGCCAGGCGGTGCTTGTAAGCCTGGAACGAGCCGATCGCGCGGCCGAACTGCAAGCGTTCGCGGGCATAGGCGACCGTCCGGTCGATCGCGGCCTGCGCCAGGCCCAGCCCTTCGGCGGCGACACAGATCCAACCGACGTGGCGCGCCGCAGCCAGCGCAGCGATGCCGCCCGGCAAGGGATCGGCTGCCACCCGGTCCAGCGTGACCGTGGCATAGGGCCGGGTCTGGTCCATCGTGGTATGCCCGGTCACGGTAACGCCGAGGGCGTCGGCCTTGACCAGCCAGGCGCCGGTGGCATCACCCAGCACGAACAGGCTGGCGCTGGTGCCGTGCGGCACGAACCGGAAGGTTCCGGAAAGCGTGCCGTCCGATTGCTGCACGGCATCGGTGCCGGCTACGGCCGCGATCACTTCGCCAGCCAGCTTCCGGAGGAGCCATTCAGCCCACTGCGTGGCCGAACCGCCAGTCGCAATGGCCCGCGCGGCCATCGCCTGGCCCAGCAGCGGCAGAGCGGCAACCTGGCTTCCCGCTGCCTCGGCAACGATGGCAAATTCGATCATGCCCAGGCCGGCACCGCCCAGTTCCTCGGCAATGCCGATACCGGCCAGCCCCAGTTCAGAGCAGAAGCTGCTCCACAGTTCCCGGTCGATCCCGTCAGCCGCCATGGCCTTGCGGGTCCGCTCGCTCGTGGCGTTTTCGGCAAAGAAACCGCGGACCGTTTCCGCGATCATGGCCTGTTCTTCAGTGAAGACGAATTCCATTATGCAGTCCCCCAGACCTTGCGCGGCGGCACCCGTTTGGCGAGCAATTGCTCAACCACGGCGCCCAGTTCGGCGGGCTCCCACCGATCGCCCTTGTCAATCACCGGCCCTTCGCGCCAGCCATCCTCCAGCATGATCTTGCCGCCTTCCAATTCGAAGACGCAGCCCGTCACATCGGCGCTTTCGGCGCTGCCCAGCCAGACGACCGCCGGGGCGATGTTGGCCGGGTCCATCACGTCGAAGGCCTGGCCTTCGGTCGCCATCTTGTCGGCAAAAGCCTGCTCGGTCATGCGGGTCCGGGCCGAAGGGGCCAGCGCGTTGGCGGTGATGCCATAGCGGCCCAGTTCCGCCGCCTGCACCAGCGTCAGCGAAGCAATCCCGCCCTTCGCGGTGGAATAGGCGGCCTGCGCGATCGAGCCTTGCAAACCAGCACCGGACGAAGTGTTGATGATCCGGGCATCGGGATTTGCCCCGCCCTTCTGCTTTTCCCGCCAGTAGTTCACCGCATGGCGCGACAGGCAGAAATGCCCGCGCAGGTGAACGTGCATGGTGGCGTCCCATTCCTCAAGCGTGGCGGAAACGAACATCCGGTCACGCACGATACCAGCGTTGTTGACCACGACGTGAAGATCACCAAAGGCATCGAGTGCCGCATCGACAATCCGCTTGGCGGCGTCCCAGTCGGTAATGTCCTCGTAATTGGCAATCGCCTTGCCCCCGGCGGCGACAATTTCGGCAACGACGCCATCGGCGGCGCTGGTGTCACGCCCTTCGCCGTTCAGCGAAGTGCCAATGTCGTTGACCACCACGTTGGCCCCTTCGGCGGCGAAAGCCAGAGCATAGGCCCGGCCCAGTCCGCGCGCGGCGCCGGTGATGATGACAGTGCGGTTGTCGCAGATACCCATTACAGCCTCTCGATAATCGTGACGTTGGCCTGGCCGCCGCCTTCGCACATGGTCTGCAAACCATAGCGGCCGCCGGTGGCTTCCAGCGTGTTAAGCAGGGTGGTCATCAGCCGCGCGCCAGTCGCGCCCAGCGGGTGGCCAAGCGCGATCGCACCGCCGCGCACGTTGACCTTTTCGTGCGGGATGCCGAGTTCCTTCATCCAGGCCATCGGCACCGAGGCGAAGGCCTCGTTACATTCGAACAGATCGATGTCGTTCACGCTCATCCCGGCCTTCTTCAGCGCGTGCTGGGTCGCCGGGATCGGGGCAGTCAGCATCCAGACCGGATCGTCGGCCCGGACCGAGATGTGGTGAATGCGGGCGCGCGGTTTGAGGCCGTGATCCTTCACCGCCTGTTCGCTGGCAATCAGCAGCGCGGCGGCACCGTCGCAGTTCTGGCTGGCGACGCCGGCGGTAATCACCCCGCCTTCCTGCACGGCCTTGAGGCTGGCCAGCCCCTCCAGGGTCGTGCCGGCGCGAATTGTTTCATCGGCTTCCAGACCTTCAAGCGGCGCGATTTCGGCCGTGAACAGGCCGGCTTCGCTGGCGGCCTGCGCGCGCTGATGGCTGGCGAGGGCAAACTCTTCCATCGCCGCGCGGCTGATGCCCCACTTTTGTGCGATCATTTCCGCGGAGTTGATCTGGTTGAGCAGACCGTCGCCAAACCGCTCGATCCAGCCCTTGCTGGTGTTGAACGGATTGTCGAAGCCATAGGGCTGGCCGGCGAACATCGCCGCCGAGATCGGGATCGCATTCATCGCCTGGCTACCGCCGGCCACCACCAGGTCCTGCGTCCCGCTCATCACGCCCTGCGCGGCGAAGTGGACCGCCTGCTGGCTTGAGCCACACTGGCGGTCAATCGTGGTGCCGGGCACGTGGAGCGGCAGGCCGGCCACCAGCCAGACCGTGCGGCCGATGTCACCCGCCTGCGGTCCGATCGTATCGCAGCAGCCCCAGACAACGTCGTCCACGGCATTGGCGTCAATCCCGGTCCGTGCAACCAGCGCCTTGATCGGATGGGCACCGAGGTCGGCCGGGTGGAGGTGGGCCAGGCTGCCCTTCTTGCGCCCGATCGGGGTGCGGACGGCATCGATGATATAGGCTTCAGCCATGGTGTTCCTCAGGCAAAGGTGTGTTCGGGGCCGATGGCAAGGCCGCCATCAAGGACGGCTGCATCGATCCGTTTGACGTGGAAGGACCGGTCACCCCAGGCACCGGCCAGGGCCCAGCTGCGCTTCATCCAGAAGTGCAGATCGACCTCATAGGTATAGCCCATGGCGCCGTGGACCTGGATCGCGGTTTCGGCGGTCTGGATCGCGGCATCGGTCGCCACCAACTTGGCATGGCTGACGTGGACTGGGGCGGAGGCCAGGCCATCCTGCAAGGCCTGGGCTGCGCGCCAGACCACCGGCTTGGCGAATTCGATCGCCACGGCGCAGCTGGCAAGCTGATGCTTAAGGCCCTGGAACGCCCCAACCGGTTGACCAAACTGGGTACGGACCTTGGCATATTCGACCGCCTGGTGAAGCATGGCATCGGCCAGTCCGACCAGCTGGGCCGCGCTCATCAAGGCACCCAGATCAAGCAGATAGGGGTCCGAGCTGCCGGCTGCCGGGAACATCACCAGGTTGCGCAGCGGATCGACGCTGCTGAGCGCCGGGCCTTCGCCATCGGCCACCCAGGGGTTGAGCACGTGGGGCAGGGCGACCTTGCGTTCGCCCGCGGCAATCGCACCCAGCCCGTCATGCTCACCTTTGGCGAGCAGCCAGGGCACGGCGACAAAGGCCGTATCGACCAGCGGTTCGGCCAGACAGGCCCGGCCACATTCGGCCGCAATCAACGCGGCTTCGACCAGGCCCATGCCCAGCCCGCCGTGTTCCTCGGGCACCAGCAGCGCGGTCAGTCCCATGTCGACCAGGCCCTGCCAGATCGCGGGATCGCGGTTGCCCTCCAGATCGAGGCGGCGCAGCACTTCCGGGCCGTGAGTGCCGGCCAGATAGTCGCGCACGCTGTCGGCCAGGGTCAGCTGGTCATCGCTGAAACGGAAATCCATCAGCCTGCTCCCACGCGCGGAAGGCCAAGCAGCCGCTCGGCAATGATGTTGCGCTGCACCTCGTTCGAGCCGGCATAGATCGGGCCGGAGAGCGAGAAGATGTAGCCTTCAAGCCACTGGTTGATCTGGCCGTTGCCGAACCGCTTCAGCTCGGCATGAGCGCCCAGGATCTGCATCGCGGTGCGGTGCATCGCGCGGTCGAGTTCCGACCAGAAGATCTTGTTGAGGCTGGCTTCCGCGCCGATCTTGCCGCCGGCCATGATCTTTGAGGCAACCGCATAGGTGTTGTAGGCATAGGCTTGCGCCGCGCCCCAGGCCTGGATCACCGCTTCGCGCGCGGCGGGCGAAGCCTCTGCCTCATGCGCGCGGAACAGCTCGACCAGCCGCCTGGCTGTCGCCTGGAACCGGCCGGGCGAACGCAGCATCAGCCCGCGTTCGAACCCTGCGGTGGCCATGGCGACATTCCAACCCTCACCCTCGCCTGCCAGGCAGTTCTCGACCGGCACGCGCACTTCATCAAAGAACAGTTCGGCAAAGCCGGTATCGCCGTGCAGCTGGCGGATCGGGCGGCGGGTGATGCCGGGGCTGTTCAGATCGAACAGGATGAAAGTCAGCCCCTTGTGGCGCTTGCTGTCCGGATCGGTGCGGAACATGCCGAAGCCCCAGTCGGCAAAGGCTGCGCGGCTTGACCAGGTCTTCTGCCCGGTGATGACGTAATGATCACCGTCTCGCACCGCCTTCGACTGGATCGCCGCCATGTCGCTGCCGGCACCTGGTTCGGACCAGGCCTGGGCCCAGATCACCTCGCCCCGCGCCATCGGCGGCAGGAAGCGGGCCTTCTGTTCCTCGGTGCCGAATTCCATGATCGTCGGGCCGAGCAGGAAGATGCCGTTCTGGTTGGCCCGGTTAGGGCCGCCGGCGCGGAAATATTCTTCCTCGAAGATCAGCCACTCGATCAGGTCGAGGCCGCGCCCGCCATAGGCTTCGGGCCAGGTGACCATGCCCCAGTTGCCGCTCGCCAGGGTGCGTTCCCATGCGACGTGCTGGTCATAGCCTTCACGGCATTCCAGCGTGACCAGCGGCTCCTTGGGCACGTGGGCTTCCATCCACGCACGCACTTCGGCGCGGAAGGCCTGCTGCTTTGGGGTATAGGCCAGGTCCATCAGAACTTCGCCGCCTTCCCGGTTTCCACAAAGGCGTCCCGGCTTTTCTGGCTGTCTTCGTGCATGTACATTTCCAGCGTGAAGCCCTGCTCCCAGCGGTAGCCGCGATCGACATCGCGCGGCTCAAGGCCGTTGAGCGCCTCCTTGGCGATGACGAGGGCCTTGCGGCTCTTGCCGGCGATCACCGCGCTGAATGCGCGTGCCTCGGCCACCAGGTCGGCGCGCGGCACGACCTTTTCGACCGCGCCCAGGCGATAGGCCTCAGCTACAGGAATGTTGCCGCCGGTGAAGAAGGCAGCGCGGACCTTGTGCAGCGGCAACATGCGCGACAGGTGGCTCGCCCCGCCCATCGCCCCGCGATCAACCTCAGGCAGGCTGAAGAAAGCGTCATCGGCAGCAATGATCGTGTCACTTGCGCCGCAAATGCCGATCCCGCCCCCGATCACGAACTTGTGGACCGCCACGACCACCGGCACTTCGGCATCGCGGATCGCCTTGAAGGTCAGGTAATTGCCCCGGTTCAGCACCGTGATCCGTTCGGGGTGGGCCTGCATTTCCTTGATATCGACCCCGCCGCAAAAGCCGCGCGATTCCTCGGCAGCACGGATCAACACGCAGTTCACCTCGGGATTGCTGGCTGCCGCCGTGATGATCGCCGGCAGGGCCATCCAGGTCTCGCTGTCGAAAGCATTGACCGGCGGGACGTCGAAGACGATCTCGGCAATCCGGTCGCGGATTTCGGTGGTGATCGGCATGGCCTTCAGTCCTTCGCGCAGAGCGCGGCGATCCGGGCGCGCGCTTCGGTTTCGATTGAGTGGCGCAGGTCGGCGCAGGCCGGCAGATCGCGCAGCCGGCCGGCCACGGCGCCGGTTGCCATCAGCCCCTGATCGGCATCGCCAGAGACCACTGCGCGCTGGATCATGATCGGCGCAGCTGCCGCCATCATTGCGGCGCTGAGCGGCATTTCGCCGTGGCTGGTCATGCCGCGCGCGGCGCCCAGTACCTCGCCCCAGCTCATGCCCGTCTGGCGTTTCATCTCAAGGCCAGCCTCGATCGCCCGCAGCCACATGGCGATCCGGCCCGATCCCTCGATCCGGCGCAGCAGGGGGTTGAGGATCATCCGCTGCGGGATACCGTCAACCTTGGTCGAAACGATGATGTCACCCGTGCCGGCCTTGACATAAGCCGCCTTCGGCCCGGCGGGCACGGGGCTCTCCGCGGTCATCATGAACCGGGTGCCCATCGCAATTCCGCAGGCGCCATAGGCAAGCGCCGCAGCCAGCCCGCGGCCATCGCCAAATCCGCCAGCAGCGACCACCGGCACGTCCACCGCATCGAGCACTTGCGGCAGCAGCACGGTGGTCGGCACCGATCCGGTGTGCCCGCCGCCCTCGCCGCCCTGGACGGTGACCATCTCGCAGCCCAGCTGGACCATCTTTTCGGCGTGCTTCACCGCGCCGACAGTCGGGATGCACAGGATCCCCGCATCGCGGAAGCGGCCGATCATCTTCGCATCCGGACCGCGCCCGAAGCTGACGGCTTTCACCCGGTCGGCATTGGCAAGGATAATCTCGACGATTTCCGCCGCGCCGGCCTGAAACGAGTGGAAGTTCACCCCAAAGCCATGGGGGGTCAGGTCTTTGAGCCGGGCAATCGCCTCCCCCAGTTCAGCCGGCTTCATCACCGCGCCGGCCAGGAAGCCAAAGGCCCCGGCATTGCTGGTCGCGGCGACGAGCTGCGGCGTCGCGATCCAGCCCATCGCAGTCTGGATCACGGGCAGGCGGCAGCCAAGCCGCTCAGTCAGGGCCGTGGAAAGCGGATCGGCCACGATTCAGGCTCCGCCGTCCCGCTGCTTGTTGGCGGCGGCGGCGGACTTGCCGGAAACACCGGCGATCGAATTGCCGTGAACCAGATCGTTCTGGGCATGGGCGAAGTGGTGCATGTGGAACACCGCGTCCATCGCGCTGCGCTTGCCGCGCAGTTCCTCGACATGGTTGACCGCCTGCTTGGTCAGCCAGTTGCCCAGCCGCGGCGCGGCGGCCAGCTTGGCGGCCCAGGTGGCAGTTGCCTCGCGCAGTTCTTCGCGCGGGACCACCTTGTTCACCATGCCGAAGCGTTCGGCCCGGGCAGCGGGCATCCGCTCACCCAGCAGCAGGAATTCCTTCGCGACGCGCGGCGGCAGTTCATAGGCATGGGCGAAATATTCGACCCCCGGAATGCCCATCATCGGCACCACCGGATCCTGGAAGAAGGCATCGTCGCTCGCCACGATCAGATCGCAGACCCAGGCCAGCATCAACCCACCGGCAATGCAGGCGCCCTGAACCATGGCGATGGTCGGCTTGGGAATATCCCGCCAGCGGCGGCACATGCCAAGGTATTGCTCCTGCTCGCGGGTATAGAGCAGCTCGGCCGCCGGCTTGTTGGTGTGCCCGCCGATCATCAGCCGCTTGTCGAATTCGTGATGCAGATCGCGGCCCGGCGTGCCGATGTCATGCCCGGCGGAAAAGTGCTTGCCCGTGCCCGCCAGGACGATGGCACCGACGCTATCATCCTGCACGGCGCGGTTGAAGCAATCGTCCAGCGCATAAGTCATCTGACCGTTCTGGGCATTGTTGAAGCCGGGGCGGTTCATCGTGATCCAGGCAACCCCGTCGATCACTTCGT
>JACCDV010284641.1_pt1 | contig 17425 bp, 13 predicted proteins | sample 7446131 | NCBI WGS metagenome assembly JACCDV01 (sample SAMN15323448, study PRJNA562643) | freshwater metagenome | isolation source: river surface water | place: USA:Blue River Watershed | collected 2017-08-17 | reverse complement strand
GTAATTCCTGTTCCCACCTTAGTCATAGCGGAAAAAGTGGCATTAGAAAAGTTGCCATCGCCGTCTGTGTCTAACACGAAATACACCGTTTCGGAATCATATAATTGAATCGCTGAATTAGGCAACGAAACATTGGCTGTATTGCCAAACGCAGGGACACTAATCTTTGTTGCAGCCGTAACCCCTGTATTATTCACCTTCCATTTGCGTAATAACGGATAATAATCTCCTGTTAAAACGTCATCATAAATGACAAATGCATTATTGTCGCCGAGCAATAAATAAGAATTATCTGTTGCCAAATCATTTCCTATACTTGTCGAATTGGTTGCCCCTAGAATGGAATTATTTCCAAGCGTAATGAATTTACCATTATAAGCTGTCGAAAATGCCTGGCGCTGGTGCAAGCCTTGGCTATCTGAACGACCTAGACCAAATACATTATTGTGGTAGGTTGAATTTGTCGTTCGATTCCAAATTATAGTTCCATCGGCCGCGAGGTAATCATGGCCTACCGAAATACCATATTTGATTCCCAAATAACTTTCAACAATATTTTGCTGAGTTGCGCTATTCGGGTTTTGGAACGTGATAATCTCGGCAATGGGACCATTCCAATATCGATTCGTTCCCGACTGAAAGGAAATGCTCTGTGCAGAAAACGGTGATGCGTCTATCAGGGCGGTCGCAGTCATGACATTCGGCTGTCCTTTAGGTCCAAAATCATAGGTAGATGATGCCGAACCCACAACCCCATCTTTACGCCAAGAACCCTGACTAGAGGTCATTTGGCTAGGAAATTGAACCGTACTTCCAACACCCCCGTGGAAATTCGGTACTGTGCCCGCACTATATAATACGTGATAATAATCCGTACCTGCGGTAGCATTGGCATCTTGAACAACCCAATAGCTCTGACGAATATTAGTCAAATCTGGAATATTGTAAGAGAATGTTGAGGTAGTGTTAAAATTAATGGCAGGATTAAAATTAATGGCGTTTGAAGCAAATGTTGGCTGGTTAGCTACCGTCGCGTTAAATGCATCGGATTCATTCCCTGATAAATCATCCCAAAAAGGAACCTTGTCATTATTGCTGAAACCGGTCGCATTTGATTTAGTATAAATATCCAATCGCATCGCGCGGTAGGTTGTCGAATAACCTGCAGGAATGATACGAACAAACCGACAAGTGACCGGAGCATCAAAATCGGCATAATGCATCACATTATAGACCTCATTCCCCTCAAATAAACCTAAATCCGTGTAAGTGACGTTGTCGGAGGAAACACGAACATGAAAATCACTAACAAAATAATTCGCACTTCCTGCACCCAGCGTAGCAACACCATCCACCGTCTGTATGCTACCTAAATCTAATGTAATCTGACCCAGCGCATTACTACCCGTTGGATTCGAAGCAGCGCCTTCGGCAGCATTTGAGATCCAACCATTGGGACTTGTTAACAAAGATCCTGCTGCAGTCCAAGACGCATTCAATTCACTCGATGCCGTTCGTCGATTCGCTGGAACATTCAATAATGTCCGCGTGGATTTAACAGCAGCATCAGCTTTTAACCAAAACGAAGGGCGAACAGATGAATTAAGAGGAGAAGCCGATGGGAAACTGGGTGAAAATAGGTATTGCCGACCAGCGCCCGACCCAGGAAAAAAATTGTTTGTACTGAATTCAATCTTAGAGCTTAAAATATGATTGAAAGTATATACGGAAATATATTCTCTCGCACCCAGATTACCCAATCCGGCAGACGCAGACATCGTGCCCGTTGGCACCGTGTTGCCATACAAGAATTCAATGTTGTTACTCGTTTCGTATAGCTTGATTTGATAGCTAAATCCGGTGGCCGCATTGGAGGTATATGCTACTTTCCACTGAACCGTCAGGACACGATTAGGTGCAGCTCCCGTCAAGGCATACGTCACTCCACCCCCGCCTGCCACAGAAGTCGTATAGGTCGCATCCCACCAAGCATATATTTTAGGTGTATTCGTTACAGAAATAGCACTATTACTGCTCTCATTCGTAACAACCACAGACCCTAATTTCAATAAACCCGCAGCGTTTACAGAAAAGTCGGAATATGATTTTCCTTGATACACAAAATTAAAGCCGATGGGCGTAACAGCAGAAGGCGCCGCTAAAGCAGAACCTCCGGCAATCAAATTAGACCCTCCTACTAATTCGGTATATGTAACTGGGGTAGTTGTGAATTTTAAATTAGTTAATTGCGCTTTAGCAACATGACTAATATTTAAAGTTAGTACAACGAAAAGTACCGCTTGCGCAAGCGCAAAACGAAACGTTTTTGGGACAACGTTCTTCATTTAGGGCAAATAAATTTAAAACTAAGTTGGCCCATTAACATGCTTAAAACACAGAATGGGCAAACAAAGAAATAAAAATGGCCCCGAGGGATTTGTCAAGAAAAAAGACAGAAACAAAAATTGGACGAATAAATTAACGCGTTTGGGCGCTAAAATACTCCTTGGGCGTACAGCCTTTGGCCTTTCGAAATGCCGTGTAAAAACTCTGCCTTGATCCAAAGCCAGATGCTTCTGCAATCGCCTCAATGGAGCTTTTAGCCAAAAAATCCGGATTGCGAAGTTGCTCTTCGATGTAAGCAATCCGGTAATTGTTTAAAAAGTCTCGAAACGAAATGCCGTGTTTATGTTTAATCGCTTGCCCGATCAAGCGATGCGGCGTGGAGGTAAGGGATCCGAGTAACTCGGCGGTCAATTGTGAGTTTAAAAAAACCTCGGTGCTTTTAAAATATTCTTCAATCTTATCTGCCAAGGCCAACAATCGTTCCTCCTCTCGCTCATTTCGCTCGATTTCATTTGAAGATACGATTTGACTCACATCCCCACGTAAATGTTTAGCCAGTATTTCAACATCCAACAATTTGGGATTTAATGCCAAATAGAATAAATGAAAAACAAACTCCGCAATCAATAGGTAGTCGACCGGTAGAAAAGATGTTTTACCCTGATACGTAAAGATAAATGCATGCCATATATAGTATAGCGTTGCAATCCGAAAAACGAGGACACCGATAATCCAAAAATGAAAAATCCCTTTTTGAAATAATACTTGATTCTCTTTCGCGCGACGGAATCGAATGTAATAATAAACCATGGCTAAATAGAAAACCAAGTACAAAACAAACTTGGCATACACATGGTAAATAGGATCAAACCACATAAATCGCTCACTGAAGGCAAAGTAATCTCCCTGTGCAAGCATCCATTTTATCTCCTCAATTTTAGTTTCTTCCGAACTAAGGTAATAGGGGGTATTTTCTGCCAATTGAACGAACAAAGGAATAAAAAAGAGCAAATGCACCATTTTAAAGTTTTCCCTCGGGTGAAATAAGTACCACAAAAACAAAAAATTTAAAGGAGGAAGCGCATAGAACAGAGGAGCTAAGGTCCGGAAAAAGTAAGGCGTTTCAATAATGTGCTCCGGCATCAAATAATATGCCGCGATAACCAAGTAGGCAAGAATTAAAAATTGTATGGCCAAAATTTTGGCAACGACTAAGCCTCCTCGACGAAATAAAAAGTTAAGTCCAAATAGGACACAGAGTGAACTTATTAAGGAAAAGGCGTATAAGGAACCCGGCGTATACATGTAAATTTAGAACTATAGCTTGAGTTCGAATTAGCAAAAATTGGACAAAACAAATTGTAACAAAAAAAGAAAGAAACAAAAATTTGACAATTGGTCATTTTAGTCTTTTGAGCTAAAATATGCCGCAGGAGTCATGCCATGAAGCCGATTGACAGCATTATTTAGACCTTGTCGGGACCCGAACCCTGCCTGCTCCGCAAGTAAGTCTTGTGAATAATTTCGCCAAGCCTCCACTTGCTTCCGCTGCTCAAGGATGTAATTGATCCGCCAAGAATTGACAAAATCAGGGAAACTTAATTGATAAATATAAGCCGTCGTTCGGGAAAGCTCCTTCGTAGAAACCTGGATCTGACTCCCGACTTTTTCCAAGGTCAAATCAGGATCTAGAAATACTTGATGGCTAGCAAATAACTCTTCCAAACGTGCCGCATAAGACTCGTATTTTTTGAGCTTTTCAAAATCTTCCTCTGCTTCCGGTTGACGCTCACTTTCCTGAAGCCGAAGAACCAAAGAATGAAATGTCAAACCATCCAAGATGGAAGGCCTGTATAAGACAGCACCCAAATTCACAAAGACCGCTAAATGCATCAGCAAGTCCGAATACGAAAATTTCAAGTTGTTAAAGCCGATAATCCCTAATACATAGGCCCCGATAAACAAAACGGATAATAGTCCCAGCAAAGAATGAGCTAAAATCCAATTGAAGATAAACTGATTTGCTTTGTATATAGCCCGTGAGTTTTTTTGAATAAAGCGAATAGCTAAAACCAACGAACTTGCGGAATAGATAAAGGTAAATAGCACCTTTAATAAAGACAAAATCCTCGGCGGAATCAGCGTTACTGTTCCTGGGTAATTAACCAATGATTTATACTTTAAGACCAACTCAATCTGCGCTATTTTATCCTCAACTGGTCCAAAATAAAACGGCAAAAGTTCAAGCAAGTGAAATATAAATGGGATAAAAAATAAGTAATGCCAACGGATAAATTTTTGACTTGGATGAAACAGGTAATACACGAATAAATAGAGTACCGGAGGGGTCAAGAAGTGAATGGGGGACCCCAACAAAAATAGATGCGGATACTCGATAATTCTTCCACCTGTTGAAAAATACCCTAGTATAATGCGAGCACAAAAAAGAATAAATGACAAGCCCAAAAATTTGGAGGCGAGTAACCCTTTTCTAAAAAGCAGGTTTATACCAAATATTCCTACTAGGGTAGATATGACGAAATTATACAGAAGCTCGACAATCGTCAGCACGGATATTGATGTTATTAGAGTAGCTAAAATCAAATATACCCGCTTAGTCAGGATAAACAAAAAACCCCTGCGAAAAAATCACAAGGGTTTTATTAACTCCGTGTTCTAAATTATAATCATTAATACATGATTCTACTGAAATTCGCCGAAATCAAAAAAGATTTCATCCGAGGTTTGAAAACGCTCCCAGCGTAATTCAAATAAAACATAAGACTCCACATCCATTCTTAGGTCCAAAACCCTTTCACCACCCTCCTTCAAATAAAACTTCAAACTTAATCGGCCGCTTTCAGTCAAATAGTTTTTGTCGATTCGTTCGACACGAGATTCCATCAGAAAACAAACACGACTGTCCTCGCGTATTCGGAAACATTTCATGGATGAAGAATTATCATTCAAAGTAAATCAGATTTAGAAAGAGCGATTGTCAACAAAACGGTCTGCCGACAGATTTTTGACAAAAAACATTTTCCAATTGCCCCAAACAGCCCAAAAACACAGATTTTTGACAAAATTTAAATGCCGATTCCAAGAATAATTCAATAATAAGATGGAAATTTGCAGAATATAAGCCAACATTCATGCGACATCTTTACCTCACTTTCTTTCTATTCATCAGTTGGGTGTCGCAAGCCCAATACCGTATTAACCTACAAATTACGGCACCCAAAGACAGCATCGCTTACCTCCGTGGAGTCGTCTTCGATGACAAAAACTACTTTCCCAAAGACACGATTCGCATCACGAAAAAAAACAGTGTAATACTTTCCACCAAACCCATCGTAGGCGGCATCTATTATTTCCAATTAGATAAAAGTAAAAAGCGACTCTACTTCATTCTGGAAAACAATGATAACCTTAACCTAACGATTACGGGAAACGAAATACAATCAAGCAACCCACGAAATCAGATCTTCTTTCAATACCAAAGACTTGAAAAATCCTTTGGTATCATTGATTCCCTTTATGCAGCGGAAATCGCAAAAGGTCGAAAATTCAGTTACAGCGATAAAGCCGCATTTTTCAAGGATAAAACCAATGCACTAAAAGCTTTTCGAACAAAAGCCTTGCCGAAACTCAACCCCTCAGAAGTACTACACATCTATTTCTCAGCCCTGAATCGATTAGATGGATCCGTGCCCGACAAGAAAAATTATGCCGCGCGTGCACAGTTTATCAAAGGGCTGGATTTTAATGTCAACAAACTACTATTTATTCCAACCTACAAGGAACTCTTAACGGAATACATGGGATATTTCCCCACGCACGGGGACTCCCTATTAAAAGGTGTTGATATCGTTTTGAAAAAAATCAATTGTCAATCAAAATCCTATCCTTACGCCTTCAATTATTTCGCCCAAGTCATGCGCAATCGGAATGTGCAAAACAATACGGAAGGCTTTATCAAATTTGTCGATCGCTACGTGGAGAAGGGAAATTGCCCCTTTCTACAAGCCTCGCAAAAAACAGCATTTATCGATGAGGCCAAACGCCTTCAAACGACGGTAAGCCTTACCAAGAGCCCTGCAATAAGTTTACCGGATACGGCAGGAATTCAACAAGATCTACATGCTTTCGCTAAACAATTCGATTATACTCTGCTAGCCTTCTATGCCCCCACTTGCGATCATTGCCAAAAAGAAGTCCCCGAAATGGATAGCACGATGAAAATCGTCGAAAGTCGCCTCAATCTTACCCTAGGACGCTTCTACGTTTGCAACGAACCGGGGGTACCGAAATCCACCTGGCGTAATTTCATCTCCGACTATAAAATCACGAGCAATGCCATCCACGTAGAACTCCCAAACATTTCAGACATCCGAACCCAATATGACGCATTCTCAAATCCGGTGTTTTTCCTGCTAAACCGCGAAGGCGAAATCGTCGCCCGACGAATTAGCCCCAGCACCCTACGAAAGTATTTCGCGGAAATACAGAAGCAGCGGCTCGCAACTAAACCGTAGAGACGCGATACCTCGCGTCTAAAAACCAATACCGTAGAGACGCGATACTTCGCGTCTAACATAAAAAAGACGCGAAGTATCGCGTCTCTACATTCATAGTATATTCTTAGTTCTAATTTTATTATCTTGCCCCGCAAACCTATTCAACATGAAACACCCCATCGCAATGAACCTGCTCGTCTACGGGCCGGAGATGGATCAAAACGTATTAGCCGAATTAGCCTTCATCGCCGAAACCGGTTATCAAGGCATTGAAATACCCATATTCAATACGGATCTCGCACACTGGGGGCCTTGGAAACAGGAGGCGGACCGACTCGGTTTGCAGATTTTTACCTGTGGCATTGCAGGGCCGAACGAGAACCTCATTTCCCCCGATCCCAACATCCGTCAAGCCGGATTAAACTACATCAAAGCAACGATTGATATCGCCGAATTTCTCGGTTCCCCTTATATTTCAGGGCCCATTCATTCCGCGTTGGGCGTTTTCACCGGAAAACCTGCGACCGAACAAGAAATTAGCTGGGCCGTTGACGGGATTCGTGAGGCGGCGGATTATGCCGCATCCAAAAACATCACCATCTGCCTCGAATACCTCAATCGATTCGAGAGCTACTTGGTTTCCTGTGCCGAGGAACTGTACGCTTTGGTGAAAAAGATCAACCACGCAAACGTGAAAATCATGTTCGATACTTTTCACGCGAACATCGAAGAGAAAAATACCTCCGAGGCGCTGAAACGAATGGCCGATTTAACTCCACACATTCAAATTTCAGAAAGTACCCGCGGGATATTAGGACAAGGGCAGGTAGATATTTCCGGACTACTTCTTACTTTACAAGAATTGAATTATCCAGGCTGGATTGTCGTTGAATCCTTTGGGATTAAACTTCCGGCAGCGCATATTTGGCGGAAAATGTTTGAGAATGAACGAGAGCTGATCGAGAAATCGTATCGGCATTTGATGTCATTAATGTAGAGACGCGATACCTCGCGTCTTTAAAAACAAAAAAACAGACGCAAAGTATTGCGTCTCTACAAAACAAAAAAACAGACGCAAAGTATTGCGTCTCTGCAAAACAAAAAAACAGACGCAAAGTATTGCGTCTCTACAAAACAAAAAAATAGACGCAAAGTATTGCGTCTCTACAAAACAAAAACAGACGCAAAGTATTGCGTCTCTACAAAACAAAAAAACAGACGCGAAGTATCCCGTCTCTACATAAAACCTAAACCTATGAAAAAATACAACGTTGCCATCGTCGGCCTGGGATTTGGAGCTGAATTCATCCCCATTTATTTGAAACACCCTTTGGCAAATATGTATGCCATTTGCCAGCGAAACGAGGAAAAACTTAATTCCATCGGAGAGGCTTACGGCATCGAACATCGCTACACCGATTTTGAAAAATTGATTCAAGATCCCAACATCGATGTGGTACACATCAATTCACCCATTCACCTACACGCCGAACAAACATTGAAGGCGCTGAACGCGGGAAAACACGTCGCTTGTACCGTTCCCATGGCCACGACCGTGGAGGAATGCAAGGCGATCGTCGAGGCGAGCAAGCGCATGGGCAAGAAATACATGATGATGGAAACCGTAGTCTATGCCCGCGAATTCTTGTACATCAAAGAACTTTACGAGAAAGGAGAGCTAGGGAAAATTCAGTTTTTGAAGGCATCTCACCAACAAGACATGGACGGCTGGCCGGATTATTGGCCGGGTCTTCCTCCGATGCACTATGCAACACACTGCGTGGGTCCTGTAGCCGGCTTATTGCGTTTGGAGGCTGAATATGTTTCGTGTTTTGGTTCCGGAACCATTCGCGAGGAATTGATCAGCCACTACAATTCGCCTTTCGCCGTGGAATCTGCACACATCAAATTCCGTGATTCGGATTTAAGCGCGATGGTATATCGATCGTTGTTCGATGTAGCTCGTCAATACCGCGAGAGTTTCGAAGTGTACGGATCCAAAAAATCCGTGGAATGGCCTTTAATCGAAGGCGAAGAATTAGTCGTGCATACGGCCAAAAAACCAGAGCCCGAAATTCCTTCCAAAGTTCCTACGCCAGATTTTGCGCATTACTTACCAGAAGAAATCCAACGATTTACCACCAAAGGCGTCTATGACGAAGATGAAAACACCCACCTTTCCTTCACCCAAGGTGGCGGACACGGGGGTTCTCATCCGCATTTGGTCAACGAATTCTTACAAGCCCTCGCCGCAGACCGCGATCCATTTCCGAATGCACCGCAGTCGGCCAACTGGACGTCTGTCGGCATATTAGCTCACGAATCTGCCCTACAAGGTGGAAAAATTATTGAAATCCCTAAATTCTAAGCCATGCGTTTCATCCTCATTGCCTGTCTATTTTTGTCGCAATTCGCGCTGCAAGCTCAAACTGCGCGCCGACTAGAACTCCTTTTCTTGGGAGACAAGGGGCACCACAAACCTTTCGATCGCCTTCCTGCATTGCAGTCGGCCGTCGGTGTCAAAGGCATGAACATCACCTATACCGAATCGCTAAACGATTTGAATCCGGCGTATTTGAACAAGTTTGATGCCTTGGTTATCTATGCAAACCATGACTCCATTCCAGCGGCCAACGAAAAGGCTCTCTTGGGTTATGTGGCCAGTGGACACGGTTTGGTAGCGATTCACTGTGCGTCGTTCAACTTCCGGAATTCGAAGGATTTTGTGAAGATGGTGGGCGGGCAATTTTGGCGACATGGGATGGATTCCATTCGGGTAAAAAATGAGGCGAATACAAATGTGCAAATTAAGACCGTCGATGAGACGTATTTACATGCATATTTACAGCCCGACAATCAGATTTGGCAGAGCCGTATCATTGGACCTGAGCAGGCCAAAGACAAACCGGGTGTAGCAACAGAACCTTATACGTGGACAAGGACATTTGGCAAAGGAAATGTCTTCTATACGGCATATGGCCACGATGAAAGAACATGGAATACCAAGGAATTTCAGGATTTAATTACCCAAGGAATCTTGCATGCCGTGGGTGCGGAGAAGCGTGCGATTTTAAGCGCACTTAATCTTCCTACCTTGAAATACCGGGAAGCCCATTTACCCAATTACGAGAAGCGTGAAGGACCTCAAATGCAGCAATTGCCTTTGAGCCCAGAGGAATCCGCGAAGTTTATCCAGGTGCCGGTAGACTTTAATTTGCAATTGTTTGCGGCAGAACCGAATGTGATGCACCCCATCGCGATGGCTTGGGATCACAAGGGCCGTTTGTATGTGTTGATCACCAAAGACTACCCGAACGAACGCAAGGAGACTGGCGGAAGTGATTACATCTTATTGTGCGAGGATACGAACAAGGATGGGAAAGCGGATAAATTCACCAAATGGGCTGACGGTTTAAGCATCCCTACGGGTATGGTTTTTGCCAATGGCGGTATGATTATTTCGCAGGCGCCACACATGGTATTCTTGAAGGATACGGATGGGGATGACAAGGCGGATGAGCGCAAGATTTTGTTTACGGGATTTGGAACGGGAGATACGCACGCGGGTCCATCGAATTTACACTATGGATTCGACAACTGGATTTGGGGAAGTATCGGATATTCCGGTTTCAAAGGAAAAGTAGGCGCGGATTCCTTACAATTCGCACAGGCATTTTTCCGCTTCAAACCCGATGGTTCGAAGATGGAGCACATGACAACTACCTCGAATAATACATGGGGATTTGATTTCAATGAGGCGGGGGATGTGTTTGGTTCGACGGCCAACAATGCACATGGCTGGTACATGGCTATTCCGCATCGCAACATCTGGCATGCACCGATGTCTTTAAATGGTTCAAAGAATACCGACACGCACAAAGATATGCGTACCATTACGCAAAAAGTGCGTCAGGTAGACGTATTCGGTGGATATACGGCTGCCGCAGGGCATAATTTTTATTCGGCAAGGGCCTTCCCGAAAAACTATTGGAACCAAATCGCCTTCGTGACGGAGCCGACAGGTCACGTGGTTCACCAAAACCGGCAAGTTGCCAAAGGCTCTGATTTCAGCGATCAAGAGGCCTTTAATTTAATGGCCGGAGCGGATGAATGGGTATCCCCGGTATTTGCGCAGGTGGGTCCAGACGGTGCTGTTTGGGTAGCGGATTGGTATTCCTATATCATTCAGCACAATCCGGTTCCGCAAGGATTTAAAAACGGAGCGGGCAATGCCTATGATACAGATTTGCGTGACTTTACGCATGGTCGGATTTACCGCATTGGCTACAACAAAGCACCAGCATACACGCCAGTGGATTTGAGCACGCCGGCGGGCTGTGTTCAAGCATTGTCCAATACTAATTTATTCTGGCGTTTGACGGCGCAGCGTTTATTGGTGGAGCGCGGAAATAAGGATGTCGTTCCGGCATTGATTGCGTTGGCGGCGAGTGCGCCAACCGACGAAATCGGTTTAGCGCCGGGAGCGATTCATGCGCTTCGCACCTTGGAGGGATTGGGCGCATTGCCTTTGGATGTAACAACGAAAGCATTGCGTCACCGCAGTGCCGCGGTGCGTAAGCAAGCGGTACAAATGTTGCCGCGGACAGAAGCTGGGGCAAAAGCCCTATTGGCCAATAGCCAGTTGAATGACCGTGATTCTTTGGTGGTCTTGCACAGTATTTTAGCCTTGAGCGAAATGCCAAGCAGCCCGGCAGTTGAAGCGGCGGTGATGAAGAAAATTGAATCGAATCAGCGCAACGAAGACCGCTGGATACCAGATGCTTTAACGGCCTGGGCGATGTCCGATAGTCAAAAACGCATCGAAGGAATCATTCGCAAGGAAGGAGCTAAATCGGCGCAGGTGGTTGCAGAGAAATTGGCCAAAGACTTGAAAAACCCTTCGGTCGATGGATCAACCAACGGCATCGATTTGGTGATTGAAGAGATTCAAGTAAAGGGAGGTAATTTCAAATTACGTGAGGGGGCTAGTTTTGTGGTTCGCGTTAAAAACCGTGGAAATCAAGCTTTGCCGAAGGAGGTACCTGTACCCTTGGCGATTAAGATTGAGGGCATGGGAAGTCGGGTAGATTTAGAATCCTATACCTTCAAAGATGGTATCGCACCGGGTGAGACTATTTCAGTTATTAAGAACAACAATGGTCCGTGGACGGGTAATTTAGGTTGGACCGCTGAAAATCCGGGTAACTACACGATGGAGATTTCATTGGATCCGAAAGCGACTATTTCGGAATCAAACCGCGCTAATAATAACTTCCGTCAGGCGATCACGGTGAATAACACGTCGACCTTATCGAGCTACATGGTGGAGAAAATCTTCCGTGCGGGAGCGACGGAGTGGACCGGGAATCAGGTAGTAGACCATTTACGATGGATTTCGAATCCGGAGAGCATGGCGATGGGCGTGGCTTTGAAAGGAGCAGCAGGAACTTGGAATGCGAAGAAAGCAGCGGATTTAAACGCAGAAAACAAAGCTTATTTTATGGCTTTGGCGAAGATGGTTCGTCCACAGGATGTGGAGATGTGGGAGCGTTTGGCGAATGCTTGGAAAGTGGAAATCCCTAGCTCTGGGGCTAAAGGACCGGTTGTCAAAGTTGCCTTGCAAACGATCAAGGAAGCGATGAAATACAGTCCGGCTGAATTTAAAGTTCCGGCGGGGGCGATGGTGGAATTGGTTTTTGAAAATGTAGATGCCATGCAGCACAACTGGGTATTGGGGACGATCGGAAGCCAAGAGAAAATCGGTTTGGCGGCGGATAAGATGATTACGGCAGCTGATGGTGCCGCGAAAAATTACATCCCGAACATGCCGGAGGTATTGGCCTTTACACCCTTGGTTGAATCCGATGGTCGCGTCAAAGTAGTCTTCAAGGCACCAAGCGTTCCAGGTAATTATCCATTCTTATGTACCTTCCCAGGACACTGGCGGATTATGAATGGAGTGATGAAGGTGGAGTAGAGGTAAGAACTAAGAGTTAAGAGCTAAGAGGTGTGGTAGAGGCGCAATACGTTGCGTCTTTACAAATTCCAAATACAACAAATTTTGTTTCATGGCCAGAACAAGCACATATCTTAATTTTTCCAGTAAAACCGAAGAGGCCTTTTTGTTTTACCGATCCGTTTTTGGTGGAGAATTTTTAGGGGAAGGAATCCTTAAATTTGGGAGCATGTCACCCATGGAAGGGGCTCCTCCCATGAGTGAAGAAATCAAGAATCTAGTGCTTCACGTAGAATTAAGTATTCTGGGTGGGCATGTTCTGATGGGTACAGATGCCCCAGAATCCATGGGATTTCAATGTGTGCCGGGAAGCCAAACCTATATCAATCTAGAGCCTGATACCAAAGTGGAGGCCCAACGATTGTATGAACAATTATCAATCGGGGGAACCATAATTGACCCAATCGGCGATACGTTTTGGGGGGCCTATTATGGGAGCCTACAGGATCAATTCGGAATTCGTTGGATGGTGAATTTTGCTGAAAGACGATAGTCAAAGGATTATTGTAGAGACGCGATACTTCGCGTCTTTTAACCAAATTTAGACGCGAAGTATCGCGTCTCTACATGTAATCCACTTCAGACTAGCGACTATTTTCGTACCTTTGCCGCATGAAATTCGAAATTGAGAAGCTAGACCCGAATTCCAAGGCACGGGCAGGAAAATTACATACGGATCACGGGGTCATCGAAACCCCTATTTTCATGCCGGTGGGTACCGCAGGTACGGTGAAAGCGGTGCATATTTCTGAATTATCGAAACCCATCAACGCCCAAATCATTTTGGGAAATACTTACCATTTATACCTACGTCCGGGCTTGGATGTGATCGAAGCAGCGGGCGGATTACATAAATTCAATGGGTGGGACAAACCTATTTTGACCGACTCAGGTGGCTATCAAGTATACTCCTTGGCAGGAACCGGTCGGAAAATCCAAGAGGAAGGCGTCAAATTCAAATCGCACATCGACGGGAGTACGCATTTTTTCAGCCCCGAAGGTGTGATGGATATTCAGCGGACCATTGGCGCCGATATCATCATGGCATTTGATGAGTGTACGCCTTATCCGTGTACCTATGAATATGCACGGAAATCGATGGACATGACCCATCGCTGGTTGGACCGTTGCATCACCCGTTTCAATGAAACCGGTCCCAAATACGACTATAACCAAGCCCTTTTCCCCATTATTCAAGGAAGCGTTTATTCGGATTTACGGAAGGTTTCGGCAGAATACATCGCGTCCAAAGGGGCTGTTGGGAATGCCATCGGCGGTTTATCCGTGGGCGAACCGGTGGAAGACATGTACAAAATGGCGGATGAGGTGACCGATATTTTACCCAAAGACAAGCCCCGATATTTGATGGGCGTTGGAACCCCGGCGAATATTTTGGAAGGTATCGGTTTGGGAATCGATATGTTTGATTGTGTGATGCCGACGCGCAATGCGCGCAATGGGATGATATTCACGACCCAGGGAATTATCAACATCAAGAATGAAAAATGGAAAACCGACTTCTCGGTGATTGATCCCTTCTTCGCAGAGGATATCCATGGACAATATACCAAGGCCTATTTGCGCCACCTCGTACGCTGTGAGGAGCTCCTGGGGCCAATGATTGCGAGTGTATTTAACCTCCGTTTTTACTTGTGGATGGTGGGCGAAGCACGCAAGGAAATCCAAGCAGGCACCTTTACCGCTTGGAAAAACCGCATGATTCCACAATTTATGAACCGATTATAAGGATCAAGGAATCGGTAAAACTTTGCTCTCTTTAAAGCTGGATAGAATAACCATGGTAGAGGTAGCAGCTACCTCTTCGATTTCATTGATTTTCTCCAACATCAGTTTTTGATAGGTCGAGATGTCTTTCGAAATAATCTTCAGCATGAAATCCCCAGAGCCTGTCACGTGGTGACATTCGATAACTTCGGGAATTTGATTGATTTGGCGAACAAAAGACTCGGTCACTTGCTTTTTGTGACCCGTTAAGGTGACCGTTACAAAGGTGCTCACCCCTAAACCGACCTTGTCACGATCCACTTGAGCATGGTAACTTTGAATGATTCCCAATGCTTCCAATTTCTTCACGCGCTCCAAGGTTGGTGCAGGCGAAAGACCGATTTCCTTGGATAATTGGGCGTTGGTAATCTTCGCATTTTGTTGAAGAATCTCTAATAGTTTGTGATCTATCTGATCTAGTTTGTTGATGCTCATCCCTTGATTTTAAAAAACAAAAATATAGATTTTTTAAGGATTTTTTCACCTGCCTCTTGCATAAATAACTTTAAGGTTCTACTTTTGTACCCACAAAACGCGAAAGTAGCTCAGCTGGTAGAGCGCGACCTTGCCAAGGTCGAGGTCGCGGGTTCGAACCCCGTCTTTCGCTCAAAACGAGAAAGCACCTCTTGGTGCTTTTGAGTTTTACAGGGCTGCCTGGGTGGTGGAACTGGTAGACACGCAGGACTTAAAATCCTGTGAGCCGAAACGCTCGTATGGGTTCGATTCCCATCCCAGGTACATAAATCGACGAAAAACCTTTCAAGGAAACTTGAAGGGTTTTTTTGTTTTCAGCTGACCTGTAGAGACGCGATACCTCGCGTCTTTAAACCGTACCTACGCGATACCTCGCGTCTTTAAACCGTACCTACGCGATACCTCGCGTCATAAACAAACCGTAGAGGCGCGATACCTCGCGTCTTAAACAAAACAGACGCGAAGTATCGCGTCTCTACAAATAAGTATTGCATCTCCCCCGAAGAATCCGTAGTTTTCGGGATAATCGAACCTATCCATGAACAAGATTCTGTTTTTTCTCTTAACATGTTTTGCGGCAAGTGCGCAAATCCTTTCTCCGATTCAGAAGTCGCACCCTCAAATGGACGACAAGCGATTGGCCTACATTGACTCGGTGATGGAGGAATACATTCAAAAAAACTGGATGGTGGGATCCACGACGTTAATCGTCAAAGACAATGCGGTCGTATACCATAAATCACATGGCTATGCGGATTTGGCAAACAAAAAACCGATGCCTGCTGATGCGATTTATCGCATTATGAGTCAAACAAAGGCCATTACGAGTGTGGCGATCATGCAATTATTCGAACAAGGAAAACTTCATTTAGATCAGCCCGTTGGCGATTTTATACCTGAATTTGCCTCGCAAACGGTCTTAAAAGAGTTTAATGCAGCAGATTCTTCCTATACTACTGAACCCGCCAAGCGTAAAATTACCATTCGGGATCTTTTGAGCCATCGTTCGGGAATTGATTATGCAGATATTGGATCAGCCAAAATGAAGGCCATTTATGCGAAGGCTAAAATTCCGTCTGGTTTAGGAAATTTCAACGCAGTCTTACTGGAAAAAATGAAGGCCTTGGGGAAATTACCATTAGCGCACCAGCCAGGCGAAAAATTCACATATGGATTAAACACAGACCTATTGGGTTGTCTCGTTGAGGTCGTTTCAGGCATGACATTGGAAGAATATTTCAAGGCCAATATCTTCGATCCATTGGGCATGAAAGACAGCTACTTTACGGTTCCGTTAGAAAAATCCTCTCGCATGCCAAAGGTTTATACGGAGAATGAGCAAAAGCAAATTATTCCTTGGGATCCTACTTTCCGCAATTTAGACCCCAATTATCCGGTATACCCACATACCTATTTTTCAGGGGGTGCGGGGCTTTCCATGTCGACATTCGATTATGCGATTTTCTTGCAGATGTTGCTGAATGGAGGCGTTTATAATGGGAAACAAATCTTGGGTCGTAGAACAATTGAGTTGATGACGAGTCCGCAAATCAACATGGGAGATGATGATTTTGGCTTAGGATTTAGCATTACCTCCAAAAAATCTGCACAATTAGACATGCCCTCCGAAGGAAGTTTTGGATGGGGTGGTTATTATGGCACGAAGTATTGGGTAGATCCGAAAGAGAAATTAGTCGTGCTCATCATGACCCAGCATACCCCGAATTCACATGGCGATTACGGACAAAAAGTCGAAAATATCATTTACGGAAGCTTAAAGAAATAAGTTAAATTTCCGGCCTGGCGCCTGCTAGGCCCCGCGCGTTGGGGACGCTGCCGGGGTCAGACCCCGGCAGCGTGGTCACGCCAGGCGCCAAAGCCCTAACGATTTTCAAATTACATTTCGTATTTTTGAGGCTGATAATCCAACGCATGCAAAAAGTAGTCATCACCATCTGTTCCATTAATTACCTCGCACAGGCGAAAACACTGGGCGACTCCTTGATGAAACACAACCCCGATTACACTTTTTTAATCGGTTTGGTGGACCGCTTGGATCAATCCTCGGTAGACACGTCGCTACTTCCCAATTATCCCCTGCTAGAACTGCATACAATCGGCATAGAGGACCTCGATGAGATGTGCGCGCGTTATGACATCACCGAGTTAAATACGGCTGTTAAACCGTACTTTCTCGACTATGTGTACCAAAACTACCCGGAGGCTCAACAAGTACATTATTTTGACCCGGATATCGTCATTTATCAGCCATTAACCGAAATAGAAG
>JACCDV010379837.1_pt1 | contig 17430 bp, 12 predicted proteins | sample 7446131 | NCBI WGS metagenome assembly JACCDV01 (sample SAMN15323448, study PRJNA562643) | freshwater metagenome | isolation source: river surface water | place: USA:Blue River Watershed | collected 2017-08-17 | reverse complement strand
GGGGCACTGAACGTCAGCTGCTGAGGTTGCTGCGCCTCAGCCTGTGGTTCAGCTTGCTTTAGCTCAATGTTGAATAGGAACTGAACTGCCTCTTCACGAATGCCGGCCATCATGTCGGTGAACATGCCGTAGCCCTCACGTTGGTATTCAACTAGCGGGTCACGCTGAGCCATCGCTCGAAGACCGATACCTTCCTTGAGGTAGTCCATCTCGTAGAGGTGGTCACGCCACTTGCGGTCGATAACCGAAAGCATTACGCGACGCTCAAGTTCGCGCATTACCTCTTCACCGACCTCCTTGGTCCGGTTTTCGTAGGCGATGCGGGCATCCGAGAGAATCTCTTCAATCAGCCAGGCCTTGGTTAGCTTGGCGCGAGAGCCAGCTGCTTCTAACACCTCGGAAATCTCAATGCCAATTGGATAGATCTGCTTGAGCTGAACCCAAAGCTGCTCTAGGTCCCACTCCAGGCTGCCACCCTCTGGCAGGTTGACCGAAACGATGTCGTTCACGGTCTCCTCCAGGAAGGATTGGAAGGTTGCCGAGATGTCTTCACCCTTGAGAATCTGTCGACGGTCTGCGTATATCGCTTCGCGCTGACGGTTCATGACATCGTCATACTTCAAGATGTTTTTGCGAATCTCAGCGTTGCGGCCTTCAACCTGCCCCTGAGCAGATGCGATTGCCTTCGAAACCATCTTGGACTCAATCGCCGAGTCGTCTGGCACCGAGGAGCGGTTCATCAAGGCAGCCGCAGCGCCTGAGTTGAATAGTCGCATCAGGTCATCGGTGAGCGATAGGTAGAAGCGGGATTCTCCCGGGTCACCCTGACGACCAGAACGACCACGTAGCTGGTTGTCGATTCGGCGAGACTCGTGACGCTCGGTTCCAAGCACGTATAGACCGCCAACTTCGAGCACGCGCTCGGCTTCCTTGGCTACCTCTTGCTTGACCTTGTTGAAGATCTCATCCCAAGCTTCTTCGTACTGCTCGGCCTGCTCTTCTGGGTCAAGACCGAGCTTGTGCATTTCCTGTACCGCAAGGAACTCGGCGTTGCCACCGAGCATGATGTCGGTACCACGACCAGCCATGTTGGTAGCAACCGTGACCGCACCAAAGCGACCAGCCTGGGCAACAATGACCGCTTCGCGGGCATTGTTCTTGGCGTTCAGCACTTCGTGCTTGATGCCAGCCTTGGCCAAAAGCTTGGAGAGGTATTCGCTCTTCTCAACGCTGGTAGTTCCAACCAGGATTGGCTGGCCCTTAGCGTGACGCTCGGCGATGTCCTGAACCACCATGTGGAACTTGACCTCTTCATTTTTGAAAATCAAGTCAGACTGATCGATACGGATCATCGGCTTGTTGGTTGGAATTGGAACCACACCGAGCTTGTAGGTGGACATGAACTCAGCCGCTTCGGTCTCGGCGGTACCGGTCATACCCGAAAGCTTCTCGTAGAGCCTGAAGTAGTTCTGCAGGGTTACGGTGGCAAGGGTCTGGTTCTCAGCCTTAATGGCTACGCCCTCTTTGGCCTCAATCGCCTGGTGCATACCCTCGTTGTAGCGACGGCCAGGCAAAAGACGCCCGGTGTGCTCGTCAACAATCTGAACCTCGCCGTCAACCACGACGTAGTCACGGTCCTTGCGGAACAGCTCCTTGGCGCGGATTGAGTTGTTCAGGAAGGAAATCAGGGGGGTGTTTGCGGTTTCGTAGAGGTTGGTGATGCCGAGGTAGTCCTCAACCTTGTCAATACCAGCCTCTAGCACGCCGACCGTGCGCTTTTTCTCATCGACCTCATAGTCCACGTCAATCTGCAAGGTCTGAGCCAACTTGGCAAATACGCCATACCAGCGGTTCACATCGGCCGAGGCAGGTCCCGAGATAATCAGCGGAGTTCTGGCCTCGTCGATCAGAATCGAGTCAACCTCGTCAACGATTGCGAAGAAGTGGCCGCGCTGAACTAGGTCAGCGCTATTTAGTGCCATGTTGTCGCGCAGATAGTCAAAACCAAACTCGTTATTGGTTCCATAGGTGATGTCGCAGGCATACATCTCGCGACGTTGGGCTGGGTCCTGACCGCCAAGGATGCAACCGGTGGTCATACCCAGCGCACGGAAGATGCGGCCCATAAGTTCGGACTGGTAGCCAGCCAAGAAGTCGTTAACAGTCACCACGTGCACACCGCGGCCAGGGATGGCGTTGAGGTAGGCGGCCAAGGTGGCAACCAAAGTCTTTCCCTCACCGGTCTTCATCTCGGCGATATTGCCCAGGTGCAGCGCTGCTCCACCCATGAGCTGGACATCAAAGTGACGCATACCAAGGGTTCTAACCGAGGCTTCGCGAACCGCAGCAAAGGCTTCTGGGAGCAAGTCGTCCAGGGTCTCGCCCTCGGCAAAACGCTGACGCAGAGCTGCGGTCTCGCCGTGTAGCTCCTCGTCGGTAAGGGACTGGAAGTTTGGCTCTAGCGCATTTACCTCGGCGGCAATGGATTGCAGCTTCTTGAGAAGTCTTCCCTCGCCAGCGCGAAGCAGTTTGTCAATAATCGACGCCAATAGATACTCCTTGATTAACGGGTGTAATTCTACCCGTGATGTGCCTTGGACTAGACCAGAGAAATAACCCCGTAATTCCACCCCTTTCGGCGGTAAACCACCGCTGGGCGAGAAGTCTCGGAATCGAGAAACAGGTAGAAGTCGTGCCCTACCAATTCCATGTGGCCAACCGCCTCTTCTTTGGTCATCGGCTTGCTCTCAAACTCTTTGGATTTGATGACCACCGGGCTGTAAGGCGCCTCCGGTACCTCATCCTCGGCCACCACTTTGCCCAACAGCAAATCATGATCGATGGGCTTGATGTCCAAGGCGGCGAAGTCGGTCGCGGCAAGTTCACTAGCGGAGAGGTTCTTGTGGCCGCCACCGCGGTGCACCTTGTGCTTGTCGGAGTACCTTCTGAGGCGCTCAACCAACTTGCCAAAGGCAATATCGAAAGCCGCGAACTTATCGCTGGCGCGAGCTTCGGCACGAACGATGTGACCGGGCTCGTAAACGGTGAGTTCAACCTGATCCTCAGCGCCAGCGGTCTTGCTGTGTTCTTGGCGAGTGATCTTGATGTGCAGCTCTTCAGGCTTGTGGGCATACCGGTCGATTTTTCCGGCTTTTTCTTCGACATAATCTCGGAAGCGATCCGAGACATTGAGGTTTCTGGCAGTAATTTTGAGTTCCATTTTTACCTCCGTCTTGGGGCAACTTCGCCCTAAAAACAACATACGCCTTAAACCGCCAGGCAGTATCAAGATTGCGTAAATCTTTGAGCCAATACACAGCCGAAGGCCACTTCGACCCCAGCCTCCTCGCAGGCGCGAGCCAGCTCGGTAAAGGTTGCCCCGGTCGTCAAGACATCGTCAAACAGCGCTACCTTCCCAACAATGTGCCGGGGCAGCTGCATACTGCCCAACACATTGCGCGCACGTTCATCGCGCCCCAAACCGCGCTGATCCTTGCGGCTACGGACCGCCATCAAGTTCACGACGGGAAGCGTTATCCCAGCCAACCGCAACGCCCGCTTGGCAAGCGATCGGGCTGGATCAAAACCCCGCTTGCGATAGTTTTTGGCACTTCTGGCCGGCAGTACCAAGGCGGCAACATCGGTGAAATCTATATCGCGAAACAGCTCTGCGAGCGATTCGGCCAAGGTCCGCTCGAGTGAGGTTAGCTGCTGATCCTTGTATCCAGTGATCAGTTTTTCAACAGCCCCCTGATGGCTGTGCGCATAAAACACTTCGAAATCAAAACCGCCGATCCTCCCGATTTCCGAAGCTGGCCGGCAGCCAGGGCAAATTGGTTTGGGCCTTTTGCCACAAACCACGCAGCTGGCTGGAAAAACCAAATCAATAATCGTTTCCGGCATGCCACAAGCATCCCAAGGAGAGAAGCCGCGGGCGGCTGCCGGTGACCTACTGTTGAAAAAGCTCTAGATTCGTTGCCTGTTAGTCGTTAGTTGCCAACAGCATCGCATTAGCCACAACTCGTCGCCAAGCACTGCCGGTCAGCACCCAAACTTCACCGTCAGCCGAAACCAAGTAGGTGGAGAGCCCGGCAGCCCCAGTGAAGATTTCGACACCGGTCACCGGAGGGATACTCAACTGCGCCCTAGGGCCGGTAATTGGGTAATCGCTGATCGAAGTAAGACCAGAACTGGTCTGCTCCAAAACTCGAAGCATATCGGCGCTTTGCCAAGTGAAGGAGAGTACCGATCCGATTGAAGTGTGAACCAAGCCACCTGAAGTCAACTTAATAGGCCAGCCCGCAAGATCTCTAGAAACCGAATAGGTTTTGATTCGACTTAGCTCGCCGACTTCAAGACTGGCCAAGCGGGCTCCGGCCGGACTGATTCTGACCTGGACCCGGTCTCCCAGCAGATTGTCAAAGAGAAACTTTCGCTCGCCAGTTTTCGAGATGATCTCGATGGGTTCGCCAAAACTCTCGGGCACCACCCAGAGGTAACCGTAGGAATCAAAAAACAGGCTGCGAACCGATTGCTTGTTGGACACGGTTTCAGCACGGCCACTTAGCCCGGTGTTATCGACCAGCGTTACCCCAGTCGAAGTTGCGTAGGCAATCCAGTCGCCGTCTTCGGTGACATCGAAGACGGTGACAGATTCTGGACTAAAAAATCCAGCCGAGCCGCGGATCACGGTCTCGTTTGCTCCGGTCACCCTAAAGATTCCAGTGTTTCTCAGGTAGAAAGCTGCGCCACCGGCTGATGGGGTTTGCAGATTCGCTGGAACTATCTCCTGGGGCGAACTGTTTATCGAGACCTGCACATCCGAAACCCCAACCAACTGCGTCAGGGTTGCCCGCAGCTGAGTGAGCATCAACCGGCGCTCCAACGCATCTGCCTCAAGCGCGGTGGAATCAAAATCAACTTGAGCAACGCCATCCTGAATGTTCACCGCATCGATGGTGAGCTTGGTGCCCGATGGGATTGCTGACACCACACCCTGGGCCAAGTGAGGCGAAGGTCCCGCGAGTAAAGCATTCACCAACTTGGTGCCGGTCGATGCTCGGGATGGGAACCAGCGCAAATCGGAAACCAGCGCGTTTTGAGTGTTGTTGTAGAAGTAAACCTGGAAGGCATTGAACACCACCGAGAAGACCGGTGAGGTGACCACCGTCAGGTTCGGCGCATTTGAGATTCGCCACTGACCGTTCTCGCGCTGCAGCACAAATCGAAGTGTCACCTGCTCGGGCTCGAGATTCTCTCGGTAGCGACCATGTTCATCTACCGAAGCACCGACTCGAACATCGACCATTAGTGAGCTTTCCCCGCTCGGGGTAAATCCGGGTGCGCCATCGCGAATCAGAACTTCAGACGCTGGGTTCCAGCGCTGAGCAAATTCGTCGGTGAGGAACTCTCGTGCCACCGAGTAATCATTTTGGGGACCGGTTCCAGCCGCGAGGAAGCCAGAGACGATCTCCTGCTGGGTTGCCCCCTCGGACGGGCCGGTCGGAATGTAGTAGCTAAAGTCAGCCGCTTCGGGAGCAACCAGCTCTGGACCACTCTTGATGTTCACCGCGGTAGGAAGCTGCGCGCAACCGGTCAGCATGGTTGCCACGAGCGCGAGAGCAAAAATCTTTTTCACTAGCCCTCCATGGTTCTCGGTGGCAGTGGCAGCGGTGAGGTGGAAATGATGGCGTCCGCCCTGGCTGGCAGGGTAAGCCTGAAGCTCGAACCGCGGTTTGGCTTAGACCAAACCTGCAACCAGCCGCGGTGCAAAATCGCATCTTCCTTTGAGATGGCAAGACCCAGACCAGTGCCACCAACCGAGCGCTGCCTAGCTGGGTCGGCTCGCCAGAATCGGTCAAAAATACGCTCCAACTGCTGCTTGGTCATTCCGACACCCTGGTCGGTGACGCAGACCGCAACCGCATTGGCGTTAGCACCAACCTCGACCACAATTGGATTACCCTCGCCATGCTCAACGGCATTTGACAGTAGGTTGCGCAGCAACCGCTCAATGCGCTTGGCATCAAACTCAGCCTCGACATTGCCGGCTGGTAGGCGAACTTGAATCTCGGTTGCCTTGCTCTTCGCAAGCGGTTCTATGCTGGCGATAGCTGCGCCAACCACCGCGTTTAGGTCGTGCACTTCTAGGTCAGCGGTAACGGCTCCGGCGTCATAGCGAGAAATCTCCAACAGGTCAGCCAATAGCTCCTCGAAGCGCTGAATCTGGTTTTGCATCAGCTCTGCGGATCTCGAGAGTGCGGGATCTAACTTCTCGCGATTGCCAAAAATCACCTCACCGGCCAACTTGATGGTGGTCATTGGGGTGCGGAGTTCGTGAGAGACATCCGATACGAAACGGCGCTGCATTCTCGAGAGCGAGTCAAGCTGCTGGATCTGCTGCTGCAAGCTGTTGGCCATCTTGTTGAACGATCGAGCCAGCACCGCCATCACATCGGCACCCTTTTCCGGAAGTCGGACATCCAACTGCCCTTCGGAAAGCGACTCGGCGACCGATGCCGCCTGCTCCACCGGCTTGATGATGGTTCTGGTGACGAAGTAGCTAACCAGCGAGATCACAACCAGCAGCACCAAGCCACCAATGGCCAGCGCATTCTGCACGGTGTCCAGGGCCTGCTGCTCAGGGCCGAGATCGAAAACTAAGTAAAGCTCGAAATCACCGGCCAGGGGCAAGGTGATTGGAGCGCCAACCGTTATGCCCGGCACCACCTGACCGTTTCTCACCAGGGAGACCGAGGTGTAGGTGAGGACGCCATCCGAGGCCCTAACCTCCTCGCGCAGCTCGCCAGGTATCGTGGCGAGGTCGAGGTCTTGCGAGATTGGAGACTGGAAAAGTTGCAGCTGCGGTTGCCCGGGGCTTCGCAGCAGTGCTACCTGCCTGGCACCAGACACCCCAGAAACCTCAAGCGATGGCACCACCGAGTTGATCAGGGTTTGCAGCGCTGTTTCATCTGCCAACGAAGCGGCGGCCACGGTGCCCTGCACCGATGTCACAGCGCGTTCGGTTTCGCTGAGCACCTGACTTAGGCGGTTTTGAAAAAAGTTATTGGCGAGCGAGTAGGAGAGGAATCCCCCAAGTGTTGCCAGCGCAATTGCGCTCAGGGTTACTGTGGCAAATACGGTCCTAGCGGTAAGCGACCGTCTGAGCAGGGAGATCACGGAGTTTCGGTACCAGCCCGATAGCCATGGCCGCGCACTGTGGTAACAATCTTCGGGTTCTCAGGGTCTTCCTCGACCTTGGACCTCAGGCGCTGCACGTGAACGTTTACTAGGCGAGTGTCGGCCTTGTACTGGTAGCCCCAGACCTGCTCCAGCAGCATCTCACGGGAGAAAACCTGCTGTGGTTTCACCGCAAGGGTGTGCAGCAACTTGAACTCCAGCGGGGTTAGTGAAATCTTCACCCCGGCTCGTTTCACCTCGTAGGAACGAGGGTCCATGGTTAGCTCTCCAACGGTGATGATGCCCCCGTCCTCAGTAACCGGACGAAGCCTGGCCTTGATGCGAGCAAGTAGTTCAGCTCCGTTGTGTGGCTTCACAACGTAGTCGTCAGCGCCGGCCTCTAGGCCCAACACGACGTCCTCGGTGTCACCCTTGGCGGTAAGCATCACAATCGGAGTTCCACTGAGTACTCGCAGCTGCTTGCAGACCTCAATGCCGGACTGACCTGGGAGCATGATGTCCAAGAGCACCAAGTCTGGTTCCTCTTGTTTGAAGACGTCGACGGCAGTTAGTCCATCGGCAGCGAAGACAGTTTCGTAGCCGGCAGCGTTGAGAACTAGCCCAACCATTTCACGCAGTGCGTCATCATCGTCAACGACAAGAATCTTGTTCGACACTGCACAACCTCCAGCTAGTAACGGTAGTGATCCACCTTGTAAGGACCCGCCACATTTACTCCAATGTAGCGTGCCTGACGCTCGGTTAGTTGAGTCAGTTTTACACCAAGCGCGTCTAAGTGCAACCTGGCGACCTTCTCGTCGAGCTCCTTAGGCATGATGTGAACCCCGACACCATATTCGCTGGCGCGCAGGTATAGCTCAATCTGAGCCAACACCTGGTTCGAGAACGAGGTCGACATCACAAAGCTTGGGTGGCCGGTGGCGTTACCGAGGTTCATAAGGCGACCCTCAGACAAAATCAACACCGCATTGCCAGTCGGCAGGCGCCACTCGTGCACCTGAGGCTTGATTTCAACCTTGACCACGCCTGGCATCTTGCTGATTCCAGCCATGTCAATCTCGTTGTCGAAGTGACCAACGTTGGCCAAAATCGCCAGGTTCTTCATCTTCGCGAGGTGCTCTGGGCGAATCACGTTCTCGTTACCGGTGGCGGTTACGAAAATGTCGACCTGGTCGATGACATCCTCCAAAGTCGAAACCTGGAAACCATCCATCGCAGCCTGAAGCGCGCAAATCGGGTCAATCTCCGAGACGATAACTCGCGCACCCTGGCCACGAAGCGCCTCGGCGCAACCTTTACCGACATCGCCATAACCGGCAACGAAGCAAACCTTTCCACCCATCAGCACATCGGTGGCGCGGTTTAGGCCATCCGGTAGCGAGTGGCGAATGCCGTACTTGTTGTCAAACTTCGACTTGGTTACTGCGTCGTTTACGTTGATGGCTGGGAACAGCAAAGTGCCGTTCTTGGCAAACTCATAAAGCCTGTGGACACCGGTGGTGGTCTCCTCAGAGACGCCCTTGATCTCTTTGGCGATTCGGGTGAAGTAACTGGCATCGCGCTTTAGCGATTCGCGCAGCACCTCAAGAATGACTCGGTACTCCTCAGAGTCATCTAACCCAGCAGGAGGCACCGAACCGGCAGTCTCAAACTCAACACCCTTGTGAACCAACAGGGTGGCATCGCCACCGTCATCCAAAATCAGGTTCGGACCATCAAAGCCCTCGGCAGAAAAGTCAAAAATCTTCTCGGTGCACCACCAGTACTCCTCTAGGTTCTCACCCTTCCAGGCAAAGACCGGAGTTCCGGCTGGCTGCTCGGTGGTGCCAGAACCAACCACCACGGCTGCGGCGGCCTCATCCTGAGTTGAGTAAATGTTGCAGCTTGCCCAGCGCACCGAAGCGCCGAGCGCCTTGAGGGTCTCGATCAAAACCGCGGTCTGCACGGTCATGTGTAGCGATCCCGCGATGCGGGCGCCCCTAAGTGGTTGCGATGGGCCGAACTCTTTGCGCAGCGCCATTAGGCCTGGCATCTCTGCTTCGGCAAGACGAATCTGATGTCTGCCGGCTTCGGCAAGAGAAAGGTCAGCGACCTTGAAGTCGAACTGGGTTAGGGTTTGGGACATTTGCGGCCTCTCGAATCGGTTTAGCCATTTCTGATCGCAGTGATGGCTTGGTCACGAATCTGTTCCATCGAGGCCTCGTGGTTTGATTCGACGTTAAGTCTAAGCAATGGTTCAGTGTTTGAAGGACGAACATTGAACCAGAACCAATTTTCTTGGTCGCCATAGCTGAAGGTGAAGCCGTCGAACTGCTCCACCGAGCAGTGAGGGAACTGAGCCTTGAGGCGCTCGATGGCGGCCGGCACGTCTGCGACGGTGGAGTTGATCTCACCGGATGAGAAATATGGACTGAAGCTCTGAGAAAGTTCACTCATCGAACCCGGGTAGCCACCGAGTTCGCTGATCAGGTGAAGGGCCGCCAGCATGCCGTTGTCGGCTCCCCAGAAGTCGCGGAAGTAGTAGTGCGCAGAGTGCTCGCCACCAAAGACCGCACCGGTGGCGGCCATCTGCTCCTTAATCAGCGAGTGACCCACCTTGGTCCTTACCGGGGTGGCACCGGCCTGGCTGATGCGCTCTTCGACCACCTTTGAGGTCAAGAGGTTGTGTAGCACGCTGATGTCGGTTTCGCCAAGTGCCTTTACGCGCTCAATTTCGCGAATGGAAACGATGGCTGCGAGCGCCGATGGACTTACCAGGCCACCTTTTTCATCAACCGCGAAGCAGCGATCGGCATCGCCGTCAAAAGCCAACCCAAGATCTGCTCCATGCTCAACCACCGCACGCTGCAGATCCCTGAGGTTTTCGACCTGGAGCGGGTTTGCCTCGTGGTTTGGGAAGGTGCCATCAAGTTCGAAATACAGCGGCACAATTTCAAGGTTCAAAGCTGGCAGTCCCGCCGCATCCGCGAGCACCAGCGGCACGGTGAAACCACCCATGCCATTGGCCGCATCCACCACGATCTTCAGCCTGCGAGTCTGAGACAAATCAACCAACTTACGCAGGTATTCGACATACTCGCGAGTGAGGTTGATCTCTTCGACCACACCTTGAACCGCCACCTGTTCGATGTGGCTGTCAAAGTAACTTTGCGCACGGTCTCGAATTGCGGCCAATCCTGAATCCAGCCCAATTCCCTTGGCGCCAGCACGCGAGAACTTCATGCCGTTGTAGCTGGCTGGGTTGTGGCTGGCGGTGAACATCACCGATGGCAAATCCAACTTGCCGGAGGCGAAGTAAGTCATATCGGTTGAACAAAGCCCAAGCATCAATGGGTTGCCACCGCGCATAGCCGCTCCTTTAGCAAAGGCGGCTGCGAATTCTGGCGAGCTGTCGCGCATATCGTGACCGATGACCAATTGCTTGCCTGTGAGCTGCAGCTCGTCCACAAAAGCTGCACCAAAGGCAGCAACCACGTCTTCGGTTAGTTGCGACCCAACTAAACCACGAACGTCATAGGTCTTTACGAAGTCTTTGAAATTGATCACTGCGAGAACTCTCTTTGGCTTTAGCGTGCCAAGAATACAATGAGCCAATGGGAATCAGGGCCGGAAGTCAAAGAGACCGACACGGTCGCGGACTTCGCAGGCCACTACCCTCCAAGCTTTTTCACTTTGGTGTCGCACGCCTGGGCTTCTTTGAATCGGTGGTTGAGGAAACCTGCGAATACCTTCAAGAAAGCTACCGAGAAGAATTCAAGAGCTTGAAGTGGCGCATTGAAGAGGTTCCCGCCATCGTGGACAGCGAGCCAGTGCGACGCTGGAGTGCCGACAAAGCAACCATGACTATCACGCTCTACCGCATTCCGATCGAAAGATTTGGCCGCCAGCGCTTACCCGATCCACGCATGCACATCGAGCACGCCGTGATATCGGCAGCAGCGTCACTTATCGATAAGGACCCCTGGGAGCTGATGCATCCGCACTAGCGGACGAGAACCTGAATGTCAGACCCGAGGTTGGCATTTTCCCTTGGGGCTATCACCGCATAGCCCTTGGGGTCGGTGAGAATGAGGCTGGCAAAATATTCTTGGCCCGAGTCCAGCACCAGGTCTTTGCCGGTTACATTCAACACCAGCTGCGAGCGAGCTGGGATTGCCAGCGCTTGAGCACCGGTTTCCAAAGTCAAAATCACACTGATGGCCTGGTCACCCGGGTTGGCTATTACCAACCTGGCAGCAAAACTTGGAATTGCGATGGCAGTTTTGCCAGTCTTGGCCGATACCGGCGATAACCAGGCGAAGTCAAAATTCTCGCCGACGTAAGGGTTGTAGAGTTCGGCCATTACCTCGGCTTCGGCCTCAATCAGCACCAGGTAGTTTCCTTCGGCAAGCCTCGGCACAACCAGCTCAAAGCCACCGGCCGGGACATCAACCATCACCACATCGCTATTTGTCCCGGAACCAACGAAGGTGACCAGGGCTGTCGTGGGTTGGGTGCCGGGATTGAAGATCCTCAGGCTCGGATCTGCCAGTCCATCAGCCAAAATCTCAAAGCCGGGGATAACTTGCGATTTTGCTGCGGCCAAGGTTGGGCCGACCAGCTCAACTCCGGTGGCACTCAGTCCGACGCTGGAACGATTCTGCAGCGCCACCGAAACCTTTTGGCCGGAGCTTTGGAAATGAACCGCAAACTGCGGTTCGGCTTCGACAAAACTGGCCAATGACAATTGCTGCTGAGCCAGCGGGGCAAGCGTGATCAGGTGTGAGGTTGTGGTGGTGGAGAGGTGGAAGGTGAGCTGAACCTGAACCTCTACCGGGTTAGGGTTGGCCACCAGCAAAATGCTTTCAAAACCCGAACCAGCCAACCCGTTTAGCAGCCAGCCTTCGGCCTGTGGCTGAGCACAGCCAGTGGCAGCCAAACCTGCCATTCGAGGTCTCTGGATCAATTGACTCTGAGCTGCCGCCAAAGCCTCCGAACCTTGCTCGCGACTTTGCATCGTGATGGCAGTACCGGTCTCAATTCGGCGCTCTGGCTCGGAAACCAAACTGCCAAACCCTAATCGATAGCTGATGTCCGCCTTACCGACCAGAGCCAGTGAGCCAAGGTCGGTGCCATCTTTGCCACCAAGTTCCACCAGTGGTCCTGGGCAGTAAAGCTGCAGTGGTTTGGCGTCGGTGGTTACCGAAAGCGGTTCTTGCGTTGCGCTGGTAACCGAAGGTAGCGCTAGGCCCTGGATAAACCAGGCACCTGCCAGGCCAGCCAGCGACAAAGTTAGGCCAAGGATGCGAAGTGGGAGTTTCATTTCACCGCACTCCTTCGACGTCGACCCAGGATTGCTGCCCGGGTTGGTAAGGCCAGCAGGGCAAAGGCCGCCACGATGCCAAATTGCCAGGGCCGAACCGGATCGGACTCGACCATTGGGGAGACAGCGAGGTTGTCACTGGTGACTTTCCAGAGCACTCCGAACGAAGTTGCACCGGCAGGCTGCAGGATATCCAAACTCGAGATTCCCACCTCGACCTCAGGATTTGGGGTGCTAAGCAACACAAAATCGACTCGGGTGCTAGCCAAAAGTGGCACCAGCTTGTCCTGGTTACCAGCGATCAAATTGGCGGCAATCTCGGCCAGCGTTTCGCTCAAGCCAGACGTGGCTGGATTACTTTCCAAAAGCGCGGAAGACATCTCCAGCTTCTGTCCACTACCCCACACGTAGGTTGCGCTCACCACGTCATCGACCTCAAGCACCAAAGTCCTAAGGTTTGGATCTTGCTCGCTGGCTGCGACGACCAACGCCGGCATGACTCGCGAAGATTTCCAGTTGGGGTCAACCTGATTGACGAAGCCATAGACGTAACCGGAGTAGAGCAAGCCGGAAACCAGCGAAAGACCGATCAGAGCGTTTGCCGCTTTGGGTCGAACTGGCTCTATGGTCAGCCCCGAAAGCAAAAGCAGCCCGAGCATGGCAGCCAAAACTAGTGGCGCGCTCGATGCTTGCGGCTGAATGGCACTCAGGCCAAGTGCCGCGATAGCAAAGCCGAACCAGCTGAAGTTCAATTTCGCACCAGCCACAAACCAACTTGGCAAAGCCACAAGCAGCAGCAAGCCCAGAACGATCAGGTTTACCAGCTCGAGGACTTGAATCGGTGGCTGGGCATAGGCGCTAACACCGGTTAGCACCAGCCAGTTTTGGGTCTGGATCGCAAAGCTCACCAGCGGATACAGCACCGCAGTTCCGGGTAGCAATGACCAGATCAGAATCAGACCGCGCTTGGGGTGAGTAAGGGCAGCAATCACCACCGTCACCAGCATCAGGCTGAACAGGATCGAGGAAGCGGCGGCCAGTAGCGCCAAGCTCAGCCCCAATAGCCCGACCCAGCGCCATGCTCTTGCGCTGTTGAAGGCATGAATGGCTCGGACTAGGAAGAAAAGCGCCCAAGGTAGAACTGCGGCGGCAAGTAGCTCAACGACCGCAATGCTGGACTTCAAACTCAAGAATTGCGGGCTGAGCGAATAGCTCAGTGCGATCAGCGTGATTACCCAAGGCTTTTGGATAAAGAGTTTGCCCAATTGCCAAGCGCCAAAAAACGCGATGCTGGTGGCGGCAAAAACTAATACCGCAAAGCCAAGGGAGGGATCGCTCGGCCAAATCAAGCCGGCCAGTAACAGCCACCAGTTGAAGGGGTCGGTTGGAAGCGATACCGAGTCCAGCATTGGCAGTGAGTTGGCCGCAACGTATGGAAGCAGTGCGTTCAGACTGGAGCCCAGAGGCAATAGACCGTTGGCGGTGATTGCCCCCTGTGGGAATAGCGGAATCGAAGCGATCAGCGGCAAAAGCACAAACCAAGCCGAGTTGCTCCTAAAGATTCCAGGTCGCTGCGAATCCAGACTTTGCTCTGGTTCGACCTCAAACTTTGCCTTGCGCCTAAGCGATCGCTGGGCACGGGTCGCGACCAATGCCTTCAGCGGCTTGATTGACCCAAGTTCACGGAATCGCTTGCGAGCAGCCAGTCGCGTGGGAAGCGAGAACCAAGCCCAAATCCAACCGGAAAACTGGGCGATTGAGCGACCGGGTCGCTTGGCAAGCAGATTCTGCGGGATCGCCAACAACACCATAAGTGGCAGCAGTAGGTAGATGGCGAACACCATGACCGCAGGTAAGTACAAAGTCGCAAAGTGCAGGTGAGCCCGCGAGATGGCCTGGCTAAAGCTTCCTGAGAGCCAGCTCTTTGGCCGCTTGCCCTGCATCGAGAGCCCGGCATGGTGCACACGGGAATTAGCCTCGACCACAACGCGGTAGCCAGCTACTCGCGCCTTGGCGCAAAACTCCAAGTCCTGAGCCAGAACTGGCGTCGAATCATCTAGACCGCCAAGCTGCTGCCAGACCCCGAGCGAGACCAACATTCCAGCAGTCGAGACCGCCAAGGTATCGCCAGCGCGGTCATGCTGACCCTGGTCATATTCGCGCTGTACTAACAGAAATGGCCTACCGGTTGGCGTGACGGTTAGTCCAAGCTGTTGGATCTGAATTTCGTTGTCGAGCTCCAAGAGCTTTGGACCAATGATTGCAACCGATGGCGAGATTTCCGCCGCCTGCGAGAGATATCTCAACGCATCGGGTTCCGCAATCGCATCTTCGTGCAGCACCCAGATCCAGCCCGGGGTGTCCGAAAGCGAGTTAACACCAGCCTGAATTGCCGCACCGAGCTTTAGCGGCCCAGGTTCGATTACCGAAAACCCATAGCTAAGTGCCAGGTCGATAGATTTTTGATCGCCCGCGGTCTCAACTACCACAACCTGCTGAATTGGGTGAGTTTGTTCACTGATTGCGGCAAGCGATCTAGCAAGTAAATCGGCTTGAGCGTGTGAAACGACTATGGCCGCTACCGAGAGCGAACCCACGATAACTTAGGCGCGCCTGCGCAGACGGCGACGCTCGCGCTCGCTGAGGCCACCCCAGATACCAAAGCGCTCGTCGTTCTTGAGGGCATACTCCAGGCACTCGCTCTTTACGGTGCACTGCGCGCAAATGCGCTTGGCATCGCGAGTCGAGCCACCCTTTTCTGGGAAGAAAGCTTCTGGGTCGGTTTGGGAGCAAAGGGCGTCTTCTTGCCAAGCTAATGGGTCTGCCTCGCCATCTGAGTAAGCTCCAGCAACCCCCAGCTTGAGCACATCGACGAACCAGTTAGCAGGCACCTGACCTCTTTGTTCCATGCCTATAACCCCTAATCCTTTGAATCTCGTTGATGTAATTACATCGGTGTAATTATGCCCTTGTCAAGTTCGAATTATTCCGCTGAAGACAAATTGTTAGCAAAGCCTCAAGGTAGCCTTTAGGCATGAAGTTATTGGTGACTGGTGGCGCAGGCTACATCGGATCTCACGTGGTGAGAGCAGCCGAGGCTGCCGGCCATGAATGCGTAGTGGTGGATAACCTCTCCACAGGCCTTACCAAGCGGATCAGCTGCCCGGTGGTGGAGCTCGATCTCGCCTCGAAGGATGCGATTGCTCAGCTGGTGAGACTTATGAAGGCGGAGCATTTTGACTCCGTAATTCACCTGGCCGCCAGAAAGCAGGTCGGTGAATCTGTTGAAAAACCTGAAGAGTATTTTCTTGACAATCTCGGTGGACTAGGCAATTTGCTACTCGCCATGCGCGAGGTTGGCCTGAAGTCCCTGGTTTTCTCCTCCTCTGCCGCCACCTACGGCATGCCGGATGTGGACAAGGTAACCGAGGACTACCCTGGCGTCCCAATCAATCCATACGGTCAAACCAAGCTGATTGGCGAGCAGATGGTCAAAAACGCCGAGGTCTGGGGACTAAAGGGTGTGAACCTGCGCTATTTCAATGTTGCGGGAGCCGGAGCCAGTGACCTAGCCGACACCGCAGCCCTGAACCTGATCCCCATCGCCATCAATGCCATCAAGGCAGGTAAAGCGCCGGTGGTCTTTGGCACCGACTATCCAACCCCGGATGGCAGCTGCATCCGTGACTACCTTCACGTCGAGGATTTGGCACTAGCCCACCTAGCGGCCGTCGAATACCTAAAGGGTGAGGGCCAGCAGTTCAACACCTTCAACGTTGGCACCGGAGTGGGAGCATCGGTCATCGAGGTGCTGAACGCGCTAAAGGTTGCCAGCGGAATTGACTTTGAGATTGCCCTCGGCGAGCGCCGTGCCGGAGATCCACCACGTTTGGTGGCAGATGTCAGCCGGATTGACAAGGCGCTGAACTTTAGGACCAAGCACGATCTAGCAGCGATTGTGCAGTCCGCCTGGGATGCTAGCTAGGCACCCTCAGCACCTGACCGACCCGCAACAAATTCGGGTTGGTAATGCCATTTAGTGTTGCAAGCGCGGTCGCACTTACTCCCAGCCGACTCGCGATACCCCAGAGAGTGTCACCTGCCCTGACGGTATAGGTGCGAATTGTTGGCGAAGTAGTAACCGGAGGGGATGAACTTACCGTGGTTGGGATTCTCAGGTTCTGCCCGACTCGAATGGTGGTCGAGGTGCCCATCGAGTTAGCGGCCTGAATCCTCGCAACGGTAACTCCGAACTTGGTCGCAACTGACTGCAGCGTGTCACCGGAAACCACCTTGTAGGTCACGAACCCAGAGGTCGTGGCTGAGGTTGTGGGAGTTGGGGTTGGTCTTGGGGTTGGCGAAACCGTGGGCGAAACCGTTGGCCTCGGCGTTGGTCTAGGCGACGCAGTAGCCGAGACTGTGGGCCTCGGGGTTGGCTTCGGAGTTGGCGAAACCGTAGGCGGTGTCACCACTGGCACCGAACCCAAGAAGGTGAAGTTCTCAAAGACACCGGTTGGTGTGTTCTCAAAAGACGCCAGCACCGCGGTTGCAGGGGCAGTGCCCGAGACTGGAATTCGGCTGGCAAAGAAGTCAGATGCCGCAATGAACCCTGGGCCGTCTCCCCTGAGCGCTCCGAATTGCGCCCAGTTTCGAATCCGGCTTCGCGTGCCATTTTCAACAAAGAACAGCCTACCGCTGCCATCCCTTAGGAACTGACCCACCGGCTTGGATGCCATGTTCAACCCGGCGCAGGTGGACACGGCCAGCGGGTATGGCTTACCAGGGAACTCATCGGCTCCGGCACTGGAAATTGGGTAGAGCGTTCCGCCGTCAATCAAGTAGGTAGCGCCATCGCACTGAACCTTGATGGAGTTGAATCCGGTGCGAGTCTGCATTTTGGCCAGATCTGCGCTGTCGATGGTAAAGAT
>JACCDV010786511.1_pt1 | contig 17433 bp, 13 predicted proteins | sample 7446131 | NCBI WGS metagenome assembly JACCDV01 (sample SAMN15323448, study PRJNA562643) | freshwater metagenome | isolation source: river surface water | place: USA:Blue River Watershed | collected 2017-08-17 | reverse complement strand
TTAGCTCTTGCAGCTTCTATACTTCTCTCTAAAGCTTTAGAATGTCTTCTTACTTCCTTCTTAGGTTGCGTCTAAATAGGGAGGAAAATACTCATAGAGCTGGCATTAGGCCTTCCAGTGCGCCTGGTGAGCCACCATTTTCTTGTATTCTTCTAAGATTTATTAGAGCTAGAGTATCTTTTAGTTGTCTTTCTGGATTTTTTGCTATTACAGGATTATCTTCTTTTGATTCTATATTGCTGAGGATTAGGCTGACTGTTGGTTGATTTGGCTTTATGTCTATTATCTTAGGGATTGATTTTGTATATTCTATAGTTGTTTCTGCATACTTTGCTTTTACTTTTGCCAAAAGTCATTACAGTCCACTCCTTCCTCTATGATTTTCTCGTACCAGTGATGCTGATGCAAGTTATTAACTAAGTAATATTGGGTTTCTTATTAAAGAAAGGATAGGATGTCTGCGAAAATAATCCTGATGAGTATGACGTTATTCGAAATATTCTTTTATGAAAATATAGATTTTCTTTGTTTTTCTTAGAGCTGCTACTTCAGGTCCATATTTTCTGTGAGGATGGAAGTAAGGTTCTCATGAAGGTCATGATAATCTTTCTTCAGTTTGTAAAATTTCTACATCTAGACCTTCAATGTGTCTTGTTGGATGCTCAGCTACTTCTCGAGTATTTTAATCCTTTATTCAGCTTACTCGTTGAAAGCAGGCAATGATGAAAATACCATCTTGGATGGGGATGAAGATAAGGAAAATGATGATTATTATTCCAATTATAGCTATGCCTTTTAGATTTATTAAGGTTTGGGGAGAAAGAGCGATTGAGGGATAAACTGAGGAGGGTCAATTTTCAAAGTGGTGGTAATAAATTCCTACAAAAACTTAATGTGACTATTTTTTTCCTTTATTTCCAGCTCATACTTCTAAATAATCTTTTGCAGCTATTGAACAGTCAACTCCCGATTTATTTTAGGTTTATTCTTTACCTTTTGCGCATTTTACCCAAACCGCAGAGTGGAGATAGTTTAAGGAAGATGAATTTAGTGGGGAGAACATGTAACAATTAGTGTAGTCTTTGAATTCCCTCCAAGAGAGTCCTTCAGTATCCTTGTCAGCTTAGAATCTCGATAGGGAATATGTCCACCCTTTTCTCCTTTCTCTGCTAGTGACTTTATTACTTTCCCTAGATTGGTCAAACTCAAGTTTATCTTCTTCGCTTATTACAACACCTTACCTTACGCGCCTGTCTTTGATATCTTCTATGAACCCGCCAAATCTATCAGGAAGAGTTTGCTCGTTTTGGATGCGCCATCAGGCTGCGAAGTTTGGTTTAAAGTGAGTAGGAATATCAGATGAGAACGGGAGGAATGCTCATTCATATTTGTAGCGCATGTTATTCTATTTTTCTGACCAATCGAAATCAATCGAAAAAGCTCAAGTTTTTCCCCAACATACACTTCAGTAAGATTTTCAATGTAATACCCTTGCTTACTCTCCCTAATTTTAAGATCATTCTTTGATGTGTCTAAGAGATCTCTTATTTTTTCCATGTAAAGCTCGAAAATGGCCACCTTCAATTTAAACTCCACATTTTCTGGGGACTTCTCAATGGCGGCAAATAAATTCTAAATCTAAAACTAACGCATGGGATACTATTCTGGGCATGATACCACGATTATCTTTATCACTGAGATCGTAGCCTTGCATCGTATGTGTTTTCCCTGAGCTGGTTTGACCATACGCCATGATGGTTCCATTGAAGCCATCAAGAATATTATTGAGAATGGGATTTGCTATTTTTTCATAGATTTCTTCCTGGGTGGATTGCATGTCGAAGAGGTGGTCATATATGAAGGACAGCTATTATGATTTGTGGTCTTTTATGATTAGTTGAGTGTCTTTGCTGATTCTATGGAGCCGGGTGGGATTGTTGTCGAGTTCTTTGGAGTTGAAAGGCCGGAATCTACAGAAAACCTTTATATTCCCTTCTCCTTTCATCGATCACAATATTATTATAATCGAAAGCTTGATCTCCTTCCTTCAACAGATCCATCTCATAATGCCAGTAAATGACCCTTGCCTATATTTGACATATTTATTCTACCCTATGTTATTATTCGATTGCGTATATGGCATATGATTTTGATTTGTTGATAATGTTTATTTTATTGGAGGGACGCACTGTCTTGCATCACTTCCGCCGCGATAAACAAACAAAAAACATTATAGTGATTATCCTCCCCAAGCACTCCAATGCCCTGGGGGTATAAATCTATCTAACATTCAAAGCATTAACAACAACCAACATCAATCATGATTGATTGGTGGTGACATAAGTCAATATTGACATCATTTGCTTTATTACTTCTATTGCTACTCGGCCATATTCCTTATTTAGGGGTTGGAGTCGATAATTTCTTGGATTTTTTGATCCACATTTTCGCCTGCCGATCGAAGCTCTTCGAGTTTTATCAACGCCACCTTTGGGTTCTTCTTTATTCTTCCGCATTTCGATCCATGCAAGAAAATTTGAGCCACATTGAACTATATTTTTATGATTTTTACTTTTGACTAAATGTATCCATTAGCTCCCGCATGCATAAACCAAGCCAAAGCTTTCATCTAATCCTTAGCTATATGCTTGCCTTAGAGATATTCACATCCAAGGTTGTGTTGGGCCTAAAGGACTCCCGACTCCGCAGCCAGCTTCAGATACTCCAAATACAGTTTGATCTCCTTCTTTGCCAAATAACTACATCAATCCTAAGGTTACTCGAGTGACAATTTGAAGTAGCAAAGTGGATCTCCGAGGGCTGCACCGTATTGGAAGAGTTAAAGATATTAATCTTCCTATAAATGACTGTATTCTTTAAGACTATAGATTTATCCAAGATAGTATAGTCCGCCAAGGTTACTATCTGTTAATGAATTTTAGAAATAAACTGAAGCCAATTTAAGCATCTATTTCCTTTCTTTGATATCTCGAGTGCTCATCGCGATATTGAGTATTTGCTTCCCTGCTAAGTACTTCAATAAGCCACTTCTTTACGCATGATTGAGGGTGCCTCTTTTCATCAGCAAGGCGATTGATAACTTATGAAGTCATATCGAACTCTTAGGCTTTACCTGTTTTGAAGGCATCGATGCGGATAAAGAAGTATCTAAGTCATGCATGGGTGTACTTATAATATTAGATTTCGTCTTTTTCGCGAGGATTAGTTGAGCGTGATTTTGCCACATCAATGAGGTAACGCGACAACCCAATATTCTTGGGGACGTCTGCTTTATTGCTTGTGTACTTCGCGAGCCAACGAACATTTCAACTGATTTGTTGAGTAGCCCTTTGATGCTGAGGGTTGATGCATACATCTTCAAAGAGGGAAGTTCGAAGGCTTTGTTGAGTGACCTCGTTATTTATTCATAGGCTTCTATGTTAGGTGACGGAAACATAATCGTATCTTTTAGTTGGGAAGCTCCAATCGGAAGAGTTTTTGAAAATATGATCGAATCAAACTCATAGTTTATCAGCCATATTCTCAGCCATAAATAAATTCGAAACGTTGAAAATCAGAATGATACAATGAAATTATTGAAAGAAGCCATTTACTAAATCGAAAAAAATAGGATGAGTCTCATTATTAATTGAATGGTTGAATATAAAACACAATTAACAATAAGAAGTTGTTTGGTTATGATTACATCAACATCATTTTATGTGTTTATAGCTGTAGATCAATACTCTTGGGGCTTTGGAACTTAAGATCAAATCATGGTTTCCTTTTCAACTTATGCGGCTAGATAAATGGTTGAAAATGGCATTACTAACCCTTTTGATAACAAGTTTGCTTCTTTATTGGTAGAGCGGCATTGATTATATTGGGTGAAATTTGTTTAACTAAATTTCCTCTAATGCATTTGCTGGCTGTAATTGAATATCTTGCTGATTCTCCAAATAACAATTCGCTTAAATACTCCCAATAGAATTTGAGAGGAATCGTCTCAAAAGGGTCAAAATTGTTTAATATTATAGTTTAAAAGTAAATATTTTGCCAGTTTTAGCATTGAAGACAACATTTGCTTTGGCAGCCTTAATCCTTTATTCCCAGCCTTTAGATATTGCTCGACCTGTATAGACAAATAGAATGATTTTGATGGAAGCGCTGATTTAACTTCCACTCTAAGTTTTATTTTTTACGCTGCTTTTCCTTTATAGTATTGATTGACATGAGGCAGCTTTCTGTTTCAAAGAGTCACTTAAGAAAAATCAATTATTAATCGCTTGTTGAAAGGTTACCTTTTTAGACCAGAAGCTCTCAAGTCTTACACACCTACTTCAAATTATTAATTATATAAAGCACAGAAGATTTTAGTTTTGAACTGAGGTATTAAAATTTTAATCAAAATAATTTTTAATGAATGAAGTGGAGCACTATCGTTCTGTTGTCTATATTTCATAATTATTCGATACAACTATGTTCCTTTATGTTTTTGTTTGAAATACATTGATTGATCAAATCAAATCCACCCTTTCCTCTTCCTTCACTTCCTCTCTTTTCAATCCCTTCAAATCCACCAAATCGATCCCTTTCATCGATGATTCCCTTTGCCTGTTGAGGGCTCTATCCTCCTCCAACTTCAGATACGATGGCCTATTTTCGGTCGATTGTATTTCCCTTTTTTAGTAATAAACAAGCCCAATGAAGATGGCCAACTCCAATACAGCAGTGATGAAGCATGCACCGACCGAACTGCTTTGATTATTGGGTTCAAACTTTAAGTAATCGACTTGAAAGGCAACGATGAACCCCATACTTATGTAGAAGAGGAACCCGAATACTGCGGTGTACTTACAGCACGATAGACAACAAGCTTCATAGAGACATTCTTACCCATCCCTCAGTCGATTATTAAATATTAATGGGAATTATCATAAATATTCCAATAATAATCTAAAGCCAACATAAATCGTATGAATGCATGCTCCATATCCCTCAAGCCAAGCATAGGATTAGACTCCTTGTTTCATACAATTTCACAAAAACCATAATTATAAATTTGAAATGCAGGTGGGATGGAGAAGCGCCAGCAAGGACCAGGAAAGCCATATTGATGAAATCCACGAGCTGGCCAAAAGAATGAGGATTGCTGGCCATTAGATAAGCGAGTAGCTGCAGAAGCAGGACCAACGCATTGGTGTCTTCCACCATGAAATGTAAGCCACTGAGGGGAGGTTGGGCGATCTCCAAAAGGAGGTCGGCGAACTGCTCGAGACCCACGGTAACATCTATGCTATTCAGACGTGAATCAGGTGTGCACCTGCATGATGCTCTGCTGCTTCATGATTGTCCTTATTATACTCGTCATTATTTTCTGATTTATAATATGCAAAGCCACAAAATCGCCAAAAGCCTCACCTTCAAGGAAAACCAGGCGTACCTTGGAGCATACGATTTCTATAGGTTTGCCATCCCAGCAGCAATAATCATCTCTTTGGCCGCGCATGTTGTAAGTATGGTTTCATAAAGTGAGCCAAAAGATAGATAGACTCTGACTGTGTTTGAGATAATACTGTTTGGAGCAATACTTATAGGCAGCTATATTGCAGCATTCAAGTTCTATATACAGTGCAACCGAATTGATACAACCCCTGTTTTTTACAACAATATTCCACTCAAACAATAATAGACTGTCAGTGAACTGTAACTCTAAGACAATCTGCTTGGCTCCAAAAAACCAAAAAGGAACTTTTGCTCAATCTGCAAAATATTTTGTGAATATCGAACTCGGCATTGTCGAAAGTGCCAAGTTTGCATAGAAAGATACGACCATCATTGTTTTTGGATTGGTAACTGTGTGGGCAGACATAATCATCGCCAATTTTACTTATTTCTATTGGCTCAAACCATCAACAATGTTTTTCTCTTTCTGATCATCGACGCGATTCCTCAGCAAAGCGGATGGAGATACTGGATTAAACTTGCAGGCGAGCTGCTCTCTCTTGGATTTTGCGCCTTTACGGGGTATCTGTTGGCTTACCACACGATGCTGGTGAGCTGCGGCATTACGACTTGGGAACACATGAGAAGAGGTAAGATTACATATCTCAAGTATCTTCCGCCAGGTCACAATCCGTTTTCTAGGGGAATCCTTCAAAATTGGCAAATTTTTATGAGCTAACCCACGCGAGCCTGCGGATCGTAATAAATCCAAGCTTGGTAGTAATAAATCGTTAGCTTTGACGATGCCAAATCTTTAAAGCCATCGTTTAACCTCATTTAGAATTAATACTATAGTTGCTGTTGAAGAAACATGCATTAATGATCTGTATTCTCATATATCATATTTATCACTCATCCACTAAGACCCTCTACGATTCTCCCTCTCTCAACTGCACCTTCTTATCCATAGGCTTCATTTCGGAGAGTGAGATCTTGATCTTCCTCGCCCCATCCCTCTGCCCCTGCTCTTCGATCTTCATAATTTGCGTGATGGTGACAAAGAACCACAACAAAAACAGCTAAATTAGCAAAGTGAATACGAGACCAGAGAAGAGACAGGCCCACTTGGTGCCTTATGGATCCCGGAGTTAGAATTAGAAGTAATGCTATTGCCTTTAGAAGATAGCAAACATGAAAGTCTATGTTGTATGTTTGTTACGAAGTAAGCGAAGCCGCAGAGAGTCAGGACTGAATGGCATCGCAGTCCTGCCTCACTAGCACAGCAAGTTTTTAAGCACCCTCCCATCACTATAAAATCTATTTGATTAACAAAATTATTAAAGATCCATACCCAACAATCAAAAAAATCTACTATCTTAATAAACCCAAAGAAAATATATTATCCACCTTATCTTGATCGCCTAAATATTTTATTGTTATAAATCAGTTAATTCTTAGCAAAATGGCATCGCCCTTCAAGACCATCGATTTCGAACCTGAAACTCCCTATAAGAAGAAAATTGTTGATAATTAGATTAACAGTTGGATGGAGACCTGTGTAAAGAAGACAGAGTCTTTACGCAGACCCAAGTTGCCATGTAAGTTTACAGTCAATTACTCCCTCAACCGCAAAGAGCAGCTGAGCAAATTCAGGAAGTACAAAAATAGTTTAGTCCTCTAAGCCTTATAAAAATTTACATAGAAAACTGCGGCTTCATAAAGTCAAAATAATCGATACATGCCCTCACCGGAATATTTCCACAGGAAGGGAAAGACAACAGAAATTCAAGTGAGCTAGTTTAGTGAGAAGTAAACGCATGAAGTGATTAGTTTTAATTAAAATACAAAAATTGCATTGCTCAAGCTTCCCTTACTTCCCAACAGAAGGAAAGTTTAGAATTTAATTGCCTACGAAAAAATGCTCAATCAAATAATCGACGAAAGCCCAACAATAAAGTCATATATTCCTTCGAGATATTTGCTCCGGAAAAAGTTAGGATCGATAGGGAAAATTTGATATTAATTATTGCTTGCATATAACTGTTAATTATAGTAATGAGCCAAACGAAACAAATTATTCACAAAAAAGCAAATAAAAGCAAGGGCAAGAACGTTTCCAAAAGCAAGGAGCAGAAAAACAACTAAAACTCTGACTTCAAATATAGATTCCAAAAGATGGACTTGTAGCCACTCAAAGCATTTGATGTCCCCGTCCTCAAAAATATCACCGACAAGTTCAGGAAAGACATCGAAGCGCCAATCGAACTCCAGACATCTATCTTCAACTCCAAGTCACCCCAACGCTGTCTTGAACACAACAATGTAAGCACCCTTTACTGCATTAGTGACAAAAAACCATTATGTGTAACTTGCATGTACCAAAACAACTCCCACAAGAAGCATAAGGTCGTGCCTCTGAACCGTGCATCCCGCGAACTCGAGGATTAACAAAAGAAAGATTTATAAATCCTTAACGAAAATATAAACCTTCTTGATACTCTCATCAACCGTAGTCACGCCAACCTCTCTAAATCCTAGAAAGAATTCCCGTCCATCGTGGGCGCTATCCATCAATTTTATAATTAGCTGTAGCAGCTTCTCTCCTAGAAGCGAAACTAACAAATTTCTCACGTTCAGCTGACCTGGCAAAAGATGCGATATGAATATTCATCCCTCGCCACAGAACTCTCCAGGATAAAGATATTCATCCTCTAACAAGTTCGAGATATGAAGAAACGATAGGGGGAATAGTTTCTACTCTTCAATCGAAATATATGTAATAATCTTGTACACATCGAAAATATCATCAGTCCTCATATTTGCCAATACCATGAGACCACATACTACTAGGATATTAAGAAATTTAGAGACTTCGAGATATAAATTGGAAATCAATTGGTATTGACATCTCCCTTTAAGGAAAAGGTGAGAAGAGATAATAACTAAAAATCGAAGAAACATTTGAAGACAAGCAACGAAATGAACCTCCTTGAGAAAAAGAACTCCTTCTAAAGGAAAGATACTAAGAATAACTTATCTCCTACTCCAAACAAAGGAATAGAGAATAAGAGAGTTTCAGTTTCCCCTCAACCTAAAAAGACATATTCTCCTATGCGTTCCCCTCACCTCCAAACTCCAATTAAATACTGATAAGCTATAATAATATTTCCTCATATAATGCTTATATATACATCACTATCATGCTTTCTACAATGTAACAAGAATCCTTGAGTTCCCTTTGCTCATTTTGTTCTCGCTCAAGTCAATCACGTTAAACCCTTCATGGCTTGGCAAGTTCTATACTCCCAAGTAATCCTCCTACTCATAGATGGGATAGAGAAAGACCAGTCTCCCTCCTTTCTTGAGATATTTTTTGGAAAATGCCAGCAAAGACGCAAATATTTTCTATCGTTACGTTGCTTATATTTTGCCTTTATCATATTTTTCCCACTGGTCAACTCGCTAACGATTTAATTTCTTCATTAAATTCAATTTGAATTGCTTCTCTTACTAAGGAAGCAATTCTTTTCGCTTTCTTTTGTTTTCTTTCAGTATCTTACGCTTTTGTCTCTTTCTTTGCCTTTATAGCTAGGCTACTTATGCATTTTGTTTCTATTCTGCGCTTTGCTACTATTTCTACTAATGTTGCTTCTACTCAGTCTCCTCTTCCTCATCACTTTTATTTTCACCTTCAGGCAATTACTCTATCTTCTCTTCAGCCTATTCTACTTTAACTGTCTATTATTATTTCTCATTCTTTTTGGAGACTGAACGGCTCATAGCACGAATACCGTATGGAGGATCAGTTATTATCGCATCGAAGAATTACCCTTCCCTGAAAGCTAGTCTTGTACTATCGATTCGGATGATATTTGGAATTTACAATTGATACTGTTCGAAATTGAGATTGATTTTGGGTGTAAAAACTTCATACTTCATTTCTTATTTGTAGTGGGGTGACTTCTTATTGATTCTTCCCACAGAGTACCCGTTTATTACCCGAATATCTAAATCGGACCCGAAAGTTATTGCTCCTTTGCTTGCAGGAGGAATCAGCAAACCTCCAGTCCCTACGAAAGGATCAATGATAACACTACCTCTCTTTACGAGCGCCTGGTTGCACATCATAAAAGCAAGATCGTTATCAGTAGATGTTGGCCCAAGATATATCCTCTTGTTTAACTCAAATTTATTGTTGAATTTGGCAGTGGCAATTTTGTTGCTACATAGCTCAATACCGAAATAGACCTGCCTTAGAGTAGTTTAATAGCTATCCTTATGGTGGCCTTGGTACCATTTGTGCTATTCCATGAGGACGTATCGCTTGTTGGGCTGCTTGAAGTTTATTTTACCACGGATGTCGAATTTTCCAAGAACTTTGTGCATGTTAGCTATTTGATCCTCACGCGGAAGCACTCTGTTATGGCTATAGAAGTCACAGGCAACAATTTCTTCATCGTTCTTGCATTATTTTTATATAAAGTCCACATCTCCTTTTTCGAACAACTCTTCATAGTTACTAGCAGATGCAATCATGACCATCATCTTATAGACCATCACAGCTTCCTTGCACAAATTTTGGAAATACTCTTTATGTTGTTCGTAATTGGGGACAGTGAGGGTGACGAAAGGGAAGTAAGAGAAAAGTTTATGGTTGATTTAGTATGGATGGGTGTATTGCTTATCTTGTAATTCGTCTTGGAAGAGTACTTCTAATGAATAGGGGGCATCGTGGAGTAGTGATTTTAGTTAGGGGATGGCGAATTATACGAAATCAGGGTTGACTGTGAAGAGACAAATTATCTTTTTCATTTGTTGGCACTATAAAAGAAATATTCTAATATATACAGCCCATTAGTATTCATTATACATCATAATGCAAACAAAAATCATTCTGATAATTCTTCACTAAAGTTTCTCCTCCTTCTTTCTTTGAAATACTATCTCACGTTCTATCCTCAATAAATTCCACAAAGACCTTCTTGTCAGCTCAATAATAATCTTTTAAGTGGCCCTAATAGGGAAAAACAACCATATAAACCTCCCAACCAGAGTGGCAACAACACCAACAACGAAATAAGCAATCGGAAGTTTAACTTTATATTTTGAATCCTTCGCAAAGAGAATATGTACTTTCCAATCGCGAAAGATATCACAGTAATAAGAATAGATACTTGTTGCTAACCTAAGATAAAAAGATGGTTCATTTATGATGGTGAAATATGTTATGGTTGAGATCATTGTCAGTTTTACACAGTTAAAATATTCTTATGTTGTTCCGATTAATATGGATAGACTCATCCTAAATAGTAAAGGAACCAATAATAGATATCGAATATACTCACTCCACACTGGGAATATGACACTCAGTAAAGAAGTAACAATCATGGATAAGGAGATAAGTTGATTAGCTGAAAAAGTGTTAACAAAACCAATTTTTCTTATCCTTACAGCACTGATATTAAAGAGAAAACATTTTCTAATGTACTACTGAATGATCAATACATACAGTATAATCCCTCCGAGAAATCCATTAGCATAGTGATTCACTGGTATCCATGATTCAAGTTCGTAAATGAAGAAGATGACCATATTGAAAATTACTATCCTTTTATAGGAATCATGGCTTTATATTGATAGTATTTTTGCATAGTTGTTGTAATATCTAAGTTATATGATGATTACCTCGAGTGAATGGTCATCACTATTACCCAACATAGACCATAAATTAATATGCATTTGGTTGCATTTTGTAGAAGATTTCGGTTCTCAAGGGCAGTATTGTCAGGGGTAAGCAAATAAGGAAGTTGATACTATCCTAAGAGAATGTATAAAAGAATAGAGATGCAGATATTTCTTTGCCAAGCTAACAAGAAAGAGGTCAGGGAATGCCATATTTACTATTTTATCTACTGCGCAAGGATAATGTATGCCTGTACTCCCATTTTCCCCATATTGCCTTTGAATTTATTGAGGATTCGTAGCAAGGTAAGGTCCTTGTCCATGTTGACCATAAATTAATAATAAATATTCTTTGAACAGAAATTATCATTCTTGCGACATGCATCATTTATTGTATATTCACAATATACTAAATACGTTTGCATTATTATGTAAAATAGCAATAAGTCCATCCTTTCCTCTCCCTCTCTCAAAAAACATCACTCACAGAAGTAAGTTGTGTAAATAAAGATTCTTCTTGTTGGCGATATCTGTGTAGGCAAATCATCTCTCATCAAAAGTTATAAAAGTTTGGCATTTGATCAATAATACAACTCCACCTTCCTTGAAATCCATAACGCGATCATTGAATACAAATAGAAGTTGGTGAAGATGAACATTTGGGATCTTTCAGGGTCATAGGAGTATGACACTGGCAGACCATTGGCATATGGAAACACTGATATATTTCTCATTTGCTTTTCTATGGTGGACTTACAATCATTTTACCAAGCACTCAACAAATGGCTACCATAAATCAGCAAATCGAACCCCCATGCAATAAAAATATTCGTAGGGACGAAGAAAGATATTCACGAATAGCAAAAAGAACTATACGAAAAGAAACAAATTGGCTTGCGTTAGAATGCAGTATGCTTTGGTTATTATGTAGATGATAGGGAAGATAAAGCAAACTGGGCATCGCCTCGTACTTTGCAGTGCAGGGGTTGAAGAAAGTATCCACTCAGTCTTTCACGAGGCCATAGAGCAATATCTCCAGCTGAGATAGAAGTACATAAAGAAGTAAGTCGACTGCAAATTGATATGATTTTCCTACCTATCACCCATTTACCCACTTATAATTTGAAAATACAAATATTCATATGAATTAAACAGCCATCCATCACTCCATCAACCTCAGGCCTCACAACAGCAATAAAAAGAGCAGTTGGAATGCTCAGCAATAGAATGATCTATAATCCAAATAGCTGTTGCGGTATTTGAATTCTTAGCAATCTTAGATCATGGACACGCCCAAAATATCCAAAAATACTATTAACAACCCTCATTCGATCTCATAAAAATACTATCTACTTTGTCCTGAACTCTACTAATCATACCGTAACTAACACTGCATCTAAGAACTGAAAGGCACAAACTTCATTTTAAAAAGATACAACAAAGGAAGAAACGAGCTTCACTTCTAATCCCTCACTTAGATATAGATACCAAATATCGTAAAGCTAACAGTTTGGTAGAACGGGGACTACAAATTAATCTACAACTAGCAAGTCTATTTCTGGCATGAGTAGGAAGTAACTCTCGATAAATACTGCGTTACTATTTGATCATCATTATCATATATAGATCACATCATGTATGTATTGTCGAATGTACGGATTATCTAGAGCATTAACTAGTTTCCCCGTTTCTCGAAGTCAGCGTATTTCATGTTGGCCATCTACTTGAAACCAGCTACCTTCTCACGCTACAGCTCGCCTTTGTTGGCTAAGCTGGGGAAATCGAACAATGGATTTATACCAACTGAGAGCTTGAAGGGCTCGATCTTTTTTTGACTTTTCAGCGAGCCTACAGCACTCTCATCAACCCTTGTCACTCGGTTAGGCTAATTTGAGGCAAAGATGTAAGGTTGTTTGGTACTATCGACTGTAGCTGAGGGATGGAAGGCGAATTCCTTATAATTTTAGACTTGAATATTCCTTTGCTGTGACAACTTCATGATGAGTTCCTCCTATGAAACCTATCGAGAGTGAGATGGCTGTTCGTTAGATGTATTGTTTCGATATTACCGCCTTTGGTTGTTGTTATAATTACCACGATTATTGTATTGGCTATTTTGGTTTCGATCCTATCTGCTTCTATTTTGGTTGTTATCTCTACTATTTGAGAAATTTTGTCTTTGGTCTTAGTTGTAGCCTTGATTGCCTCTATTGTTATTGTAGTTGTTTCTAGGAGGTTGATTTTGGTATTGATTGGGAGGTGTTGACCACTGTTGCTGTTGTTGTTGCTATTATTCATAGCTATCATCAACATCCACAGGATTATTATACTGCCCATATGAGTTGTTATTGTTATTGTTGTTATTGTTATTGTAGTTATTTCGAGGGTAGTTATTGTTGGACCTTTGGTTGTTATAGTTTTGACGATTACCGTTATTATTATTATTGTAGTTCTGGTTTTGCTGACCATTATACTATTGCTGATTGCCTCCATAATTGCCGTTATTCATATTGTTTCGATTGTAATTCTGATTATTGTTGGGGTAATTGCGATTGTTTTGGTTGTTCTGGTAATTTGGTCGAGGATTGGGGTATGAATTATGTTGTGGATTATTGTAATTCTGATGTTGATGGAGTGTCCGATATGGACTTGATGAAGGATTTCTATTGTACTGACTCTGCTGGTTGTAGTTGTTGGAGTTTTGACCTTAGAAGTTGTTGTTGTAGGGTTGCCCTCCACGATTGCCATTGCCATAATTTGGGGCAAAGTTATTCTGATTGTTGCTTCGATTGCTGTTTTGAGGAGGGTAGTGGTTTTGGTTTGATCCCCCGCGCTGTCCTCCCCCTCCCCGACTCCGCTGGTTCTACATCTCCTGGATTTGGAGGTACATAGCTAGTAAGTAATTATAATTGAAAGAGTCATACTTGACAATATCGGATTCATCATCTAATTTATACTTACATTCCAAATCAATATGCAAATCAGCTTAGCTACTAAACCTCCATTGAAGTGGGTTACTATTGGCTCGCATTGGATGGAAAAGAATCAATTATGTATTGGTATCTGTTGGGTGTATAAGGGATAACTGATAGTTAAGGCGGGGTTTGGAAATTGACGGCTTCAGACCCAGTTTAGGAGAGATATTTAGATGCTATGGGAGAGAGTTTCCATGGGTTCAAAAGTTTAAGTTTGTAAGGCAGTTCCTCAAACTTGGTATAGCCATAAAAAAATCGTTTATAGCAAATAGGATAAGGCAATTCGATCGCATTCCTTCTTCTCATTTATCTAGATTTATTATTTTATTCAAAATAGTCTCTAATTAAAAGACAAGATTATTCTAGAACTAAGCCAACCATCGAAAACATTAGCATTTATTACAAAAGACAAATGTCTATGGCCATTATATTTTAATGTTGAAAGAATAAATTGATGATCCTCTATCTTAGTTTTTCTAAGAAGGATTTGAAGAATGCGTCAAATACTAAAAAAAGGAGAATGCCTGTTCAAAATCAAAGTCAGAGAAACTCAGGGAAAAGATATAGAAATCAAACTAAATAAAGAGAGAAAAGCGAAAATAAAGAAGAATCCTCTAAAAGAAAAAATTACACGAAGTCCTCTCTCCTATGACATAATAAGAAAAGCGAGCCTACCTAGACCGTATAAAAGAAGAGAAGGAATATAAAAAATAGAGAGTTAGGTAAGCCATGTCGCATGGGCAGATGTTTATCTTAGATCTGACTTTTGAATCCAAAATGAACAGTAAAGAAAACAAGTCACTTGCAAGCCAAATTGAACTCATCATGAAAGCAATCAAATATGTAGAAGCGCCTCCCAGCATTCACCTTTGCAGCTTCAAAGAGGGAATCAAAGAACAATTGCAGAAAATGAGGTACGAATATTGGGCACTCACTACTCACGAAGAAGATGTTGCTGCCTTCACTTAAGGTTTACATAAAAGATTTATTTATCTAAGCCCAGACGCAGAGGAAACCCTCGATTCAATCGATTAAAGTCCACATATGTTAATGCAGATGATGCCTTTATTTTAGGAGGGCTGATTGATCGAACAATCATCAAGAATGCAAGCTTTACAAGGGCAAAGTCCCTCGGAATACAGGCTAAAAGATTACCAATCAATCAGTACATGAAAGGGAGGGCCTGCTTGAACTTAGACCATGTAATTAGTATGATCTGCAAATTCAAATAAACAGGGAGCTGGAAGACTGCCTTTTATTTTGCTGCTCCCAAAAGATGGAAAAAGGAATAGAATTAGCTCGATGCCTCAAAAGGAAGCTAGGAATAGAAGGTAGAGATAAAGGGAAAGCATGGGTCTTAAGAGGGTGATAAATAATCGGAGGAAGTTGAGCATAAAGAGTCCCTTTGATGTATTGTACTAAAACGAATAAATACTCTACGAATAAAACATATCTCTTTCTTGGGGAAGTCCTATCCCAGTATTAGCAACTCTTTTAATATTTTGGGTTATTAATGAGGAATATTGGATTTAATATTATTTTTTCTAATTAATTATTCATAATATATTTGATGGGTAGAAGACCAGCAAGATGCTACAGAGTCTGTAGAGGAAAGCCTTATCCTAAATCAAGATACAACAGAGGTGTCCCCGATCCCAAAATCAGAATCTATGATATCGGCAAGAAGAAAGCACCAGTTGGTGAATTTCCATTCGTTGTCCACATCGTTTCCGATGAGGTCGAACAAGTTTCTTCATAAGCTTTGTAAGCTTCCCGTATTGCCTGCAACAAGTACTTGACCAAGCACGTCGGCAAGGACAACTTCCATCTCAGATGCAGAGTACACCCCTGGCATGTGTTGAGAATCAATAAGATGTTGTCATGCGCCGGTGCTGATAGACTCCAGTCAGGTATGAGAGGTGCTTTCGGTAAATCTTATGGTAAGGCTGCAAGAGTCAAAATCGGATCCATTCTCTACTCAGTCCGCCTAAAAGAGCCCCATGTCAAATTCGCCTTGGAAGCCTTCAGAAGAGCCAAGCACAAATTCCCAGGAAGTCAAAAAATTGTTGTTTCCAACAAGTGGGGATTCACCAAACTCACCAGACTTGAGTACCAAAAACGAATCACTGAAAACAGCGTCATCAATGACGGATCAGACGTTAAGATTGTGAGAACCAAGGGTCCTCTTGCCAACTCTCCCCTCTTCATCGATGCCAAGCCCGATAAAAAGAAGAAATGATTAATCCCAAAACACCTATTTAAATCGACCTACAATATTCAAACACTACTTCTAACAAACTAGACACATACATTATTTATTTCATTTTGCCTTCCCCATAAAAGATTTATTGCATACAATTAGCTAATATTTATCCATACTTGTATAGCTATGACGAGTATTCGATCAATATTTGCCTATTATATTGAATTCAACATGGAGGCTAATTGGAGTGACCAGCTCAAGCTTGGAGAAATAACTTTGAAGAACAGAGTATTTATGGCTGCTCTCACAAGATAAAGATGTGATTAAAAGACTAATATCCCTAATGAATTGATGGCAGAGTACTATTCTCAAAGGGCAGGAGCTGGACTTATACTTACTGAAGCCACTGCTTGGAGCTCCAGAGGTGAAGGGTTTCTCGGGGCAGCCTGTCTCTACAATAGAGACCACATGGAAGGATGGAGGCAAGTCAATGAGGCAGTCCACGCAAAAGGAGGTAAAATTTTCCTACAGATTTTCCATGCTGGCAGAGTGACCCATCCTCTTAAAAACCGAGGGCAAGAACTATGGGCTCCTTCTGCGATTGCTGTTCGTGAAATTGAGAGGAATTTCGGCTTGCCGTTCCCTGTCCCAAAATAAATGAGTCTGTAAGATATTGAGACAGTAAAGAAGTAGTTTGAATAAAGCATAAAGCTCTCAGTGGAGGCCAAATTCGATGGGGTTCAACTTCATGGCGCTCATGGCTATCTAATAGATTAATTTTTGAGATCTGCCACCAACCAACGCACTGACGATTATGGTGGAAACGCATAGAAACGAATAAAACTGCCATTAGAACTTATAGACATAATTCTGAAATACTATTCGCCATCGCAGGTTGGCATCAAGATTTCCCCTGCCTCCAGATTGAAAGATATGTACGATTAAAACCCCATAGAGACTTATTCTTTGCTTTTGAAAGAGCTCAGCAAGAGAAATATTGGATTCGTATAAATCAGAGAGTCAACTTAGTTTAATCCTGTCCCCAACAAATATCCTCTTACAGCAAGGGAACAAATCCCTGATGTTTGCTAAGCACTCAGGCCATTCTTCACTGGAATTATGATCGGC
>JACCDV010283162.1_pt1 | contig 17434 bp, 15 predicted proteins | sample 7446131 | NCBI WGS metagenome assembly JACCDV01 (sample SAMN15323448, study PRJNA562643) | freshwater metagenome | isolation source: river surface water | place: USA:Blue River Watershed | collected 2017-08-17 | reverse complement strand
TGCTCCTCTACTGTTCGTCGCGCCTATTTTTCTTACCTGCAAACCTTATTAAAAAGGACCCCTCGCACACCCGCCAGAGCGGACCTACCCTTGCTGCATTCCTGCCCTGGGGGAGTTCAGTACGGTAACGCCGTACGAGGGATCTGGTGTAATCATAGTTATACCCACCGATAGAGTTCTCCCCCTCGGGAGGATTCGCATAGCGGCCGAGTGCGCACGCTTGGAAAGCGTGTATAGGGCAACCTATCGAGGGTTCAAATCCCTCATCCTCCGCCAGAAATTGGAGTTCAGATGGCCAGCAATACCTTTCTACACCTGACAACAAAGCAGGCTTGGGAAGATGCATTGAAGGTTGGCACCTATTCCCTTTCAACCAAGGGAAAGACTCTGGAAGAGGTCGGTTTCATTCACGGCTCTTTTGCAGATCAAGTTGAAGAGGTCGCTGGCTTTGTATTTGCTGGGTCAACAGAGGATTTAGTCCTTTTGCATTTGGAGATCGAAAAGTTAGTAGCAAACGGCATTGAGGTGCGCGTCGAAGAAGCCCGAAATGGAAAGTCTTACCCGCATATCTACGGTGCGGTTCCATGCAAATTAGTTGATGGGGTTTCGAATGCCCACATTAATCCAGAAGGTTGTCTAGTGCAGGGTTGAGTAAAAAGTTACTCTGAGTAATTTAGATTTTTTGTACAGTCTCTTCATGAGAAAAAACAAAAAAGAAAATGAAGCACAAAACATCGATTCCGCTTGGGTTCCTGATGATGAGGACTATGGAAATCATGAGCCAGAAGATTTCATTGATGATGAAATAGATTCGTCTTATAAGGTTTCACGAAGAACTCGCTTGGCTTGGAAAGCACAAGAAAAAATCTCCGAGAAATGGTTTAAGACACTTGTGAAGTATTTTGGACGGAGCGTCTTCGATATTGGACCTGGTGACTTTGGGCCTTTCGTCCAATCTCATAGATGTGCACCTAGAGCGCGATACTTGCTGGAAAACAAATGGGTAACCGCTCAATTTGGTATCTATCTAATTGAGTACACCATCGTCGCTAATGTTGCACGGAGTTTCTATTCTCTCAATAACGGAATTAGGTATATATATTTTATGGAATCTGATCTGACTAAGAGTCAAAAGAAGAATGAAAAGATCCTTGTTGAACTATTCAAAGAAACCGAAGAGTTCTTGCATAAAACACTCGCTGATCGAACACCGCCATACACGCCGAACTATCTATTTAGATAGGCGCAGCTGAATAGGTTTAGATCTCGACGCCTATGAACTTGGTTTGTAGGAACTCATGAATTCCATCAAAGCCGCCCTCGCGGCCCAAGCCTGATTGCTTTACGCCACCAAATGGCGCAGCTGGATCAGAGATAACTCCCTTATTGATCGCGACCATTCCTGACTCCATCGCCTCTGCTGTGCGCAATGCGCGTGTGAGGTTTGAAGAGAAGACATAACTAATAAGACCAAACTCGGTGTCATTAGCCATCTCGATACCTTCTTCATCTGTATCAAAGATAACGATCGGTGCGACTGGACCAAAGATTTCATGAAGCAGGATTGGGTTGTCCTTTTCAACAATCAAAACTGTTGCTGGGTAGAAAGCTCCATCGCCTTCTGGCTTAACTCCGCCGACCTCAACCTTTGCACCTGCTGCAACAGATTCTTCAACGAGCTCTGCAATCTTGTTACGTTCCTTCATTGAAACAGATGCACCAAGAGTTGTTGTTGCTTCAGTTCCACGGCCCATTACATAGCTGCTCATTGACTTAGACATCTCTGCGATGAACTTATCTGCAATTCCGCGCTGTACGAAGATGCGGTTTGCAGATGTACATGCAGCTCCACCATTGCGCATCTTTGCAAGTGAAAGTTGCGGAATAGTTACAGCTAGATCTGCATCATCATGAATAACAACTTGTGCATTTCCGCCAAGCTCCATTGAGCAGCGAATTACGCGGTCTGCAGCTTCTTTCAGCAAGATTCGACCAACCTCTGTTGAACCTGTAAATGAAAGGTTCTTAACACGTGGATCATGAAGCATCTTTGAAATTGCAGGACCTGTCTTTTCTGGAAGAACAAGGTTAAGAACACCCTTTGGCAATCCTGCGCGCTCCATCAGATCAACGATGTACATCGCAGTTAATGGTGTTTCTCCCGCTGGCTTCAAAATCATTGTGCAACCGGCAGCAACTGCAGGACCGATCTTGCGAGTAGCCATACCTGCTGGGAAGTTCCACGGTGTAATAAGAATTGAAAGACCGATTGGTTCATGAGTTACAAGAATTCGCTTGTCCCCTGATGGGCTTTTACGGAAATCTCCTGGTGTGCGAACTGTTTCTTCAGCAAACCAACGGAAAAACTCAGCAGCATATGTTGCTTCACCGCGAGCATCTGGCATCGCTTTGCCATTTTCGCGTGAGATCAATGTTGCGATCGCTTCATTTTCAGCGGTCATTAACTCAAATGCTTTGCGCAAAATCTCTGATCTATATCGAGGCGCTGTCTTTGCCCACGCCTTTGCAGCTGCATCTGCAGCTGCGATCGCGGCATCACATTGTGCATCTCCGGCAAGTGAAACCTCGGCGATAACTGAGCCATCGCTTGGATCGTGAACAGGTAGCTTTCCGATTCCATCAACCCATTGGCCATCGATATATAACTGTGTATGCATGGGTGAATCATACGCTTTAGGCAAAAAACCGTGAAGATTGTGCGGGCTGAGGTAGAGTGATGCTTATTAAGTTGCAGTAATTGCAATTAAAAGAGGAGTTTTAAGTGCCTAAGTCGTGGACCGATGATGCGCCAGCCCCAGAGGTTCTGAAAGATCATGCTCACCTCAAAGACTCATTCTTTTACACAATTAAACGTCGTCTGTTAGGTAACCCCCTCAATCGTCACTCTTTGGGACATCAGCGCCTGAGCAAGCGATATGCACTAGGAATTCTTTCCTCAGACTGTATTTCATCCTCTGCATATGGATCAGAACAGATTTTGATCGCTTTGCTTCCTGCTTTTGGTTTAGCTGCCTTTGCATTGCTGATGCCTATGACAGCGGTTGTTCTCGTAATTCTTTTGATCATCACCTTGTCATACCGAGATGTAATCAATGTTTACACCAAGGTAGGCGGTGCTTACATTGTTTCGCGAGATAACTTCGGTCCCGTAGTTGCACAAATTGCAGCTGTTGCTTTGATGCTTGATTACATCGTGACAATCGCGATTCAATCAGCAGCAGGTGTTGCCGCAATTATCTCTACATTCCCATCGCTAAGCCCCTTCAAAATTCCAATGATCTTGGTTGTTATCTGTCTGCTGACTTATGGAAACTTAAGAGGAGTTAAGGAAGCTGGACGAGCTTTTGCACTACCTACTTATTTTTTCGTTTCTTGTATGTTTATTGTTTTCTCAGTTGGTCTCTACCGTTACTTCAACGGAACCCTGGTTCAGCTAAGTGTTGAACAACCTGGTGCAATTGAAATAGGTCAGGAGCAAGGACTGCTTACCTTTGCCGCAGTCTTTATCCTGCTTCGCGCCTTTGCTAATGGTGGTTCATCATTAACTGGTCTAGAAGCGATTTCAGATGGTGTGGCTCTCTTTAAGACCCCAGAGCATGTAAATGCACGTAGAACTTTGTACATCATGAGCGGATTGCTGGGAACCTTGGTTCTTGGAGTTTCCTGGTTTGCTCACAAAATTCACGCCGTTCCATATGAATCAGGTACGCCAACAGTGATCTCTCAGATCGCTAAAACGATCATGGGAGATGGCGCAGTTGGTCAGTTCATGTTCGTCATGGTTCAGCTGGCAACAATGCTTATTCTCTTTGCTGGCGCAAATACAACATATAGCGCCTTCCCTATCTTGGTGAACTTTGTTGCCGCCGATGGTTATCTACCTCGACAGCTAACAAAGCGTGGCCACCGCCTTGCATTTTCAAATGGAATTTTGCTTTTGGCCGGTGGTGGAATCTTCTTGGTATTGATCACTGCAGGTTCAGTTGAGCACTTGGTTGCTTTCTATGCGCTGGGTGTCTTTACAGGCTTTATGTTGGCTGGTTTTGGAATGACCCGTCACGCATTGCGAAATAGAACTGGCCACTGGAGAGCAAAGGTCTTTATCAATGGTCTAGCCGGAACAATCTCTTTAATCGTTGTCATCATCTTCTCAGTTGTTAAGTTCACTCAAGGTGCTTGGTTAGTACTTATTACCGCACCGATTATGGTGATTGCATTCTTGCGCTTGCGACGCCAGTACACGCGCGAACAAGATGCGCTAACTGTTAAGCAGGATCAGGATCGTGCAACATCAATTACCCGACATGATGTAACTGTTTTGGTTGACAACATCGATATTGCAACGGTGGGTGCGATCCGTTATGCACGAAGCTTGAAGCCACGTAACTTGTCAGCTGTTCACTTTGTTATTGATGATCGTCGTGCCGAAGAGATTCAAAAGGCATGGGCGGCATCAGATGCTCTAGATGATGTGACACTTGAATTAATTGACTGTCCTGATCGCAGACTAGCTAAAGCTGCGCTTGATTACTCAATTCGAATGACTGAAAAGCCAGATGTCGAATTAACTCTGCTTCTTCCACGTCGTGCCTACTCCGGTTTCTTGGGACGTTTATTGCATGATCAAACAGCTGAAGAGATTGCTGCACCAATTTCGCAGCTTCCACGAGTAGTTGCAACGATTATTCCTTTTGATGTTGAGCGAATTGCATCTGGAAAGACATCGTTTACTACTCCTGTTGCACCTGTTGAGGTTAAAGCGCCAAAGCCGGTACAGAAGGCTGCCCCTGTAAATGTTGAACCAGTTAGCCACTATGCAGAAAATGTGACACCTATTGGCAAGATTGAATGGCGCAAACGTGCTCAGGTTCAAGGTCGAGTTACATCGATTAAGACATCTCCACGTGGATCTGCACCAACGCTAGAGGTGGAGATTTGGGATGAAACTGGCGGAGTTTCTCTGCACTTCTTGGGTCGTCGCGATATTGCAGGGTTAGAAGTTGGCTCTCAGCTACGTGCAGAGGGCATGGTTGGTGAAGAAGAAGGATCTATGGTGATTCTTAATCCTTCTTACGAACTCCTTGTATAAAACCCTTAATTAATTCCCCACATTCTTCAGCTAATACACCTGCACGAACCTCGGTTCTAAAGGTGCTTCGTGGATCTCGCAGTAAATCCCACATCGAGCCAACTGCGCCTGCTTTTTCATCCCATGCACCAAAAACAACGGTTTGCAATCGTGATTGTGCAATTGCACCAGCACACATTGCACATGGTTCAAGGGTTACAACAAGTGTGTGATCAGTTAAGTGCCAATCCCCTAGTTTTTCTGCAGCGCGGCGAATAGCAACAATTTCTGCGTGTGCAGTTGGATCACTATGAAGTTCTCGCTCATTGTGTCCTGTTGCAACTAATTCACCTGCAGCATTAAAGATTGCAGCACCGACTGGAATATCTGCGCTTGCAACAGCTTTGCGTGCCGCATCTAGTGCAACACGCATCATTTCAATATCGGTCACAGATCTAATAGCTCCGCAAACTCTTCGCCAAAACCAAGTCGCGCGGCAATTGCTTCTAGTTGTTCATCAGGAAATAACTCTTCATCATCACATAGTGCTGTCATTTCCATCTCACTTAATCCAAGATCAGCCAAGATTGCTAAATGACCGACAGGACCTGGCTCTTCATCCTCTTCAGGAATTGGAAGATCTGCGATCTCCATTAACTCTTCAGCAACTGGATAATCCAACGCTGCCGTTGCATCGCTAAGAAAGAGCGAGATATGTGAACCCAAAACACGAATCAAAATAAAAAACTCTTCATCAATTGCAATGAGGGCAATTGATCCACCATTTGTTTGTTGTGATTTCAGCCGAGAAATAATCTGCGCGATGTCATGTGGGTCGGGCAAGGTAGCCAAAGTCCAGCGGCCATCTTCATGCCAAGCCGCTACCCCGAAATCCATTTCACTTGTGAGGTCGCGCACTTCATCGCGAATATCGTCGAAGGATTCAATCTCTTCAACCAACTCTTCTTCGAAATCGGACATGGGCCCATGCTTTCACTTATTGGAAAGGATTGAAACCCCTGTAAGGTAAGACCCATGAAAGTACACGTTGCCAACCACCCTCTTATCAATCACAAATTGACGGTTTTGCGCGACGAACGGACCGATTCGCCGACATTCCGCCGCCTAGTCGAAGAGCTAGTTACCTTGTTGGCGTACGAGGCTACCCGCGATGTTCGTACACATTCAGTAGAGATAACAACTCCTGTGACCAAAACAGTTGGCCAGAAAATGGCTGAGCCACGTCCGGTTGTAGTTCCAATTCTGCGTGCAGGTCTTGGAATGCTCGAAGGTATGAGCAAGTTGATTCCAACCGCCGAAGTTGGTTTCCTCGGAATGGTTCGCGATGAAAAGACTTTAGAGGCAAGCACCTATGCAAATCGTCTTCCAGATGATCTTTCAGGTCGTCAGGTCTTTGTTTTAGACCCAATGCTTGCAACAGGTGGAACTTTGATTATGGCTTTCCACTACTTAATTGATCTTGGTGCCACAGAAATCACCGCGATTTGTATTTTGTCTGCACCTGAAGGTGTAGCTGCAGTTGAAAAAGAGTTTGCAAACAGCAAGGTGCCCATCACAATCGTGACAGGTGCACTAGATGAGAAGCTCAATGAGCATGGCTACATCGTTCCTGGTTTAGGTGATGCTGGCGATCGTCTATATGGTGTTGTGTAAATGGCATCAACCTCACCTGGATACGGAATCACAATCCGTGTTGAAGGTTCACCTGATTCACATCCTGTAGCACTTGCAACAACTGTAATTACCGGAGCAGGGGCAACAATTACAGCACTAGATGTTGTTGAATCACTTTTGGAAAAAGTTGTTATCGATATTACCTGCGACACTATTGATTCAACGCATGCTGATGAAATTACTGCAGCGATCTCTGCAAACCCAGCGCTGACAGTACGTAAAGTCAGTGATCGAACATTCTTATTGCACCTTGGTGGAAAGATCGAGATCGCATCAAAGGTTCCGCTAAAGACCCGTGATGATCTATCCCGTGCTTACACACCTGGTGTAGCCCGCATCTGTCAGGCGATTGCAGCTGATCCATCAGATGCTCGACGCCTAACAATTAAGCGCAATACCGTCGCTGTTGTGACAGATGGTTCAGCGGTTTTAGGCCTTGGAAACATTGGTCCTGCTGCAGCTCTGCCTGTGATGGAAGGAAAGGCTGCGCTCTTTAAGCGCTTTGCCGATGTTGATGCTTGGCCGGTCTGTCTTGATACCCAAGATGTAGATGAAATCGTGCGTACAGTTCAGTTGATCGCACCTGTATACGGTGGAATCAACCTAGAAGATATTTCAGCGCCACGTTGCTTTGAGGTTGAGCGTCGTTTGCGCGAGCTCTTGGATATTCCAGTTTTCCATGATGACCAACACGGAACCGCAATCGTTGTTCTTGCGGCTCTTCGTAACGCGCTGCGTTTAGTAAAGAAAGAGCTTAAGGATACAAAGATTGTGCTTAGTGGTGCAGGTGCTGCCGGAACCGCGATTGCGCGCTTACTTGTTCGCAGCGGCGCGGTAAACATTATTGGTTTTGATAAAGATGGTGTGATCTGCAAATCAACTGAAGATCATGGCGATGAGATGCGAATCTGGTTTAAGGACAACTGCAACCCAACTGATTTCCGCGGAAAAATTTCGGAAGCGATGAAGGATGCTGACATCTTTATTGGTGTTAGCGCGCCAAATGTTTTAACAGAGGCAGATGTTGCATCTATGGCACCTAAATCAATTATCTTCGCACTTGCTAACCCAGATCCCGAGATCGATCCAGCTATCTCTCGTAAGTATGCAGCCGTAGTTGCTACTGGTCGCAGCGATCAGCCAAATCAAATTAACAATGTTTTAGCTTTCCCTGGAATCTTCCGCGGTTTGCTTGATGCAAATGCACACAAGATTTCAGATGAGATGCTTGTAGCTGCCGCTGAAGCGATTGCAGATTGTGTTTCTCCAGAGCAGTTAAACGCTTCCTTTATTGTTCCAAGTGTCTTTGATGCAAATGTTGTTAAATCTGTAGCAGCAGCTGTTAAGAAATCTGTGTAGGTTTCTTAACTCTCAGGTGGCTTACCCCACCAACAACAACCCCCGCATAGGTCATCACAATTCCAGTAACTAGATAAGCGCTGACACTTACTCCATCAGTTGGAGAAACCAGATCGATAATCAATGAGCCAACTAGCTGCCCACCTACGCTAAACAAGGTAAAGGTTAAGACGCCTAGGTGTTGAACGATGGTTGATGTAAAGGCGATGTAAATAACGCCAATGACTCCGCCGGTATAGATCCACCAAGGACCACTTGGTAATGGAGATAGTTCATTCCTGCGAAGAATCAATCCAGCAGCGATCAAAAGTACTAAAAATGCGGTGCCGGTCATGAAGTTGAGTAAAGATGTCGTAAAGCTCTGATGTGAGTGCTCATTAATCTGGCCATTTAACGCCCGTTGCACACCAACGATTGCACCTGCGATTCCACCTGCGGTAACGGCAAACATAGAAAGATTGTTGGCATCGATACGATCCCAGACAGATACCAAGACAGCAATTACGGTCAAGATCGCAGCCAGCACGCGTCGTGGTGAAATCAGCTTCTTGCCACCACCAGTTAAGCCAATGCGATCAACAATTAGTGACATTGCGGTTTGTCCGGCAATAGATGCAACTGAATAAATCGCAACACCGATTAAAGGAACTATCTGAGTCTGAATCGCTACAAAACTGCCACCTAAAGCACCTGCAAGTAATTTCCAGCGAGCAATCTCTTTATTCTTAACAGCCCTCCGAAGATTTCTGATTCCCTCTTTGATCTTTGAGTTAAAGAGGGTAATTACAAAGATGATTGCCAAACCCGAGCTAAATGAGACAAGAGCTGCTTGTAACCCGTTGTCTAACCGTTGGGATAGTTCGCCATTTGCGCGAGCCTGTAAGGCGATCATCGCGCCAGATAAGGCTGCTAATAAATCTAAGCGCATTACTTGATTTTAACTTAACCCTCGAGAGAAAGGGTTACTTGTAGCCATTCCTCTTCTAATTTCGCCTTTTCTGCCTGTAATTCCTGAAGTTCTGCAGATATTGCGATCAACCGATCAGCATCAAAAGCAGAGCTCTCTTGTTCGGCGATCAAAGCTGCGATCCGCGAATCACACTTTTCCATCTGTCGCTCAAGCCGAGTTAGATCCTTCTTTAACTGACGCTCTTCGGCGGCATTTGAGCTTTTCTTCTCCTTGGTGCTTGTTGTCGCTGCAGATATCGATTCTGCTCGAAGCTCTAGGTACTCATCTACACCTCTAGGAAGATCTCGTACCTTCTTGTCGCCAAGCAAGCCAACAAAACGATCACATACTCTTTCCAAGAAGTATCTATCGTGCGAGATAACAATCAGCGTGCCGCCGTAGCTATCCAATAGATCTTCTAGCTCGGTAAGAGTTTCGATATCAAAATCATTTGTTGGCTCATCTAGTAACAAAACATTTGGGCTATCCATCAACAGGCGTGTTAACTGCAATCGGCGTCTTTCTCCACCAGATAGATCGCCAACTGGCGTCCATTGTGATTCGCGATCAAAACCTAAACGCTCACATAGTTGCGATGCCGATAATTCACGTCCGCCACCGATTTCGACTCGATTTGCAACCTTTTCAACAGCTTCTAATACACGCCAAGTGGGATCTAACTCATCAAGATGCTGTGTTAGAAAAGCTGCTTTGACCGTCACGCCTGTAACAAGTTTTCCCGCTGTCGGTGTTATCTCGCCAGTTAATGTCTTCATTAATGTTGTCTTGCCGGCACCATTTACTCCAACGATACCGATGCGATCACCGGGTCCGATGTTCCAATACAGATCATCAATTAGCTCTTTATTGCCCAGCTTTACCTGAATATGGTGGGCTTCATACACTGTTTTACCAAGACGATTCAGTGCAAACTTTAATAACTCACCTTGATCACGTGGTGCTGGCTCATCTGCGATCAAAACATTTGCAGCATCAATACGAAACTTTGGCTTTGATGTTCTGGCGGGTGCACCGCGGCGCAACCAGGCAAGCTCTTTTTTAATCAACATATTGCGACGTTGATCCATGACCGCTGCCTGACGAGATCTTTCTGCTTTTGAGAGAACAAAGGCGCTATAGCCACCGTCATACTCTTCAACCTTGCCTTCGACAACCTCCCAGGTGCGATCGGTAACCGCATCTAAGAACCAGCGATCGTGCGTTACAACGACTACAGCCAAACCACGGCGATTGTTTATGTATGAAGCAAGCCAAGCAACACCTTCAACATCTAAATGATTTGTTGGCTCATCTAGCAATATCAAATCAAGTTCATTGATTAGCAGCTTTGCTAATCCAACACGGCGACGTTCTCCACCAGATAGTTGACCAAATTTGCGATCAAAGATGTGATCATCAAAACTTCCGAATAATCCTGTAAAGACCTCGCGAATATTGGGATCACTAGCCCATTCATGTTTCTGCGCATCACCCAAAACAACTTCACCAACTGTGCTTTCAGGGTTTGCCAGATCTACCTGCGACAGCAAACCAATCTTTGCTGAATTAGATTTAGTAACACGTCCAGAATCTGGTGGTTCGATTCCAGCCATAACCTTCATTAAGGTGCTTTTTCCCGAACCATTTCGACCAACAATTCCGATTCGATCACCTTCGGAGACGCCAAGAGAGACGCCTACTAATAGCTCTTTGATATCAAAGGCTTTAGAGACATCTTCGATGTTTACAACATTGCGCGCCACGGTAGGAGAGCGTACCTTTCCCCCATGAAGGTAACTGACCGCGAGTACGCTTTAGAGCTAGATAGAAAAGATCCTCTGGCTCACTTCAAATCCCAATTTGTGATCGGTGACCCCGATATGTGTTACCTCGACGGTAATTCGCTGGGTCGTCTACCAAAGGCCACCATCACCGCCATTAATGATTTCATGACCAAGGAATGGGGCCCAGAAGTAGTTACTGGGTGGAGCCATTGGGTCGATGAGGCGCAGCCAACCGGTGATTTATTGGGTGAGGCTGCCCTTGGTGCAGCAGCTGGTCAAGTACTTGTTTGTGACACAACTTCAGTTAACTTTTATCAACTTTGTCTTGCTGCGATTCATGCACGTCCAGGTCGTAAAACCATCATTACAGATGCAGCTAACTTTCCTACCGATCGTTACATCCTCGATGGAATTGCCAAGCAGTTTGGTTTAAACCTTGTCATTATTGAAAATGAAGATCCAACAATTGCAACGCATGAGCGAGTCACAACTGAAGTTCTTGCTCCATATCTAAATGATGATGTTGCATTAGTAACTCTAGAAGTAATTCAGTACCGATCAGGCGCTCGTACCGATCTGAAATCAATTACAGATCAGGTCCGTGCAATCGGTGGTTTAGTTGTTTGGGATGCAAGCCATGCTGTTGGTGCGATCGAGTTAAACCTTGATGCCAATGGTGTTGATCTTTGTGTTGGATGTACCTACAAGTACGGAAACTCAGGACCAGGATCTCCTGCTTGGCTGTATGTTTCAAAGCGAGTGCAAAAAGAGTTACAGGTTCCGATTCAAGGTTGGTTTGCTCAAGATGCACAGTTTGAAATGGGACCGGTCTTTGAACGCTCTCAAACGATCAGAGGTTTTCAGATCGCCAGCCCATCACTGATGGGAATCCGTTGTGTGCAGACCGCATTCTCAATGATCAAAGAGGCTGGAATCGATGCGATTGCGCACAAGGCCGCTATTGGAACACAGATGATGATTGAGCTTTACGATGAATGGTTAGCTCCACTTGGTATTGAGCTCAACACATCTCGTGATCCCAAGGAGCGCGGTGGGCATATTTCACTTGTGCACCCAGATGCTGCACAGATTTGTGTTGCTTTGCGAACAATGACAAATGTGATTCCAGATTACAGAACCCCAAACTCAATTCGACTAGCAATTTCACCATTGCCTACTTCGTACGTTGAGATCTGGGATGGCTTTGAACGTATGCGTGATTTAGTGGCATCTGGCCGCTATAAAGAGGTTAAAGAGGGTGGTTCTCGAGTCACATGAGCGAAAACTTTGATTCAGCACTTACCTACACATCATATTTAGCTGTCGATGAACTACTAAAGCTGCAACGTCCACTTTCTACTGGACCAGAACATGATGAGATGTTGTTCATCATTATTCACCAGACTTATGAACTGTGGTTCAAGCAGTTAATTCATGAGTTTCAAGAGGCGCAAAAGGCAATGGAGTCGGGAGATTCTCATTATTCGCTAGCGATCTTGGGACGCATCCGCACAATTCTTAAGGTTTGTGTAACCCAGATTGATATTTTAGAAACAATGACTCCATTGCAATTTAACGCATTCCGTTCATACCTTTCATCATCAAGCGGTTTTCAATCAGCTCAATTTAGAATGGTTGAGGCTTTGCTAGGTCGTCGTGATTCAAAGATGGCAGGCCACTTACCTCCTGATATCCAAGAACATATCAAGGTAATCACATCGAAAAACTCTGTCTGGGATTCAACTCTTGCTTATTTAGCTACACGCGGCCATGCGATTCCACAAGAGGTTTTAAACCGCAATAAATCTGAAGGTTATGTTGCAAATCCTGCGGTGCAATCAGTTCTGCTTGATGTACATCGTAATGATCCAGAGTCTGCAATGGTGTGCGAGCGTTTAGTAGATATTGATGAAGGCTTACAAGAATGGCGCTATCGCCATGTAAAGATGGTTGAGAGAACTATCGGACATAAAGTTGGTACAGGTGGATCAAGTGGGGCTGCTTATCTAGCATCAACCTTGTTTAATCCAACCTTTCCAGATCTCTGGGAGATCCGTTCTAGCTTTTAGCGGTTGTAGTAAATGATGATGGCAATAATCGAAAAGACCGCACCACCTGCAACCAAAAAGTACTTAACCCAAGGTTTCATACCTGTGCGTTCCGCCGCCTTACTAGCCATTTGCTTGGTGTGCATCATGATGCGACCAGCCCATGCAAACTCAGTTGCAAGGATTCCAAGACCAGCTAAAAGAACTAAAACTCCAGGACCTGGTGCAACTAATAGCACCGCACCTAAAACCGCGACGCCGCCACCAATAAATCCAATAAACAAGCGCCACACTAAACGACCCGCTGGGGTCTTTCTAATCCAAGTGCGAAAGTTCATTTCTTTTTTGTGACAACCGTTTCTTTTCCGTATGCAGCAAATGCTATCTCTTCTCGGCGCTTTCGGTATCCGGCTGTGTGCCCAGAGATCAAATGCTCAAATCGAGTAGCTGACTTAATTAATGGATGAAGTTCAGCAGATGTTGTTTGATCGCCAAATACTGGTGGAGTCTGATCAATCTCTTGAACTTTTATGTGTGGATTCAGGAATCTATAAACAAGGGCTACCCGGCGTAAGCCAAGGTTTGCTACATGGCGCAGGCCACGATTTAGATGGTCTTGAGCCATCAAACGTACAAAGGTGAAGTTCTTTGCACCCTTTGGCTTTTCCTCAACAGCTAACTTGTAAAGCATTGCAGCGATCTCATCGCCGCCTGAAGTTTCAGGCAGTTCAGCGCACTTTGCGGATAAACGCGCACGGACCGCTGGGTCCTGCAGCATCTTTACCTTTGCAGTGATGTCATCATGATCTGCCTGATCTGCACGTAATGCAAAACCAAAATCATTACACCACTTAGCGCGAGCTTCTTGATCATCTGTTCCGCGAATATTTGAAACAAAGACTGTAGGAACTTGAGCCGGTAATAGTTCATGAACACCGTTGTAACCAGTTGCGCAGATACCTGCATCAAAGGCATGTAAGACCTTTGCTAGCGGGAAGTAACGGACAACCTTGAGATCTAAACCTTCTGGCGCTAAAGATTTTCCATCTTTATCTACGGGTGCCTTAGTCAAAATAACCTGTAGATCTTTCCAACCCAACAAACCTGAAAGCGCGGCGGTCATCTTTTCATTGACATCGCTATCGCCGGTACCAAGTTGTACAAGAACCGTTGGACGGTTGAGATCTAAACCAAGTGCTTTACGAGCATCTTCCCGGGTCATCGCATCTTGCTTACGGAAAAGTGAAACGGGTGAGGTTAAAACCGCATCATCGCGTGTTGCTGTTGGCCCAAAATCATAAGCACGGGCAACATCACCAGGCTCAATGATCATGTCCATCATCGCCGATTGCAGACCTAATACAAAGCGCTGTGGCTTCTTTTGCCACAGACCACGACGAACCCATACAAGTTTTAGATCTGGGTTTGCATTCTTAGCTGCGATTACACCTGGATAAGGAACCACACCATCAAAGGTAAGTACCTTTGCATTTGTCTCTTCAACAAGTGCTAGCAAACGATCACGTAGATAGATATCCCACTTTTCGCGGCTCATCCACATGCGATCCTTGCCAGGAATATATTCACATCGAATATCCATAAAGCCAGGAATCTCTGCAATTCCACCAGCCATTGAAACAATAATTGGATTTGCGAACTCCTTGAGCGAAACCGCTAGCGCACTTGCACGGGCCAAGTGGCCCATTCCAACGCCATTGCTGGTTGCAAGAATGATAGTTGGCTTACTCATGTCGCTAGCCTACCTGAATCTCTTCTTAACAATAATTCCAATAACCAATACCGATAGCGCAATAGCTACCCACTGCCAAAAAGAGATTGGGAAAGGTGCATGTTCTGGAAGGTCTGCACTTCTTTCTGTGACATCTGAGTCAATGCTAATGAGCGAAACAACTCCGGCATGATCTGAGTTGAGATTATTGGGCGGAGTAGCTCCAATTATTCGAGACACCAATGGAACCGCTCCATTTTTGAGAAAGACATAATCTAAGCGATCGCTATAGCCAGCGAAGTTTCCAAGTTGCTGTGAATACTTCAATCGATCAGGATCCGGCCCTGTTAGCAAGGCGTTCATGCCCCATGTGTTGTTTCGGGGGTCCAACGAGTCGGGTCCTACATCTTTAAAACCCGCTTCAAACATAAGCCTGTAAGCGCTGCACTCGCTGCCCCCTGCAGGACAACTCTTACTTGCTGCAGGTTGTCCCCCAACATTTGGATCATCTGCGATTCGTGGATCGCGTGGATCGCTATTGAAATCGCCCATGATCACTATTGGATTTCTTGTTTCTTTTAAATCTGAAATTAACTGTTGGGCTTGTTTTGCAGCATTCGGTACCTTGTTTTCATCCCACAAAGATTCAAGATGTGTTGTGACAAAACGAACTGGAGTATTTCCAATTTGAATATCTGCCCAGCTGTAGCCGCGATAAATGGTCATGATCGTGGGAACAACTGTGTAGCTCGCTTCATACTCGGTATTGCCAACAGCTAACACCTTGCCGCTCAAGTCGGCACGAATAACTAAAGCATCAGCGATTTCAAAGCCACATGCGGCTTTATCTTGGCCAAACAAGGGTTGAAAAGTCTCTGGGTCATTCACCATGGTTACAAAGGGAATTGCTGCGATTGAGTACCCAGTATTAAGTGCGGTTACACCATCTTTTGATGCTAAAACATAATCTTGTCCCTGAGCCTTTATGGCTGCCAAGAATTGTTCAGTAAAGTTAAAAACTTCAGTTCTCTTGCTCCAGGCATTCTTTTTGCAATACCAAATTGTTGCCTCCTGAATGCCAATTACATCAGGACGTTCAGCAATTACTTCAGCGGCTAGCTTTGGTGCCCGTTTGTTGAAATCAGTAGCCTTCACTTGATCCCACATAAATTGTGCTGCAGCTGAAAGATTGGGGATTAACTCCATCGCAACACCAACATCAGCACCCAGGTAAAGGTTTCGTGTCATAACTGTAACTTGCGGAGATTCAGCCTTTGCGACAGAGGCAGGTGCCAGCATTAGCGCTACTAGAAATGAAACAAGTATGCGCTTCATGGAACTAGTTTCCCCATGAAGAGTGAAGTGGACGTCCTTCTGCGTAACCTGCTGATGATTGGACGCCAACAGTTGCACGCTCTGCAAACTCTGTAATGTTTTGTGCGCCTGCATATGTAAATGAGGAACGAACTCCAGCAATGATTTCATCCAGTAGATCTTCAACTCCTGGTCGCGCCGGATTTAAGAACATACGTGAAGTAGAGATACCTTCTTCAAAGAGCGCCTTGCGAGCGCGATCAAATGCATCTTCCTTAGATGTTCGTGCAGCTACTGCGCGAGCTGATGCCATTCCAAATGATTCTTTGTAAAGGCGACCATTTGCATCGCTTTGTAGATCTCCAGGTGACTCGTATGTTCCTGCAAACCAAGAACCAATCATCACCTGTGAAGCACCCGCAGCTAACGCAAGCGCAACATCGCGAGGATGGCGAACTCCACCATCTGCCCACACATGTGCACCCAACTTCTTTGCCTCTGTTGCACACTCAAGAACTGCGGAAAATTGTGGGCGTCCTACACCTGTTTGCATACGGGTTGTACACATCGCCCCCGGACCAACGCCAACCTTAATGATGTTGGCTCCGGCTTCAACTAAGTCATGTGCGCCCTGCGCTGTAACAACATTTCCAGCAACAATCGGAACATTTGGATTAATTGAGCGAATAGCGGCCAACGCCTCAAGCATCTTCTTTTGGTGACCGTGGGCTGTATCTACAACCAAAACATCTGCACCAGATTCAATTAACGCTGCCGCCTTTGCAGCAACATCTCCATTGATTCCAACAGCTGCAGCAATTCGTAGTCGACCCTGAGCATCTAACGCTGGTGAGTACAGAGTTCCACGAAGTGCACCCAAGCGGGTCATGATTCCAACTAGATCGCCATTGCTAGAAACAACTGGTGCCAACTTGTGACGGTGTTGGTTTAAGAAATCAAAAGCTTCACGAGCGCCCAATGAATCAGGCATCGTTGTTAAGTTCTTACTCATTACCTGACCTAGTTGTGTAAAGCGGTCAACACTCTTGCAATCCTCTTCAGTAATGATTCCTACTGGCTTTCCATTTTCAACAACAACGACTGCGCCATGTGCACGCTTGTGTAACAAGCTAATTGCATCTGCAACAGTTGATTGCGGTGAAAGGGTGATAGGTGTATCAAAGAATGGGTGACGAGCCTTTACCCACTTAATGACATCATCAACAACACCATGTGGAATATCTTGCGGAATAACAGTCAATCCGCCGCGTCGCGCAATTGTTTCTGCCATACGACGACCTGCAATAGCTGTCATGTTTGCGACAACTAGCGGAATCGTTGTTCCTGTTCCATCTATGGATGAAAGATCAACATCCATTCGAGATGAAAGTTCGGAACGGCTTGGCACCATGAAAACATCGTCATAGGTGAGGTCGTGGGTAGGTTCATTTATGAATCGCACGTGGC
>JACCDV010807728.1_pt1 | contig 17435 bp, 19 predicted proteins | sample 7446131 | NCBI WGS metagenome assembly JACCDV01 (sample SAMN15323448, study PRJNA562643) | freshwater metagenome | isolation source: river surface water | place: USA:Blue River Watershed | collected 2017-08-17 | reverse complement strand
TAGTCATCTCCATAATGAATGGATTATATGAACATAGTAATAAAAAAAGCCCTTCTAGGATTGAAGGGCTTCGATATTTGGTTGCGGGGGCAGGATTTGAACCTACGACCTTCGGGTTATGAGGGCGTAAATCCCGAATGACAAAATTTTTAAAGCCTTTATTTAAAGTACTTGTAGGTTTATTGATTGAATACCATCAAACTAACCATCAAAGTAAAAGACGCTGGAATTACTGCTACATTTCACCTTAGAGTGGCTGTTTATTCATTCCTTTAATTTCTGTCTAATTGTTTTATTACATTGTTGTAACAAACTACGACGCATGGGTATGGTTTTTTCTATAAACCGTACATTTAGTTCGAAATCTGTTGTTTGATTTTTAATCTCCATATCGAGAAGTTTTTGAGAGACATCTTGAGGCAATCCCTGTGCTTGATGTCTGTAGGCCTCTTTTCTGAGTGCGCTTATGGAGTTTGCTTGAAAATTCCTGACTTTTTCAAGCGTTTCAATAAAAAATTCTTCCAAAATTCTTTGTTCTTGGATGTTTGCGTTTAGCTGTGCTTCCCAGAATATTTTTGGCCTGACTTTTGAATCAATCTTTGCCCATATATCTTTGGGTTCACAATTTGGGTTAAGTCTGTACTCAATAGCATAAACCGGCATACATCCCATTACCATTAGTGATAAAAGTAAGTTAATTTTTTTCATTTCAACAAAGGATCATTTATGCTGTGACTATGTTTATGAATTCTATACCTTCTTATATATCAAGGTTCCTTGTTTTTATTTTGATCATGACAGCCACATCGATTCAATCTAGAGAAGTATGGACAAAGATCGCAACCAGTATGGATGATCAGTCAGTATTCTATGTTGATGACAGAAGCATCGTTAGGTCAGGTGACGTGGTCTCTGTTTTAGAGTTGGTAAACAGTAAATCTAATTCAAGGCCAGTTTCTCTTAGGGTAAGTCGGCAATACGACTGTAAATTCAAAAGACTAAAAACGCTAAGCGGTGAGTTATACGAAGGGTATTTCGCCTCCGGTAGGCCAATATCTCATCTGGAGTCTTCGCCCACACAGTGGAAATTGATTCCTGAGGGTACTACCGCTGACTATGTCTTAAAAACCTTATGTCGCACAGAGTAGAAATAACCCGAATTTCAAGATAGAATAGGTCTTAAATGCCAATTATTAATTGACTTTTAAGCCTAAAACCATCTAAGTTTTGACATCAAAAAGCAAAATAGTCCCTAATTCGATCGAGCCGGTACCTAAGATGCCGACTCACGTAGTCATTTTTAAGGTCGAATGCTCTCCGTACTGGTGGACACGCTGTTATGTAAACAAGCGTTACGTTGTCAGAACAACTAAATCAACCGATAAAAGAGAGGCCTACAGATTCGCCAAAGAGGTCTTCACCGACGCTTTGGTGAATGTCAAAGCCAATCCCAAGTCGAAGACTAAAACTCGTTCATTTGCGGTTTTGGCGAATTCTCTGGTTGAGCATGAAAAAACGACCGCCAAGCTAAGTCTGTACCAAAACGATAAAGGGAAAGTCCAAAGCGTCTTGATTCCTTACTTTGGGGCTAAGAATATCGATGAGATTGAGTATGCGGATCTGGTTAAGCTACTTGAAGAACTATCTAATCGTGGTTTGTCGCCCGCAACCAAAAAACACTATCTTTCCCTAGTTAGCAAAATCTTTAAATTTGCGGTTCAAGAGGGAGTGCTTAAGGTAATCCCGCAATTCCCCAAGCTATCAGAGCGACTCAAGACCAAGCAAAAGCGAGATTACCTTGAGAATAAGGAATACATTAAGCTAAACAATACGATTTCCAAGATGGCCTCTAAAGGCGTAAAGGTTAGGGGAGTCGCCATTACAGAAGAGCTTAAGTTACTCAATAAATTCATGATTAATGGGTTTTTAAGACCCACGGATATCAAAGTACTTAAGCATCAACACATAGTTCGAAAAAGCGAAATAGACGAAAACGGAAAGAAAGTAGAGTGGTTAGTCCTAAATCATCCCGCTACAAAGACTACCGCTTATCCAGTCCAAGCCATGCCCAAGATTGTTCCGGCTTATGACGAGTTAATTACGTTCAGGAAAAAGGCTCACGATCTAGCGGTAAAGCAGGGCGTAGCTCAAGAAGGTTCACCTTACCTAAAGCCCGACGATTATGTGTTCTTTCCCAATTACAAGAACCGAACAACCATGATGGCTGTTTGGGGTCGCCTATTTAGAGCGGTAGTCAAGGAGTCCGGACTTAAAGAGCAAACTGGAAAGAATATCCAGCTATACAGCTTGAGACATACTTCGATCATGTATAGGCTCATGAAATCGAACGTTGACTCGTTAATACTAGCTAAGAATGCTAGAACTTCTCAGGCTGTAATTGAGCAGTTTTATGGGGCTCACTTAACTACTGAGCAAGCCCGTAGGCAATTACATTCGTTTTTGCCAGCCAAGCGCAAACCAACGAATCCTCAAAATGAATAGTTAGGCAGAGAGTATTAAAACTGTGACTTGTCTATTCGGGTTCTTCTCAAGTTACCATCTCTCACTTGCTTAAGGGTTAATTGATGTCCCATTAGTTGATCTCCTCTAATTTGAAAAGATAGGGGATAGTCAATTTTTGAGTAATTTGTATCGCTTCCAAATAGCTCATTCCAGCCATACCAAGAATATCCAGAAGCCAGTTTTAATTCGTAATAGCCTGGTGGTACCAATATATCTATTTGCTCGCCAGGCCTTAAAAAGGCTGTTATTACATTGTTATATGTAGTGTTGCTGAGCTTAATTACATAGTTTGGCCCATTTAAGTCAGATGAAATTACCAGTGATGGTGTGGTTCCTGCGTCTAAATATCTATCTTGAGCTAGTACACCCGTTATTGGTATAGGGAGGGTTGTGGAACTTTGACTGTAATGTCGTCTTGGAGTCTTTGAGGTCTTATTGCTATCTGGCAAATTGAATAGGATTATGAAGAATCCGATAACAATTGCCATCACTGATGCTTGCCATTTAAATGACTTATTAAAAAATGACCACTGATCTACGAGTGTATTTTTATCGTTTTTCTTTGTTTGCTGGATTATGTGATTAATTCGGTTGATCAAATCGTTTGCTTCGGTTTGATTGCCGCTTTGTTTTTTGAACTTAATCGCATAATTTAGGGCTTCATTTGCGATCGCATAAGCTAATTTATCGTTACCCTTATTAAAAAAATAAGTCGCTTGATATGCTAATAGATAAGCATTTTGTTCCGCAGGCTTTTCGCCGCCGAGCATATTTTTTATAAGTGCTGGAACGCTATAAATCGGGCCCCATGGAAATCCCCACCAACCAAATAACCATGTGAGACCAGAATTTTTCATGGCAACTTTAAAAGCGCAGTCAGAACAAAATACTCCTTGTGTACCACTTCTGGTAGTAACAAGTATGTAGCTAACAACTTTTCTAAAAATTACATACCTTGGCTGCGCCGACACACAACCACATGATGAGCAATAAGCTGGCTCCATTTCATTTGTGTGATCATGATTACTGTCGGCAGCCTCCATCCATAAAGTGTCGTACTCAGCTTTTAATGATGGATCGGATAGGACTTGATAAGCACTCTGTAGAGCTTGGAACTCTGCGGTTGTATCTTTGCCAGGATTTCTATCCGGATGAAGTTTCATAGCCTTCTGTCGGTAGGCTTTTTTTATTTCATCTATGTCAGACCCAGGTTTTATGTCTAGTGTCTGGTAATAGCCAAGCGGATCGTATTTAGATTTCATCATTATTAAATTAATTACATATAAGAATAATAATGATTTTTAGATTTAACTTACGATTTTGTACTTTTCAGCGATGTTTGAAATTTCATCCGGAGTCCATAGTTCAATTTTTGCTTCGTGAGCATAATCGATTGCTCCCTGAGTGTAGTTGTTGGACGAATAAACAATTCCTTTAGCCTGCGAATCTTTTAGTACACTTAATGAGCCCACTAGTTCCCTAATTACTTGAGGGCCTACTTTACCTTTCCACCCTTTACATTGAATATATAAATTTCGGCCTTCAAAATTTTCAACTATCACATCAATACCACCATCACCGGAACTCGCTGTAACAGATGACTTAAAGCCACGACGCGAGAACATTTCTGAGATAGCCTTTTCTAGGGTGTAGCTCGATCTTGATAACCACCAGTTTTTACCTGTTTCTTCAAGACCATTAATTTCATTTTCTAAAGCATTAATAAAATCAACAAAATTTTTCCATTGATATGAAATCAATTTAGCCCTAGCTTTAATTAGATCTTGCGAATCATTTTCCAGTGATATTAATTTTGATATTTCCAAATCAAATTCATCTTGTCTTGCCGACCTTTTTTGGTTAACTATGAAAAAACCTAACAGTGCTCCAACTATGGCTAGAGCAAAGCCATCTTCCGCCTTAAAAAAAATTAGTCCCAATATTATGGATACAACAAATCCGATGAAGCCTCCACCACTGGAGGCTATAAAATTTTCATTGGCATAAGCAACTCTTATTTGCGCTAGTGAAACTATTTTTTTTAGAGAACTCAAGGATAAATTTATAAAAGATTCACCATCAATATCAACTACAGGTAATAAGCCATTTGAAAGACCATATTTTTTAATATTAAGCCTCAACATATATCTCTCAATTCTGGACTATTTTTACTGAAAAAAATCATCTTTGGACCGAATGATGACTGGCCGAGCAAAGTTTTGACTTGATTGATCAGACTTATGTTCCATTCAGGAAATTCATTTTCCAATTTTGAGATCAAGCGAATACACTCGGTGACTAATTGTGATCCACGACAAATTTCTATAGATTGGAAGATTAGTTCTGGATTTGTAGAGTTAATAGCTATATCAAAAATCTTTCTAGCATTTTTTTGGCGATCGACCATTCCTCTCTTAATTTCAACATCTTTGATTCTTTCACGGTTATATGCCGAAAATCTGATATTGAATTCAATTTTAGGGCTTACCTTATTTTCTGAAAGCCACTTTTCGATCTTAGAAGTCGAATTTACAGGCCTAAGTCCGTTATATGCGCTGGGATCTGCTGTTTCATAGTTAAATTTCAACTCTTCATCAATCTTAAAATTAACCGGTAGATCTGTATGCTTACACTCAGGACATTCTTTTAGATATCCTGAATTCCAAAAGCTAAAGTGCTCTTCAATACCATCTGAAAATTGATTATCCCCATTTAATTTGAAGTTGCTAAGTTCTTCAAAATTAACAAGTATTTTTTTACATGCGGGACACTGGTGGTACGTATAACCCATAGTTGACATAGTTTCCTCCTCAAACTGGTTGATAACAAATTTTTCAAGGCTATGTCAATAGCGTTTTTAATTTATCTGCTAAGTATCGTATAGTGCTCTCAAGATAATGGAATTGTTACTACAACCATCTTCGCCTCAATTGCTGAGATTGAAAATTCTTTTGTTGGTGATTTTTTAATCTGGTCCAGTAGCTTTTCTTTTGAAATTTTGAGACCGAACTTGCCAACATTTTTAACTAATTCTGATGTTTTCATAGATATATCCTTAAGCCATATCATTTCTAGCTTTTCTGAAGTTTTCTGGATGATTGAAATGATCATTAATGAATCTCCTCAGGGCATATCGAATAACCGTTGAACGCCTCTGACCAAGTCTCTCGCAAAGGCTATCTAGACTCTTTATAAAGTCTTTGGTAGCTCTGATCCCTATAATTTCATTTCTATTGATGACGCTTGATGACATCGCTTTACTCCTTTATTTACTCTTCGAAATATTTAGTCATTTTTTTACATTAGTAAAACCAATCTGATTCAGCATTTTTACCTTTAGTTATATAGTTGATCCAGCTAATAGCCTCATCAGGCCTAAGGGGTTCAATCAAAAAGCTGGATACTGTTGGTATCGATTGAATATCCTTTGCTAGACGTTGATCTAGTTGATTTTTTTCGGTGTCTAGTATCTTTTTTGCGTATTCACGTGTTACAACAATAAGGCCGTGTATGTGATGGGGAGATTGGCCTCTATGTACGGGCTTAAAAAAACTACCTTGTTCATATTCATAAATTGATAGATATTCAATGGGTAAAGCTTGAGACCACTTTACTCTAGATCTTGTTAACCTCTTTTTAATCTTAGTGAGAACTCTAGTGTTGTATTCGTATTGAGTTGCCTTCTTCATAGAAGAACTTGTCTCATATCCAACTAAATTCTTGAAAGTCACTGTTATCGTGAATATTGTCCATTCTGGGTTGGATAAGATCCAATTAATCAATTCAATCAGGTTAGCTTTTTTATTTGTCTTAAGTTTTTCAATAATTTCACGACCATATCGTTGATTAAATTGACTTTCTTGTAGTTCATAGCAGTTCATGAGTTTCATATTAGGTTTCCATAGGTTGTACTGAGGCTTATGGCTAAACTATTCGTTTGGTTCAGAAGCTACTAACAAGGCAGCTTCATCGTTGATCATCACTATTAATTTGGATGTAATAGTGTTTATCGTTCGTATAACTATTTAGTCAGAAAAAACCGCCTAGTAGGCGGTTGAGAGCTAATGAAGGACTTTATTTTGACTTTCACCGTAATATTCGAGAAGGTCTTCTGCCTCCTTGTAACGAAATGGATTATTAGGCGATAGTGTCTTGAGATAAAAAACTAAATGTAGGTAGTTACACTCGTCACAGATGTAGGTAATCATGGAATAAATTAATGGAGTGTTTTCTGGGTTTGCCAGTAATTCTGGGTTTTCCATGATGTAGTCAGCTTGAGACTCACTCCATTTTTCAATTAAGATTTCAAAGAAATGATGAGTATCGTCACGACCAAATCTAATTTGTTCTATTTCCAATCCAATCGCATTAATTTTTTCTTGAGAGTAATCTACTTGATCAGCAAGAGTTTCTAGTAATACTCTAACTTTGCTTGGTAGATTCGATATCAATAAATTGTCTTTAAACGGCATACTTGCTCCTATTTAATCAATTCAAATTGAAGACTTTTAAGCATATTTCGTATGTCTGGAAAACACCGCTTGATAATGTTCTTTAGTAAGTTTTTTTCGGGAAATACATAACCTTCTTGAACCGCTGTATTTCCTAAAAAATTTATCAATCGATTTACCATCTCATCCGACGCAAGAAAATCAAATTTCACAGGAAGAAATCGAGATCTAATCGCGTCAATGAGCTTGTCAGGATAATTTGCCGTCATAATGAAGTCATTTGATACGGCATAGTCTTCTGTAAGACCCCTCAAGGCAGCCTGGGCATCCTTGCTCAAATAATCCGCTTCATCAAGCAACACTAGTCTTTTTTGACCGGATAAAGTTAGTCCAGAACATGTTCTGGCAAGTTGACGTATCTGGTCAATCGAGTTGTTGAGCGTACAGTTAATTTGATAGGTGTTATCTGGATTAATTAGCTTAGCTACGGTTGTTTTCCCGCAGCCGGGTTGGCCATAGAAAAGTAGCGATAAACCACCAGTTGATCTTGAAAGCGCCCTAAGGCGCATTTCAAGATTTTTTGGAAGTATCACGTCATCCATCGATCTTGGTCTATATTTGATAGCCCAATCCGTTGAGAGAATTGAGTTATCGGTCATACAGACTCCGCGACAGTGCGAGTCTCAGCTTCGATCACGTTTGGCTCAAGAAATTCTCTCAGATCTCCACAGTCTACTTCTGCTGTTTCGATAGACTGACACTCTTTGATAATTCTCCCAATTTTTTCAAGTATTTTTTTGTTTGGGAATGAGCTTAACTTCACGATAAATCTATACCCATCTTGATTTATGGTGTTGTTTCTATTTGGAACCTGTTCTTTTTTGGAAGCGTTAGTTTGTGTTTTACCCAATAGATCTCTAATCTCTTTACCTTTGAGGTCTTGAGTGATTAATCCTTTATCAATGGCATAGGAAAACTTATCGTCAGCCAGTTGAGTCAACAGATACAAGCTGGTCCAATTAGGAGGTAAATAATTTACGTTTTTAGTAAATAACTCATATTTTTCACCAATAACTTGTAGCTTTTTTAATGTTGCTGATGACTCGCTAAATCCAATTTGGAAAGCAAATTCTCTGAATTGAGATTTGGTGAGCTTAGTCTTAGCCTCGTGGGCAACTTTAGACATTTCTAGGATGTTCTTTGCGCTTTTTTGAAAATGGCTTGTAAAAGTGCGAGCTAGGGCGCTAACAAGACCGTTGTCCATCGTATTTTGATAAGTGCTGTTAATAACATTTGTTTTCATATAAATCCTTTTCTTAAAAAATTAATGAAAAATCGACTAAAAATAGCTTTTTGAACCACTCAGTCGATAATTACATTTTAAAGATTGGGGTATTTAACGACCATAATTAGTTAAAAGTGTTATATTTAAAGTGTTAATAAATTTTGTAACAATATGGTCAAAAAGCGCCCTTATCAAAGACACTTTCAATACAAACATCCGACATTTGGAACTAAAAAAAGCCCTAAACACAAATCGGCTTGGGAGGGAACGGTTTATTACTGGTGGTGGCAGTACCTCAGGCGAAATCAGGATTACTTGAGGTGTTGTGAGCAGGGCGGTAAGGGTCGGCTCTCTGAGCTCTACAAAGACTTTGGGGATGTCAGGCGCGATGACTTTAAGAAATGGTGGATAGAAGGAGGTAGGGGTGCGCACCTTTTCGCTGAGCCCCAGGCTGAGGATTCAATTCGAGTTATGGAGCATGGTCAGGAGGCTTTAGACCCGTCCGAAGCGTTCACAGTTTCCATACCCCTTTACCTTCCTAAGAAAACCATACTGAGACGCTTTAAGGAGCTGTTGGATGAAAGACATCAGGGTAAGCGTGGATATCAGCTAGCCAAGCGAAGTAAAGCTAGGTATCAAGTGAAAGGTCAGCCAAATATTCCAGCCATTAAGCAAGCGCTTGAGGTGTATGACTTTAGGTTGAATAACCCCGAGTTAAAACTCTGGGAAATTGGTAATGCTATTCCGAGGCTTCAAATAGCCAATAAGCTTAGTGCGGGCGATACGGCAAGTGATCGAGCGGATAAAAGAAATGTTCTTGCGGCTACAGTGAGCAGATATCTTAAAAGGGCTGAAATTTCTATAAAAAATACGGCTCTAGGTTTATTCCCATAGGCCTTCACCATGTCATAAAATGATTAAAAATTTTAAAAACAATAAACTCAATTCAACCTAAGAGTAATTCGAATAAATTAATTACAAAATGAGCTTTAACGAAAATACTCGGGTAAAAATTCCAGCCCTAATTCACCTAACTCGATTAGGCTATCGATACATAAGTCTCAAAAATTCAAAGTGGGATACAGACACCAATATTTTTACTGACATCTTTAGGGAAAGTATTAAGAGGATTAATCCTGATATGGATGATGCTCAGGTTAAAAGACTTTATGAGGATGTCAATATAGCCTTGGATGGTGAGGACTTAGGCGAAAAGTTTTACGGGATGTTGACTACCACCACCGCACCTAGACTTTTAGACTTTAAAAATTTTGATAATAATAGTTTTAATGTTGTAACTGAGCTTCCCTGTATCAATGGTGATGATGAATTTCGCCCTGATATAACGTTATTGATTAACGGAATGCCATTAGCTTTTATTGAGGTTAAAAAGCCAAATAATCCAGAAGGCGTATTAGCTGAACGTGACCGCATAAACGTAAGATTCAAAAATAAAAAATTTAGAAAGTTTATTAATATTTCTCAGTTGCTCATGTTTTCAAACAACATGGAGTATGACGTTGATTCGATAGAGCCCATTCAAGGTGCTTTTTATTCAACAACCTCTAGAAGTGATGCGATTTTTAATTATTTCAGGGAAGAGCAAGATCTTGCTATCGATACGCTGCTAAGTCCAGAGAGCGATGAGATTGAAAATATTATCCTGAGAGATAACAATCTCATACCAATTAAACATTCGCCAGAGTTTCAAACTAACAAGAATCCTACAAATCCTACCAATAGAATGCTGAATTCATTATTTAGCAAGGAGAGATTGGCCTTTTTATTGAAGTATGGGCTTGTTTACGTACATGAAACAAATGGTGTTGAAAAGCATGTAATGCGATATCCACAATTGTTTGCCACTAAAGCAATAGAGAAAACAATTGAAAGCGGCAAAAAGAAAGGCATTATCTGGCATACCCAAGGTAGCGGTAAAACGGCCCTATCTTATTACAGCGTCGCATATCTGACAGATTATTTTCAGAAAAAGAATGTCATCCCTAAGTTTTATTTCATAGTTGATCGTATTGATCTGATGGATCAAGCCAAAAAGGAATTTAGTAGCCGGGGTCTGATCGTTCACACTGTAGACTCAAAAGAAGATTTGTTGAAAGATTTTTCAACTTCGAAAGCGATTCATAACTTAGCTGGCAAGAAAGAAATTACAGTAGTAAATATTCAAAAGTTTAAGGAGGATACAGATATCCTCAAGCCTTCCCACTATCAAATAGATACGCAGAGGGTCTATTTCTTGGATGAAGCTCATAGAAGCTACAACCCTACTGGAAGTTTTTTGGCTAATTTATTCAATTCAGATCGAGAAGCCATCATCATCGGATTAACTGGCACGCCTTTAATTGGTAAGGATAGGAAGTCAGTGGGTACCTTTGGCGACTATATTCATAAGTATTACTACAACGCATCTATCGCGGATGGTTACACCTTAAAACTCATTAGAGAAGGTATCGAAACTAGTTACAAACTCCAGCTACAGCAAGCTCTGGAGGAAATTGAAACCTTAAAAGGTGGTATAGATAAAAAGCTGGTTTACGCCCACGATAAGTTTGTGGCGCCAATGCTCGACTATATAGTTGATGATTTCAAAAAAAGTCGCTTACGTTTAGGAGATGACTCAATAGGTGGTATGGTCGTTTGCGATAGTTCAGATCAAGCCCAAAAACTCTTTGAACTCTTCAATAAGAAATATGCGGATTCAGGGCTTAAATCTACCTTAATCCTTCATGATGTGGGCTCAAAGGAAGAGCGTAAGGATTGGGTTGAGGATTTTAAGGCTGGAAAATCAGATCTTCTATTTGTATACAACATGCTTTTGACAGGCTTTGACGCTAAGAGACTTAAGAAGCTTTACATAGGTCGTGTAATCAAGGATCACAATCTATTACAAACTCTTACTCGGGTAAACAGGCCATATAAGAAGTTTAGATATGGCTTTGTTGTAGATTTTGCGGATATTCGTGAGGCGTTTGATAAAACTAATAAAGCCTACTTTGATGAGTTACAGCTTGAATTGGGGGATGAGATTGACACATACTCCAGTCTCTTCAAATCTAAAGAAGAAATTGAAGAGGAAATTAGAGATATAAAAGAAAAGCTTTTTGAATACGATATTGCTAACGCTGAAATCTTTTCGCAGCAGATTAGTCAGATTGAAGATAAGAAGATATTGCTTGGAATTAAGAAGGCCTTAGAGACAGCGAAGAATCTTTATAACATTATTAGGCTTTACGGACATTTCGAGTTACTAGAGAAGATTGACTTTAAAAAGCTTACACAGCTCTATAGCGAAACAGCAAGACACATTGATCTTATCAATCTTAAGGATTCGGTAGAAACGAGATCTGAGACTACAAATTTACTTAACATAGCCTTAGAAGATGTTCTATTCATGTTCCGTAAGGTGTCAGAAGATGAGTTAGTAATTGCTGATAAGTTAAAAGATACGCTTAGAAAGACTAGGGAGGCTTTAGCCTTAAATTTTGATCAAAAAGATCCTGAATTCATTTCGCTTTATGAAGAACTTAAGAGGCTATTTGAAAAGAAAAACTTGGACGAAATTACTCAAGATGAAATGACAAAAAATATAGTATCTCTTCAAGATATATTTGACCAGGTAGCGGAATTGAATCGAAGAAATAATCTCTTGAAAGAAAAATATAGGAATGATCCAAAATTTGCGAGGACACACAAGCGAGTTGTTGAGTCTGGAGGCCTATTAATAAGGGAATCAGAGATATTTGAAACGCTAATGGAAATTAAGAATCAAGCAGATGACAAGATTCTAATAAATCAACGTCTTTTGGATAACGAAAGTTTCTTTGATCAATTAATGCGTAAAACAGTTATTGATGGATTTGATAAAACTGGAGTCAAGCTAGACTCAAAATCTGCTCAATTTATAAACACTTGTTTAGTTAAGGAATATTTAAACGAGTACAACGGCAATCATGTATGGTAGAAGGTATAAATGGTAGTTCAAGACTTCACAGCAAAAACAAAAGAACTTATTGATAGCCTCAAGGGGGTATGTGCCCAATATGGCTTAGGCAATGATGGTAATGAATACAAAATCATTACCCAGGTTTTCTTGTATAAATTTATGAATGATAAGTTTGGGTATGAAGTTAAGGCAATTGATAAAAAACTTCGGGAAGCGGAAAGCTGGGAAAAAGAAATAGCTAAGTATTCAGATGATGAATATGAAATGTTATTGATGAGAATGAATCCAGAAAGCGCTAAATTAAAACGAGAGCATTATCTTTCAAATATTCATAATAAACAAAATCAAGAAGAGTTTGCCAAGTTATTCGATGACACCCTCAGGGACATAGCAATATACAACTTAGATATCTTCTCGGTGAAAACTGGCGCTGGATCAAAAATTAAGTTATTTGAAGAGCTAAGTAACTATGTAACAGACCCATCTGATAGGGATAACTTTTGTAGAGGACTCATTAATCAGCTAATTAATTTTAGTTTTGAAGATATCTTTGATCAAAAGTTTGATTTCTTTTCAACTATCTTTGAATATCTTATTAAAGATTACAACAAAGATGGCGGCGGAATATATGCTGAGTACTATACCCCACATGCTGTTGCGAAAATTATGGCTTCAATTTTGGTTGATGGGCCTGTTAGCAATGTCACCTGTTACGATCCCTCCGCGGGATCTGGTACTTTGTTGATGAATCTTGCTCATGCTATCGGGGAGGATAGATGCTCAATTTATTCTCAAGATATATCCCAGAAATCGAGTAGCATGCTTCGCCTCAATTTGATTTTAAATAATTTAGTTCACTCAATACAGAACATAATTCAGGGGAATACATTAATCAATCCGTACCATAAGACTGGTGACAAGCTGATGGAATTTGACTACATTGTGTCGAACCCTCCATTTAAATTAGATTTTAGCGAACAGCATAGTGAGCTGGATTCAAAAGAAAACAAAGCGCGCTTTTTTGCTGGAGTTCCAAAGATACCGAATAAAGATAAAAATAAGATGGCTATTTACTTACTCTTTATTCAGCACATAATCTACTCCTTATCAAAAAATGGAAAAGCCGCAATCGTAGTCCCCTCTGGCTTTATTACTGCGCAAAAAGGAATTGAAAAAAAGATAAGACAAAAGCTAGTTGATGAAAAAATATTAAGTGGTGTTATATCAATGCCTAGTAATATTTTCGCAACGACAGGAACTAACGTCTCAGTCATTTTTTTAGATAAAAAAAATACCCATGGCAATGTAGTTTTAATGGATGCTTCGAAATTGGGTACGACCGTTAAAGATGGGAAAAACCAAAAAACACTCCTTTCTAACCTGGAGGAGGAGTTGATTATTAGTACTTTTAATAATCGTAAGGAGGTTGAAGACTTATCTATAGTTGTTGATTATGATCAAATCAAGGAAAAGAATTATTCATTTAGTGCGGGTCAGTATTTTCATGTGCGTATTGAGCATACAAATTTAACACCCCAGGAATTTGATAGCCGAATCAATCAATTCCATCAAAATCTTGAAGAGCTATTTAATTTATCTAAAGAGTTGGAAATTAGCATTAAAGATCAATTCAAGGCGCTAAAGTATGAATAAGCTTATCAAGCTATCAGAGGCAGTTAAGTATTCCAGGGACAAAATGTCTGCCAAAGACTTAACAATTGATAACTTCATTACTGTTGACAATATGTTGTCAAATAGGGAGGGAGTTAGGCGAGCCAGTTCTCTTCCGCCGATATCCGGCTCCCTACCAGCATATAAGTCTGGCAATATCCTAGTGGGCAATATTCGCCCTTACTTAAAAAAAATTTGGTTGGCAAACAAATCTGGTGGCTGTTCTGCTGACGTTTTGAATTTCGAGGTGGCGGAGGGATTCAACCCATCATTTGTATTTTATGCGATGTTTAGAGATGATTTCTTCAAACATATGATGAAGGGTGCTAAGGGTACAAAGATGCCTCGTGGTGATAAAAGCCATGTTTTAGAATTTCTAATTCCAAAACTTGATCTAAAAAATCAAGAAAAAATTGGTTCTGTACTATCTTTACTTGATCAAAAGATTTACGTAAATAATCAAATTATTGATACTCTTGAGTCTATTTCCCAACTTCTTTACGAGTACTGGTTTGTTCAATTTGAGTTTAAAGACTCGAATGGCGCTCCTTACACCTACGCTGGAGGAGAATTAGTTTGGAATGATCTACTCAAAAGAAATATTCCAAAGGGATGGGAAGTTGGCTGTTTATCTGACTTGGGCTCAATTCAAGGTGGAAGTACCCCATCCACGATGAACCCTGATAATTTCGATAATTTTGGAATTCCTTGGATTACTCCTAAGGATCTTTCAATGAATGAATCAAAAAAATTTGTTTCATCTGGCGAAGTTAGTTTGAGTGAAAATGGTTTTCAATCTGCTAATTTAAGATTAATCCCTAAAGGATCTATCCTGCTAAGCTCAAGAGCACCAATAGGTTATATGGCGATAGCATCAAATGATTTAACTACTAATCAAGGGTTTAAATCTTTTATTCCAGATAAAGGTTTTTCAACCCCTTACATGTATTACGTAATAAAACATTCAATGCCAACAATAATTAACTACTCATCCGGCTCAACTTTTAAAGAAATCTCGGGTACCGTTTTAAAAGAAGTCAAAGTTTGTTTGGCTCCAAAAGACTTGGTTGATCAGTTTTCATTTTTGGTTACCCCATATTTCAATCTACAACAACAATTAGAGTTTGAGAATATTGGCCTTCAGCACTATAGAGATTGGCTTATACCTCTACTTATGAATGAGCAAATTAGGGTTCAGTAAACTCTGTTTTTCTCTAGATTTCCCGTAACACTCGCTGTAGCGAGTCGAACGACCGTAAAGATCGTTGGAAGACGGATCTTACGAATTGCTAACTAAGCTATTGATTTGCTTGCCTTTAATTCATCTTAGGAACAAAATATTCCATATAAATCATACATTTAGGAGATTTTTATGGGTATTTTTGGTTATGTGCGTGTGTCGACTCTACAGCAAGCGAATGAGGGCGAAAGTCTCGATACGCAGCTGAAGCAAATTCAGTCCTATTCAATATTGAAGGGCTTTGATATCCCTCTTGAAAATTTCATTACAGAGAGGGGTGTTAGTGGAAGTTTGGAATTCGAAAAACGTCCTGAAGGCGGAAAACTATTCAATCAATTAGCTGAAGGGGATATTCTTATTTTCTCAAAACTCGATAGAGCCTTCAGAAATACCAGAAACGCATTAAACACGCTTCACGCACTAAAGGAGAGGGGAGTTTCAGTTCACTTTATAGACCTTGGTGGTGATGTTACTAACGATGGTATTGGTTCAGTAATTTTTACTATTCTTAGCGCATTTGCTACGTTTGAACGCGAGCGAATTGCGACTCGAATTCGAGAGGTGAAGCAAGTTCAGAAAGCTGAAGGCAAGTTCCTAGGAGGCTTTACACGCTTTGGTTACAGGGTTGTAGACGAAAAATTAGAAAAAGATCCTGATCAGCAAATGATTATTAAATCAATGAAGGATATGAGGCGTCGTGGTATGAGTCTACGGCGAATTTCTCAATGGTTGTCAAAAGAGTACGGTATTCAGATGTCACATTCAACCGTATCGACTTATGTATAGATAATATCTTTAACATTCATATTAAGGACTATGTATGATTTTGTCTCCCTTAACAAAGAAAGTGGAAATTTACGTCGGTTATAAAGGCTTTTACACATATGGCGATGAGAAAATTACACTTACCATAGAAGAGGCAGGAGTCGGTGTTTTAGTAGATACAAGAGAGATCTTTAACTTAAATAGAGGCTCGGTAGTTAAGTACTTCAAACCGATGGCAAATTTAAGTGAGGGTAAAAAATATATCGAAAATGAATTTGTAGAATGCGCATCTACTGAACTACCGAAGCATGGGTTTATTAGGTTAAAAGAAGTGAACCTCTAGTTATTTTCTTGGCGCCACCTTAAAAAGAATCTCAGCAAATAGATCCATTGCTTCATTTAGATTTTTTAGAGCAACACCACCTTTTACAAGACCTAGTTCATCATTTTTATCCAGCTTATTACGTAGCTCAGAAATAGGTTTGTAAGCCACGCCTAATACTTCCTGCGGAGCATAAATTTGATACTCAGCCTCAGTGACTGGTTTATTTTTGGCTAGAAGAACCGTTAGTGAGTAAATATCATCTCTTATCCGCCATGAGATGTAGCTGTCTATTGAATAGCTAGTGTCTCTTTTGCCACCCCCGTTTTTAAGTTCGCCCGTACCACTGAGTAACTTATGGCCTCTAAAGCGAGTAGAGTGACCATTTGAATACTGTTGTGCTGTAGGTATTGATAGATCATATGTGCTATCAAGTTCCATGGCAAAAGGGATAAGCCTTTCCGATACTGCTTTTAGAAATTCGCTTACCGATAGATCGCTACTAAAAATACATGGACTGTGTTTCTTAGGTGGAGGAGGTTGCCGTCTAGAAATTTCTTCACGACACATAATACACAGCCTTGTGCTGCCTCTTGCTTCGGCCCTCTTGAGTAAGCTAGTCACACCAAAATATGACATTGCTTGTAACTTTTCAGGCGTATATGCGAAAACATCTTCTGGATTGAAACTCATAAAACACTCATCCGCTATTTTTTTTGAAGATTACATCAAGATTTAATTAATTGCTTTATGGGTATATAGATTCAACGTATGGCGGGCTTGAAACCATCAAACTTTTTACTTTGATGGTTTTTTGAAGGTCAAAAAATAAAAAACCTCTTGAAAATCAAGAGGTTATTGGTTGCGGGGACAGGATTTGAACCTGTGACCTTCGGGTTATGAGCCCGACGAGCTGCCAGACTGCTCCACCCCGCGTCTGAATCTGAAATTATATCAGGATTAACCCTAAATAGCAAGGTAAATGGTGTTTGGGGTCGTCCAGGGCTCCTCGTACCTAGCCGGGGACATGGCTAAGGCTAGTGCTTGCTTGGGGAGCGATCTCTTGAATCAGGGATTTCTATGCCATGCTCAGCAAAGCTTGTTTTGATTCTTGCTAGCAGTTCGCGACGTACAGGGGCCTGTTCATGAGCGCGCACTTTCATGCGTATTTTGATGAGTACCGTAAAGTCGCCAAGCTGATCTACGCCAGCAATTTC
>JACCDV010147777.1_pt1 | contig 17445 bp, 20 predicted proteins | sample 7446131 | NCBI WGS metagenome assembly JACCDV01 (sample SAMN15323448, study PRJNA562643) | freshwater metagenome | isolation source: river surface water | place: USA:Blue River Watershed | collected 2017-08-17 | reverse complement strand
TCAAAAAAAAGGAAGAAAAATGAAAGAAAACTATAAAAAACAACAATACATGACATTATTGGAAAAATTCATGTCTTTCAAACTCAGGCATGATACCAGCACTCCTCTTGATAAAGAAGGATGGATTCATATCTCTCAATTGATTGAAATAGCTCATAACGACAATTGGCATATCAATGAGGAGACAGTGAGCCAGATTGTAAAAGACTCCAAAAAACAACGGTTTGCTATAAAGCAAGAGAATCATCAGACTTTTATTCGAGCCAATCAAGGTCATTCATTGGATATTTTATTGAACTTGCCAGTCGTTTCTCCTCCTGATATATTGTATCACGGAACAATACATGATTTTATTGATTCTATCAAGAAAACGGGTCTGAACAAGCAAAAAAGACAGCATGTTCATTTGTCATTTCAAAAAGATACAGCCATCATTGTTGCAAAAAGACGAGGAAAAGATTATATTATTTTAGAAATTGATGCAAAGCAAATGCAAAAAGATGGCTTTAAATTTCAATGCTCTGCTAATAATGTATGGCTAGTGGATCATGTGCCTATCAAGTATATTTCAAATTTAATAGACTTTATTGATTTTTAGATTATAATGATGAATAACCAATTGGAAAAATAATGGACAATAAACAAGTATTGCAAGACCAAATTTTGAAAATATTTATCTTAAAGGCCATGATAAGTTTAATGGGTATTTATTCTGCTTATCAAATATGGGAGGTCTTTTTGGAGGGTGGAGAGCTAATGCATGTTATTTTTTATGGTGCAACTCTTCCTTTTCTTGCTAAAACATCTATGTTTTTTAAAAATATATTAGAGGAAACAATACAAAAATATAAAGAAAGTCATAAAAATGGAGATGAGAATGAATAAAAGTATTTTACTTTTAAGTGATTTACATTTGGAATCTTCTAATATGAAACTCAATGAGATTTCTCAAGATATCGTTGTATTAGCAGGAGATATTTGTATTGACCAAGAAGTTATTATCGATTTTATTTATAAGAATATTCCACCAGAAAAACCGATTATTTTTGTATTGGGTAATCATGAATATGAAGGTAGAGTGGTTAATCATGTGGTGCATAAACTAAAAACTTTATTTAAAGATGAATTGCCGGAACATCAAATACATATTTTAGATAATCAATCTATTGTCATTGATGGTGTGAAGTTTATTGGTTCAACTTTGTGGTCTAATTTTGAATGCTTTGGATTAAATTCAAAAAAAGAAATTATGGAATTATCTGATAAATTAATTATTTCTGGTCATCATATGTCTTATTTAAATCCTTATTATGGTACTGGAAATCATCCTCAATATTTAAAAGTAACTGCAAAAGAAGTTGAAATTTGGTCTCAAAAATGCATTGATTTTATTGATTTTGAATTAAAACAGCCATTTAATGGACCGAAAGTGGTGGTCACGCATTTTGCACCTCATAAATTATCGATTTCAAAAGAATATCATAAAAAAGATGATGTGAAATATAATATGTTATCAGCTTTTTGGGTTAATTCTTTAGATAAATTAATGGGATTTTCTGATTATTGGATTCATGGTCATGTGCATCATAGTTTTGACTATGAGGTAGAAGGCACAAGGGTTTTATCAAACCCTCGTGGAAATTCACAATTATATGATATGTCTCCTAACGTATTATTTCAAAAAGATAAAGAAATCAAAGTCAAAATAGCAACCGCTAAATTAAAAATATAATAATTTATTTATTTTTTTTATCTTCTTCATCTGTGCTGTCTGGAATGACAGCATCTACGACTGCTCCTGTGGTTTTAACCACAATTTTGGCACCTGTTGCTACAGTTGTTACCGCTGCATCAGCAATTGCTAAGACTGAGCAACCAGATAAAGACAAGACCAATAAGGTTGATAGAGTAAATTTTTTCATATATAATAAAATTGATTAAAGATAATATAAATGAAAAAATAATAATGTCAATGTTTATTTTATTTTATGAATTGCTTTATATACTGCATGTTGCTCCTGAGGACATTGAGCAGCTTCACTTTCATATGATTCTAAATTATCAATTGTTTTATGTAAAATATCTGATTCTTTAATGATATCGAATTGTATTTTTCTTAACTCCATTGCAAAAGCGTTGGCTACATCTTCTTTTGTTGCTTGAATCACTTGTTGAGAAAAAACTTGCAGTCTATGACTAATATGGTCTCTCATATGACGAATATTTTCAATCTCAAACTGCCAATGTTTCAATTCATGTAATGCTGTATGTTGCTTTGTACAAGGGTATGGGTTTAATTCAGTAGGTAAATACATCACAGGATTAAAATTAATACTCACTTGTGCACCTTTTAATCTATAACCCTTTCCAGTAAAGTCATAAGATAAGGAGCTTGCAGATATCCCCATTCTTGCTTTAAATAAACCTGTAAAAAATGGATATTCAATTTGTGGATTGAGCTGATAAATTTCATTCTGTGTTTTATCAGTCACAACTTGTATTTTTGACATATTGATCAATAAATCAATTCCTTGAATAGATAATCTTTCATTGTGAGCTTTCAGTAAGTCAATCCTCTCATTCATATTCTGAGCTTGTGAAACTTGATTAAAAAAACTTCCTAAAATCATGATAGAGGTCACTAAGAATTTGTTGATACATTTTTTATATTTCATATTAAGTTGTAAAAGTTACAACTTTTTAATAATTATAATAATATTTTTAAAATGTCAAGAAAATATTGATAATAATATTATTTGATATATAATTATTTTGTGATAAAATGTAATCATGAAATTAGAACAATCAGGTTATATTAAAATAAGTCCTCAATTAAATTCTCAAGAGTTTAATTTTTTAAAAATATTCATAGAAAAACTTCATTATTTTTATGATGAAAATCATGAAGTTTTAGATCCATATGCAATGGTTCAGCTTCCTTATTCTGATATCATGAAGAGAGATAATGTTAAGGGGTTTTTTAATTCTTTTAAGAAAAAGCCGACATATGCTTATGCTTGGACAGGATTAAAATTGATGACACCCGATAAAATCATTTTAAATACAGATAAATTCCAGACTCAACAAATAGATAATTGCTTGACTTTTTTATATGATAATTTTCTTAAAAAAAATTGCTTATTTAATCATTTGAGAGCTGTGTATACTGAAGAAAATATCATAAAAATTCTTGAACAGCAAAATGAAAATCTCAAAAAAATATCGCCAGATAGTTATCAAGAAAATCAACTTATAGCTCACACGAAAAAATTAAAATTAATGATGGATGTAGATTTTAAAGAGCATGATTTAACAAATACCTTGTTTTATAAAGAGCAATTGTATTTAAAGACAGCATGTGTGGTTGTCATTCATGCAGAAGACTTTAAAAAACATATTAAAGATAATATAGAAGAAATTGTCAAAAATATTCAAGAAAACTCTGATTTTATTAAAAAAAATTATGATGACTCATTTTTTGAAAAAAACTTTCTTAATCATTTATATCATTATTTTTATCAAGATATACATTATAAAAAAAATGATTTTAAAGATTTTATTGTAGGTCATACAAAAGAAAATTTATGTTTGATGTTAGATAGTTTACCACAATCACTGAGAATAATTAAAATACCATTATCTATTGAAGAAGATATTCATGAACATAATGGGTTTGATGATGTTATTTATAAAGTGAAAAAAAATTATTTCAATCAACATATTGGTTATATGGAAAATCAAAAAAAAGATATATATCAGAATAAATATCTTGGTTTAAGCCTAGAGGAATTGAAAAAACAAAACATCAGAGATATTTTTCCTATTAATATTATTTTATTAATTTTTGATTTATGTTTGGAAGATATGTATGAAAAAAATAATTATAAAAAACAGCATGAGTTTTTTGGAAACCATTATTTAAAAAAACAAAATATACCAATTGCTATTAAAAATATGATTGATTTTAATCAAATTATTGAACAAGTAGATGAATTATCGGAAATAACAATCAAAACAAGAAAATTCAGTAAAATTTAACCATTTATTTTAAAATTTTATAAATTAACTTGAATTTGTTAAAAAAAATAATAACGTCATATTAAAAAAGTAATTATTAAAAGAGTCATATATGTATTTATTAGAAGAAGATCTTGAATGGGAAAAAAATTGGAATCTCGCAATCAATAGATTAATGAGAGATCCTTGGGCATTTCAAGATTTTGATGATAAATTAAAAAAAGATATTCATATTGCTATTTTGGCAATTGAAATGTTAACTGAGAATTATAATTTTCTTGATATTGAATTAAAAAATAATCATCAAATGATATTTTTAGTGATTGAAAAAAATCCAGAAATGTTTTCTTCAATTGATTATAAAAAACAAAATGACACTGATTTAATCAATGAATTATGCTTATTAAATCCGCAAGTTATTTTACAATTATTACCCTCTTATTTTTATAAAAATAACTTGAATAAACTCATACAGCAATTTAAAGATAATCAAATCATGCAAGAGATTTATATGTCTTATTTGAAAAAAAGAGAGATAGATTTTAAAGATTGTTCATTAAAAGATTTTGCTTGGTGATATTTCAAACTTCAAAAAATTTCATGAATAGGAGCGTCAGTTTAATTTTATCTTTTTTTATCTTTTTCTTTTAAAAATTTTTGATTATGCCAAGAATAATAAACTCGAATATCTTCTTGATGATTTTTTTTGTTCCTCTGTTTTTCCATATATACTCCATTTATACACTATATATATAACGAACGAATATAAATTTAGTTGACAAAAAAAAGACATTAAATGAGCTTATACCTTAAACATACATATTATGGCAAAATTTAATTAAACCTTTTATTTAATTAAAAACAGAAACCATGTATAAATATGAATTTATACATGGTTTTTTTAGTGAATAAATTCAATATTTTAGCCAATTAAAGAAAGAGAAAACCCACTATCGTGATCTTTCTGACCTAAAAAATGGGGGTTTTATCTTCTTTTTCCTAAAAATATGTATTTATTTTAGGGTAATAACTAAGATATCTTTTTTTTATTTTTTCTGTAATGTAGGTGATGAAGCAGCTGTATTGAAAGATTTTGGTATTGTTTCTACTTGAGAGTTAGAAGGATCTGCTGATTTTTTAAATTTAAAACTATTGATTATTTTATCATTTTTTTTAATTTGAATTGCTTCATTATTTAAATTTTTAATCATATATTTATTTGTCATTGTGCAAGATAAATCATACCAATTGCATTTTGTTTTAATGAGTTCATATTGAAAGCCATAACCAGAAGTGTCATATTTATTATATAATAGTCTGAATTTTCTTTTTGTAATTTCATCAAGATGTTGATTGTTTAAAATTTTTAACATAATAGTCCCAGACATTTGAGATGCGACAGCACTTTTATAATGAATTAATTCATTATAAAAGTAATTAATAGAGTTAATAACTCTTTCTTTTTCTCTCTTTTCATTTCTTTTCATTTCGTTTGAAATATCTTGTTTAATTTGATTTGTTAAAATATGAATATTGCTTGATAAATCAAAATTTTTGTTTTCTGTTATGTTGTTCTCTATATTGGCAAATTTATCGAGTTTTTTAAGTTCAGTATCTAATTTTTGAACAGTTTCAAAAACTTTATTATTTTGAATTTCTATAACTTGGTTTTTTACTCTTAATTCAGTGATATTGACAGTCGTTAAAATAACTTGAGATGTGATCAAGGGATATAGAATAAATCTTAATATATTTTTATGAACACTGGTTAACTCAAAATATTTAATCTTAATTTTAATTTTTTGTAAAATATTCATGGTTTTTCCTCTTTATATACAAAACTTAAAAAATTTAAATAGATTGTCAAGATTTTTTATTTTGCATCATATTTTATCTGAAAAATAAAAATTATTTTATATCATAAGTCTTGATTATTGAATAAAAATAATTAAATTGAAAAAAACAATTATATTATGAACAATTTTAAAAATATCTGGAATCATATCAAAAGCATTTTATTTAGCTCTTATAGTTTATTAATGTTTTTAATGAGCTTTTTTATATCTATCATTATTGCAAAGTCATTATTACATTCTTCAGAAAAAGATATATTAAAGTCTTTAGAAGAGGAGGCTGTAACGATTAGAGCAGCAATTGGTCAAAAAACAGATAATTATTTGATAGGATTGTTGTCTTTTTCGGCCTTCATACAAAACACAAATGTTTTAACAAAAAATGATTTTGACAATTATATCGAAACATTAAAAAAACAGAAATTATATCCAAATTTTAATAATTTTGTTTTATCTATCAATCCTAATATTTTATTTTTTCAAAAAATCGAAAACAATATAGAATCATTGCAATATGATGATTATCAATATATATTTAACAAAATACCAGATTTGGTAAACTATCAATCTTCATTTAATAATTTTAAAGAAGATTTAAAAAATGATAAAGAATCTGCTATGATATTTTTTATTCATTCTCATACAGCTTTGGATAACAAAGATTTAATTGGTAAAAATAAAAATACATTGGAAAAATTTGATTTTGAGAAAAATAATATTTGGGTTCATCTTCCAGTTTATACTCATGTTGGTCATCAGGATTCAAAAAATAATTTATCTTATTTAGGCGTTTTAAGTGCTTCTTTTCAACCATATAATTATAATAATATGAATATGCAAAAAGAATATAAGATATACTTATATAATGAACAAGAATTTAAAAATTATCATATTACTGAAGAGTTTAGTCATCAAATGTATAGAAAAATATTTTTAATGAATATTTATGATAATAAATACTACATTGTTTATGAGACAAATCCTGAAAAAAAATGGGAAGCAGAAATTAAAGAATATACAATCATTGGCGTTCTTAATTTTATCATGTTATATCTTTTGTCTTTGATTGTTTATGTTCTATCAGGTTATAAAAAAACAGCTACAGAGATTGCTGAATCAATGACCATGAGCTTACGAAATATGGCTTGGTTTGATCAATTAACAGGATTGTTAAATAGAGCTAGAATATTGGAAGTTATATCAGAAAAAATCAAAGAAGAAAAGTTATTTATCTTATTGTTTATTGATTTGGATGGATTTAAAAAAGTAAATGACACTCTTGGTCATGAAGCTGGTGACGAAATATTAAGAAAATATACTGAAAATTTACAAACTATTTTTTATAAAAATAAACAAGTCACTTTAGGAAGAGTGGGGGGGGATGAGTTTGTAGTCATATATGAATATATCAATGACAATTCAGTTGAAACCAATATGGATTTGATCGTTGAAGCTTTTTGTGAACAGGTCAGGAAAGCAACTGTATTACCTTTTGAAATTAAAAATCATAAATTTATATTATCACAGAGTATTGGTGTTGCTTTATCACCTAAGGATAGTAAAAGTTCAGATGAATTGATTAGAAAAGCAGACATGGCAATGTATCATAATAAAAAATTTAGTCCTCATCATTTTAGTTTTTATACTCATGAAATGGAAAAACTGTTATTAGAAAAAACTGAAATTGAAGGTGAGTTGATGAATTCAATTAAAAATAATGAATTATTTTTGGTATTACAACCTAAAATGAAAAAAGATACAAATGGTGATTTTTATTTAAGTGGAGCAGAAACACTTATTAGATGGAATAGTCAGAAGTTTGGTCTTGTAAGACCAGATAGATTTATATCTATTGCTGAAGAAAATGGATTTATCTTTGATATCACTAACTGGATTTTAGATGATATTGCTGCACAAATGTTAACATGGAAAAAACTATTTTCGTTCGAGCCTAAAATATCAATCAATTTATCTGCACAACAATTTTTGAGTGAAAAATTATGCAATCAAATTATTGACAAAATTAATGAAAATCAAATTAATCCTAACCAAATTGTATTTGAAATTACAGAAGGTACGGTGATGAAAGATCCTGTGTTTGCAATAAAAATGTTACACAAGTTCACAAATAATGGCTTTAGTTTTTCAATTGATGATTTTGGCACAGGCTATTCAAGTTTGGCTTATTTAACTAATTTGCCAGTATCTGAATTAAAAATTGATAAGTCCTTTGTATCTAAAGCATTAAAAGAAAAAAATGCAGCAGCTGTTATTACAGCCATTATTGCAATGTCTCATAATTTAGGATTAAAAGTAGTTGCAGAAGGAGTGGAAACAAAAGAACAATTGGAATTTTTAGATAAAAATCAATGTGATGAATATCAAGGTTATTACTTTAGCAAACCACTCAATGTCAATGATTTTATTGATTTTGCTGAAAATTTTAATCAATTAAAAAGAGTTGACGTCGATTTGGATATAGATATAACAAAATTAGAGAGGTTGTCAATTAATTGTTGACTTAATTATTTTTTTTATGTAATACAAAATGTATATTATATAAAAAATGACAAGAATGTAAGTAAAAATATGAATTTTGTTACATTTTTATCAACATGATGTGATTTTCTATTGACATTTTTTTTGATATCAAATAACTTCTGCAATGAGTTGTTACAACTCTAAAAGGCCATATGAAGAAAGAATTTTATCAAATTATTCAAGAAATCAATAAAAGTAAGACACCTCTATTGATTGCATGGACCAAATCTTGTCAATATTTAAATATAGGTAAAGAATCATCTGATACATCTCAGGATATTAGAACTTTAAATAAAAATGCTAATTTTGATATTAAACATAAAAATCAAGATCCAGATTATTTTATTAAAATTATCACAGATTATGAAAATTTATTTGTCAATAGAAATTCATATCATAATGAGTATCATTTAGCAGAAACTGTTTGGACTGTTGCCTATTTATGTAAAGAAGAATTTGAAGTTTATGAGTTGTATGATCATGCGCTTTTATTGATGTTAGCTGCAACTTTCCATGATGCAGAGCATACTGGAAAAGGAAATAAAGTTCCTTTTGAAATGGAAAGAGTCTCTGCTAATTTTTTTAGAAAATGGTGGATAAATAACTCCTTGTTTTTAGAAAATGTATTAACTGTGAATGATTCTATCATGGAGCAATTAATTATTGATTTAATTTTATTCACAGATTTTAATAATGGTCAAGATAAAGTATTAAAAGACTATGAGAAATTTAAAGATTATAGTTATTATGGTTTTAAAATTGCTTCTATGAAAAAAATACTTAATGAAGCAGATATGTTATTGACTTGCCTACCTAAATATGCATTGGACAAAACAAAAAGATTAGTGAATGAAACTGGAATGAAAGTCTCTCATGAAATTTTGCTTGATGTTTTAATCAAGCACTTAGAGAGTTTTGGAAAATCTTATTTTAATTCAAGAGCTTCTCAAAAATTAGATATATTAAATATGATTGATAACTTTTATATTTATTTATCACAGTATAGCCATAAAATGAAAAAATCTCATCTAGAAATTAAATTAGAAGATTTACAGATTCTAATTGATAAGAAATTTAAATGAAAAAAAACGGTTAAACCGTTTTTTTATTTTGTAATGTTGGATTAGCACAATCTCTAATCTTTTTGATTTGATTTAAGACTTCTCTTTGTGATTGTATTCTGTGAGCTGTATGCTGTAGAGTATCATTTTTTTTTACACCACACATCAGATCAAATTCAGCATGAGAGCCAATCCAAAACCAAACGTAGCATTTATTATCATTGTCTTTATAACATATTGAGCGAAAAGATTCACTCACTTGAGCTGAATAAATATCATATTGAGCTGATGCTTTTAATTTTTTGAATTTAACGTGCTCTGGATTTTCTTTCCAAAGTTCAAAAGATTTTTTAGCAAGAGCTTGTACTTTAGGGTCTAATTTTTGTAATTTTTCAAGAAATTGTTTGGTTAATTTCGATTCCATAAATATGATTTATAACGGTTTTGTTTTTTTTGTTTTAGCCTCTTCAGTAACTTCTTCAATAGCTTCTTTGAATAAATCTTCAATGACTAAAGTACCTAGTTCGGAATCAATTAAATCATCAAATGAATCTTTTTCTTTTTCAATATTGGGTTTTGTCATCATTTACCTCCAATTTTATTTTATTATAAATTATTGAAAAGTCAAAAATTATCATAAAAACAACTGCTTTTTTTCTAAAATTTGATATAATAAATAGATGAAAACTTTAAAGGTGAATATGAAGTATCTTAAAAGCAATAAAAATATTTTTGGCATGTCCGCTTCTGCTTTAATTGCATTTCTTGCTATTTTTGGTATTATTGGAGCATATACAATACCTCTTGTTGTTGCTGCGTATGTATTGGGTTATTTAATTGCACCTCAAGAAAAATTAGAACAACCCATCATTATTATGACCTCTGAGGAAAAAATGGATAAGGTTTTACAATCATTAGCATTTCAAATCAATGAAATGGGAAAAAATATTAAAATGGAAAGTGAATTTTTGAAAAAAATCGAAGCTTTCAAGAAAACAAGCTTGCATTTGGTTGATTATTTACAGCAGTCTAATAATGATGATATTAATAATCAGAATTTATTTCAAGTAAGAAAAATGATTGAAGAATATGTACCTAATCTCATGAATATATTTAAGACATTACCTGAAGATTTTTGGTATTATAAAAAAGATGGTAAAAATTATGCGCAAAAGTTAAATGAACAAATGCAATTAATTAATGATGCAATGAAAGACATCTCACTGGCATATTATGAAAATAATATGAAATCAGTAGAAATTCAAAATACTTTATTAAAAGATAAGTTTGAAAAAGGAATAGAGTTGGAAGATTTTTCTCATTAAAAAAAGAGCTTAGGCTCTTTTTTTTATTCTTTTATTTTGACAATCTTGGCACCAAGTGCATGATAACCAAAAATAACCCAAATTTTCTTAGGAACTTCAAATTCTTTAATATCAAAATCTTCTAAGCAAATAGAATAAATTCTTTTTTCTAATGGCTCTTTTATATCTGTAAAATGACAACCCTTATATTCATAAATTTTTTCAATCATATGTTTTTGTACAGGTGCTTGTTTGTGATTCTTTTCAATTAAATACATACAGCCTAATTGTAAAAAGATAAAATTGAGAACAAATAAAGTGATTATTTTTAAAATTTTATAGTATACAGTTTTTTTATTTCTAATGTAAGTATGAATATCTGGGCCTATTAATAAATATGAAAATGCTAAAGCTATCGAGATAACCCAAAAATATCTTTGATATGCATGAAATATGGTTGTATCTGGATGGACTTGAGTCATTAAAAAAATAACCATTAATAAATAGATTGATATAAATATGACAAAAGAATTTTTGTGAATTTGATTCATGATGTTTCCAAAAAATAATATATCAATAGAAAAAAATCATCAAATGTCAATAAAAAAAGCTCAAAAGAGCTTTTTATTACCAATATAGTCTTTTAGCACTTTTTCTATTTCTATCTAGAATAATTTCATGTTCATCATTTAATAACCATTTTTTTATTTCTTTTTTTGTTTTTCTTCTATTAGGTCTTTCGAAAAATACATTGACAAACCATCTAGGTACTGAATAACAAAAATAAGAATCACTGTGAAATTTAGCTTTTTTATGAATATACTCTTTAGAATCAAAGTTTAGCCAAACAGTTTGAAAATGTTTATCAACAACTGCATAATCTTTTCTTGATAGATCATGTGTTGCGTTTTTTCTTCTCAATGTTCTACTCATTTTTTTCTCCTTAGTTAACTAAAGATGATCATTGTTCATAAGAATCTCCTATTTTTTTGAAATTATATAGAAAAAATAAAACATATGCAATACTCTTGATTTATTTTTTAAAAATAATAAAATATGACCATCAATTTAAGAAAATATGTCAAAAAAAACTTATCAAATCTCTTCTATTCATTTGAAAAAATTGTTATCTAAAGGAAAAAAATATGAAATTTTTTGTAAAAAGACAAACTCATTTCATATGGTAGAATCTACATTCATATCAGATATCAAAAGTGATCACTATTCTTCAGCCAGAAGTATTCCGTCTGTCATTGATGCCTTATATGAATTTGTCAATCAAAAACCAATGGAAGTCATTGAAATAGATGATGAAACTAAAGAAAATTTTAAATTATCCTTCTTGAAAAATGACAGTGTAGAAATCATTAAAGCTTTATTCTATTCTAAAAATCTCATGATAAATGCTCATCATATACCTGATGATTTTTTGGAATATTTTAAAGAAGTAAAAGGTTCTCAATCTGTTTTTCATAAAAATAAAAATTTCATGCAGCTATTTAGTCAGGGAAAGCTAGAAGATACATTGTTTAATAAAATTTCAGAAGTAGAAGTTTATGTTGATCAGTTTGATAATAAACAATGGGTTCTCAATAATTTGAAAGATTTTAAAGATAGCATGGATACTGAGATTTTTATTAGAAAAATTCCTGAAAAATTATTAGATGAAAAAGAAATTATTTTAAAAATTATGGAATTAACAAAAAATGAATATCGAGATAATAAAGAAATATTTTTAAAATATCAAAAAAAACTAATGAACATATATCCTGATGATTTTGTACAATTTATTGTTGAGAATAAACATTCTAGGGGAATACTAGAAGGTTTTTATCTACATGAAAAAAATATTCAAACACTTAAGGAGAAATTCTCTTTTTTAAATTTGGAGGATTTTAAATCAATATTTGATACACGAGCAACATACATTGAAAAATTTATTCCTGATGATGTCATTGATAAGCCAGATTATTTAGCAGTCTTATCAGATAGCCACATGTGGGAAAAATTCAAAATATCTATTTTTGAAAATAAGCAAGCCACACACATTTACTTAAATAAATTATTTATTGACAAAAATCATCAACCCTTTTTTTATCGTGATGAATTTCTAAATAAAAATTTTTTAAATTTTAAAATAGATGATTTTTATCAAAATAAATCGAAAATTCAAGAAGATAGAGCGTCTTTTCTTTTAAAAATATTCATCCATAATATGGATATTGTTGAGTTGGATAAATTGTCAATGAATGATATGATTAATATAGGATTTAAATCTTTATCGATTACAAAAAATCAATTAAAAGATCAAGATAAATTTAATGTATTGGAAGCTAAGATTTTATCCAATGAATTTATGAATCAAGTTAATTTAGAACAAGTGCCTGTTGAATATTTGGAAAAATATATATCTTATTTTAAACAATCTAATCAAAAAGATAAATGGATTCAATGCCAATCATTTTCCTTTAGGAAAGAGTATTTTAAAGAAAAAAATGAAGTAAAAACAGAAAACTTGTTGGCTTTATTTGTTGCTTTTAAGGAGGGTGACAGTATTTTTTTAAAGGAAAAATTTGATAAAAAATATATATGGCAAAATTCAAAAGAAGAAGATATACTCGAATTATTAGATGATATCGAAAAATTCACTTTAAGAAATTCACCATTTAAAATATTGTCATACTTTAAGTCATATTTACCATCGAAATTTCAATTCAATATCAATATTAATAAAAAGCTTATTGAGATTTCTCCTGAATTTATTAAAAGTCTTGGTATTTTAAATTTTCATGATGACATGATTGATTTTATTATGAAAAAAAATCCACAAATTATTCCTCATATAGAGTTGTTTGATAAAGATGATTTTGTGATTTATTATTTTAAAAATATTAAAAATGAAGATATTCATAAAAATTATGTAAAATATCCTGTACATGTACAAAAATTAATTGATAAGGCTAAAGAGATATCGCCAGAATCAATTGGTCATACGATTCAAGTCATTATAGAAAATTATCATGTTGGAAAAATAAATATACAACCGGATCAGATTGTGAAAAAAACAAAGTTATGATATAATAAATAAAAAAATAATGTTGTGATTGTAGGTGGTCTTGAGATAGCTGTTGATTTAGCAAAAAAATACCAGAAAAATAAAGGAATATATATTTTATGAGAACAGAAAAACAAATTCTTCAACATATTCAAAATACATTATATACAGCAGGAAATGATGAAAGTGGAGCAGGTTGCGCTGCAAGTAATTTATTAGTGAGTGCTGTTATTCTAGATCCTAGGAAACCAATAAAAGGCTTGGATGACAGCAAAAAACTCAGTGAGAAAAAAAGAAAAGAATTATATCCGGAGATTATAGAAAAAGCATTGGACTATTCTATTATTCATATCAGTCCTCAAGAAATTGATCAAATCAATATTTTACAAGCGAGGATGGAAGGATTCAGAAGAGCTATTTTAGGACTGAAAAAAGTAGATTATGCCATCATTGATGGCAATAAAATTCCTAAAGGATTAATGGTTGATACTGATTATTTGGTAAAAGGTGATGAAAAATTAGCTTGTATTTCGGCTGCTTCTATTTTAGCTAAAGTGACCAGAGATCGTTTAATGATTGAACAAGCTAAACTATATCCTAATTATGGTTTTGAAAAACATAAAGGTTATTTAACAAAAGATCATTTAGAAGCACTGCAAAAATATGGCCCTTGTGAAATTCATCGTTTCAGCTATAAACCTGTAAAAGAAAGCATAAGGTAAAATTAATTAATTCTATTTTTCTTTTAATTGATATTTGGTTTTAGATTTGAAATGCTAGACTCTAATGCAGAAAGTGTATCAAACTCATTGGATGTAAATTCAATCTTTGTTTCAATCAATAAAGCGGTTGCTTCTACAGAAGATGTGATTATTTTAATCAAAATGTCTTCTGATATTTCGATTTATGATGTTGTTTGTTATGTTTTGAGCAATATCTTGAATCATTTTTTTTCTTAATGAATGGATTTACTTGATTTATTTGAAATCAATTTTATAATAAATCAATGAATTATACTGAAATTAAAAACAAAGTTAAAAACTATGAGGAATTTATCATGGAAATCATGAAGATTCATCCATACAGCAAAAAACAACCATCAGTTTATCTTATTGATATTGATAAAGTTAATACTCAACATATAGAGCCTGAAGAATTTCAAATTAATCATAGTAAAAGATTTGGTGTTCCTAAAAATTCATATCATTTGTTATCTAGCGATGAAAAGAAAAAATTAGATTTTCTTTTTGATTTTTATGGTCATCCTGATTTTAAAAATCTTTTATATTCTTTAAATTCTAAAATCAATATTGAAAAAATAGAATTTTATGAGAACGAAAAGTTAATATATCCAGCCTCATTTTTACAAGATGTCAGAGGGATTTTCAAATATTATAATTTTGATTTATTTATGGATAAAAAATTAGATTTCATGGTTTTTAAACAAAGCTATGTTAATTTGAAAAAATTCATGAATGTCAGTTTGGAAAAATCAACAGATAAAATTAATTTTCAAATAAGATGCAAAGAAGCTTTTGAGAAGAACGTGCAACCAGAGTATATTAAAGAATTTTCTTTTTTATGGAAAGGCTTGGATTTTATTGATGATGAAAATTTACTTAAAAATGAAAATATTATTTATAAGAGATGTTTTGAAATCAAAGAATCTCATCTAATGAATTTTTTAAATCATGAAAAATTCTCTAAAATTGATATAAAGCAAAATTTAACAAGATGTTTGCATAGGTTTAGGGAGTTATCTGATGCTTCTATCTCTTATGATTTGGATGTTAGCTTGAAATTGACCATAGAGAGCAGAAAAGAAATTGATGAAGTTATGCTAAAAAGACTCAACAAATTTCTCATTTATTGTTTGAAAGAAATCATTCCTCAAAGAGCACATTTGAATCATATGTCTTTAAAATCTAAAGTAGAGAATTTTCTCATTAATTATGAACTTTCAGAAAATTCATTTACATCAACCAGAAAAATTGTCAAATTATGAGTATCGAATATCAAATCATTGATTTACATTCAGATGATGAATATAAAAAATTGTTTTCTTCTTTAAGAAAAAATAAAATGTATGCCAATCAACATGATAACGCAGATATTCAAAGTCTTGAAGAAAGCTATTTGTATCAATTATATCGTGGAAAAGTTGACTTTAAAAGATTGATTCTTGTTTTAGGAATCGATGAAGAAAAAATAGTTGCTTGTATGACATGTGACGTTGATAAAACACAGGTTTTTGAAAAAAATAAAACAGAAAATTTAACTCTTCGTGATTCTATACATCATCATTTCATTGCACAACATCAAGAAATGTTCAAAGGAAATAAAAATAATTCAGATGTTTTTTATTTAGGTGAAGTGAACATGTATGTCAAGCCAACACATAGAGGGCAAGGTATTGCTCATCAAATGACGTCTAATTTTGAAAGCTATCTTTTATCTGAACAAAAATTAATCAGTCAAATCAATCAAAGGAGCCATGATATTTATTTCTTTAAGGCCAGAGATAAGGCTTTTGATATTTTGAGTCAAGTACTTGTGCAATCTCATGTGTTAAAAATGTCAGTATTTGACCCAGGATTTAACATGGTTTCAAATCACTTTATAGCAACAATGCGTCAAAATCAAAAACTGTTAGTTAAGATATTGGATGATACTGTATCAACTCATCACAATTTTTGAAAATTTAAATAAAAAGGATTTCATATGTATAAAATTATCAATGCAAAAAAAGCTAGTTGGATAAAAATAGAAATGTCTTGTTTTTATGGTAACGATACATTTCAAAATAAAATTGGTATTTTAGCTGATATTTTTGATCTGATAAAAAATCATAATTTGATTTTTAATGTTCAAAAATATAAAGATTATAACTTTTTTCCAATTTATAAAGTGACACACAAGCAACCTTTTTATGAAGATACAGCTCTATATAAAAAAATTGAATTAGAAGAAATTGAAAACAAAATTTTTGATTTTTTTGAAGATATTGAAAACAAATTCCCTGATATAAAAAAACAAATCAATCAATTTAAAAAAAATCATCTAGATCATGTCAAGCCAATTCAAAATCAAATATCTCTTTTTTTAAAATCTTTCGAAATTTTTTCTTATATGAAAAATAAACAAATTTTGATAGAAAAAGAAGAAAATTTACAATTTGTGCAAAATTCTTATGTGTGTTTTGAAAATGGTTTTTTAGATAAAGATGGTCAATCTGTTAACTTATCAGAAGCGCGTATGTTTTCTAGCCCAGAAAATGCTCAAAAGAGATTTCCTAAAGCCAATATATTTCCAGTGGAAGTAAAAATAAATGGCTCTATGTTATTACATAAAAATGGTATCATCAATTCTAAAGCACAAGAAATAAACGCAAATTATCAAAAAAAAATCATTATGGAAGATTTAGGAGATACTCAAGAAAATTCTGTTAAAGTAGTATATAAAAAAATTTAGAAAAATTTCTTAGATTCATTTTTTGGACAATTTTGTTATTCATTGGTATCTTATATTTGAGTTCAAGCTAAAAAAATATTTTTTGACAATATTTTTATTGCATTTTTAAAACTATTTTTTTATGAATAAATATTTTAAAATTT
>JACCDV010212804.1_pt1 | contig 17464 bp, 20 predicted proteins | sample 7446131 | NCBI WGS metagenome assembly JACCDV01 (sample SAMN15323448, study PRJNA562643) | freshwater metagenome | isolation source: river surface water | place: USA:Blue River Watershed | collected 2017-08-17 | reverse complement strand
TGTAGTTTGCCTTATCTTGGCCGACCCAAAAACACAAAAGGCTCCTTGCGGAGCCTTTGATATGCGATGTGTTTGGTAAGAATGGTGGGCGATGCAAGTTTCGAACTTGCGACCCCCACAGTGTGAAGACTATGGCAGTTCGCCAATTTCCTCAATTAAATCAACAACTTATCCACTTACAAAAGCCTCAAAGTAGTATAGTTGTAGTATAGTCATGTACTTATATAGTAGTTATTTTAGAACCGTAATTAAAACTTGTAGGACATCAAGCGTAAAGAGTCTTTACGCTTAGACACCCGCCATATCTGGTTCGATAGTTCTTTTATGTATCGAACTTCTCCAGAACAAGTCTACTGAAAATAGATAGAGTTTTATCTGTAACTTCATAGGAGTGCAGTGTGCAAAAAACTCGACAAGAACTCTTTGAATTGGTTTGGTCAATTCCAATGACTAAGCTCGCCAAGCAATTCGAACTAAGTGATGTTGGTCTGAGAAAAATTTGCGTAAAGCATCAACTGCCTCTCCCTCCTCAGGGTCATTGGACTAGGAAACAATTTGGCAAAGAAGTTCCTAGGCCTGATCTTCCAAACAAAGATTGCAACCCTGTAATTGACATCAACGATGAACATAAAACTGAAATCAATCGTGAACGATCTGAAGCAATAAAAGAAGCAAAGAAACTTGCGCTAAATCCACCAACGAGTCAGCTACGTGAACTCAGTCAGCTAAAGCACGATAGATGCATCACTGCGTATAAAGAAATCAAAGAATTCATTGTTGAGATGGAGAAAAAGCAAAACCTAGTGACATTTGAATCAATAAGTAACAAGGCACCAAGCTTCCCTCCAACCCATCTCTTTTCATTTTCATACTTCCGCTCATCTCGAAATAGCTTTCCCCTTTATGCGACAGCGAGAAATGCAATACGTGCAGTGTGTATTGCTGATGAAATTTTTGAGAGACTAGAAAACGAAGGAATCAAAATTCATTTTGAATTTGATGAGCGAAGCGGCTCATCCATGTATGCAGTAAAACAAGGTGAAAAACTAGAGTTTCATTTCAGAGAACCATACACAAAGGTAAGCCGAACACCTTCGCTCAGTCGGTTGGAAAAGCAACTACATAACTATGCATGGGGCTCTGAAAAAATTGAAGTTCCTCAGAACATCCTATGTTTGAATTTTGGATGGAGGTCATACATTCAGAAGTCGTTCAAAGACTCTGGAGTAAAGCTAGAACATCAGATTTACAAGATAGTTAGTTACATCACTAAAAAACTAGATCAAGAAATTGAAGAACGAAAACAACGAAAGATTCGAGAACGGGAATACGAGCGCAAGAAATATGTACGCGAATTCAATGAAAGCATTACTCAAGATCGAAAGCGCCAACTAGAACTTGCGCTCAAAGAAAGCAAAGACTTTGCTTCACTTGTTCGATTGAAGATCTATCTAAAAACAATGAAAGAAATCTTCGCAAGGCTTCCTGAAGAGGAGAAGGAAGCAGGAATGAAATGGATTGCTTTAGTTAAAGAAGAGCTGCGTACCATCCAACCCGTAGAGACAAGGATCAAAAAAATCAAACGTGCAGCCAAGAAGCCTAAAAAGAAGATCAAAGAGCTTTGGTATGCTGATTTTCTTCCCGAGGATTATGATCCAGAGTTTGAGGAAGAATACGCCCAGGAACTCGAAAACGAGATGTATTGAAACGGTTCGATGAACTTGTCATGCATCGAACTCTTAGCGCGTGTCCTAGATGTTGTGTTCATTACTTAAAGTGTAAATTCGCAGCAACTCAAAACAGACACATCATCAAAAATAATAGGATGCCTAGGCTTTACACCAACAGTACAAAAACTGTTGATTCGTCCCCATAGGGGTGTCATGGTTGTTTAGCTCGCTCCCAATCAAATGGAATCCATCTCCAAACTCCTGATGCAGACTTTGATCGTCATATCGCACTACATCTAGACCACTGCATTTGAGAGGTCCATTTGGCCCAAAAGTTGCCATGAGTACATAGCCACCTGACTTGACCGAACGACGAACTAAATCAACATATGCTTGTCTCGCTGCAGGTTCAGTCAAAAAGTGAAACACAGCTCTGTCATGCCACAAGTCAAATCTCTTGTCGCCAAAGTCATACTGAGTAATATCACCAACATGCCATCCAACATCAACTGCGCTTGAGCCAAGTCTTTGCTTGGTAAATTCAATGGCAGTTGCTGAAATATCAAGTACAGATACATCCGTGTACTCGCGGCGAAGTAAGTCATCCACCAAAGTTGATTCTCCACCACCAATGTCAACAATAGCAGCAGTTTTGTTTGGCGACAGTTGCTCAATCAGTCGTAAAGACTCATCCAAATGTGGCGCATACCAACTTACGGAGTCGAAGCTCTTGCTGCGATAGACGCTTTCCCAATGATCAGCTGGTTGCATGGATTACCCTAATGTGAATGAATTGGTCAATAATATTAGCAATCGCTTATCAATTACATCGCCATGAAACAACTTCTTTCTGCTGTCTTAGTTTTGCTGTGCATCGCGCAACCAGTTCTCGCAGGCGATAAAGCAAAGCTCCAAGATGAGCTTTCTGGTTATCTAGACTTTGTGGACTATGGCGGAGGCACTATCTTTGCTGAACAAATCCCAAAGAGCGAATACGCAAAAATGATGATCATTGACGCGAGAGACCCTGCTCAGTTTGCCAAAGAGCACATACCTAACGCTGTCAACATTGAGTGGCGTCAAGTTTTAGCTAAGAGTGCAAGCATCCCAAAGAACAAACCCGTCTTAATTTATTGCAACACAGGTAGCTTATCCGCGCAAGCTGGTTTTGCCCTGCGTGTTTCTGGGTGGGAAAACGTTCGCATCCTTCAAGGCGGATTTGCTGAGTGGAAAGCAAAAGGCGGCTTAGATGCAAATGCTAAGGCCGCAGGCAGCATGCCTAAACACTGACTGTGAACTCAAAGTTTGCACGTGGAAAAGTGCGTCTTGTTGCGCTTGCTATCACCGTATTTGCGCACGTCTTATTGCTGGGGCTTGTTGGTAACTTTAAGTTCAAGCTAGATAAGCCAGTACAGCAAGAGCAAGACGCAGAGATATTTTTTGTAAAGAGTGAGCCGCCTCGTTCTGCTGAAGCTCAAAAAGGCGAAAAGATACAAACGCCTCTGCAAGGTGATGCAGTTACAGACAAGGTGCCAGCATCATTAGCGGCACCACCAGCCCCTACAGCAGAAGAATGGGCGTTTGCCGCCAAGTACACCAACAAGAACAGCAAAGGCTATCGCCACAGCTGGGGCCAACAAGTACGCAGCATGATGGGCACAGCCATTGAAGGGCCAGATCAAGGTGTGGTGCGCTTTCGCATTGAAATTGCACCAGACGGTAGATTAGCCAGACTCGACACGCTGTGGAGCACGTCCACCAAAGCCGAGCAGTTGGCACGCCACGCCATCGAGTCCATGCCGCCACTGCCACCCACGCCCACTGGCAAGCCGCTGATTTTTGAGAAAACGATTTCGTTCACGCCCTACGCCAACGACGGCCCACCCAGCTACAAAGACGACTGCTTGCCTGACACGCCCGCCTTCAGCAACCCCTTTTCATGGGATGGCGCTTCTACGCAAACACGCAAGGAACAGCCCATCACGCCCAAGCTGGATCCGCAAGCCATGGAAGAGTGCCTGCGACAGTTACCCAAAGACACCTTGGAAGCCGAAATAGCGCGCGACCAACGCATCATGGACCAATGGGGCAGTAGCAAAACTGGCCGATGATGTACTGATTAAACGCAGCAGGAATTTCCATCCTCTTTAATTCCTAGTGCCTTAAATATCTTCCCAGCTGGACAAAAGCCTGTAAATCCAGATTGAAACAAATTCAATCCAACAAATGCGCAAAGCCACAGCCAGCTAGGCGAACTCAAATCAACTTGTCCATTTAAATGAGCAAGGGCTAAGCCCAGCGTCACCATGAATCCAGCCATGATGCTGATTAGTTTATTGACTGTCATTCTTCACTCCAATTAAAAATAAAACTGTGCTCTCTTAAATTATTCAAGAGAGCGTCCCTCACCTTTTTCCTCAACCGTCTGTCCATCACGAATGTGATAGATGCGTTTGAAGGTTGGGATGATCTTTTCATCGTGTGTTACGACGATGATGGCTGTCTGTGCGAGACGGGCCATGTCATTCAGAATTCGAATCACAGAAAGAGCACGCTCGCTATCAAGAGGTGCTGTAGGCTCATCAGCCAGAATTACAGGCGGTTTGTTTGCCAACGCACGAGCAATAGACACTCGTTGCTGCTCACCACCAGATAGCTGAGATGGTTCAGCCTTTGCGCGGTGCAACACATCTAAAGATGTCAACAACTCAAGCGCCCGTTGCCTTGCAAGTTCATTGGGAACACCAGCCAACATTGGCAACAAAGCAACGTTATCTGTCACGTCCAAAAAAGGAATCAGATAAGGCGCTTGGAACACAAAACCAATACGATCGCGTCGCAAGGTTCGTAAATCTGGAATCTTCCATCCGTTGTCATAGATAACTTCATCGCCTAAAGTCATTCGCCCCGACGTGGGCTCAATGATGGCCCCCAAGCATTTGAGAAGCGTACTTTTACCTGAGCCAGAAGGGCCAACAAGTCCAACCACCTCACCCGCTGAAACTTGCATGTTGACGTTCTTCAAAGCCTCGACCGCAGTGTCTCCATGCCCGTAGACTTTGCGTAGGTTTTCAATAAGGATGCCACCTGTCTTGTATGTCATTTCGTACACCTCAACTGATGGCCTGAGCCGGATCAACAAGTAAGGCAACACGAATAGCCATCGTGCTAGCCAATGCGCAAATAAGCATCGTGGCCCCAAAACCCACAATCGCATCTTGCGTCAGAAGCAAAACAAACTTGGGAAATACTGGTGCCCAAATCGTGGCAGCAACTTTGCCCACCACAAATCCAATCACACCTAAACCCAATGCTTGCTGCAAGATCATGGCCGCGATGGTGACGTTATGTGTACCGATCAATTTCAGAACAGCAATCTCTCGAATCTTCCCAAGTGTCATCGTGTAGATGATGAAAGCAACGATTGCGGCACTCACAACAGCAAGGATGACTAAAAACATACCAATTTGTTTGGCAGATGTTGCAATCAATTTCTCAATCAGGATTTCTTCCATGTCTGCACGAGTGAATACGGTCAGATGCTTCCAGCGGCGAATAGGTTCAGCCACATGATCGGCAGACCACCCATCTGACACTCGCACTAAGACCGCATTGACATTACGACTACTGGTTTGTAAGTTTTGTACAGCTTCTAGCAAACCGGGCACTGCTGGCCTATTGAACGCACCATTTACGGCAGTTCGCACACGGTCGTTCACGATTGCCTCGTTGTCTTTAAGGAACTGTGCTTCTTGCGCATCCTTGAGTGGAATGAAGACCATAGGGTCCCCGCCCGATGACACCATGCGACGTGTCAGTCCTACTACTTCGTAGGTGTGGCGTCGGATCTCGACTTTGTCACCTATAGACAAACCACTTTTAATGTCGGCAACCGCCTCGTAGTGGCTAAGCATGAGGTGACGCCCAGCTAACAAATAGCTGGGTTGCCCCGGTAACCCCTTGGCTCCTGGCTCAATACCAACAACCATGGCTCTCGCCTCTTTACCGCCAACAGTTTTAACCTGCATGGTGAAGTAAGTGATGTTGGACGCCATGTCGACACCCGGCATTCCCGTGATGCTTCGAACCACATCGTCTTTGAGACTTGAGGCTTCTGCATAAGGGCCTTGGGTGTCTTTTTGAACTACCCATAAATCAGCGCCGCTGTTGTTGAGCAGCGCCTGCGCATCATCAACCATGCCGCGAAATACACCAGCCATTGTTAGCGTGACGCCAATCAGCAAGCCTAGACCTAGGCCTGTTAAAACGAACTTAGCCCAGCTGTGTTGAATGTCGCGTGCAGCGAGATTAATCATGGCTTAATCTTTTTAACTAAAGCATCCACCACACGAAAGTTGGCACCTTCAGACAGTGCCTTTTCGCTATAAACAACCACGGTGTCACCTGAAGCCAGCCCTTGAATTGCCTGAACTCGACCATCAAGGCTGGCAGCGCCCCATTGCACTTGCACAAATTCAAGTCTGCCATCAATGACTCGCCAGACACCTGAACGCCCTTGATAAGTTTGCACACTGGCTTGCGGTATGGCTAAGGCGTCCGTTGCTTCCTTTAAGTTAAGCGTAACCTCAGCCATTTCACCAATAGATAAAGATGGCGGCATTTGCTCAAAGGCGACCTGAGCAATTCGCTCTTCAGTTACAGCGTCAGCTTGTAGCTCCACCCGTTCAACCTTGCCTAGGAGCGAGTGCTGAGGACTAGATCGCAAAACGATCTGTGCAGGCAACCCAACCTCAAGGCCAGATGATCGCCCTTGGTCTACACGCAACTTGATCCATAAACTGGATGGATTGGCCAACCTAAGAACAGGTTGCCCAGCAACAACCGTGCTGCCCGATTCAGCATCTCTGCTAATTACGACGGCATCAGCTGGTGCTACCAATTTGGTATTTTGCTTTTGCAAAGCAACCGCAGTTCGTTCAGCCTGCAAACGTAAGGTTTCTTGCTTAGCGGCTTGCAGGTTAGCTTGAGCAGCTTGATACGCCGCATCCGCAGATTGCAGCTCTTGATCTCGTCCCTCTAAAGCCGCAGGACTAATGAAATTTTGCTTTGCTAATTCTTCATAACGTTTCAAATTTGCGTTAGCAAGTTCTCGTCTTGCCTTGGTGTCAGCGACTTGAGCTTTACCGGCCATCTCCACGCTAGATGCTTTCGATAAAGCAGCTTCTTGTGCATTAAGGCGTTGGTCTAGATCGACTGGGTCCATTTCTGCCAGCAACTGACCTGCTTTTACCGCCTGCCCGACATCCACGTGTACTCGCAACACACGACCAGCTACGGTTGGCCCCATAAGCCAACTTTGACGAGCCTCCACACTGCCGATTCCAAACACAGAGGGGGTTAGGCTCTCTTTTTTAATTTGGATGACAGTAACTTTTGTTGGTGCTAACGGTCCCATGCGAAAAGCCACGAAACCAATCGTGATCAGCACCAGACCAGCTACTGCAACCATTACGACCTGTTGCTTGCTTAATTTTGGAATTTTCATTTGGACGTACCTGCTTTTTTCACGGAAGAAGCAAGAAGTCCCGCCTCATAAATGCTGAACACTGTTTTTGCTTGCTGTTTTATTTTTTCGAGACTGCCAGTAATTAGTGACTGCATCACCAGGCCTTGGATTGCGCCAATAAACAGAACCACAGCTGCTTGCAAATCAGCTTCAGGTGAAATCTCCGCATCCTTGCGAGCTTGTGCAAGGAGTCCAGAAATCAATTGCCGGTAGTCAGCCATAAGCAGCTGAACCCTCTCTTTAAGCAGGGTCTGCTCGGGATGCTGAAGCTCCTGAAAGATCAACCTAGGAACGCCTGGATATTGCTGAACAAAGCCGATATGAGCCATGAACACAGCTCTTAGGGACTTAAAGGCCGTTTGATTTCTTACTTTGGCTTCCAGCATCAATTTTTTCATTAGATCTTGATGCGCCCACTCAATTGCAGCAAGCCAGATGGCCTCTTTACTCTCAAAGTGCTTAAACACACCGCCTTGAGTGATTCCAATGACATTTGCCAAGTCACCTGTAGTAATTTCACTGGGACTCTTAGTTGCAGCCAAAAGCAAAGCAGCGGCTACTAACTCGGCTTGCCGATCTTCAGTTTTAAGCTTAGGTCGCAAAAGTCACCCCTCATTAATTAAGTAATTGATGAATTACTTTAACACGTATTGGTTTAATGTGTGTCTATAAGAATTCATCTTCAAAACTGATCAACTTTGACAAGTTGCAGCAATCACTGATGTCGCTGAAAATACTCGAACTCACTCACCTCTTCTAGCTGAATAAACATTACAAATGACTACTTTTGTTAATCAACTCAAATCTGAAATCGCTCGCATTGCCAAGAAAGAAATTCGTGCCGAGACCCAGCAACTCAAGAAAGCATCTGCGCAGTACCGATCGGATATTGCTGCGTTGAAGCGGCACATCGTTGCGCTTGAAGCAACTGTGAAAAAGCTTTCAAAGGGTCAACTAAAGCCTGTGCTAAATGTTGACAAAGAATCATCAACCCCCCTTCGCTTTCGAGCTAATGGTTTTGCAACCCTTCGCAAGAAGCTGGATTTATCCGCAGAACAGATGGGAAAGTTGATTGGCGTTTCAGCGCAATCGGTCTATCACTGGGAAGCGGAGAAATCGCGGCCTCGTACGAGCCAACTCCCATCAATTGCGGCTGCACGCAAGCTGACGAAGAAAGAGGCTTGGGCGAAGTTAGGTCTCTGATCAAACATGCGTGAACGGCATAACGTCTACGTCATTGAATTAGACAAAGACGTTCTTTACGAGGCCATGTTCAAGCACAGAATATGAGAGAACACGTGTTCCAAATACTTGGCGTGTATCGAACTTTTGCAGACCGAAGATTTAGATCGCAATTCGATTTAAGACTTCTAACTTTTGTTCGAGCGTATATCCCACCGTTCCGTAATTGTTAAATTCAGATCCACCACTGGAATGTCCAGTGATGCTCTCGGCTAATCGAGTTGGAATGTCATTACAAGCTTTCATCCTGTCAATCAGTCCATGTCGAAACATGTGACTCCGAAATTCGAGATCAGCCAGGTACTTATTCATGATTGCTGAACAACTATTGCTACCGTGATAGTGGGCGTACTTAGGAACAAGCCATTCACTTTCTTCGCACTTAGCCATCTCGACAAGTCTCTTTGCCGCAAAAAGCGATACGCCCACCAAAGGAATGGCGCGAATGCTGCTTTTGTTCTTCCTGTTAGACAACTCATTTCTACGCACCCAGATATGTGGGATTGGATGATCTAAAACACAATCCTCTACGCGTGCGTAAACTGGCTCAGAAAGCCGCATTCCAGTATTCAGTTGTATCAAGCCTACGAATTTATATGGTTTGAAGTGGGTCATTAACTTCTGTTTAACTTCAATCATCAGATCATGTGTGATCAAACGCATTGGCCTTTTTTCATCTACGCCTGAGATTTTCAGTGCGCGAAATGGACTCAACCTATCGATATCTAGATAGCGAAATGCGACGTTGAGCATGGCATTCAAAATTGCAGTTTGTTTTCTAACAGTTACTGGCTTCAACCCCAAACTAAGCAAGTGATCACGAAACGTAGAAGCATGCATGTACCGCAGCTCGCAAAGACATAAATTTCCGAACAAAGATGTAAAGCGTCGATAGACATGCAAAACATCACCTTGGAATTTACGACCATCACCTGCATCGCTTTCGTGAAGATAAATGGCTACAGCATCAGAAAGCTTGGGTTCTAAGTGAAGCTCTTTTCGATTGAAGTAATTGCCAATCAGTTCAGCTACGAAAGCTTCATCAAACTCAACACCCTTCACTCGAACTAATCGCCGTAAGACTGGATTTGGAATTGAGCTAACAATTTCAAATTCACTGTCACTCATAACTTAAAAAATAAATTTGCACAGCAACAAATTTACTTTCAGAAACCGAAATGGACAACCGAATTTGTCTGAAATTTTCGGAACAATTGATGCTTGCAGCAAGCCGTCAAAAATTACGCGAGTGCCTCGCATGAACCATTTTCGCTATACCTGTCGTGACCGTGATTACGATTCAAAAATGCACTATGTTTTCTGTCTAAAAACCGCGCTTTTGACTCGATAGAGCACTTTTCGTCTGACTTATGGTCTTGAATGGGTGCTGGGAACGAGAGTGAAATACCAGCTCGTCCTTGTCTCTTTCGTCATAGCCATTGGTCATTGGCTCGATGGGAGTCACTGGTTTCTGGATGGGGGTTGGTGGCTGGGGGTAGATTCTTGGCTGGGGGCTGGGTTTCATCAACTCCTTATGCAGGTGCTGGGCCAATTGTTGTTGCTGCTGGGTCAGCTTTTTTGTTGATTGGGTTGGACTTACCTGCTGGGGGTTGGGCTTGGGTAGAGGTTTTGGAGCTGGGGCCATTGGCGCACGCTTAGGCTTAACCGCCTTGGCCTTTGATTTGCCAGATGATTTGCTGGGAGTTTTGGTGGTGGGTCTGGCAACAGGCTTCGCTGGGCTAGCCACCCTACCCTTCATGCTTGATGATTGAGGCACCTGGGTGCCGTCAGCCTGCGGGACTGGCTGAGCAAATGCAGCCCACATCTTGTCAGATATCAGCTTCCAAAGTGCCAGTTGGTCCTCAGGGTTGGCAATTTCCATAAATCTCATGTTTGGTCTCCTTTTCCTACATTTATTTATCCGTTGCCATAAATAAATGCATGCGAATATTTGAGCTTGCCAAACCAAAATCACCAGAGCAACTGAGACTCGATCAACTGAAAGCCTCAAGCAAACATGCCACTGATGCGTTAAAAACTGAACGCGAAAGACAAAAGGCACAACGGGCACAAAAGGCTTTGAGACAACTACTCAAACCCAAATCCAACACGATCAAACCCATTCAACCAATCAAACCCAGTTAGCCAAAAGAAAGCCGACGCTTAGGTCGGCTTGTTGAATATCTATGTGTTTAATTTGCTTTGGCAGGAAGCTTCAGGGTTGTTCGTCTGCTTGAAGTAGCTTCTTTGTCAAAGCCAGCTTTGACCAGTCCGCTAACGGCTTCAATACGCCCGTCAAGTTCGCCAGCATCTACAGCCGTTCGCAACACTTCAAGGGTAGTGATAACGCCTGCAATATTTTCAGTCTCGATGGCATTCTTGCCTTCGACAACTTCGAGTGTGCGAGCACCGTAACGAACAGTGATGCACATCTTCCCGTTATCGTTAGGCCACCACCAAGGTTTTAAGCGCTTAGGAATCTCAACTTTTCGCGTCTCCCCTGTTACCTCATCTCTAACACTGCGGATTTTTACCGGCACAAACTCAGTTCCAGATTGAATGGCTTTAGCCATTTGAATTTGTTCATGAAGTTTGTTGCTTAGTTTCAGACGACGAGCGTGCTTAGGACTATTGCCCTGTTGAGGCTTGCTGGCTACGAATTTCAATGCACTTAAACCTGACATTTGCTACTCCTTATGTGTTGCAGGAATAACTAATTTATTGTCAGACCATGGCTCTGGACAACCGAAATGATTGGTAACCCGAAAGATTGGAAGGATTCAGATCACAGAAAGTTATGAATTTCAAACTGGCTTTAAGCCTGAGTAGTACGCGATAGCACGCGCTTGCTCAAGTGCCATTCGATCTTTGTGTTCTTGCTCTTCACGCATTGCGTTTAATGAGCGTGGTGTGTAGCGCTCGATTTGCTTGGGTGTGAGGTGCCAATATGGGTTGCCTGTTTGCTCGCGCATCTGCCATTCAATTTCACTTTTGAATTCAGCACCCAATCGACGCTTAAAGAAAATTGCATCATGGACGTTAGCAATGGGTGTGTGCCCCTTAGCTATGGCGGCTTGGCGAACAATGTCCATGACGTGCGTTTCACCGTGCTGGTACAAGTAAGCCATAACCTTTGCTTTGCTCGGTCTTCCGCTGTCCGTCTGAAGGTATCGCTCAAATAGCAAATCAGGACGGAACTTCTTAAACAAATCGTAGAGGTAGTCATCCAATGCGTTTTGCTCTTTGATGAACAGCTTGACCGTATCGTCAGCAAGAAATCGCATTCTGTCTTCGGTGTTTTGCAGAATCTCTACCAGTGCAGGATTGGTCCAATTGCCAGATGAATCTAACCACCCTTTAGCTGTTTGTCGTGCACCAAAGCTGATGGCGGTAAACGCTTGCTTGAGTAGCTTGGGTCTTAGATCTTTGGGTACTGGGCTACTTTCTGGAAAAACGTAATGGCGCACTGTCGCCATGAAATCTGCTTTGTCTTCCAAGTACAAGAGCGTGGCTGGAAATGATTTCTTCAGATCTTGATCTAGCCCACTCGCTGCTAAGTAGCCACGGGCATAGCCCATTTTCCAAGCGACAACACTGCTGCGGATGTCGTACTCCCAGCAGTTGCCCAGCATGGCGCGTCGCAACTCCTTGTTGACGTTTTGAACGCTGGTTCCTTCGTAATAGGTACGACCAAACGGACTGAGTTTTTTTCGTTGGAGGTAGTAGCCCTTGGTGACAGCAGCTATGCCAAGGATTGTTAAAGCTTGTCGTAATGCCAAATCCTTCTTGGGCCCTTGTATCAACTTTGATTCCGTCTCAAGCCAATAGACGTAGGCTTTGACTGACTCAACATCAACTGGTACCCAATCAAATATCTGATTCAGTTTGTCCTCGCGCCATTCCAAGTTGTACTCTGGGTAGAGGTGATCAAACAAGGCAATGTTGCTGACATCGTCCCCGCTCAGATACGCATCGATCTCTTCATCAGTTGTGGCAGCAGACAGGGATGCTGCAGGAACCATCAAGTTGTTTTGTACCGTGACCAGTGTGGTGAGCTTGACCTGGGAATTTTGGCCAGAGAACTTGGTGCCCTTAACTACCGTCTGAACGATGTCCCAGTCGTTGTCGGTGAGCCATTTGTGCAAGCGGATCTTTTTGGGTCCGATCTGCCCGCCTTTGTGAGCCAGTTGGTCTAGTGAAATTGAGTAGAGTCCTAGTTTGCGTTGCTCGGGTTTTTGCCCACGCTGTAGGGCATCAAACAGCATAGATTCGACAACGCTTAGGTATTTAGTCAGCGCCCGTTTGGCAGCCGCAGCTGGCTTGGGAAAAGCCTTCTGTAGAGCTGCTTCAACCGATTCATGGACTATGAGCTTGATCACTGGATACACGTTCCTTGCAAAGGAAATCTAGGATTTCCAGTGTATTTAGCACCTTTTTACAGATTTCACGACCACAAAAAAAGTCACAGACATATAGTAATTTATATGCCTGATTTGTTGAAATTTTATTGAATAAGTGGGATCTTGGAGTGGCGTAGCCACCACATGCCGAAGGCATGCTGCTTCTTTGATGACTAGGCAAAGGAGTTCAAAAAAACAGATTTTTTTGTTCAATACGAAAGAAAATCTGGAGTACAAAAAATCAAACACTTCCTTCCTTCTCTATAACCAAAATTCTCGAAGCTACTCTTGGATGCGCTACGTGTTCGCATCCAACATTTGCATAGAACACATCACCAACTTCTAGTGTTACGACAGCCTCGACGCCATCTATTCGGTAATGCATGTCAATTACTCCGTCCATCACAGCAAAAACTTCTTGGCCATCGTTGACATGCCATATGTAGGGCTTATCGGTCCAATGCAATCGAACACTGGTTCCTGAAAAAGTGGCAACGTTAACAGCATCCCACGGCCTTGAACCTTGAAACTCTTTGCTTCTGATGATTTTCATTTTTTCACTAAAGGAAAAAGCTTTTGTCATTCTGGGAGATCTTTCGTAGTACCGTTTAATAGCTGGCGAGTTTTTATTACCAACTCCTCAGCATCAGCCATTTGTGCGATTTGATTCAAAGATAAAAGTGCAAAAAAGCCAGCGGCCCGGATTACCTCTGTGACCTCTTTGAGCTCGTAATTAGGTTGAATTAAGCCTGATTTATAGCGCCGAGTGACTTGAAGCATACCGGCATGGGTATAGCTGTTCATAGACTTCCAGACGTTAGTGTGAATGCCGGAAAGCACCTTGTCTGAAAAATCGGGATGAACTTCTATGGCAACAATAAGCTCCTTAAACTCTTGCTTGATCTTGTCCGTAGCAACGAAACGAGTTAGTTCGTCAGGTGTCGCACAAAGTCGTAACCACGTGCCACGAACAAAAGCCTCAAACTGCGCCCTAACAAGTGCGTAAGCGGGTCCGTATATTTTTGCTCCAGACAGGTGAACAATCCCAGCTTGATACTCTATTGCTAGATCAAACAAAGCGCCGGGTACTGTGAAACTAAGTACAGGTTTAATTTCAAGACCATCTTGATTTTTTGCGATCCAGTTGCCCAATTCAATAGCATTTTTCAGAAGCTGTCCGAATTCATCTTTTAAATCCATTGGGAATCTTTGTAACACGTAAGTCAGTCTTCGCCACTGAGCGATGCACCATATCTACTCCAGTCAACCGCTGGAACTGTTCCTAGGCTTTGGAGTCGATCAAGTAATCCGAACAGGAAAATAGCAAGTGCCCCTTGCTTTTTGCTAAGAATAAGAGTGCTGTTGGAAAATTGAAATGCACAATCAGAGAGAGCTATGCCGCAATCAAGACTGCGCTCGCCATTAAGACTGGAAATAACTTGAGAAAAACTTTGGCTTGCACATCCTTCGACCCATTCTGTTCCCGCGGCGACGATACCTGCCACGATAGGAAATAATTTCTTTGGCGGGTATTCCCCACCAGCATGCTTGATCGGAACACTGGTTCGCTCAAGTTTACGTACAGATGCAGCCTTATCGGCTGCGTATTCGAGATAGTTTTTATTGATCGTTGGCTTGACTTCAAATATTGCATACACAGCTTCAGCTGGAATGAATCTATGGGATTGCTGGTCAAGCAGTGTTGGGGTGTACTGTGGATCGAAAATGATGATGTCAATTTGGTCGCTTGTTGCGCCGTTGCAATCAATCACTATTCCTTGAGTTAATCCGTATCGATTTGGAAGATACTTACGCAAGACTTCAATGAAATGGAGTTCGTTGACCTCTCCCATAAGGCCATTGTGAGTAATTGATTTACCCGATAAATCAAGTTTTACACGAAGCACTTCTTGCTCAGCGAAAAACGCTTCTCGCAGAAACTTTCTGCCGTCGATCAATGATGATTCTTTAGCTTTATTCATATCACCAGACAATTCGTTCCCATGTATTCATTTCAAGAGATGTTCGAGCCTGATTTGCAATTGCAGTTTTTTCGGCAACTGAGCAATCATCTGATACAACGTTGCTACCATTTGCAGGGTCTACATAGCGAACCGATTGGATATTGTCACGCATGTACTCAAGGGTAGATAAGACGTTTTTTTCGATCTCTCCCTTTCTTGCGTAATGCAGAGCATCAATCGCAGCAAGCTCAAGATAGAAAGATGGAAAGCGAAGGTTGTGTCGTGTTCGCCATAACTTTAACAATCTAATCTCATCAAGACGTCCGCTGCTCGAAACTATATTGATATGAGTCTGTACATCAGTTTTAGTCCAACTGCCTGTCCGATTTCGGTACAGGCTGTGTTCGTTACCAAACTGAGACTGACGACGACCCGGAACAAGATCAATCGAGTAACCATTAACAGTGGTTCCAACCGAAACATCTTGCTTTCTAACTGAGTAACCCGCATTTGCTACAGCTTTGCATAGGGATTCATACATATCAGCCAGAGTGCCGGGTGTATTCGAACTGAGCGACAAAAAAATGTCTGCATCAGTTGAGAGAGAAATACCAGTTCCTTTGGCAAGTGATCCTGAAAATTCTGCAGACTTTAAATTTCCGTTACTCCACTTCTCGAGGATTGGGTAAATCTTTTCTCCGGCTGCCTTAGCTCCAGTTGCATCAACCGCAAATTTTTGAACAAGACTTCTTAGGTAATCTTCTGCGGACACAGCACCCCCTCAGTGTGGTTTTTACTAGTGATAAGCAGTCTGCTAACGATTTTTTACTTTTCCAAAAGTAATCATTTTAGTTGAACATACAAAATTCGTCGAGCTTTTCAAAAAGCAGCTGTTGCGTGGCTTTGCAACAGCCTTCTCCGAATTGATCAAGTTCTTCAGTACTCGCTAGGCAGCATGATTACCCAGTGTTCACCGTCCCAGCAGGCAAACAACGAGATCGCATGCATTGGAAAGTCTGTGTATGGGATCTCTTGACGTGCATGCTCTTTCCCACTGCCGTCCTCATAGATCATTGTTGCCCTGTAGCCGTTCACTGTCATACGCACTTGAACAAACCAGTCCTCTGTACCAATCTCGCTTAGGTGACTGGCAATCGCGTCCATCATCCAAAAGCACTCAGCTTCCTCTGCCAAATACTTTGTGCCATCGGTTAGCAGGTGCCTGCGGCTGATTCGGTAATAGCCAGTTGTTCCAATAAATTGAGTGAGTTGGGTTGAGTCAAATTTTTTCATCTGTAGTCCTTGTTGTGTGACTACAGTTTTGTTTCAGACACTCAAATGAACAACCGAAGTTTGGTAACCCGATAACTTGGACGGATACCGAGTAAAAATCACCATGATGATTTGATAAGTACTCCACCTAAATTTTTCGCAGCTCAATTTTTTTAGATCTGTAGGACCCATTCGAGCTGTAGGTGAAGAAAGCATTGCTTTTTCGAACTTAACCTGCGCAACACAAAAACTGACACGCTAAAAAGCCCTACAGCGCATCGTTCTCGTCGCTCGAATACTCTGAGTTCTGAAAGCCATGATCAACGCTTGTAGGGCTGATTTGAAGCATGCGCTTGCTGGGCACTGAATGAGTGCGAAAGCCGCGCAGAAATCTATGAAAACTCACATTTATAAAGATTTCGCACAACAGCTGTTGAAATCATTGAAGATTTTTTCAGTGAAAAAGTTATCCACAGCCAGTCCAATTCGCCTTGATCCTGCTTGATAACCTGCCAGTTTGGACGGACTCAGGTTGCTCTGATAAATATGTGAAAACAAAATGCAATTAACGCAAACACATGATTTAGGAGAACTTGAATGGCACAAGCAAAGACACTGACAAAAGAAGAGATGACGCGTCTACTGGACTACATCAACACGCGCCGCTTCGCGCAACGCAACAGAACAATGATGTTGCTGACGCACCTAGCTGGTTTAAGAATTGGCGAAGTCGCTTGCCTGCGCTGGAGCGATGTAATGAACTTAGACGGAACAGTGAAGGACGAGATCCGCTTGCTACCCGACATGACCAAGGGCAGACACGCTCGAACAGTTTTCGTCAACATTAAACTGCGCGAAGAATTGCAAGCCTACGCGGTTCAAGCAAAGTGCGTGGACCGCACCTATCCTTTTTTTGCAAGCCAAAAAAGCATCAAGGTGGGCTTTAGTGCAAATAGCTTGGCACAAACGTTCGCCCTACTCTACGAAGGTGCTGGACTTGAAGGCGCTAGCAGCCACAGTGGGCGCAGAACGTTCTTAACTAACTTGGCAAACAAAGGTACAGCGATACATATTTTAAAAACACTTGCGGGTCACCGCAGCATCAGCACTACCGCAGCATATTTGTATAGCAGTCCAAGTCAGTTAAAGGCGGCGGTTGAGTTGGTCTAACTATCCGGTCCTTAATTGAGCTGAACTGGCAATTATTTTGCTGACTTACAGCAAACCTGCAAATATGGCTTTCAGCAAGAATTACAAAGCAAATTATTTGAGCGTGAATCGCACTGTTGCCACTTTGGAAGTGTTGATGACTTGCACAACTATCTTTGTTCCGACAAGCGTATTGAATTTTCCAACGGCTTCAAGTTTGTCGCCCGTTGGTTTTAGTTC
>JACCDV010898870.1_pt1 | contig 17468 bp, 34 predicted proteins | sample 7446131 | NCBI WGS metagenome assembly JACCDV01 (sample SAMN15323448, study PRJNA562643) | freshwater metagenome | isolation source: river surface water | place: USA:Blue River Watershed | collected 2017-08-17 | reverse complement strand
TAGGTTCTACTGGGAAAGTGTTGTAGATGGTCATGTAATGGCTGTCCCAAGCGAAGGAACACCACATTACAACAAAGATGATTTTCCACTCTACACAACACCACAAACAAAGCCATTAAGTGATGAGCAACTCAATAAAGCGTTCGATTACTATTGCGAGACAGACGAAGGCGTATTGCGATTTAATCTGGAATTGCGTGAAGAATGGAAGAAAGAACAATTAAGCCGTTGGAAAGAAGCATTTAAGAAAGCGAGTGAGAAATGAAACCTGTTGCATGGATTGATTACTTAGAAGACAGTAATCTCTATGACCTTAATGTAAGTGGCAGAGGTGTACCGCTCTACACCGCACCAAGAGAGTTAAGTGATGAGGAAATAATTGAAATAGGTAATGCAGTTGTAAACCTTATTGATTCCAATGAAGGATGGATTGAATTTGCTAAAGCAATACTAAAGAAAGCGAGTGAGAAATGAATTTGACAATACCTCAAGGTTGGCAATGCCCTGTATGTAATAAGGTATATAGCCCTAATACACCAATGTGCTTAACTTGTCCACAAACAACGAAGGCACAAAAAGATACAAGCGGATTAACACCTAGTCCATATCAGCCAACTTACTAAAGAAAGAAAATAATGGCTAAGTTTAAAAACCATGTTGTTGAAAAAGATGGTGACTGGACTGAATGGGTTTATCCAAATAGAAAGCTATACAAAATGGCTTGTTGTGATTGCGGTCTTGTCCATGATATGCAGTTTGCTTTAGTAAAAAGAGGTTTAGGTAAAGCGATTGTATTCAGAGCAAGACGAAACAATAAATCAACTGGTCAGGTTCGTAGAGCAATACTAAAGAAAGCGAGTGAGAAATGAGAAAGGTAAGCATATACACAGTTGAAAAAGATATTGCTCTGGCACGTAGCGTTGCTAATGGAACAACCAAGTTTCCTTTTCTTAACTACTGCGCAGACCAGATGGAAAGGATGCTTGAAGAGATTAAAGAACTACGTAAGGAAAAGAAAGCGAGTGAGAAATGAGAGAAGACTTTGAAGAGTGGGCGAAAGGTAAGATCTCTTTAGCCAACTATGACGGTGAATACGCCAATCTTGAGTCTCAGATAGCCTGGCAAGCATGGCAACGTTCATGGAATATTGCAGTCCGTGCGCAAAGACAAAGGGATGAGGCTGAGTTAAATGCCCTAAAGAACAAGATACTGATTGCTAAGGCTGCTTTAACTACCAAGGTCGTGGGTGCAAGATGATTCCTAAAATCATTCACATCATCTGGATTGGCGATCAATCAAAGAAGCCGACCCAGTGCATTGATACTTGGATTAAAAAGAACCTTGACTATGAGGTAAGAGTCTGGGGTAACAACCAAGTGCAAGGCACCAACTGGAAGAACTACCGCCAGTTGCATGACATGCTGATTAAGAAAGACTTTGCAGGTGCTAGTGACGTGATGCGTTATGAAATCCTGTATGAGCATGGTGGAGTATATGTAGATGCTGATACCTATTGCGTTAAGCCATTAGAGGATTGGCTGTTAAATTGCCAGGCGTTTGCCTCTTGGGAGCAGGAGCTTGTGCGTAACAATCTGATTGCTAACACTATTATGGGCAGTGTGCCAGGTGCAGAAGCCATGAAGTTATGCATAGATGAAGTGGCCACAAAGGACTGCACAGAGCAGAAACTTGCGTGGATGATCACTGGTCCGATGCTTGTGACTGATGTATTTTTCAAGAAGCAAGCCAATCTAACAGTGTATCCTTCCCACTTTTTTATGCCAAAGCATCACTCTGGCTATGAAAGCAAAGTAACAGGTCATCACTTTGCCAGCCACTTATGGGGGTCTGGTATTGGGTATGACAATATGGATGAGAAGATTGAAAAATGACACCGCAAGAACAACAACGTGAAGAAAGAGAGCAAAATGAACGAAAACAACGAGAAGCCAACGACTAAAACACCAGGATTATTTGTAGCTACACCTATGTATGGTGGTATGTGTATTGGTAACTATGCCTCTGCTTTGATGCAGTTGCCTATGATTTGTAGTCGTTCTGGGGTAAGGATGTATTACACCTACATGATGAATGAGTCATTGATTACTCGTGCCAGAAATAGTTTGGCTTATGATTTCTTGGCCTCAGATGCCACTCACTTGATGTTTATTGATGCTGACATTGGCTTTAATCCTAATGACATCATTGAAATGGTCAAGCGTGATGTGGATATTTGCTGTGGTTTATATCCAAAGAAAGAGATCCACTGGCAAAGAGTAGCTGATGCTGTAGGTAAAGGCGTGCCAGCTCATGAGTTGAAAGACCATACAGGAACATTCGTTGTAAACCTTGTTGGTAGTGAACGCACAGAAGTCAAGATTAACGAACTACTTGAGATTGATAACGGTGGCACAGGCTTTATGTTGATCAAGCGTGAAGTGTTTGAAGCCCTGGCTGATAAGGTTCCTGAATACAACAATGATATGTATCTGGCCACAGATATAAATCGTAAGCCAAAGATTATTAAAGAGTTTTTTGCGACCAGTATTGACCCAGAGTCTAATAACCGCCTGTTATCAGAGGACTATCACTTCTGTAAGTTGGCCAGAAAGCATGGCTTCAAGGTGCATGCAGCGCCATGGGTGCAACTAACTCATACTGGAACCTATGTATTCAGTGGGGCTTTACAGCGTGTATCGTAACCAGAAACTATTGGAGGCTCTTCGTGAGTCTCCATGCCAACATTGTGGGAGACAAGATGGAACGATTGTTGCAGCGCACAGTAACCAGCTCAGAGATGGCAAAGGCCGTGGCATCAAGGCACATGACTACAGGACGGCAGCTCTATGCTACGGGTGTCACATGGAGTTGGATCAGGGCAAAAACTTATCAAAAGCTGAGAGGGAAGAGCTATGGGAAAACGCCCATCGAAAGACGATAGGTTGGCTGTTCGAAGCAGAAAAACTTGTAATTAAGTAAAATATCCACGAGGGCTACGCAACTCGGCTCGGCGAGTATAAATATCCTGTAAACGTTAAACTTCGCATTTTTATAATCAGTAGCCCTCACCTCCAAATTACTACAGATTGACACAAATCGTATTATTCTGCTATATTTAGTGTGTCAGACCTCCAAGATACTGACAGCCGTCACTCGCTTTTGATATAGCAGTTGAAAGTGAATTTAATGACGGCAAGCCCTCCAGGTGATCCCCTTCACCCTAAACCCCCAGCTCATCACTGGGGGTTTTTCTTTGTGCAAAATAATTGTTGCAAATATTTTTTACTTCATTTAATCTAACGGTTCAACTGCTAATGATCAAAAGCGAGAACTGAAACAATTTCTCGTAGACAATATGAATATGAACGTGCCACATGATGGCATGAATCATTGTCACCTTTGCCTCTTTTGATCCTTAGTAGCTGACGGACTCCACCCGTTAGCACTGAACCTACATGGGTTGCGTGGAAGAGAACATAGGCTGATTTCATCACCCGATTTAGCCTCGTAGCCTTAAATGGGGACTACACAAGACGGAGAGCCAAGCGGTGAGACCAACTCTCCATCGATTGAACATTAACTTAGGTAGGACTAGCAGTAACCGTGTTGTAGTGTATGGATTCGTGGAGTGTTAGTTGTGGGTCAGAGTGATTAAGTGCAACAGATCGTTGGCTTATCACCCTTGGGGGAACTATGGATAGGAGAAATGTATGAAAGAACAAGCGCTAGAACTGGCAAAAGAGTTCGATGAACTGGCTGAGATCAGCTACGAAATGGTGTTACGGTCAGAGTCAGACTCACCGATAGCCCAACAATTAACAGGGCTGCACGTCAAGTATGCCAAAGACCACCAGCGTAACGCACAGTTGTTGCGTGATTTGGTCGATGAACTGGATAAGCAAGAGAACAGACAAAGGTTTATTCAAAACTTTGCAGAGGAACAACACAGAAGAGCCTGTGATTTAGAACGTTCCTTGAAGCCATTGAGTGATGAGGAAATAGAGGGCGCTTTTTACAAGAAGTGCTGGTATTACGATGAAGATGAAAAGTTTGATTACTACGGATTCGCTAGAGAAATAGAAAAAAGGCATGGCATTAAATGATTCAAATAAAAATACCTAACTTCAAGGCCATTCGTTATATGGTGCATGACTGGGGTGGCCCAATCCGTGGCTTTGAGACCAGAGCTGAGGCAGAGGACTTCATCAACGGCGACAAGTCACATTGGATTGAATACATACCAAAGCGTATAGCGACCATTGACGTAGAGGAAGCACCGTTTTAAACTGATTGTTCAACTGCTAGGGGAAACCGATGGAAAAACACTTATCCGTTTACGGAGGCATTTATGTCTGGTAAACAAAATAAAGAAATCACTGATGCAATCCTGAATGAAATAGCTGAGAAGGGTTGCGTAAGCACTCAAGAGATCGCAGAACTTCTAAAGACAACCCCAGCCGTATCTGCTGGGCGTTTAACTTACTTGCGTAAACAGGGTCGTATCGTTGGAAAAAGGGGTCGATGGGCTTTTACTGTAGACAATCTACGGGTCAAGCAAAAAGACATTGTGGTCAATCAAACATTCAGAGATTTATCAGAAATCTTTGACAACATTATTCGTATGGGGTTATCAAATGAAAAAACTCAACATTCTTAACATCCGCATAGATGGTGGCACACAAGCCCGTCTACAGTTAAATCAGGATGTGGTCAAGGACTACGCAGAAGCTATGCGTGAAGGTGCAGTATTCCCTCCAATCATTGTCTACCATGATGGTTCAGACTACTGGTTGGCAGATGGTTTCCACAGATACTTTGCGACCAAGGCTAATGCAACTGCCTCCATTGATGCAGAAGTCCGCACAGGAACGCTAAGAGATGCCATCCTATTCTCATTCAGCGCCAACGATCCGACTAAGCGTGGCTTATCACCAACGGCTGAAGACTTGCGTAACATCATCCGTAACATGCTATTGGATGAGGAGTGGAGTAAGTGGACTAACGCTGAGATTGCTCGCCATGTGGGCGTATCTAAGATGACTGTTGGCCGTATCAAGGCATCAATGACAGAGCAGCCTAAAGAGGTCAGCGACACCAAGAAATACACCGACAAGAACGGTAACGAAAAGACTGTTAATACCAAGAACCTAGGCAAGAAAACTCCTACAACCAAGCCAGATGTATCAACCTATGACGAGAGAGACGACATCATCAAAGAGCTTACTGACACCGTTAATTCATTGTCAGACGAGAACTCCAAGCTCAAGGATGCGATTGCTTTGGGTCAGTGGGATGCATCAGATATTGAAAAAATTGATGCAGAGGATACAATCAAAGACCTTCGTGAACAGGTCAAGATTCTTGAGATTGACAACAGGGCTTTGCGTGAAAGCAGAGATATGTTCCAAAACCGTAACGCTGAACTGATGAAAACGGTCAGCTCATTACAAAGAAAACTAAAACAATTTAAGGAGACAGTATGATGGATTACTCAGAAGTATTGATTAAGTTGCAGATTGGTGTGCGAGAATTGCATGATGCTATCAATAAAAAAGATTGGCTTGAGACAGACATTCAGTCCGATAATCTTGTGTTCTTAGCAAAACAAATCAGAGATTCAGTAGCCGATTTACATACGAAATAAGTCTTAGGACTAGCCCAAGCCTAGAGGGAATCTAGGCAGTATAGGAATTTAAATGGAATTGCAATTGCGTGAGCATCAGCAACATGTTATTGATGCGTTAAGACAAGGCTTCATCAACGGTCACAGAACTCAGTTACTCTATGCACCGACAGGCTTTGGTAAGACAGAGGTAGCCATAGCCCTGATGAAAGCTACGGCAGAGAACTTCAAGCGTGCCTCAATGGTCTTAGACCGTATCGTCTTGGTTGATCAAACAAGCCAACGACTAGACAAATACCGTATCAAGCATGGTGTATTTCAATCTGGCCATTGGCGGTATGACAAGCGAGAGAAACTCCAGGTCTGCTCTGCTCAGACCCTGGAACGCAGGGATAGTTTCCCAGAGATGGACTTGATGATTGTGGACGAGTGCCACATTGCTCGTAAACAGACATCAGAATTCATCAAGAACAACCCCAATATCAAAGTTATCGGACTGACTGCCACCCCTTTTACCAAGGGATTGGGTGAGTTATATACCAATGTTGTATGCGGTTCGACCACGAGTGACTTGGTTCAAGGCAAATGGTTAGCCCCTCTGAAGGTATTTATTGCCAAAGAGATTGACATGACTGGTGCTAAGAAGGTGGCTGGTGAGTGGTCAGGTGATGAAGTAACTGAACGCGGTATGAAATTAACAGGTGACATAGTTCAGGAATGGATTAAGAAAACCCACGAAGTATTCGGCAGACCACGCAAAACAATTGTTTTCTGTGCGGGTGTAGCCCATGGGGCGGACTTGGTTAAGCAGTTCGCAGAGCATGGGTATAACTTTGTATCCATCAGCTACAAGGATGATGATGAGTTCAAGAAGGCTGCCATCGAAGACTTTGCCAAACCAGACACAGAAATCCATGGGCTAATCGCTACAGACATCCTGACTCGTGGCTTTGATGTATCAGATGTCATGATCGGTGTATCAGCTAGACCATTCAGCAAGTCATTGTCATCCCATGTGCAACAGATGGGGCGAGTGATGCGGTCACACCCTAACAAGGAGTTCGGTTTATGGCTTGACCATAGCGGTAACTACCTTAGATTCCGTGATGATTGGGATGAATTGTATGAGGATGGGGTTAAAGAACTAGATAACACTGGTGAAAAGGCACACCGAGAGCCGACAGAGAAGAAGAAAAAGGAATCCAAGTGTCCTAAATGCAGTCTGCTATGGCCAAAAGGCACAGATACTTGCCCATCTTGTGGCTATGTCAGAGAGAAAAGGAACGAAGTATCTGCCGTTGCAGGTGAGATGGTTGAGTTCTTGGCATCCGAGACTGTGGTCAAAGAGACCAAGCAAGATTTCTATTCACAGTTACTGTTCATTGCCAATGAAAGAAACTACAACCCACATTGGGCTAGTCATAAGTATCGAGAACGATTCGGAGTCTGGCCTAAGGGACTGGTAGATAAACCAATACCACCATCAATTACCACCATGAAATGGATAAGAAGTAAGCAAATTGCATGGGCTAAGAGGAAAGTTAAATGAGATTCGAAGACTTTGCCAGACTACATGGCTTGATTATCAGAGACATCACGCCGTTTAAGTGGATGTCCACCCCTACAGAAGATAAGCCACGATCAAATAACGGCAGATACAAATACATGGGGGATGTTGGTTGGGTGCAGAATTGGGCGACCATGGATAAACCTGCCATGTGGAAACCTGATGAAAGATTTACGCCTCCACCCGAATTCTTAAGGCAGAGGGATTCCGCCCTCAATGACCGTCAGAAGTTGGCTGATAAGGCATCTGCCAAAGCAGGATGGATAATGCACCAGACCACCAACGCTACCCATGAATACCTTGCGAACAAGGGATTCCCAGAGGAGGAGGGCAATGTCTGGCGGACGGATACAGGTGAATTGCTAGTTATACCCATGCGAATCTCTGGAAAACTTGTGGGATGTCAGCTCATCAACGCACAGGGGGAGAAGAAGTTCTTGTATGGTCAGCAAACCAAGGGGGCATCCTTCTGCATTGATGCAAAAGGCACGCCTATTTTCTGCGAGGGCTACGCTACTGGGTTGTCTATCCGTTCCGTGATGAAAGCGAACAAACTTCGCTACAGTATTTACATCTGCTTTAGTGCAAGTAACCTCAAGGAAGTAGCGAGGCACATCCCCAACGGAATCGTGGTCGCTGATAATGACCCCAACAGTATCGGAGAGACTGTCGCCAAGGAAACAGGCAAACCTTATTGGATTTCCGACACAGTTGGGGAGGATTTCAATGACTATCACCTTAGAGTAGGACTCTTTAAGGCGAGCCAGAGTCTTAAACAGATTTTTCTGCATAAGCCAAACTCATAAGACGAATGAATTTGGCTTCAATCTGCCTAGCTCGTTCACGACCCATGCCATGCGGTTTACCACTATCTGCTAGTGTTGCACCATTGGCACGAGTCTTTAGTAATTCCCAATATGCATCTCTGCAATTGGGTGGACTGCGGTAAAACATTTGATCAAATTCGGATTTTGTTGGGAAATCTACCAAGCGGTAGGGGGTGTCCCCTACCACTGTGTAAACAGGGACTCTACCATTACATTTACTTAAATTCATCTCAGTCCCTTGGGTCAGTTTCGCAAACATCTTGAATGTCCCACTCATCATCAAAGGTGGCATCCGCGGTATCCAAGTAGTCAATCGCCATATCACAGGCCTCATCTGCATCTGAGGCATCCACAGTCACCACAACCTTGGCCGTGGTAGTCATTGTTATTTCATACCTTCTCATTTTGTTTTCCTTTCAATTTCATCTTCGATTCTGCGAATCAGCATAAGGTCGCTGACCCCCAGAGATACATTATTAAAACTTTTGAGCAATACTTTCAGCTCTTTTAGAGTCATAGTTTCTAAGTTCATAGCAATCTAATCCCCATTCTGGTCATTGAAGGCATCATGTTTTGTTCTTCTTCGAACATATCATCAACACCATGGTCGCCTAGCGTATAGACATTTATTTGAAAAACCGCCTCAAGCTGATACGGCTCATCATCAAGACAAAATACATTGATGTCGTGATGTTCAAAGCCATACCACCAGTCACATTGGTCTAGGATTTCATCCTTATACTTTTTGATCGTTGCGAGGACTAATTTCTTATCAACTGGATAGCTTTTCATGGGTTCACCTTTTGAATTAGCTCCCTCAAATAACCCAAGCTGATGCCGTGTTGGTCAGCATACCAAGATAGACATTCCTCTTGGTTCACAAAGCCACCATCTTTGAAATAGTTAGCCTTGACCTTGTTCAGCATCTCTCTTACTTCTTGTAGGTCATTCATAATCACGCCTCGTTTTTCAATACTGGGTCGAATGATGGATGAGTTTCGTCAAAAAACCCACGATTAAACATCTCGTCAATGATTTCTTGGTCGGTCTGGTTTTCGTAACCAACAAAGCCGACTCGCATAATAAATGCGAAGTAATCATCCTTATCGTCTCGGTCATACCAACTGTTCAAATCATCATCAATCAGTAGGTCAATCATCTCAGCTCGCAACATTTTCTTTCCTTTCATTTCTAACCCAGTCAGCCCAAACATCAATAGAATCCCAATTGATACCTGTATTGCAATCTTTCTTGTCTGCCATAATTTCTAGCACTTCTCGTGCCTCATCATCAGTCAGGTCTTCATTGCCTCCACCCTCTTGCACATCAGAAAAGTGCCACCAGTCACAATGCCAATCAGGGCTTGTTAATCGAACAATGTCCCTTGGGTCTGGTAAGGACTGACCATCTGGAATTTCAATTTCAATAACTACTTTCATACATCCTCCTTCTGTCTATCCCATGCCATGCCTGATACCTCATATAGCTTGTGCTGAAAATCACGCAAAGCATCTATTTGGTCAGCCTCAAAAAACATACCTGTCATTTGGTTGGTCGTTTCCACCCAACGATCAATGAACTGTTGTTTAGTCAGTTTTACTGGTTTAAAAAAACCATCAAAGGTCTTCGTTTCCATACATCCTCCAAGTTACGGCTAACATTAGCCCAATAGGTCACTCAGCGAATGACCTATTAGAAAATGCTATCTCAATAGTGGTAAGCATTGATCGTTATGGTGACTGGTGAATAGCGACCCTCCTTCGTTGCCTTCATCATCACAGGACGGAAAGACCCAAATGCCATTGTCTAAAAGCATGGCAACAGGGCGACCAGACCACCCCATATTTTCAGCCTCCTCCTCTGAGAAATAGCGAACCTTGGTAATGGTGCGACCCAGTAACAGGTCAGAGGCGACCTTATCCCAATGCTTGGTTAATTGCTTGTTGTTCATTTCGTGCAGTTTCATTTATGCCACCTTTCTAAAATCAATAACATACCGAGACCCATCAGCTAAAAAGTAGTATTCGTTAAGAATTAGAGTCTCTTCTATGTTGCTATCGCTAAAAAAATCTTCTACATCACGGCTCACATAGCAAAGGAATGACTCTATAGCTTGCTGATACGCATACATAGCATCTCCCGTAGCCTTAAAACTGTCGTGAAACTCTTCCCAAAGAGAGCAGTCGGCACAGTAACCCGTTGGCATATGGTCACGGCTAAAATCTTTTAGCTTTAACCCACGGAAATTGTGCTTACCTAGGTCGGTCTTAATAAAAGCATGGCGGGTATCACCCACAGACCAGTTAAGCATTGACCCTCCAAAATGACCAATGAAAGCCTTGGCGGATTCCATATTTTCATCAAACCAAGGATATTCCCAAGTGGAACGAAAAACCTCCCTCGCCTTTTCCTTGGCTTTATCCTCCAACTCATCAAAACTAAAAATTTGAATTTCTACCTTTTCCATATAACCTCCAAAATTACGCATCAACCCTAAAAATTAACCACCACCCTGACCCTGTGCGTATAGGTCTGGGGGTCGGTTTTTTGATCGTCAGCTATTCGAGATAAACGACCAAGCAAACAAAAAAGCCAGTCCGACCATCACGGCAAGACTGGCGACCCATTCGAGCAACATAACAACGAACCTTCTCACGATTGCACCTGCTGAACAGATACGCCATAGGAGGCTAGAAACTTAATAGCCTCCTTGTCCATCTTCACGGCTTGAGACATCAGCCCAGAGAGTTCGGCAGAAGTGCGAGAGGGGTTGCCCTGTTCGAGATGGTGACGAGCCACGGCACGAGGCACAGGGCGAGAGTTAATATAAAACTGAATCATCTAAAAACCTCCATTTAATGACTAAGACCGCCCTGAGGCGGTTTCGGGCAGTAAGCCCTCATCAGTTAGCCTTTAATGACCTTTTGCATATCCTTGGCGAGTTGTATCCATGATTCAGCATTGACCAAACCCATAGGCGGGTATTGGTCAGGGGTGGACTCTGCGACCTGCTCCGTATAGCGGTTTACCGCCTCCAAAATCATCAGGGAGGCGAGGGGGTGAGTATCAAGCAATTTATTGACAGTCTTGGGGGTCATTGGGTCACCTCTTTGCTGATGTAAAAAGCAGTTGTATGCCCTTTGCGGTTGTATTCACCCTGAACAGACAGACCCAAAGCCCTAGCAATTCTCTGCATTGATGAAAGACCGCAAGCCCCATCAAGACAAACCGACCCATCTGGGCGAATGGTCAAGCCATAGAATGAAGGGTTTATATCCTCGGCAATCTGTAGCCACGAAGTAGAGCCATATGGCACTTTTGGCAAATCTTTGACAAGGGCTTTTAATTCGTCCTGATACTCACACTCTAAGAAATCCCCGAAGACCTTCCCCGTCATGTCATAGCCACCACCTGAGCAACGATAACGGCGACCAGAGTTGCGAGAATCAAGACGGCAGATGTTGTAGCCGTAAGTGTCACGACCACGAGAGATAGACCAAGATAAAGCTAAACGATTGATAAACATTTTTCAGACCTCCAAAGATTAAATAACAGTTTCTAAAATTACATCATCAAAACCACGAGCGACCCACTCGGCAAAGACTGCCTTAGCAGTTGCGAGACTGTCGCCCTCGTAGTCAGGAACACCACCGACCCAAACAATAAAAGACATAAGACCCCCTTAAAAAGTAAAACCAACAAACACAGGCTTATTGGCACGCATGAATTTTTCGTGATTGATGTCGTCAAACTTATAGACACGAATAGAGCGAGACCCTCGGTCGTAATAGTCGCGAACCCAGACAGGAGAAGACTCCGTATCGTTGAGCTTAAAAAATTCCCCCTTCGGTAGAGCTTTCAAAATTGCTGATTCCATGGTTTCCCCCCTTAGCAGTTGATTAAATTAAATTGATAGTCCCACTCACGATAAAAAGCCTTAAGGCTTGCAAGCTCGGACTCACTACGGCAAATTACACAATGGCGATTAGATGGGTTAGCTCTGGAAAAATACTCCACGGCTAAAACTTCTAGACCTTTGTTGCGTAAGGCTTGAGCCTCTGCGACCATTTCAAAAAACTTCATTTGTAAACCTCCTAGCAGTTGATTGTCTGTTGCCGTCACCTAGTGACTCGCCTGATTTTCAAGCTCTGGGGGGTTGCTTGTCAATACCCTACAGAAAAGAATTTTTCAGCCTTATAGATAAAGGCTTGGGAGGGAGTTTCCGAGGCCATTCACACGATCAAAAAACTTAAAAGGCGGATAGAGTAGCCGAAGGCGAACAGTCCATTATTGGCAAGCTCACTAAGAGACATAGAGAGTAATACACAAAGACCAGAGACCCATCTTGCGAGAGTTGCAACACTCTTCACCCTGTCCTATTCTCCTAGGGTATAAAAATACCCTGTTTATACCCTATGACGAAAAAGCCAAAACTCACACGCAAACAGATAGCCGAAGGTCTTCAGCAGATGCCGATAGAAACCATTCTACTGGGGGCGAACAATGCAAAAGAAAAACGACTCACCGCCTCGCAGATTAAATTTGCCGAAGAAATCGCCAAGGGTAAAACCAAAGCCGAGGCATACAGACAGAGCAGACCGAATGGGCGTAAAAGCAATGCGAAACCAAAGACCGCAAGCCAAAGAGGTCAAGAGCTTTCAAAAGACGGAGCAATTCAGGCTCAGATAGAGGCGTTTAAACTGGCTTTAGAGGCTCAGAAATATCAAACCCCCCTACACTTGAGGGCTTTAACAATCCATAAATTGACAGAAAAGGTCTTAGATCCTTCTTGCCCACCAGCCCAACAAATAAAAGCCATGGAGTTACTGGGTAAGATTACCGAGGTCGCACTCTTCACCGAGAGGCGAGAGGTCATTCAGCACAACACTAGCGACCAGATGAAAGAGAAACTCCTCAGCTCACTCCGTCTGGCTATTTCTTCTCAGGGTGTAACAGATGTTACAGAGACCGACCCAGAGTCATTACTGGCAGAGCTGACCGCCAAGCCTATCAATATGACCATAGAGTCGGATTATGTCGCAGAAGATGATGTATCACTGGCACAGGAGGACGATTCACCAGAGGCGGAGGGGCTTTCCAATTCCAATTCAGCCGAACCCACTCCACCCCAACCCCCTTTTTTTGAAAATTTGCAGGCGTCCCCTATGCATAGTATTCCACACAATCAATCCCCTCAAAAAAGTAACACCTTGCAACCTCTTGATTCCAAAGAAGATTCATGTGTAACACCTGTTACACCTAGGGTAAACCCTAATGTTACAAAGGGGGAGGGGGTATCAAAAAATCTGGCGGCGGAGTTAGAGTCTGAGTTAAGGACACCCCCCGTCAACGTTTCTAAATAAAAGCATGGGGGGTATATATTTTAAATTTTAACGAACTTACTCCTAGGCTTATTGCTAAGGCTAATGGAGAGAAAAGATACCAAGGGCAGCCATGTAACAATGGCCATATTGGTCTTAGATATGTTCGTAATCACGATTGTGTAGATTGTAGAAATATATCTGGCAGTTTGAGATCAAGAAGAAAGCGCGAGCTTTTGGGTAGAAAAGTTGGGCGCCCCAGGAAATATCCAGAACTTATTGGGCCGCCTAAGCCAAAGAGAGTTGTGTTTAACCCAGTGACAACAGAAGAGAAATGGATTGTTAGGTCAAGGGTTGCTACAAAACCAAAGAAAAGCAAAAGAAAAAATTTGTCGGTTGAGTACTATAAAACATTGTTAGTTACGCACTGCCCGCTTTTAGGCATTGAATTGAGTTATGAAAAGTTTGAAGGTAATACGCCAAGTAATTATGCAACTCTAGATCGTATTGACTCAACGCTTGGGTATGAAGAAGGCAACGTACAGATTATTTCTTTTAGAGCAAATACGTTGAAAAGTAATGCGACTTTAGAAGAATTGAAGTTATTAGTAAAAAATTGGGAGGGTCTATGAAAATTTGGACTTATGAAGAGATGTTGAACGCGATTAATTCTATGACGGAAGAAGAGAAGCACAAGTTGTTGACGATGTTATTGCGTGATGAGGCGGTGATGATTATGGCCAAGAGGGAAGAGAAAGAATGACTCCCGCGCAAAAAGAGATCTTCATGATCATTGATGAATGGTGGAAGATGTATGGCTTTGGACCAACCGTGGACGATATTATGAGAATGACGGGTGAGAGAAGTCGTAGTAATACGGTCAGGAAGATGAAAGCGTTGGTTGCGATTGGAGTTTGTAAAGCGACTCCGAAGCGAGCGCGATCAATTCGGCCAGTGGGTATTCGTGTTCGGAGCGTTGAGTGATAGATAAGATAAACGACTTGATTGATAGTCTTCCAGAAGCGGAGCGTTCTGAGTTGATGGCTATGGCACAGGCTTATATGGAGTCTGTGACCAGGGAGAAGGCACAAGTTAGTTTCATGGAGTTTGTTAAGGTCATGTGGCCTGGGTTTATACATGGCAGACATCATGCTTTAATGGCAAAAAAATTCGAGGACATCGCTGAAGGCAAGATTAAAAGATTAATCATTAATATGCCTCCCCGTCATACAAAATCCGAGTTTGCCAGTTATATGTTGCCAGCTTGGTTCTTAGGTAGGTATCCGAATAAAAAGATTATCCAGTGTTCTAACACAGCTGAACTAGCGGTGGGCTTTGGTCGTAAGGTACGTAACTTAGTGGATGGAGATCAGTATGCAAAGGTATTCCCCAATGTCAGTCTTAGGTCTGACTCTAAGGCTGCTGGTCGTTGGAGTACTAACGCTAACGGTGAGTATTTTGCTATTGGTGTTGGCGGTACTGTTACAGGTAAAGGTGCGGACCTACTCATTATTGACGACCCACATTCTGAACAAGAGGCAGCATTAGCGGCTAGTAACCCTGAGGTGTACGACAAGGTTTACGAGTGGTACGGTTCTGGTCCACGCCAGCGTTTGCAGCCAGGCGGCGCGATTGTGATTGTTATGACCCGTTGGGGTAAGCGCGATTTAACGGGTCGTATTTTGCAAAGCGCGATTGAAAGAGATGGGGATGAATGGGACATTATTGAGTTACCAGCGATATTGCCGACTGAAAAACCGTTATGGCCAGAGTTCTGGTCAATGGACGAGCTTGTTAAGTTACGCAATGAATTACCTGTATCTAAGTGGTCAGCTCAATACCAACAGTCCCCTACCTCTGAAGCGGGTGCGATTGTTAAACGCGAGTGGTGGCAAATGTGGGAAAACGAACAACCGCCGCCATGCGAGTTCATCATCCAGTCCTGGGATACAGCGTTTACTAAGAATGAACGGTCGGACTATTCTGCTTGCACGACATGGGGGGTCTTTTATAAAGACGAGAATCCAGACGATCCCCATGTGATTTTGCTAGATGCTTTTAAGGAACGGCTAGAGTTCCCAGAACTAAAAGAGCGAGCTTTACAGTATTACCGTGAGTGGGAACCTGATGCGTTCATCATCGAGGCGAAAGCTTCTGGTGCGCCATTGGTGTTTGAATTAAGAAGAATGGGAATTCCCGTACAAGAATTTACACCAACCCGTGGTAATGATAAGATTTCGAGAGTAAACTCCGTATCAGATTTGTTTGCTTCTGGCAAGATATGGTGTCCACGTACTAGATGGGCGGAAGAGGTGATGGAAGAGATGGCTGCTTTCCCTAATTCAGATCACGATGACTTGGTTGACTCATCAACCCAAGCGCTGATTAGGTTTAGAAAAGGCGGTTTTTTAAGATTACAGACGGATGAAGCAGACGACCCAGTTCACTTCAGACGCAAAGTTGCATATTACTAAGGAAACATATGTCAATCGATAAAGGTTTATACGAACTACCACAGGGACTTGAGGCTATCAATGACCAAGAGCCAGCAATTGAAATAGAAATTGAAGACCCTGAGGCAGTAAATATTGCCATTGACGGTTTAGAGATTGAAATCCGTGAAGAGGAAGCAGAGTTTGACAAGAACTTAGCGGAAGACATGGATGGCCAGACCCTACAGATGCTGGCTAGTGACCTAATCGGTGACGTTGATTCAGATATTAGCGCAAGAAAAGACTGGATTCAGACATACGTTGACGGCTTAGAGCTGTTAGGTATGAAAATTGAAGAAAGAAATGAGCCATGGGAAGGTGCTTGTGGCGTTTACCACCCATTATTAAGCGAAGCATTGGTTAAATTCCAAGCCGAAACTGTGATGGAGACTCTTCCAGCCAGCGGCCCAGTAAAAACTGTGATTATCGGCAAAGAAACACCAGAAAAAATTGATGCAGCCAAGCGAGTTCAGGCTGATATGAACTACCAAATTACAGATGTAATGCCAGAGTACCGCCCAGAACACGAAAGAATGGTTTGGGGCTTGGGTCTTTCAGGTAATGCGTTCAAAAAAGTGTATTACGACCCACACATGGAGCGCCAAGTCTCTATTTATGTGCCAGCTGAAGACATCATTGTTCCTTATGGCGCATCAAACCTAGAAACTGCCGAGCGTGTGACCCATGTGATGCGTAAAACTGGCAATGAACTACGCCGTTTACAAATTGCTGGCTTTTATCGTGACGTAGAACTGGGCGATCCAGTCATGACGATGGATGAAGTAGAGAAAGAAATTGCTAAGAAGATGGGATTCCGTGCAACAACGGACGACCGCTTTAAATTGCTAGAGATTCACGTAGACTTGGACTTGCCAGGACACGAAGATTTAGATGATGACGGCGAGCCAACAGGCATTGCTTTACCTTACGTAGTAACAATTGAAAAGGGAACGCAAACTGTTCTCTCAATCCGCAGAAATTGGAACCCAGATGATTCCACCAAACAAAAGAGACAACATTTTGTTCATTACGGTTATGTGCCTGGTTTTGGTTTTTACTGCTTCGGTCTTATTCATCTCATCGGAGCTTTTGCTAAGTCAGGAACCTCCATTATTCGCCAACTCGTTGATGCTGGTACGCTAAGTAACTTACCAGGCGGTTTCAAAACTCGTGGTATGCGAGTCAAAGGTGACGATACACCAATTGGCCCAGGCGAATTCCGTGACGTAGACGTACCATCTGGCACATTAAAAGATAACTTATTGCCACTTCCATACAAAGAACCAAGCCAAGTTCTATACAGCTTGATGAATACGATTGTGGAAGAAGGACGTAGATTTGCCTCAGCTGCGGACCTTAAGATCAGCGATATGTCAGCCAACTCACCAGTTGGTACAACATTAGCCATCCTTGAGCGTACCTTGAAGGTGATGTCAGCTGTTCAAGCTCGTGTTCATTACTCAATGAAACAAGAGTTGAAGTTATTAAAAGGAATCATTCGTGACTACACCCCAGAAGAATACAGCTACCAGCCAGATGAAGGCTCTAGATTGGCAAAGCAGTCTGATTACGACAATGTGGACGTTATCCCTGTGTCAGATCCTAATGCTGCAACAATGTCACAGAAGGTTGTCCAGT
>JACCDV011305092.1_pt1 | contig 17470 bp, 7 predicted proteins | sample 7446131 | NCBI WGS metagenome assembly JACCDV01 (sample SAMN15323448, study PRJNA562643) | freshwater metagenome | isolation source: river surface water | place: USA:Blue River Watershed | collected 2017-08-17 | reverse complement strand
CAACCCCAACCCCAGGTATTTTGAAATAAAATATAAACCTATTTAATATTATTTAGAAGGAATTTAGATAGATTTAAAGAAGGAAAGCTTTTGAGTTATAAATAGAAAGATTAATTTTATTATTAAAAATAATAAAATATTACGAAAAGAAGATCAAATTAATTTAGTATTCAATTTTGTGGAAATTGTCAAAAACAAAATGTTACCTTCTTAATAACAATATTTATCTGATAACTGATTTTAGAAAATCGTATGCGAATTAGACCAGGTCAGTTTTCAAACGAAGATAATTATTATAAATAGAAAATGATCTCCTGAATAGGCTTTGAGCGATCGTCATGAAAAAAACTTCTTTTATAATAGCAAAGTTCAAGTAATTCACTATTTATTCAGTTTTTATTAACTCTTAAAATATAATATTAAAATATAAAAATATCTTATGTTCCCAGGCCTTTGCTAATAAATCGACGAAGAAACCTTCAAAAGAGAGAAAAACCAGAGATAAAGAAACTAAAAGAAGGCTTCACAAAAAAGGTTTAAGAAGCATTAGCTGTTATTTAGTAAGAATAGGAAGCAATACTATTGGAACGATTTTTAGCAGAGAAGATATGTTAATTTTGTTATTGAATCGATTAAAATACTATAACTTCCACCAAAAGAAAGGAAATTCATCAAAGTAAATATAATGATGAGCCGAAAAATCAAAACAAGAAATCCTGCCCAATGTCATACCCACCACCAAAAAATGCTAAAAAAATATAAAGACATCAAAGGACTAATCTAAAATAACTTATATCTCTATAATGACTATCAAGTAATGGTTATAAAAGAAAAATTGAAGTAATTCTATGGGTAAACAAAAACAATGGATTAAATTCTAATGTATTCATAAAAATCTTGCTTGGGTCCAAATGAAATTCTTACCCTTGACTCGATCAAATAATCACAGCTAGTAAATCAACTTATTCCAAATCAACTTATTCCATTATCTTAATCCATGACGAGCATGATGATTCTGGCCAATGAGGAAAAGATTAGTCTCTTATCTCAAAAAGAGCTTGAATGGATAGAATGGTGAACCATGATTTCTTCAAGATTATAAATAATTATTTGTTTTATTACCTAAAAATTCTCTAATAATAAATAATATAAAAAATATTGAGTATTTTTAATGGCTATTGATTGATTGGTTTCATTTCATCATTGATTTATTTTCTGTCTACTATGAATATGTAAGACCTCCCTTCCCCAATAATTTTGTCCAGCTTTATTAAGTGTATTATACTTTGCATCACTGCTTGTAAATTTATCATTGATAACAATATAAGTTGTGATATCTCTGAAATTCAAATATCTTGCGAATGATCTTTGCTCAGCCGTATCAAAGAGGTAAAATCTATTTATAATTAATGTACCTTCCAAAGATTTGTAAGGTTTTTAAATTTTTAAATTTTTCGAGAGCCTCTTTCAGGGCTTTAACTAAATTTTAAGATTTTTACACTATATAATAATTTTTGTACTTCGCCATCTAACATTAAAATATCTGTACCCTTTATTAATTGAGGCTTACCACTAAGTCAATCAAAATTTACATTCTATTTCAAGGATAATGTACCTGAGGAGCCCTTTATAATTGACGAATTACAGCTAATTAAGGTATTGTTTACATGTGTTAGCTAAATGATTCAACTATTACACTATGATAACCCATTTTTTACAAAATCAGTTCTTTTTAGAACGAGCGTTTAAAATTATTAGAGATTTTTCTTTTCTCTAAAACTTTATACTATCTACTTGAAAGTTTTGCCAGTGAACTATCTAGTCGAAGATTACTCAGGGAAGATAGATGAGTCATCAATTGCCATTAATTCCTAATGGAATTTTTAAAGCAAACTTTTTCTTTGAGATTGTAGGTATTTCGATCTTTAAAAAGTATTGGACGAATGAAGTAATTTGAACAAACTAACATATCTTGTGTCTTTTCCAACTATTCTCCAATAAACATTCTTAGTTACGACCTATTTCCAAAAAGGATAGCTTTATACTGGAGGATATGCAGATGTATGTGACTTCATTGAGTACTTTGATGAAAAAGTTTAATCTTTTTGTTAGGTTGCTGAGCTATTTTTCATATGGAAACTTGCCTTTGCTGCAGCAAATCCTCCGCCTGAGAATAAGCCTCCTCCTGCAATTGAGGTTACCAAGGCTGATTGAGCAATCTTTTTGGAGTCCGTTATAGATTGTTCTGTTTAAAACTCAACTTATAAATTTGTTGTAAAAGTATTTCCGAAGTAGTAAGTTCCAACTTCTATTTTATCTCCATATTTCACCAGGAATTACTTGGCTTTTGATTGGAATAAGGGATTTCTTGTTTTGAAAAGTTCACATAGATTTTAATATATCTTGATGACATAATCTTTGATTTAAATATTGTCCTCAGTTAGGATGATCCCAGTTCCAATATACAGAGAAATAAAGTTTTTATAAATGTTTTTTAAGTTTTTAGTACTACTGCTAAAAGTCACATTTTATTAGTCCTGATCATATGAAGCACCACCTTTTACAAAGAAAAACGGATTTCCACCTGCTGCACTGAAAGATCCTCCAAGTAGCATTTTTTCTATATGTTTTAAATGATTAGATTGAGCTTTTTCAGAAGAATAGTTAAAATCGTTGGAGACAAGTTTATTGCAATTATTATCAATTTAAAGTTTAGTAAGTTTGAAGTCAAGAATATTTGTTAAGGCTGTTGATCCATGTAGATATCCAATGCCAAAAGTAGTGAAGAAATTAGAAACCATTAGGTTATAGCTGATATAGTTGACCGTTTAAAGTAAAAATTTGATGTATCTGTCATTTTATTATTTCTTTTATTTAAGTTGGTTCATAATTGCCTTCACATCAGCATCTCCTGACAAAGTATATGCAATATTCAGTTAAGTAAGAGCAGTTTTCATGCTGTTTAACATAGCTTCTTTTTGTTTGACCTTTTAATGGTATTCTCCCATGTAGCTTTTTTCAAATTTATCAAGTTATAAAATCAAACCATTTATTATTTTACTAGTTTATTCTGTTTCTTTTAATTTTTTTTGTCTTTCCTCATTCTATTCACTATTTCTTTTCTGTTGTTCTTCTTTGAAAGCATCCTATTTTTTTTTCTAGTCTTTTGTTAATTTAATCATTATCTGGCTTTATTCTGGCGACAGGCTGCTATCTTTTAGTTCTTTTGGCTCTTTTGGATCTTTTAGTACTTTTGGCTCTCTTGGTTTTTTTTCCTCGATAATCGTTCCTTCAGTTATAAGTTAAGAGATTTAACTGACTTCTAAACGATCTTTTAAAAAGGTAAAGCCACTATACCCATCAGGAATAATAATTGATTATCTGATTTAGCTTAAAGTACTAGCTTGTGGAACATAGATAACTGATTAATAGTTAGAAGCCTCATCCTTAACTATGAATTTTGTTCCTTTTATAGCCTTAGGCTCAACATACGCTTATTTGGAGGGAAACCTTATACTAATCTCGAGAATGTCCTTTGCTGGAATCTCAGATTCGAAAAATTTAGGGATTGCTTTTTAACCTTTTTCATCATAAAAATAAAAGTTTGATAAGTATTATACCACTGTTTGTCTTGCATCAGATAGGAATTAACCAGCTTTAAAAGGTAATTTCACTTAAATCTTATTCTTTGGCCCTTTTACGAAGAATTGAAATTTCTTACCAAGCATTTTATTATAGATAATCATGATTTATTTTGCCAACATTAATATTAGCGTTGATTACTTTGAAAAATCATATAAGAATAGTCATTTTATCCTTATCTTTGGATGATTAATCGATACCTAACCCCTCTGAATCTCTTTATGATATTTTTCTTGAGTTTATAATAAATATTCAAAATAACCCATATGGATTTTGCTTTTTTGATCGTTGACTATATACAAATAGGTAAGATTAATAGACAAATAGCATGCTACATCCATAATGATACTATGCTTTTGAAAGAGTTGATCTTTATTTAAATTGAAAGAAATTATTATAATTCTTATCGATATTTAAATATTGAGATCAACATTAAGATAAATAGTTACAGATAGCTTAAAATCAGTTTATGATTGTAAAAAAAATTTATAATTTACAAATCATATGCTGCTTTTTATGGAGAAAAAAAAACAATAAAAAAAGGTTTTATAAAAAACAACGTAAAGCCCAGACCCAATTAGGAAACCAACAAATCTTCAATAAAATTAATTATTATTATATCAATTGTCTTTAGTTTTTAGTTTCTTTTGTCTTATACATGACAAATATTAATTGTGAGCAGAAGCTTTTAATGTAAAAAGTAAATCATTTGGCGAAAAGACACATTTCTTAATTAGCTTTTTAAGCAATTTTATTCAACAATGTTCAAGATATAATAATAAAATTATAAAGATCAACAAATAAGAATATAACACGATGATATTATTCATGTAAAAAGGAGTAAATATAAGATATATTTCCCTTTTATCTGGTCTATATCAATGAGAAATGCATAAATATAATCCAAATAAAAAACTTTATATCAGAATTTAATGTACTATAAATAAATTCTATAAATCAACAAAACTAATAATTTATCAATAATCATATTTTAACTATGGATCCAAGTGATAATGAGTCAGCACTAACTAAGCTTATTGAAGAATATTGTTCGATAAGTAAATAAAAAATCAAGGAAATAATTAATGCCAACAAAGATGACAAATCAAAATGGCAACAATTTATTACTTATAATATTACAAAAAATGATAGGGTCAAATTTCGTAAAAGTTTATCATAATTAATATAGCTTAAATAAACTGCTCATCCCAAACCTCCAGCTTTTATCAACCAATATAATTCACTAAGGCCGATTAATTTTACTCTCAAAGATCTATTTAATTTCATGGGGCCTCAGCTAAGACCATCAAAAAACAATTATGAAGAAATTGTTAATGAGATGAAAAAAAATATAAAAATATAGATATAAAGATCATTGAATATTCAACATTTCCTCAAATAAGAATTTCCTTAAATTATAGACATCCTCAAGAGAAGATAATGCCTTTACAGTTATTTTTCTTACTTTAAATAGTTATGCCAGCTATCAAATAAACCTCTGGCCAAAGATTTCAAGTCTATGGAATTTATTGACTTTATTTTGCTTTTGTTGAAGTTAGTTGATAATAATGATTAATTTACCTATTTACTGTCTGAGCAAAATATTCCAATACCTATTTTGTTTAAGAAAGATAACAAATAGGATCCAACTCTTAAATCCTGTAGATCTTTTTTAAAAGATGACAAATATTTTATGATAGCCAATGTAGGAACTAACCTCTCTATTCAATTCAAATAAAAAGTTACAAGGAAACTTTTTGGACTCGATGAAAGATATAGATATCAAAGCATTTTCAAAGAAAATGTAAATCTTTTATTTGACAAGGCAAATAATCGAGTTATTTCTAACTACTATGGTCAAGATACTATTTCTTTTGTTCCTTTTACAGGTTAAACATCTTTACTCATACTTTATCTGAAACAAAAAGATTTATAAGGAAATTTTATATAACAATTGTTACCTTATTTTCAGTCGATTGAAAAATTACTTGTTTTAGTTGAGGATGGAGGATAGGCTTAAAGTTTATTAATATAAAGAAAAGTTAACAACCAATTATTACAGATATAAGTTTTCAATATATCATCAAAAGGGTAAATTTAGTCCTCCATACTCTAAGATATAAAAAATGCTGTTAATTCTAAGCTCAAAAAGAAAATGTTCTGTATCTAACAATATTTTAATAGTTAGATTGATGAAATTGATAGGCTTTTGAATAAATATGGCGCAAGATCCTATGAAGAACTTTTTTAACTAAAAGATAAAAAATACATGCCTTCTTTTGTTGAATAATCTATGTAGTTAATAAAAAGAACATCATTCTCTTAATTTAGATTATTTTGTGAGAAATTATAGAAGAGATATCACAAAGAGATAACTATTAATGACATTATTAATTCCATCGGCACTGTAAATGAGATAAATATAGACAAAATGGCTGAAGTTGAGGCATCCTTTGAGCAAAATTAGCTTAATAGATTTTATTAGAAATGCATCAACAATTGCTTTACTTTTAATTTATTAGACACGTTTTTAAATAAAGGTTTTCAAAGATATTTAATGGGAAAATTTTAGTATTCTAGAAAAAAACTATATATTGTCTCTGTAATTGGCAGCAAATCATCAGAAAAAGCCACTCTTCTCAATTACTTGTTTGGCTTTAATTTTTACATGAATTATAAACCCGAAGGAGGCATACAGATGGGTTTTTGTGAGACTGATGATTCTTTTATTATGATCTTAGATGGAGAAATCAGTAGTGATAAATTTAATCGCCAAGTTCTTGTATATTTGATGAAGATATCAAATTTAGTCCTATTCACACCATCTTCTGAAGATTATGAACTGTTAATATAGTAGTTGAAGATAAGTTATTTGATTCTCAGAAAGCTATAGCTTCATTAGAATAAAAAGCTGAAGCCATTATCTAAGATAGTTGTTGCTCTACCTCATAAGATTAATATCCAAACAGCAAAGAATTTTACAGATATATTAGATGATTTTGTTAGTGTTTAAAGCTTGAAAGTTTTTTTGATTCCATTGGCAGATGCATCGGCTGATAATGAAGGTTATAGTTATTTCATATTAAGCCTAAGAAGCTATATCATAAATAATCTAAAATTAGGTTTTGATATGAATAAATTTGTTAACGTTTACAAAAATTTCAAAGTATAGTGGTAAATAATACAGGGTATCTCAAATGATTTATTTTAAGCTAACACTTAGAGTTCTCTTCAAGAAAAAATTACCTCCAGAAGAGATTATCTTAAGATGTATTCTCAATCATTTGATATTATTAAAGATTACTTGTTTACTCAAAGAATCGATCGAGCAAAGAAAGACATCAATTAGGTGTTCTAAACTGATCCTTCCATACTGTTTGTAAAGTCTACATCAATAATTGACAAGTTAAGGTTGTTAGATGTGCAATAAAAAGATAAAATCATCTAATCATTGAACAAAAAGATTAAACCTGATGAACAACAGCAAAAGTAGCTGAGAAGCTTATATTAGATTATCAGCCTGGAATACATGGTTAAAGTAAGAGAATATTGTGCATAAAAAGCCATTTAATATGCATAAAAGAAAGGATTTATCAAGAAAACAAAAGAAATAATTGCTAAAAATTTAACTTCTAACAATTTCTAATATTTGTTCTCAAAAGAAATCGATAAAATTATTTAATTTATTAATGATTAGATAATGGTGTTTCAAAATTTAAAAGAGCAACAATAGTCATTGATTAAAACTTTTTAAACTATTTTACATTCATATGAAGTTTTAAAGGGAGGATTGGAGATAAGATCTATCAACGATTGTACTTCGATTTTTTCAAGAATTACTAAAGACCAAACAAATTTCGTCCATTAACTATGGAAGTTCTAAAATTTTCAATCCAACTTACAGCAAAGAGTATAATTTTCTCAAATAATCATACAATTTGTTGGAGACTTATTATAAAAATATCTAAAATAAGTGTATAGTAATAAAAATTATAATTCTCTTCTTTTGCTAGAGGACTTCACAAAAATTTTGAAGAAAATTGATGAATGTTCTTAAAATGTTAAAGCCAAATATCCCAGAAATTCTTTATTTTAAATTAACTATAATAAATTTATGATGGCTCAAGTTTATATCAATGTTAAAAACAGAATCGCTAAAGATAAAGAAATATAATCATAAAGGATCAGAGTAAAAGCTTCAAATATCATTATTAAGGTTAATTAATATTAAAAAATGATTATTTAATTCAATTCTTACTATTTAAAAGTTAAGAAACTTCTAAGTGAAGAATAATAAATCACAAATGATATTTGGCGCAAGAAAATTCAATAAAGAATAAAACCAAAGCATAACATTGTGGAAAAGGCTTTGAAAATGTCAGTTTTTTCTGAACTTAAGAAAGAAAAGGATGAATACATCTTCGTAGATCCAAAATCTGTTGTTAATTCCTATAAACTGGTAAAAAATCCATAAAGATTTGTCAATTAGACCATCTCTTTACTGTCTTAATAATTAACTTATGCATAAATGAATAAGATTATTCTATAGATTGAAGGATAAATGCAGGATAAAATTAAACTTCTTACCCATCACAAGCCAGCCAATCAAAACAATCAAGATACTCAAAATATTTTTAAGTTATTGGATTAATAAATAAAAAAGCAAATCTAACATGGAAAAAAATAGATTATTGCTAAATATAAGGCTGAAGCACAAGAAAGCACTAAAAAGATCATTTTCCAAATAAACCAGAGTAGTGTCTGTGACAAAAAGTGTTAAGAATGTAATTCTCAATGCATAAAGCCAAGAATAAATTCCTAAGATCATATTAAGCATGATTTCATGCATGTCCTTCGATGCTTTGGGATTGCTGATAAAGAAAGATAAGTTGATTTAACACTTTGCAGTAAAGTCAATAACAACGCAGCTAATTAAAAAAAACTAAAGGCGGTGTGGTAAAAGATTTAAGATGTCATTATTGAAAGAAAATAGCCAATGGAGAGAACAAAGGCGAAAATGAACTAATAATATGAAGCTGTGAGAGATAAATTAACAAGGGATCGACTCAAAGAATTGGAAATCTAGGATTATTGATGATGATTAAATTGAATTTATAAGTAAATATAAATATCAAATAATAATTGGATTAAAATCTATTTGCAAAAGGTATTTTGATTCTTACTGATTCTAATGACTTCAATTCTTATGATATGATTTCATTCTGATTATTTTAATAATGGACTGATCAAATTTTTAACAGAGGGCAAAGGAAACGATCCACTGTCCATCAATTATAATCTCTATACTATCCAAAAAGAAAAGCGAAGCATCGATTTGACCAATAAGCTCGTTTTTACCTTAATGGCATATCATCTCACCCTCATCATGCACATCATTTTCCAAAGCAATCGATAAAAATAATAACGTGTTAGATTTATTTTGATCATATAGATGATTTACAGCTAATTTCAGTTTATTTGCCATAGTTTGATAGACTGATCAACAGACATGGATAAAAATGATTATGTTCTTTATTGTTAAATGAAGGATATCATTATTGGCAAGAGAATAAGTAATGATGAAGGGATGGCTTTGATCATTCATAATGATTATGACAAAATTAATCAAGTTTATTATTAAATCTTTGAAGGCAAAAGTACGATATTTATCAGTTAATAGTAGTGCTGCAGATTAATATTGTAAAAAAATTAGTTGCTTGGAGAAAGAAACATAATATTTCTTATATATTTATTGTAGAAAGCTTTAAGAAAGTCAAGAGACAAAATCTTGATTTTTTAAGTTTTTTTTACAATAAATAAAAAAGAGAATTTAAGTAAGATAAGTGTTAATATGCTGGATTAGATAATTTAAAATAAAAATATCGATGGAATAGCTAGACAATCTTTATATTAATCTTTGTAAAATTTGAAGATAACAAGCACATAATAATGGATCGATATTCTTTTATCTTTCGAGCTTTTCATAATTTTGATTGTCAGGATAAATGGCTTTTAATGTTTTCAGCTAATTTTTATTAAGCCTCCAATGATTCGTTATGATAACGTTGATAAAATTATTTTAAAAATATTGTTGAAGTAAACACAGATATTTCGATAGAAAGTGCATATACATCTAAGCTCTTTAGGTTTAATAAAAGATTTTCTTTATTTTAAACTGATCCCAATTAATAAAACTAATGAAAATTAAAATTATGTTAATATAAAATCTAAAGATGATCAATTCAAAGGAACTATATGAATCAATATTGTGAGGATAAGCTATTTTAGTATGTTTATATAAGAATTTAATTATAAATTCAAAAGTTTAGATTAATCATTATAATAATTACTTATCGAATGTTCTTACACAAATTGGGTGAGGGACCACCGAAAATAGTAAAATATTTTAGAATAGGACTAAAACACAAATATGACAGCAAAAAATTTTGCGCCTAGTTTAGAGGAACTAATATGAGAATTATGGCATATTCAAAAGAAAGTCTTTAACAAAAGTTTATACTCTAGAGAGATGAAAGTTCACAAGGTGAAATGTATTATATTAAAAATGCTGGCAAAAATACCTATGTTAAAAGAAATGGATATGCTCTTGATGGTACTAGCTAAAGATAAAAGGCAAACGTTTGGGAATTCAAAAGCAAGAGTAGTTCAGAATATTATATCCAATAACAACAGACATATAAAGTATGGAATGTTAACTAATAAAACTACAAAAAAGATTAATTTATTATAGCTTTTTAATTGCAGTACGATAAGAAAAACAACGTATGGCTTAAACATGCATTATCTCATGGTTAATGATGCTCATCATCAATATTTAATTTAACTTTTCTTAATTTTATTTATTATTTTTTCAAAATTATTATTATTTATATAAAAATCACAAAAAAATAAAATAAGCTAGATGGAATTTAGAAAATAACCTTAAAAAATATAATTCAGAAAAAAAGCAAATTGGTATTTCTATTATTTATCTGAGGTTTATTATTAATCAAGATCAAAGTAATTTACTAATAAAGATGATGAATTTTATAATTCTTCGGAATAATGATGATAATTTATCGAAATCACTTCTTCTTTTAATCAGCCTTTTTCTCTGAAGTATCTGTTTTATTTTTTATCACGAATGAATAATAGTCTTGATATGGAATATAGAGAGGTTGTGGGCTCCTAATTTTCGCATTTAAATCAGCTGATTAGAAATTTGCCTCCAAGCACCTTAATTATGGATATTTTTTCTTCCAAGAATCTATTATTCTTGGTTAAATATTTACCCATATATTGATATAGTTTTGAACTTTAGGCATATCTCTGATTGTTAAAAAGTTTGGTAAGTTTCCAACCCATAATTGAAACTTATTTTGAGCTAACACATAATAATTTTTAGCAGCTATTTGATTGTCAAGACCCCAATAATTGTTTTGCAGCGACTTGTCAAAGCATCTTTATAAAAGAAATCGACCATTCTAATCTCTAGAGCCCCCAAAAGCAAGAATAGTATGACGAACGGCCTAATGATTACCACCATGTTTACTCAGATGTCCACACTTGGCACCACAATATGGACAACAACTTGTACAACCAGTAAGCGACTCCTGATTTTATTCAATATATTTGGCAACATCTTATTTCTTTGCATTTTACTGGAGGGTTTCTGAAAATTTCTAATCATTAATCATTTTATTCAGCTATTTGCTAATTTCAGAAACAGCATATTATCTAGACACTAACTTCAACTCAAGAAGACAATCGACTCTGTAGAATTTTGATTTTATGAATTCCTTATCCTTTTTCTCTCCATAAATTATGAAGTCTTAGGCACGTTTTTTTATGTTTTTTTATGCTTTCTAACCATCAACTTTTATCTAGCTTTAATACAATAACTATTTTTTTATTGCTTCATAAGTATAATATGGTGGGTTCATTATATATTTGTAGCACTCAACATAATCCTCAGGTTTTGCAGTCTTTTTACTAATATTTTAGTTATCAAACGTTTCTTTAATGAGTCTTTCTTGGCGAGTCAATAGATATAATTCATTATCTTTCACTAAGTTAATTCTGGCTGTATATACATTTTGAAATTCTATTTTGAAATTTTGAGTCAATTCTTTCTTGTAGTCAATAATATCTAAAGATAAAGATGAGCTAAATTGTTCCAAGGCAACTTTATCAAAGATATCATCAATTTTTTTCTGAAATGTTTTCTTTAAATTGCTCATCTTTGTTATTCCTTGACGATAAGTAATATTGACCACTCCTTTGAATAATTTAGAAATGAGAATAATTTTAAAATTTATCCTGTTCAACATAATCTTTTCTGCAAATATGTTTTCTATCTTATTCTAAAGCCTGATAAGATATCTTCTTAGTTCTTATTTCTTTTGCTATTTTTATTCATCATCAACTCCATCAAAATCAGATGGATTTAGTTAAGATCGTCGATCAAATACTTTCTCTTGAATTTTAAAATATTTTTAAGATTCACCATTGTTGTTTGTACCTTTTGAAATTTTAATAGTTTCCTAATGAGCTTCCTCAATTATCTTATCAATTTTATCATTAACAAAAGCAAACATTATCTGTAAATCAGCCTGGGTCAGCTATTAACCTTTCTTTTAATTGATATCTGACTACAATTCCTCCTAAAATTATGTAATTTTTTCTTAGATAATACGAACAAGAGCAGCTTTAGTTTTTTGAGGGACTTATTCTTCGTTGGCAAAAGAAAATAATTGGTTGAGATGGGCAACATATTGATTACGAATTTAGTCATCAAAATCAATGCAATCTTTAATATGTTTTATAGACAATTCTTTTAAAAATATATGTGAAGATTGGAAGATAGTATTAAAAGTTCTGCTATACTCCAATTTAATATCCCCGCGGTTATCTGTTAATGAGGTAATCTTTTATAATTACTTACGAGCTTTGTAAAGCATATCTTTCTTTTTCTTTTAAAATTAATCTGCATATTTTTTGAATTAGTTTGAATCTTTTATTACTCCATCTTTTAATTTTTTTTTTACTTCATCTTAGAAAATACTTAAAGTAACTTCTTCAAAAGTAATCTTAAATTTTTCATAATAAATTTTTATATTCTTCCATAATAATGAATCTAATGACCTTTTAATGATCGATGAATACTCATTAACCCATTAAATTTTCTCGCAAACATTTATTGCTTTATCATGAAATATTTTGAAGGCAATACTAACTATAGTTTTGGATTCTTTATCATTTTATTTTGAATTAAATGTTTTAATAAATTTATCCAGCAAATATTTCTTAAAATATTCCCATGCATAATTAAGTTTGACATTATCCTAATCTTTGATCCTCCCTTTTAATAATTAACTGCTGAGAGTCAGTTATCCGATTTATGAATTATTTTTTAAAGTCTTATATCTTGCATTAAATGCATCATTGATTTTTATTAGAATTTGTTTATAGCATTCCCTATAAATATAGTAAAGCTGACTTTTAACATAAGATTAATTTACGGTTTTCGCTTTAACTATATCTTGAGCTGTTAATAAAATGGTATTCCAGTTTACCATACTATCTTTAATAAATTCCTGTGCTGTTTCAAGTTATATACTAAGTTATTGCATCTAGTCCATAATTTAAATTGCTCTATTTCTTATTCTTAGAATCTGTATTCCATATGTTTGATTGACACGCCTTTGTAATGAAAATTAAGAATCTTTTTGAAGATTTGGAAGGAAGAAGATATTTTATTATAGAAGACGGAAAATTTTCTAAAACAATATCTTTGTATTTTGTTCTCCATCAGATATATTTTGTACAGAATTTCGTAAGATCGGTGTAATTTTGTCAATAAGATTATTTATTATTGTTTTAGGGGAAGGAATATGTTTCATCTATGTCTAAAATGGATTTGACAAGACAAGAATGATGTTTTTGGAGAGCATGAATGACTAAGATTAGTTGTTAGCGTGTAAAGCATCCAAAACTTTATAGCATATCCCAAAAACTAACGCAACTTGCTCAGGAATAACTATTTTGGTTTTATCATTACGATCTTCTTAAAGCAAGCTTGATATGATGATCAAATTTGATTATTTCATGAGTATAGATGCAACTTAGTGGTCAAAAGTAGCGAAAAGTCTCCCAACCTACTCAGAATCAAATTTGTAACCTTGTTACCTAGTAATATCTATAGTCATTATCCCTTGGGTGTCCAAGACAATTATTTTCTTTTGTGATATTTTGCAAAAACCCATATAAACTCCCTTTGCATAGGGATCTTCCCTCATGTGGATATTGTATCGAAAAAGATAGTTTAAAAGAGTGCTTTTTCCTGAAGATTTTGTCCCAATTATTGATATTACAAAAACATTTTAATTAAACTAATTATGTATATTTTTAAAAAATCTCTTCAGACCTTCATTACCAAAGTTAGAAGTCTCTCCATCAATAACACAAAAAGGAAACAAACTTTTGAAGCATTTATTATAATAGTTATCAATATAGCTCTGATAGTAAGAAGATGGCTTTTCAGCTCTTTTATCTATAGTTAACTCATTATAAGCACTTAACTCTTATATTATATGGTCTATTGAGATGCGTTTTTCAAGAATTTCAGCTTCTTTTTTCTTAAACTATTTTTATTTTTTATCAGTTTATTTACTTATTGATCCCTACAATTATGCCATTTTAGTGCGAATATTTGTATTAGTTTCTTGAATAAGGATTTAAACAAACATGTTTAGTGTAATATCATCATTAGCATCTCTTAAAAACTGTTAGCATTCCTTAAGAAACTGTGTTTGTATTGGTTGTTTCATCTTCTACTTCAAATTTGATTCCTCCTATAAAAGTTTTAAAAGAATTTATCCTTGACTTTCTTTTGTTATCTCTGATTATTTTATTTATTGAATTGGATGAATATTAATGTTTTTTATATCTCCTTTAAGCTTATTTAATTTTCTGGCATAAAAAGACAAAGGTAGCAAAGCTTCTCTATCTGGATTAGCATCAATTAAATATTTTTTAATAAAGGATTTTATGTTTTCAGATTTTATCGCCTAGGTACTTTGATTTTTTTTATCTTATTTACTAACAATTAAATACGGTTAGAAATCAATATATTATTATTATTTCCAATCAGTATTTTCAAATTAACTCCAAAATTTTTTTAATTCTTTGTCTTTTTATACCACTTATTCTTTCTATTGCACTTACAATTAAGTTTATTATATTTCATTGAATCCTTCTCTTTCAAACATAAAAAAACCATTCTCTTATGAAATTTCACTCTAAGACTTCTCTTTAAAGATCATGTTGATTGTTTGTTAAATGCTACTTTTTACTACATTTCCTTATGATAGTTATACAATGCATATCTTTTTAACATCTTTTTTAGAGAAAGTATAGTTTTTGAAAATACTAAGATTGTCTAAGATACTATCTGCATCAATATTGTAGATAATAAGTGAAGCATATTTTGATATTTTTTAAATTAATTTACTCTTGGTTTATAAAGATATTAAGCTCTATTTTTTGTAATTAATAAAATTAACCATAAGTATTTGTTTTCTGTTACTTTTTAATGTGATTTTGAAAAGATTGATATTACCCTCAAAAGAGCTCCCCTAAAAGTATTTTTTATCAATATCCATCAACTCAGGAAAATACATTTTTTACTTGTAATTATTTCCAACTGTTTTCATAAGATTAACCATTTCTTCAGTCCAAATATTGATGATTAAGGGATATTTATTGGCCCCTAAAATATTTATTATGGATTTTCTATCATTATACTCCTACTATTTTACCAAATAAAAAAGTGGAATAGGAGCTGATTGCTGAGATAATAGCACTGGTATAGTATCATTTCTATTGGTCATCTTCATGAGTAAAATAGTGAAATCAATAAAAGTAATCTAAAGGAATATTTTGGAAATTTTGCTATTGCTTGCTTGAGATGCCTAGTCTACCAACCAATTAAAATAGTCAACTAAACTAGACCTTCTTTGGAGAATGTCGATTATAAAATATAACTATTTTTATAAAAAGTCTTGAACACTTATGCTAGTTTCCAAAGTGGTTTCAATTCTTTCCTTTGTCTTTAGTTAGAAGTCTAGCATAGTTCTGCTTTCCTACATCGAAGGATCAGTCTTAACACTTTCAATAATATGTAAATCAATTTTTTTTTGCTTAAGTTAACAAAATGTTTCCACAACAAGAGGGTATCTTTTCTTTTAGTAATCAAATTATTTTAGAATAGATTACCTTATAGCAGGTCGAGAACGTTTGGGAAAAGAATCAGCAATAAAAGTATCTAGTTTCAAAGACCATTATCCTGTTAATTTTCTATTTTATTTTTTTACCAACCAATCTATTTTTTTCATTTATGAGCTACTAATCTTGTCTATCTTTTTTCCCAGTATTTGTATTAGGAAATCTTTTAGCTTATTTTACTTCAATTAATCTTCCTGTTTAAACATAATATCTTTTATCAATTATATCTCAGGAAATAATTTCTTGATTTATATGATTATTGCTTATATATAATCATTTCTGACTATTATCATTTAATAAAAATATTAAGGAAGTTAATCCTCTTAGTTTTAGTTGGATAATCAATCGTATTTTTTCGAATACAAATCATCCTTCTTAGCATTATACAAGATTATATCAACAGATCATGATCTGATTTATTCAAAAATACAAAATAAGAAAAAAATAAAAACTATCAAGAAAATATTACTAATTGTAAGATAAGAGTATCTTTTTGAAAAATAAAAGCAATAAAGATAAAGAAATTTAATAAAAGTGATTTTTTTAATAAGGTTTTGTTATCGAATTATTGAGTCAATACAAAAAAATCAAAAAAATGAAGGAGGATTCAAAAGTAATGCTAAAAATCAGAAAGGGATTAAAAATCATATGAAAAGTAAGATTAATAGATAATGTTAATAAGAACTTGACAGAATAAAATAAGCAAAAAAACTTTAAGGATAATAAAAATAAGAGAAAAGGAATAGAAAAACAAAGATGAGAATGAAATATAGCTAGACATAGGTTATTAAAATCAAGTTTAAGTAATTTATGTGTTCGACATGATTGAAGAAGCGGAGTTAATGACTTTGGCCTTACAGATCTAAGGAAAAGGAGTGAAAGCGACATATTAACAGATTCTTCAGTGATTTTTGGCTTTTTGCTTTTTATTTGCTCAAAATTGTACTTTTGGTAAATTGCATCTGTGGGAAAAAAGTTCGATTACCTCGGCCGAGACCGAGTTTATTTGAAGAAGGCAATGCGAATATTGATTATGGAAGTTTTCTTCGCACTCTGCACTCAGCATTTTGTTGGACGGAGCAAAGTTTTTCAATAGACCTTCGCAGAAATGGTTGAGCATCAAACTCTTATCGACATAGGCATTGAGCATATGCATTGAAGAACCTTTTCTCAAAGTTTGTTGGCCAAAGGAGTCAGGGAAAGGTTGTTCCTCTTTGGGCGCTGAGTTCCAATAATAGTAAATAATTAACTACTAATTATATATACATCGTTTGCAATTTGCAATTTTGTTTCCAAGCCATTAATTTTCATTTTTCCATAAAAACTCAAAGAATAAAAAATGATGATCATATAAACGAAGTATTATACTTTCGCATAAAGATTTTTTATATGGAGATTGGGTCATTTATCATTGAGGAAGCTGAGTTAATGACTTTGGCCTTACAGATCTAAGGAAAAGGAGTGAAAGCGACATATTAACAGATTCTTCAGTGATTTTTGGCTTTTTGCTTTTTATTTGCTCAAAATTGTACTTTTGGTAAAT